>VFQP010000271.1_pt1 | contig 122670 bp, 122 predicted proteins | sample 3512351 | NCBI WGS metagenome assembly VFQP01 (sample SAMN10412372, study PRJNA504923) | tailings metagenome | isolation source: Relicate 1 Philex TSF1 revegetated site | place: Philippines: Tuba, Benguet | collected 2017-08-29
GAGCAGAAACCGCATAATTTTCAGGGTGCTGATTTTGATAAATTAATGGTATTGAATGTAGAACTCAGTAAAAATGCAGATGATCATCAGCGCTTTATAGTTAAAGCAAAAACACTTCCCGAAGGCATTACTTTCGGAGACTGGTTTTACAGAGTGATAGATGATTATAATTATAAAAATCCAAATTCAACAATACAGTTGATGGATGCTGAAAACGAGCCGTATTACTGGATTTTTTACATTAAGAATACATTTTTCAGCTTCAGAAAATATATTGATTTTGAACAGGATATTGCCGCCAATAAGATTACCGAAAACCAGACCATTATCTGTAAAAGGGTAGTGAGACATCAGGAAGAAGGTAATATTGCTAACCAAATAAATACTACATTATGATACAGCCGATAAAACATTATGCCGTGAACTGGGTAGATGGAATGAAAATTTCAAAAGATCATCTCGTGCAGCAGGTAGATTTTATTATAGACTCTATACGGGACTCCAACTCCATACAAATCAATTCTTACAATTTCGGATTGCTTCCGATTCACGAAAAATATGGGGATAAAACCATTTATGAGTTACAAACTACTGCTACCAATGATGCACAGCTCATCATTAAAAAATGCACTGCTGTTACATTGGCCGGATACAGGCTGGAATTGTTTGACTTTAAGGTTAATATGAGAAATCTTGCCAAAAGTATGTCTCATGATCAGGAAGATGCAGATGGCGAGTTTTATATATTAGCTTCTGTAAATCCTTTTGATCATGTTTCCTTTGGAGAGATAGATGCAGAGGAAATTCCGCCACGACATCCTTTTACAAAGCCCAACTACAGGATAGAACTGGTTGATGTTTCTGTTCTCAACAGCAGTTATTCCGGAGGAAACTATCTTGTTTTGGGAAAAATTTCATTAAGATCGAGTATGGTACAGATTGATCCGCATTTTATTCCTCCGTGCAGTTCAGTAGAGAGCCATCCGAAGTTGCTGGAATATTATAATAATTACTCCAATTCTTTGAGCAACCTGCGCCAGTCTGCATTCAAAATTATTCAGAAAGCGGCGCATAAAAATCAGAATACAACACTTGCTGATAATGTTAAAATGCTTTGTAAGACAATCATACAGCATTTGGGGGAAAATTATTTTCAGTTTAAAAACATCGTTACAGAGCAGCCGCCGATTTTTATGATCAATATCTTTTCTAAACTGGCACTTCAGCTTTATAATGATACACAAATGATTGCACAGTCTGAATTGGAGGAAATGCTTAATTACTGTCTTGAGTGGAGCGAAATTACCCCTCACACTTTACTCAACCAATTAACCGTTACCGCAGAGATCAATTATGATCATCATAATACAGGTGAGTATTTGTTTAATATTAATCAAATGCTGAAAAGTCTGGAATCAATTTTGGGGAAATTAAGCGAATTGGATTATATCGGACAGAGAAAAGAAAATATTATCGTCAATGAGCAGGAAGTAAAATCTAATAACGATCCTAAGAAAGGATGGAGCGTTATCAATTAATTTAACGTAAATTTTTTTGAATATAAATTATCCCTGGGAAGATTCTCCGGGATTTTTATATATAGAATGAAATAATTTCAGATGAATAAAAAAACAAATAGAAATTAGTACTTTTCTAAATCGGAAAAACTCAAATCCTGAATTTTAGGCAGATTTGTAAGTTTTACTGTTGTTTTACTTTTATTTAAAATTTGATCAGAACCTAATTTTTGCTCAAATCTGGTTTTTGTTCTCTTTAAAAGATCAATTTCTGTTCGTGCTGTTCTATTTTCATCTTGAGAATTTACCCGAACTATATTGACAAGCTCAAAATTTCCGTTTCTAAACTTGAACGAATACTGGCTTTTATCATTATTACTATCCGTCACCATCTGTAATAATCCTTTCTCAATAAAAAAATCAGGAATTGTACTGCCGTTGTGTTCGCCTTTTTTGTTTGCCGGATACATACTTTCAATAAGTTTTGTAGTGGAAACAGTCAGTTTCAGCTGCTTTGTATGGGGGTGAGAAAGAAAAATCTGTAATCTGAGTGGTCTTTTAATATCTTTTATATCCATGTCAACCACTACTTTATCGTCATGATGGTCATTGTTGAGTTCGCCTTCTTCTTCTCTTACCGTAAAATTAAAATTGGAGGGAACGTGGGTTTGTGAATACATATCAGAATGTACTCCTGCCATAAAAATCAAAATGTAAGTAAATAAATCTTTCATATTGCCAACTGATTATTAGTGAGTAAATCCGGATAATTTATATGATTACCTTATTGAATAGGATCGGAAAACTCATGAAAAGTCATGTACATTATAAACATATAAACAGCAATGATGGTCAGCAGACCTAAAGTTAATAATATAAAAACAGAACGTGCTTTGCTTTCTTTTTTTAAAAACCAGTTTGTAAGGTTAAACAACATTACCGGGAGTACTGCTCCCACGCATCCGATCTGAAGAAATATGGCAATCATTGATTTTGCCTTTATTTCAGAAACATCCGTCAAAAGATGATTTGAAATATAAAAGTAAGTGATACCTGCTGCAGCTATCAGAAATATAAAAATATTGATGAGTATGATAAGTTTTCTATTTTTCATTATTGTCTTCTTCTATATCCCGGATTAACGCCCGAACTAAAAGCTCCTCGCAGTGCCTCTTCTACCTGGCTCCAAAATTGTGTATGACTGAGACTGTGTGATACGGTCGCAAGATAAGGAATGGAACCCGGCCTTTCTGCCAATGTAATGTTTTTGTCCTGATCAGCCACAAGGTCTGCATGATGTTGTGCGACCAATCTCTGGTAAACCAATAAATTTCTTCTCAATATTTTTACCTGTGCATCAAGATCTCCGGTGACAATATATTCTGCATAATTAAGGTAATTGTTTACTCTTACAAGGCTCTCCGGTGACAACAACTGACTGAATAAACGCATAAGAACTTCCTGGAGGTTATTATTTCTCATAGCTCCTGCTGCTCCGGTGATGAAACGTTTGCAATTGGCATATTTGCTACGGGAATGGTAAGGATCGTTTGCAGTAATATTTACATCCAGAACACTCAGTGATCTGGTCTGCCTTCTTGGTGACCACGAGGTAAAATCAATACTGTCTGTGATTCCCTGATTTTCTCCGAAAACTCTTGCCAGAAGATTAAGCAGATAACTGTCATTTACTCCTGATCTTATATCAAGCAAACTGTTTAATGTAGTTATTCCTTGAGTTAAATTAAGATTTCTTACCCAGGTGACTTTATCGCGTCTTCCGGCTCCGGAATAATTCTGATGTACATCATAGCTCCATCTCAATGCGCTATTAAGGAGCTGTATAAACGAATTTTTTTGGTTTTGAAGATTAGAATTAGGTAAACTGATAGAATTAATGTAATTTATCAATTCGGAAATAATCAAGTTGATTCCCAGGAAAGCATTTGCCATTTCTCTCCAGGCAAGTGTGGCTCTTTGTTCCGTATACCATCCGGAAAGATATTGGGTAATATGTTCGGTTCGTACATTTTTGACGAGATTTATTCCTCTTTCAAATTTTTCTATCTGAAAAGCTTTTAGTAATCCTTCCAAATTCACAAGACTGAAATTAGCAATCAGTTGCTGCGTAAGATCATATTCGTTATAAACATTGATGATTTTACATTCAGAATGAAGTTTGGCATGATTGAGCTGATGCTTTTTTTCAAAAAAAGGAGTAGATAGATAAGTGATGCTTTTTATTTTCCAGGGTTGAGGAAACCTATTATCCCGTGATATCAGATCCGTAAACTGATTGATTACGTTTCCCCCGTGTGAGTGACCTACAAGATGGAGATGAACTTCCTGATTGACCCAAAAAGGATATATTCTTAAAAATTTGTCTAATAACCGGGTAGATGCCAGATTTCTTTCACTGGTATCATTATCACCCGACCAGCTGAAAAAATCTCCTTCGATATGCAGGTCGAGAAACTGAAATTTTAAATCTTTTATTTTTGCCCAGAAATTTACCTTACTTTCCTGATTTCTGCTGTCGATTCCTCGCCAGTATCTTGTATTGGCTTCATGTCTTTTTCCGGTAATATTGAGCGGATCTGTAGTTCCGGCAACAAACATTACAATATCTCTTATTCTTGCTGATCTTGGCGGAGCTTGTGGTGACCCCCAATGCAAGCCATTTTCAGTACCTTCTTCAGTTAATAGTCCGCTTGCGTTCATCACAATATTTTCATTAGAAAACATATTGTGATTTTTTTGCGAAACTTTGGTATAAACTCCTTTCACAATTCTTGTTCTGCTCATATTTAGTACGCTTTTGAGTTTTCACCGCTGTTATTCTGCACTTCTTTCTGAGCATGTTTATGGATAGACTCGTTAGACTGGATGTTCATTGATTTTTCACTTACTTCCGTTCTTTCCATTTTCGTTTCACTATGTACATCACCATCAATCATTTCTGTTAACTTCCCGGTAATGAACATACTTGCATCACCCGCAACTGTTGTCATCTTCATAGCGCCTATGGTCTGCGTTGCATTCATTCCTATACTCTGGCTTCGGTTCATACCAATGTTTTCTGTTGAGTTCATTCCTATTGTTGTATTCATGCTCTCAGTTACATTAATATTCATATTTTTACAGTTAAGCGTCATGGTTTCCGGAGCCGTTATATTGATATTGCTTCCAGTTGTATCCAAATAAATTTCGTTGCCGCTTTTGTCGGTAATAACGATGCTTTCGTCTTCTGTAAAAACTACTTTATGACCGCTTCTCGTCATGATAGATTTCACGCGATTATTAGCGCCCCCTCCAAGACCTACACCTCCATGGAACATTCCTCCCATTACAAAAGGGCGGTCAGGATGATTATGTACGAAGCCTACCATAACCTGATCACCAACCTCGGGAATGGCTACATAACCCCTGTTTTGTGTAATCTGATCTGTACCGCCTGCATCAGGACTCATCATTCGGATAAAGTTAGTGTTTTCATGCAGTTGCCAGTCAAATTTCACAGAAACTCTCCCTTGTCCTTGAGGATCATTGTTACTGATAACGGTTGCAATCTGTGGTTGTGCTGTTGGAAGGGTAAATTTTGGTTTGGGAAGAAAACCGGTATCGCTGGCAATTGCTTTAAAAGTTCCTTTGTAATTTCCTAAAGTATCAACATCATGCTGCGTTTCTATTACCATAATTCTTGTAAAATAACTGGTTTGGGCTGTGTCTGGTTTTCTCATTTCAAGATCTGCCACACATCCCGGATATAAAAATGGGATTGAAATGTTTCCACTTACCGTAAAAACTTCTACAGCCTGACTTCCTGCTGTGCTTTCCTGAGAATTTACAATATCTTTATCAGTAGTGGCTTTGATAGGGGCAACCTGTAGCGATCTTGTAGTGAAAATGTTATTAAAGGTTTGATTGTAAGCATTTTTTGCCAGATCACTTTTATGTTTGATAGGTGTTTCTCCAGATGTGAGCTTTGTATTTTGACTGCTGTTATAACCGTAATATTCAGGCTTTACATGCATCGCTTTAAGTTCGATACTAATATCGCTAACATTGCTTCCGTAGATTAATTTCAAAGGCTGGTTTTGTGGTGGCAGCTTACCAAAATGCAGTACTTCACCATCGTAATAAAACTGTTCACCATAAGCTTCAGCCATTCTTGCCAAATAATTGTAGTGAGTTTCATTGTATTGTATGCTAAAGGGAATTTCAGAATAATCATTTGCATCTACACGGACATCATATTTGCTTTTTCCCAAACCTTCTGTAAAAAGTTGTGAGGCAATTATACTCAGATTAACGGGTGTTTCTCCGCCAAAACTCTGAATAGTGGGTGCCGAATCAAGTAAAATTGTCGGGCTGTAACCTCCCAGAACAATATTTGGAAGACCACCTTTCTCCTGAGTAAAGCCGACTTTGGTAATAACGCCCACAAAAGTACGCTCCGGGCTATCCTGTATATCTTTGTATTTTTGGACAACAGTTATTCTTTTTCCTAAAAATCCCTGACTCGATTCCAAATTATGATTTTCTTTATTTCCGAGAGTATCATGTGCTAGAATAAGCTCAAATTCATGATGGGTATCACTTTTCTGAGAAAGGGTAAAATGCTTGTAATGAGAGATTGCCTTTCCCTCAATTACAATGTTGAGCCTGACGAGGCGGTTGATGCCAAAAAGCTGACTTGATGATATTGAATTGGCGCTGTTATCAGGCTTAAAACTTTTTTCAGGAGTATTGGAGATTGCCATTTTGTGATTTTTTAGCGTTTAATTGTTACTTGACTCTTGAATCTGAAATTTGTTTGTAAACAATCTACAATGATATTTGGTGATAATAATTACTGTATAATTTATTATTTATAAATATCTGTTAACTGAAAATACGTTATGATGTCAGATTCGTAGCAATATTTCGAAACTAAAGCAATTATGATGCAATTGTTTTATTGGAAATTGTTAATTAACTTAAAAATCCTGATGAAAGTCGGTGAGGAATTTCATCAGGATGATTTTTTTTAATTTTAATGAAAACAATCATCTGATTATTTTGCTCCCGGCCAAACTCCGTCATAGGCAGAATTACCGTATTCAATTTTTTCTGCGCTTACCACAAAGCTGATGAACATATTATCTTCGTTTAATGCATCATAGTCTACTTCGTGCTGAATAACGTAGCCGTTTTCCCACTTCAAATTGGTGAGTGTCCCTTCTTCATGAGACTTGTTAAATGTTACCTCTCCAGTAGTAGGTTTGTATTTGCCATTGAGTAAGCTTTCCAGAATTCCGGAATCTTCTGTTGCCTCTACAGTGATCTTAATAAGCGCATTGGAAGGGTCTGATGCTACTCTTCCCGAAACATCTGTGTTCCTTGATACTCCGTAATTCAGTTTGATGATCTTTTGTTCTGATCCGTTGTTGAATTTTAATACAGCTCTTGAATTGTTTGCCATGATTTCTAAATTTTAAATGTTGATATATTGTTGATTGTGTGAGTTGTTGTCACTTTTTATATACCAAAGATAAAACCACAACATTATTTTTGCTGTAGTAGAATTACTACAATTCTTAATTTAAAAATATCATTCAAAAAACACCTGATATTATCTGAAACATGGCGCTAAAGGAAGCGTTTGATAAGAAACTTTAAGGTCGGTGATAAGAAGTCTGTAAGACCGGGGATTGATCATGTAAACAGTTGCTGAATCCAAAGACGGGTTAATTTTCGTACAGTCAGAGATCAATCTTATGGGAAATAGAATACTGTCTTTTGGTTTTTTGAGAATTTTTCCTGAATAGATGGTATAGATTTTTATCCTTTTATTATCAATCTTCAGTTGGTCAGTCAGTAAAATGGAATCAGTTTTTATAACCAAAAGGCTCTTATTGGCAGCCTCCTGCGAAGTATAGGTTCTTGCGTGCTCTTCATTCTCTTCATTTCTAAATAGATCAATATAATATTCATCAGGTCTTTCGTACTTTTTGTTACATGAAACTAATAAAAAAACTACAGTGATGGTGATATATTTAGAATGATAATGTGGAATTTTCATACTCATCAGTTTTAAATGAAAGAGGAATCTGCAACATAGTGTTACAAATTCCTCTGCAGCATTGTTATGTGGAATTTATTCCTGTTGATATTCGGCATCCCATTCGTTACCGTCATCTCCTTTATGTCCGTCCAGTTTTATAACAAAACTTTTGGTCGGGAAATAAGGAGTCATTCTGATATCAAGCCATACGCGGTCTTTGTTTACTCTGTCCTGCTCAAATCTTACAATCTTAAATTTTTCGATCAGTTTGTCGGGACCTTTAATTCCGTCTAGAAAACTTACAATTTGTCTTCGCAGATCATCCTCATTTCTTGGATTCCAGTTTTCGAACGCACGTCGGTTGAGGAAATCCAGCAAAACTTTGGTTACATAATCAAAAACTCTTACGACGGAATAGGTCTGTAAGCCGATATTATCTCCGGTAAATAGTGTTTTGGCAGAAAATGCCATGATTTTTCCATATTCGTTAACCATCGGAACCAGTCCCATTTTTTCCAGCTGCGAAATTTCACTTTTTTTAAGGTCAAATTTTACAGCATCCACTTCGTTGATGTTTCCATGTTTTTTACCTGCCGCTACCTGAGACATCAATGTTTTGTAGATTTTACCTGCCATAGAAGTAGAAGGGGGTAAATCAACATTTTCTTCTTCTCCCACCTCTTCGGCTCTGCCTCTTCCCACAAGCCAGTTGGTAGTCATGATTACATTACTCCTGTGAAGCTCGCCTCCGGTAAGATTAGCAGAGTGAAAAAGATCTACCACATCATCAGGTTTATCAAGGTTGGCAAAATCAGTAACCAGCATTACTTTGTTTTCGTTGCAGATTTTTGCCCACTTTTCAACAACTTTGTTAGATCCCAAATACCCGGGAATGGCAAGAATTGAGTAGTTGTCTCTCAGATCAAGTCTGTCATAATTCTGTTTGAATTCTGCTGCAATAGCATCAATGAAAATAGGATTATCCAAATCCTTCATCTGATCAAGAGATGCATTTACAATACTTACATTATCTACTTTATCCAACTCCGTATTTTTGAAAAACTGAGCCATCGTCCGATAATTGGTTTCAAGATTGCGAATTTCCTGTAAAGTATTTTTGAGATTAGATTTAAGATTTCTTTCCGCACTCATCGCTTTTGCTTTGCACGTTTCTGCCATTTCTTCTGCTGATGAATTATTCTCCAGAAGAGAAATCCATAAATTGAGTTTTTGTGCAAGATCTTTTCTTTCTGTCTGTTTGTTGGAGTCATTCAGGAAAATCTCTTTTCGCGCTTTTCTTGTAGGATTCATATTCGCAATACCGTCTACTACGGTTTCAATGAAATTAAATCCACCTACTTTATTAAGCTCATTGATTGCTGAGCCGTGTCTCTGATCTTGCTGTGGTGCATGCTGGTTCTGCGATGCTGCCTGTTGTCTGTTATCCATAGTTATTGTGTTTATTGTTTCTCAAGTTCACCGGCAACTTCTTTTAAGACTTCTATCAAAGCATTTTTAGTTTGCGGATTTTCCAGAATGTTTTTCAAAATTTTATTGTTTTTCAGCTGTCTCAGTATTTTATTGTACTGTTCCTGTTCTATACTCAGTGTTTTGAGGTATTCTGAATTCTGAGTAAGATTTTTTGGAGTGAAATCTCCCAATTTCTGAAACCTGAATTCTTCGTCTATATAAGTACCGTCTTCTGTCTCATGCTGAACGTTAACAGAAGGTTGAAAATGTTTAAACACATCCTCCACCGATTTCAAATCTTTTACAATTTCAGGGATAAACGGCTCGTCAGCTGTAAGCTGGCTTACTATCAGCGATCTGTTATGCTGTATTTCCTGAATTGCTTCATTGGCGTCAACTTTTACTTCATTGCCACCAACACCGTAATTAAACATTGCCATAATTAATATTTTTGTGATTGTTATTATGATTTGACTTTAGCTTATAAAGATTCTACAGGATTTGTAGAAGGCATAAAAAATCTGTTTAGCCAATAGAATCTTTCTCCGTTCTGATCTATAATGATTTCGTGATTATTTTTATTGTTGAGCAATCTATCTGCCAATGTTTTATATTGTTTGAAATAATTTTTAACCCTATCTTCCGAAATTATTTTTGATTGCTTCCATGCATTCAGATCATATTTGGAAAGCATCTCTTCAGAAGAGTTATCAAAACCTGTACTTACTGCAACAGAATATGCCATTGACTTATTTTTATGTGTTGATTTATCAAATTTTGTATCCCCCGAGTAATGTTTTTTAAGAATATTGAGATAGCTGTTGATCGCAGAACCCTGGTTAAAATCTGCAGAGAAGCTTTTTGTTTCCTGATAAATTTCCTGATACAAATTGCGGAGTCTGTCATATTCGCTTTCAGATAAAAGAATTCCTTTTTCAACACCGGGATAGTTTTCTTTAAATTCATCAGAAAATGTCCCTTTTGTAAGGAACGGATTGTTGTAGGTAATCAGCTGAGCCGATGTTTCGGCAGGAATTATTGCAGAAGCACTTGAAAACTGATTTCTAAAATCGGGTCTCAATGTTGTTTTTGAACTTCCGACAGGAGATTTGAAATAATTTGTGAGGGAGATTTCAACGGTTTTATTGTAGTCGATAACTTGACTAAACAGGCTGTCGAGAGATTTAGAAAGCAGATTACTGGAGTTAATTTCTCCTTTTCTTGGATATAGAACGAAGCCCTGTGCCATACTCGCTTTCGGATAATCTAAAAAATAAGTACCACTTTCATTACTTACCAGATTATAATTATTTTTATCCATAATCATTTTTTGATCAACTATTCTCGCTTTATCAAGCTCTGCAATATTTCTTGCAGTATTGGTCATTATATTTTCCGAGAATAAAACAAAGTTGTTGTAATAATCAGAAGATCCCGATGCAGACTGGAAAAACAGCATTCTGGCGCGTCCCATGGTTAGGCTTCGCATAGCGCTGCCACTTCCTCCCTGATTAGACGCTGTAGCTCCAATCACCACCACAATATTGGTTTCGTCAGGAACATTTTTTATCATATCTCCCGCTGTACTAAGCGCTTCCAATAAAGGTTGTGCACCACTGTTGCTGCAGCTCTGATTAGCTGATTGTATGTCTATAAACGAATTGATTTCTTCAAAATTATTACTTAATGAAGATGCTGATATATTTTCTCCGCATGAATTATTTTTGTAAAGTACTGCACCATATTTTACATTTTTAAAATATTTCAGTTGATTTAATTTGAGCTGCATATCCTGAAAAGCAGATTTTGCAAGTGACGAGTTTTGAACATTGTCCCTGCTTACATCTACAGCGAAGATGATATTGAGATTTTTACTCATATTTGTTATTTCCTTATACCGGTCATAGTATAGAGGCTCACCTAAAACATTGTAAACGAAATTTTTGCTGTAATCCAGAGCGTTAGTAAAAAATACAGCTCTATTGCTTTGGTCAATTGAAGAAGGGGTAAATGCAACTAAATTTTCTACTGAAGTTCTGTTGACACCGTCTGAAAGCGGAAATGCTGTTTCGGTAACGGAACCGTCAGCTGATTGTTTAATGACCGCCAGATTATTTTGCTCCGGATAGCTTAGATTTGAGTTGATTTTCAAGGCTGTTCTGTCTCCCCAGTTTGCAATCATATTGGCACTTATCCAACCATAAATGTCTTTAGAAATACTGTCAATTTTCAAATGAGGAGATTTGCCAATCAGCAATCTGCTGCTTGACTCAGAATGTTTATAGATATACACTAACTGACCGATTGGCAGTTTTTTATTAATTGGTCGTGTAAGATCCGGCGTTGAAAAAACCAGAGCCGAGTCGTTTTTCATGTATTTCGCACTATTATTCAAAATATCTGAATTGTTAGGCGATATTACCGCTTTCATACTGAATCCGTTATCACTTCGCTTTAAAGAATTGGTCCAGAGTAAAAGTTGATCTTCCGGAATCCAGCCGTAGGTTTTCACTGATCTGGAAGGGAGCTTTTTCATTAAAGCGTCCGGATTATATTCTGCAACTTTTACAAGGTTTTTGGCAGGTTTTTCTTTCACGATCATTAATGGTTCCAGAAATTTGATTTCTTTGGGTGACTTTTCTTCGCCTTTATCCATGAATACGGTATTGTTGGCCCTATCAGAAATGACGATCCAAGGCTCGCTTTTTCGGGGGAATCCATCATTTACTTTTACCTGGTCAATATATCCGTAAAAATTTGAGTGTGGAGTTTCATTGGAGGGGATTCTGACCTGACATCCGATTAAAAAAGATATAGATCCGGAAAAATATATAGCACTAAGAAAGTTATTTTTCATATTATCTTTATTTGGTGTTACTTGCTTTGCTTTACTTCTATTTTGATGACACAGTTCTGATTGGTATCCAGTGTTGTTTTGACTTCTTGAATTGAATTGTTTTTATCAAACTGCAAGCCTGTACAATAATAGTAGAATGTGTGATTTTTATCATTTACATTGAGGGCAATGTTATCTTTTTGGCAGAGATAGGTGCTAAGAAGATAATTGTAATGAAAGTTGAAATTGTTTCCGTCTGCAATCTGTTGAAGATGATATTTAAAATCATCATTTATTTTGGTATATATATCTGTTACAGTAGGTGCAGCAAGAGGTTCATCATCCAGCTCTTTATAAGCAGGCAAAATTTTTATCATATGCTGTACCGGTGCCTGATCTGTATCTGTATATAGAGTGACAATATAATTTCCGGGATTTTTGAAAGCATAAATTGCCATTTTTTCTTTAGCATCTATATTTCCGGTTTCACCGAATCTCCACGTAAACATTTTGGCATCAGGAGAATCTGCACGGAAAAAGACATTTTCCAGCTGCATTGCCTGTGTTGGTGCATCTATCTTTGTAACAGATCTTAATGTGTCAATTTTTTTTTGAAAACCCGCGGAAACCAAAACAGGAAAAGACTTGGTATATTTATTATCAATAATTATAGAGACCTGATAATATCCCGGTTTTTTAAATAAATGCGTCCCTTTATTTTTGTCTGAATTATATCCGTCTCCGAAATCCCATTTTCTGCTTTTGCCAAAACCTGATTTATCCTCAAATGTAAGAGTGTCGCCCACATTTAAAGAAGTAGGATATACCGTTGCAACGATATCATCAGAACTGTGCAAAACTCTTCTTTGCAACCACAAAATAATAATCGCCGCTAAAAGTAGGAGACTTATTACTGTAATTATAATATTCTTCCTGTTTTTTTGGATGTAATTCATAAGTAAAAGTTCTTAGTTGTTTTTCATAAGTAATGCATTGTCACGCTGCAGTTTTTGGTTGATTCTTTCTTTATAACCTATAGAGCAGTCGTCAAATTGTTTGGTGAATATTTTGATGTTTTCATTTTTTTTACCAGCAATATTCTTATCTTCCACATACATTTTGTAGAACTGAGCAATCTGATGGTAAGATTGTTTTCTTGGATCAATAATATTGACGGTCTCAAAAATATTAGCAATGTCATTAATGCTGTACCTGATCTCATTCTCCAGTAAAGGATTAGGATTTTCTACCGATACTTTTTCTATTCTGCTAAAAGTACTGTCTATGATGGGTTGTGCCATTTTTTGTCGTTCATCAAATTTTGCTTTGTTTTCTAATGTCTGAATTGCAAGGATATCAGAATTGTTGAATGGCGACTCATACCGGTGTAACATAATCATTGATAAGAGTAGGACTGCAAAAAACAGCAATCCCAGCAAATACAGAAAATAATATTTTTTCTCCTTCTTAGAAAGTATAATTTTTGCTTGCATGGTTGTAGTTATTTTAATCGGCGTGCAATTCTGCCACTCGGGTCTTTGGTTTTAATTTGTGAATTCATTTTTTCCACTTTTCCTATGCATTCCTGAAGGTTCCGAAGCGCATTTCTTTCCTTGGCGGTAATATTGATAAGATTATTTTTAAAAATGGTCATTTTACCTATATTCTTTGTAAGGGTCGCATATTGTCTAAAAGATTTAATGCTGTCTGTACCCATTATATTTTTTGTATCCTGTAAATCTTCCAATATAGAATTTCTCAGAAAAATATCATTTTCTACCCGATTGCTGTTTAGCAGACTCATTTTATAATAAATGGTGTCCAATTTTACTTTTAAAAGTTCATTTCTGCTCAAAATACTCTTATAATCGTTCAATTCCTGCTGAATCTGTTCCTTTTGAATTTTTGAGCTTCTGAAAAACAAAAAAACCGTCAGCAAGCAGGTAGCTACCAATACAACAAACGAAAATGCAAAACGCAGAACTCCGTTTCTTACATCATTTTTATTTAGTTTTCTTTGTCCTTTGAAAGCCATATTTTCTAGATGCTTGAATTATAATATCCGTTTTCCACACAAAATCTTGCAAGATCAAGCTTACTTTTAAGGCCGAGTTTCTCTGTCAGCCTTGTAATGTATGTATCAATTGTTCTTGTGCTAAGATTAATTCTGTCACCAATTTCCTTGTTGCTAAAGCCCTCATAGCAAAGCTTAATGATGTGGATCTCGGTAACACTCAGTTCCTCCTGTTGTTTTTTCTGCCGATCCATATAGTTTCTTACTACTTCTTCCTGCAATGCCCACTCTTTTTTGTATTCTTCGTAATCAGAATTTTTACTGAGGATACAATTTCTCAGAATATCTTTTATAACGATGCTGTTTTTTTGACAATAATAGGTGTTGGGAATTTCGCTGATTACTGATGCCATATCTTCTTGATAAGTAGCAGAGTACGTAAGAATAGGAACATCTTTATTGTGTTGTCGAATATATTTTATGGCTTCAATACCACTCAGAATAGGCATAAAAAGATTAATGATGAATACATCTTCCTGCTTTCTGTAAAGTCTGTTGATCAATTCATTTCCATTATTGCAATCATTAACGATAGAAAACAAAGGATTTTCCAAAAGCATTTTAACCAGAAATTGCTTAAAATAGTAATCATTTTCAGCTATTGAAAATCTTGTTGCCTTTATAGTAGTGCTTTGCATGTTAAGTATTCAAGGTTTAGTTTGTTACGAAATGCTGATTTTAGAGCAGTATAAAAAAAGGGTAGTGGCCGAATAATACACTTCAGCAGGAAAAATCATGAATAGACCATGATCTTCTTTTAGAAAAATAGAAGATGAGTTCATAAAATGTGACTTGGTATAATTAATTTTTAATACGCTTTCATAAAAAAAATATTCAATTTTTATTATAGCAGTATTTAATGATGTAAGCAAATATTTTGCCAATAACGCAATTTTTAGCTGTTGTTGTGCTGATTAATAAATTTGTAATCTACTATTTTTAATAATTTAATATTGATAAATCCTCGTCCAAAGTATTTGTGATGAATATATTAATCATCATAAGGTACGTATGCAAATTTATATGTATATTGACTAGAAATTTTAAACTAAAATTAAACTTTGTCAAATTCTAAGCTTATTTTTGTCAATCACATAAGATAAAATGTAGGAGTTAATTTTATTGTGAAAATGGTAAAGTAATTTTTAAATTAAACCGTTATTATAACCATGCAATCATCTATACTTGCTTCAGAATTCACTTCTTCACCTGAACTGGTTGAAAAACTCTATCAATACGGAGTGACGAAAACCTATCAGGAAGGTGATATTATTTTAGACGAAAATTCATCTATCCGTTCCATTCCGATTGTGATGAAAGGGATGATGAAGGTTATCCGTACTGAAGAAGACGGAAGAGAAATTCTTCTGTATTACATTAAAGCAGGGGAAAGCTGCATCATGTCCTTTCTGGGCGGAATGCACAATGAAAAAAGCATCGTGAAAGCCGAAGTAGAAGAAGATACGGAAATCCTGTTTTTGCCCGTTGACAAAGTTTCTCTTTTTATTAAAGAATATCCGGAGTGGCTTGATTATATTTTCAGACTGTATCATAAGCGTTTTGAAGAGCTTTTGGATATCATCAATGCGATTGCTTTCAAAAAAGTAGATGAAAGACTGCTGAATCTTCTTCATAAAAAATCCGAAATTCTTCATTCTAAAACCATCGTGATTACCCACGAACAGCTTGCAAACGAACTGGGAACAGCCAGAGTTGTGGTTTCCCGACTTCTGAAACAGCTCGAAGAATCTGGAAAACTACAGCTGGGACGAAATAAAATTATAATTTTAGAGGATTTGTAAAACCATTTCTCTCTGCTTTGCTAAGTAAGACGGCTTTTCGAACTTAAAATCACCGCATTGTTAAAAAAAATAACTTTGAGCTCTTAGCATTTAAAATAATTCATACTAAATTAATCTTATGTAACAAAAGTAACTGTACACCTTTTACGGTATTTTCAATTTTGTATCATAAAGTTGAGAATATGGAAATTTTCGGATATATTGCATCTGTTTTAATAGGAATTTTGTTGGGGTTAATTGGCGGTGGCGGAAGCATTCTTACCGTTCCCGTTTTGGTTTATCTTTTCGGATTAGATGCTCTTCTGGCGACAGAATACTCGCTTTTTATTGTCGGAATCAGCAGTGTGGTAGGTTCTGTTTCATACTTTAAAAAAGGTTTGGTACATCTCAGAACCGCTCTTGTTTTCGGAATTCCGTCCATAATTTCCATTTTTCTTACACGAAATTATATTTTACCTTTAATTCCCGATGAAGTTGCCACGATCAGCAGCTTTGTGGTAACCAAAGATATTTTTCTGCTCCTTATTTTTGCAGGATTAATGATTTTGGCTTCCTATAAAATGATTCAGAAAAATACAGAATGTTCCGTTGAATCACTTAGTTTGCAGAAAAACAACATGCTTTTGGCAGCAGGAGAGGGTTCGGTTGTCGGAATTTTAACAGGTTTAGTAGGAGCAGGAGGAGGATTTATGATTATTCCTGCTCTTGTCAATCTCCTCAAAACACCAATGAAAGCAGCCATCGGAACTTCACTGGTTATTATTTCGCTCAATTCCCTTATCGGATTTTTCTCATCAATGCACAGTGCAGCAATCGACTGGAGATTATTAGCCACCATTTCTGCAATTGCGGTTGTTGGAATCATCATCGGTTCGCAGCTTTCTAAAAAAATAGACGGTAAAAAGCTTAAGCCTGCATTTGGATGGTTTATTCTCGTAATGGGAATTTACATCATCGTTAAAGAGGTATTCATCTGATTTCTTGAGCTGTTTTTTGACTAATCCGAATAGCCGTTTTATATTTTTTTATGGCAGCTATTTCCGTCTTCCACTCCCGCTTTTTTGCTCGTCGTTCCTCCTCACAAAAAGAGCTCCGTTCAAGCCGGGCTGCGAAAGATTCAGCATAAAAGGAAGGTAATGTCATCTATGTAATCAAAATAAAATTGGTCAGCTCTATAATAAAGGTTATCAGCTTGTAAACTTAAAACTGCTACAGCTGCCAAAAATCTCTTGGGGATTTTAAAAATTAAAGTCCTTTATGTAACAAAAGTAGCGGTACACAAAATCTCAAACTCAGAAATTTGTATCAGAAAAAAATAATTAACATTTAAAATCATAAAAAATGAAAATAGAACAGATTTATACAGGATGTCTTGCGCAGGGAGCTTATTATATTGTTTCAAACGGTGAAGCGGCGATTATAGATCCGTTAAGAGAAACTCAGCCTTACATAGAAAGATTAGAAAAAGACAATGTTACGCTCAAATACATTTTTGAAACGCATTTTCACGCAGATTTTGTGAGCGGACATTTGGATTTAAGCAGAAAAACAAAGGCACCCATCGTCTACGGACCAACTGCAAAGCCTGAATTTGAAGCTATTATTGCAGAGGATAATCAGGTTTTTAAAGTCGGAAATATCACCATAAAAGTTCTTCACACACCCGGTCACACTCTTGAAAGCTCATCTTTTCTGCTGATTGATGAAAAAAAAGGAAAAGAAACAGCTCTTTTTAGTGGAGATACATTGTTTTTAGGTGATGTAGGACGCCCCGATTTAGCTCAGAAAGCGGCAAGCATGACGCAGGAAGAGCTGGCTGGTTTATTGTACGATAGCCTGTATCAGAAAATTTTGCCTCTGGATGATGACATTACCGTTTATCCGGCTCACGGAGCGGGGTCAGCATGCGGGAAAAATATGCAGAAAGAAACGGTAGATTCATTAGGAAATCAAAAGAAAACCAATTATGCGCTGAATCAGAAAGACAAGGAAAGTTTCATCAAAGCGGTTACAGACGGACTTCTTCCGCCACCTGCTTACTTCGGAATGAATGTGGCAATGAACAAAAAAGGCTATGACAGTTTCGATGAGGTCTTATCAAAAGGCTTGCGGGCGCTTTCTCCAGATGAGTTTGAAGAAATGGCAGAACACTCCGGAGCTTTGATGTTGGATGTGAGAAATAATGGAGATTTTGCGAAGGGATTCGTCCCGCAATCCATCAATATCGGACTGAATGGTGATTTTGCACCTTGGGTCGGTGCCCTGATTGTGGATGTAAAACAGCCGATTCTTCTCATAACCAATGAAAATGAAGAAGAGGAAACTGTGACCCGATTGAGTCGTGTAGGATTCGATAATGTTCTTGGATTTTTAAAAGGCGGATTTGAAGCGTGGAAGAATAGCGGAAAAGAAACCGATTTTGTGAAAAGAATTTCAGCACAGCAATTGGAAGATGAAATTAAAATAAAAAAAGCCAAAATTATTGATGTCAGAAAAGAAAGTGAATACAATGCAGAACATGTGAATGAAGCATACAGCAAACCTTTGGCTTATATCAATAATTGGATACATCAGATCAATCCTGAAGAACATTTTTATCTGCATTGTGCAGGAGGTTACAGAAGTATGATGGCAGCAAGTATTCTTCAGGCAAGAGGCTACAGAAATTTTACTGAGATAGAAGGCGGATTTAATGAGATTTGCAAAACAGGACTTCCGAAAAGTGATTTTATTTGCCAAAGTAAAGTTTAAATTCAAAAATTGCAGATAAAATAATGTCTCAATCTATAAAGTTTTAATATAATCATCAATGTTAGAAATTATAAAACAACCTTGGCCATGGTATGTTGCAGGACCTTTGATCGGACTTACTGTTCCCGCTTTGCTGATTCTCGGCAACAAATCTTTCGGGATCAGTTCATCACTCAGGCATATCTGTGCAGCTTGTATTCCTGCAAATATTGGCTTTTTCAAATATGACTGGAAAAAAGAATTGTGGAATTTATTTTTTGTTTCAGGAATATTATTAGGCGGAGTAATTGCTTCTCAGTTTTTAATTAATCCGGAAGAAATTTCTGTCAATCCTGCTCTGAAAGCAGAACTCGCAACTTACGGAATTACCGATTACAGCAATCTGGTTCCGGCTCAGTTGATGAATTTTGACAGCCTTTTGACTCTGAAAGGTTTCACCGTAATGGTGGTTGGCGGATTTTTGGTGGGTTTCGGAACGCGCTATGCAGGCGGATGTACAAGTGGACATGCTATTATGGGATTATCTAATTTACAGTTACCATCACTTATTGCGACAATATGCTTTATGGCAGGAGGTTTTTTAATGGCAAACGTGATTTTGCCAATTATTCTTTCACTTTAATTTAATAAAAATGACAAAAGAAAAAGACATACGGCATCAGGACAGTATTTGCACCAACGAAAGCCGCCTTAAACATGAGTGGTATTACAATCTGAAATACCTTTTTGTAGGAATAGCATTCGGAATTGTATTTGTAAAGGCAGAAATTATCAGCTGGTTCAGAATTCAGGAAATGTTTAGGCTACAGTCGTTTTTTATGTACGGCGTTATCGGAAGTGCTGTTTTAACGGGAATGATCTCTGTATATATTATTAAAAAATTTAACATCAAAACTATCTACGGTGAAAAAATTTCTATTGCTCCAAAATCCTTTAATAAAGGACAAATTTACGGCGGATTGATTTTTGGCTTTGGTTGGGCAATTACAGGAGCTTGTCCGGGACCTCTTTTCGCACAGATCGGAACCGGAGCTTTGGCAATAGCGGTTACTTTGATCAGTGCTGTTTTTGGTACCTGGGTTTATGGATATTTCAGGGATAAATTACCGCATTAAAAGAAAAATACTGAAACTATAACGAATATTTTCTGAAAATGATACAAAATCTGTTTAAAAACTGGAACTTTGCACGGTTGTTACGTTTGTTAATGGGAATATTTCTTGTTGTGGAGGCGGTAAAATCTGGAATATGGTTTTGGGTTGTAATTGGAGCAGTTTTTGTTGCCATGCCCTTACTCAATATTGGCTGCTGTAATGCGGGAAACTGTTCTGTGGCAAAACCAAGTTCAAAAAAGACCAATGATGAAATAGAGTATGAAGAAATCAAATAAATAAATAAAAAAATGAATAAATTTCAGGAAATAATAAATCAGGATAAACCGGTTTTGGTAGACTTTTTTGCAGATTGGTGTGGTCCTTGCAAAATGCAGGCTCCTATTCTTCAGGATTTGAAAAAGAAAATAGGAGATGCAGCCAATATTATCAAAATTGATGTCGATAAAAATCAGGCAGTTGCAGCTCAGTTCGGAATCAGGAGTGTTCCTACTCTGATGATTTTCAGAAACGGAGAAGTGAAATGGAAGCAGTCCGGTGTTTTTCAAGCGGATGAACTGGAGAAATTAATCAGGCAAAATACTTAAAAATGTCTAAAAACCTAATTGTTGCATTTTTTCTCACCATCTTAACGGGGTGCGGAAAAGCTCAGAATAATAGTGAAAGCAATCTTTCTGCTACAGAATTTTCTAAAAAATTGGATATGACCCCAGATGCGCAGCTGGTGGATGTGAGAACGCCCGGAGAATTCAGAAACGGACATCTTAAAAATGCCATGAATATCGACTGGAATGCAGATGATTTCAGTGAAAAAGCAAAAGCTCTTGACAAAGACAGGCCTGTTTTTGTATACTGCATGAGTGGTCCCAGAAGTACATCAGCTGCGGCAAAACTTCAGGAAATGGGTTTTAAAAATGTTTATGAAATGAAAGGCGGAATGATAAAGTGGAGAAACGCGGGTCTTCCGGAAATCAAAGGTTCAACTTCTAAAGGGATGAGCCTTGCTCAGTACAACGAAATTTTAAAAAGTGAAACGCCTGTTTTGGTAGATTTTTATGCTGAATGGTGCGCTCCATGCAAAAAGATGGAACCTTACCTCCATAAAATGGCTGCTGAAATGCCAGATAAGGTAAAAATCGTAAGAATTAATACCGATGAAAATACCGAATTGTGTAAAGAACTGAATGTTTCGGCACTTCCTGTTCTTAAATTATACAAAAACAACAAATTGATCTGGGATAATCTTGGCTTTGCAAGCGAAGAACAAGTAAAAAAGCAAGTGTCAGAAATCAACAATTAACATTGAAAAAAATTAAAATATCGGTTCGGAAAAACTGGAGTACTATCTTTTTAGTGGTAATATTTTTGATATTGCTGATAAGTCCGGATGCTAAAGCATGGATGATGCGGCAGGTTCTTTCAACAGGCTTGCTTAATTCAAAGATTGAAAGAAGGAGCGAAAACAAGTCACCTGAAAATAATTCTGCTTCTGTACCAAACTTCAGTGTTGTTGATGCTAAAGGTAAAATTACTGATGTTTCCGGGCTAAAAGGCAAAGTGGTATTTATCAATTTTTGGGCATCGTGGTGTCCGCCTTGCCGTGCAGAATTTCCTTCGATCCAGAAATTTTATAATCAATATAAAGGAAACGAAAATTTAATTTTCCTTACTGTAAATCTTGATGATGAAACTGGCAAAGGGAAGGAATATCTTTTAAAAGAAAACCTAAACATTCCGTTTTTGGTTCCTGCGGGAGACATTCCGAAAGAATATTTTGGAGGTTCGCTTCCAACGACTGTTGTTCTGGATAAGTCAGGGGCAATCAGAATGCATCATGTGGGAATGGCAGATTACAGCAAAGATTCTTTTTATCAGCAGATTAATGACTTATTGAATGAATAATAAGGCAATAAAATAAAGATAAATCATAGAATAATTTTTCGCAAATTTGCGGATATTTTATTCAGAACATATGGGCAGAAATTTATCAATAGATATACTGAAGATTATTCTTGCTTTCTTCGTTGTTTTTCTGCACATGAATTTCCTTAAAGAAAGCAATCCGGCCTTGAGCTATGTTTTGGTGAACGGACTTTTCAGGGTTGCTGTTCCTGTTTTTTTAATTATCACCGGATTTTATTTTTTTCACATTGATGATACGAAAAAGCTTAAAAAATGGCTTTTTAGGACATTTGTTCTGTACATTATCTGGATGGCGGTGTATTATTCTTTCTGGAAGAGCAGCGAAAATATTTTTCTAACTCTTGTCTTCGGATATCATCACTTGTGGTATCTTATCGGAACTTTTTTTTCAGGAATTATACTTTATGTATTGAGAAAGTGCTCTTCCGCTGTTTTATTCAGTATTGCTCTTAGTTTATTTATTACCGGTTATGTAATTCATATTTTGGGTAATCTCCATTATTTCGGTAAGGAAAGCGATTCTCTGTTCAATAATTATTTGATGTACCGTAATTTTCTCTTTGTATGTCTGCCGTTTTTAAGCATCGGTTTTTTAATTCACAAAGAAAAAATAAAGCTTTCAAATGTCAAATATTCCTCAGCCCTGATGTTTTTTTTGTGTACTCTGGTTATTGCTGAAGCGTATTTTAACTACTGGAACATCAGTAAGGAAAGTACAGATATTCTGCTGTCACTTTTTTTGGCAAGTCCCGTTCTGTTTTTGTACGGACAGGAAAAATATATCAAAAGCAGTTCAAAAATTTTAGCAACATTATCTACAGCCATTTATTTTGTACATCCTTTTCTTATGAAATCCGAATGGTATTCCAGAATAGAATCTTACAAGGTTTTAATTTTTATTGTAGTCCTTATTCCGGTAAGTTTGGGCTTGGTTTTAATCAATAAAAAAATCAAATATTTATTATAATTAAATGATAATGAGGCTTGTTTAAAACAAATCACATGTTAATAAACCAGCAAATCAACTATAAAAAAGACCGAAATAGAAATTCCGGTCTTTTTTATAAATTAACTAATGTATTATTCCACAATAAACTTCGCAGAAAAATGCTCGGTTTTCAAAATATAAACCCCTTTTACTATTCCGTGTAAATTGATTTTATTAGAATGTCTGAAAGGATTTTCAATACTTCTGATCATTTTTCCTGAAAGATCATAGATTTCAGCTTTTGTAATGTTTTTAAGATTTTCTCCTTTTACAGATAATTCCTGATTTTTTACCGGATTAGGGTAAATTGTAAACTGAGATTTATCTTTTGACACTTCTGAAGTTGATAACGATGAATTATAACAAGTCCAGCTTAAATCATCAATCGCGACTCTAGGACCGTTTGTAACTGTAATAGGATTGGTAATTTTAATAACAATATTTCCCGTAACGTTGATGTTGCTAAGCGTGGTAGTCGTTATAGCGTTTGTTGTAGCGGTATAAGGAATTGTTCCTACCTGAACACCATTTATTTCTACATTTAAAACGCCGGGTCCTGTTCCGTATTTCAAAGAAGTTTTAATTGTTAAGTCCTGAATTCCTCCCGAAATTGTAGAACTCGTTAAGCTTCCTATTCTTAAGGTAATTGCTTTTCCATTGATGGTTTCATCTGTTCTTGCGTCAGTTGCAGTCCAGTTTATATTATTGTTTGTCCAGGTTCTGGTTGAATAACTTGAAGAGGATGCAGGTATATTTGAGAAATCTTCTGTACCGCAAGTTCCGCTTCCTCCGCCTGATCCTGCAAGAGTAGTTTCTGTTGCAACATTGCTCTGAGCGGAAGAATTTCCGGCTGCATCTTTAGCAATAATATAGAAACTGTATGTTGTAGAAGGATTCAGGTTTGAAACAGTTGCTGTTGTTGTAGTAACGGTAGAATGTAGAACTCCGTTTACATAAATTGCATAGCCTGTAACACCCACATTATCGGTAGAAGCTGTCCAGCTGAGAGATATTGTGCTTGAAGTAGGGTTGTTGGCAATCAGGTTGGAAGGAGCTGTCGGAGCCTGGGTATCTGTTGTAGGACTTCCCCAAACTAAATTTACATAATTTGGATTATCTATATATGGATTTCTGTTTCCCTGATATTGATACGAAGCATTGTTTCTTCCGATTTCAGCAGGGGAAACAGGATCTAAAGCATGCCACGCCAGTAATTGATCAAGCTGCCATTGCTGAAGCCCGGGATAAGCAGAGCTTCCAAGCATATTTCCTGAGCTGAAGCCTGATAATTGTGTTTCGTATCTCGTCACAAAATAGAAAATCATTCTGGCAACATCTCCTTTAAACTCATCAATGGGTTCAAAAACAACTCCGGAGTATCCCGGTGAAATAGAGCTGCCTCTTTTTGATCCGTTATTGGAAATATAATTGGTAACTCCCACTTTACCGAAAGGGAGACTTCCTCTCATATTATTTACATAACCGTCAGTGGCACGTATAAAATGTACATCAGAAACCATCGGTGATGCTTCATTGAACAAGCTTTGGGGAACGATATGCTCTCTGTTGTAACAATCAGCTTCACTGTTATAGTTGCCACACTGGTTGGCTCCCACAGTATAGTTGTAAGGATCTGCAGCTGTTGGATTTTCAGAATAGATATCTAAAATTGTTCCGTCATTTTCATAGTAATAATCACGGTCTGTAGTTTGATAGGCCGTCCATAATCCGTTATAAGAACCGGGATTGTGTCCTGCGGTAATGATGTTTTTCAGTTGAGTCTTCAGCGTAGCACCTGTCCCGGTAGCTGTACTGTAATAATTAGCAGGAGCCTGAGCCGATATACTTACTGCTAAAAGACTTATAAGAAAAGAATAAAAAATTTGCTTCATTTTTTTTTGAATTGGACGGCAAATTTACGAATATTCTTACTATATAAATATTAATTTTTGGTAATATAATTTTTACTGATTTTTGAGAAAAACCAGGAGATTAATATTCCGAATACAGCTGCAATAGAGGCTACCGTAAAATAATTTTTAGTGACAATTTTTACCGGAAACGGTAAATCTTCTACAGCTTTAAATAATTCGGTATAAATCTGAAAATAGCACAGAGCTGTTCCCAAAAGTAATCCTGTAACGATGCCTGTAACAACAATCAGGATACCTGTGTAGAAATAGGTCATTCTAAGATGACTCAACGGAAAACCTAATGAAATCAGGGATTTTGCCTGTTCTTTTTTATCTAGCTGAAGAATAATGATAGCTCCGGCAAGATTAAAAGTAGTAATGAAGATAACCAGAGCAAAAATAAGATAGATAAACAGCTTTTCAGTGTTAATCATCTTCCAGAATGCTGCATTTTCTTCTTCTTTGGTTTTGATTTCTATATTCCCGCCAATTTTTTTTAGTAAATCTTGTTTTACCGAATCTGCATTTTGCGGATTTTTTAGTTTGATAACTATTTGATAAGCTGAATTTTTCGGAAGATCCAAAAGTTCTTCAGTAAGTTCAACCGGAGCTATAATATAACTGTTTAGCTGCTCATTTCCGGGGAAAATACCGGTAACGATAATCTCTCTTTTATTGTAGATATCTTCTTCTTTATTGATGATTCCCGTTCCTGATTTAGGCATAAAAACGGTGGTAAAATCAGTTTCGGAATCTACAGCTATTCCCAGTCTGTTCTGTAGATTATGTTCCATGATTACCTCGTTGGTATATTCAAAAGACGGATATTTACCGTAGAAAATATTTTTGTTGACAGGATTTACCTTTGTATAATTGGTGTCTACTCCGCGTAAATACGCGATGTCACCTTTGCCGTTAAAGCTTACATACGCTTTCTCTTCTATCAGCCTTGAAAAATCGGCAATTTCTTTTTCTTTTTTTAAAATTTTATTGATTTTGCTGAAATTCTGAATGGTCTTTCCTGATGTACTTTTAATTGTGAGATCAGCATGAAGATTGGAAATAAGATTTTTATTAAAATCTTCGAGTCCTGAAAAAACCGATATAATGACAAACATCGCAGCAACAGCCACACTCATTGCCACGGCAGCAAGCCAGGTAATAAATGTTACAGCAGTGCTTCCTTTTTTGGATAAAAGGTAGCGTGAGGCGATATAAAATGCAATGTTTTTCAAAGTGGCTTATAAAACTGGGTTTTCGCCTTCTCCGCGTAATTCTTTTTCAATTCGCTCCACATCGTCCAATGTAGTGTCGAGATAGAAATTCAGTTGAGGAATGATGCGCACTTGTTTTGCCATTTTCTGACCTATAAAGTTGCGGTACTGTGCTTTGTTTTCTTCGATTTCTTTCATTACTGCAGTACGAAATTCCTGTGGAAATATGCTGAGATAAATTTTAGCAATCCCAAGATCAGGAGTTACTTTTACGTCTGAAACAGAAACAAGAATATTTTGCTTGCTTTCTGACGACTGCTTTCGGAAAAGTTCTGCGAAATCTTCCTGTATAATCTGTGCTACTTTTCTTTGTCTGTTACTTTCCATAATTTATGCAAATTTAGTACTTTTGTTTGAATTGATCGGCTGAAATTCGATACAAGATAATAAACTTGTTTTAAACTTTTAGGTAATTAGAAAATTCATATTGTTTTACTTTGAATCATTTTTGATAAAAAACCTACGATAGAATGTAAAAATAATTTGATTTTTTAAAAAATAGTTTATCAGATCATTTTTGCTGTTAATGCTGATGAAAACAACGAATAATAAACAATAAAAAGAATAATATTAACGTATGAAATTAGAACATATTGGTATTGCGGTGAAGTCTTTGGGAGTTTCGGATGAACTTTTTGCCAGACTTTTAGGAAAAGAATCTTACAAAAAAGAGACTGTTGAAAGGGAAGGTGTAACTACCTCTTTTTACGAAACTGGTGAAAGTAAAATTGAACTTCTGGAAGCGAACAATGCTGAAAGTCCTATCGCTAAGTTTATTGATAAAAAAGGTGAGGGCATTCATCATTTGGCATTTGGTGTTAAAAATATCTTTGAAGAAGTAGAAAGGTTAAAAAAAGAAGGATTTCAGTTTATTTCAGAGGAGCCTAAAGAAGGTGCTGATAATAAATTAGTTGTCTTCCTGCATCCGAAATCTACCAATGGCGTGCTTGTAGAACTTTGTCAAGAAAAGTAAAAAAATATTTTGTAGAGAAATAATTTTTACTATTTTTGCAAACACAAAATTTAACCAGTTTTGCGGTCCTATAGCTCAGTTGGTTAGAGCACCTGACTCATAATCAGGTGGTCCCTGGTTCGAGCCCAGGTGGGACCACTTTTTAAATCAAGCACTTACAGATTTGTAGGTGTTTTTTTTGTTTTATACTGTAGTTCAAAAGATTATCTTAAATCATTCTTTCTTATTTCCAACTTATATTCAATTCCCAAGACATTAAAAGGTAGAAAAAAAGGTAACCTTTATTAATATTAAGGTAACTATTCATTCTGCTGATTTATAATAATTTATAATCTATTTAAATAATGAAGATTCACAAACTAAATATTAGATACGTCATAGCCAAAAATAAAATTAGAAGAGATGGTAAAGCACCATTGTATTGTAGATTAACCTATTTAGAAGCGAGAAAGCAGTTTGCAACAGGTTTCTTCATAAATCCTAAACAATGGAATACAGCAGATCAATCACTCAAACCTCCAAATGAGGAGAATATATTTATTAATACCCAATTAAGCTTGATTAAAAATGACATTAATCAGGCTTTTTTGTTTTTACAAGTTAATGAAGAGGAGTTTGATGTGGAGGATGTTTTCTTGCAGTATAAAGGAAATCCTCCTAAAAAGAGCAAAACTATCTTACAGCTCTTTCAAGAACATAATGATAGAATTGAAAAGCTGACAGATAAGGAATATTCTATAGCAACCTTATGGAAATTTAAACAAGCAAGAGAACTATTAAAAGACTTTATTAAATACTCTTTTAATAAGGGAGACTATCATTTCAAAGACTTGGATTTAAAGTTTATTCAAGATTATGAATTCTTCCTAAAGGCAGAGAAGTCTTTAGCTCTTGCAACTACTAATAAGATGATACAAAGGTTCAGAAAGATAGTTAAGCTTGCTATATCTCAAGATATTATACACAAAGAACCATTTATAAGCTACAAGGTAAAGCATATCAAAAAAGAGATAGTTTATTTAACTACGGAAGAATTGAGTAAACTTGAGAAGTACAAGTTTAAAGCAGAGAGATTACAAATAGTAGCAGATATGTTTATATTCTGTTGCTATACTGGATTAGCTTATAATGAGATGGCTAATTTAGAGAAATCTCATATTGTAAAAGGTTTTGATGACAATGAATGGATTAATATGAAAAGAGTCAAAACTCAGCAAACTCTATCAATTCCTCTTCTTAATAAAAGTAAAATGATAATTGAGAAATATGAAAAGGCAGATGAAGTAAAAGTATTACCAAGTTTAAGTAATCAGAAATTCAATGTCTACTTGAAAGAAATAGGTGACATAGTTGGAATAGATAAAAGACTTACTCATCATCTTGCTAGGAGAACTTTCGCTACTACTGTATTGCTTTACAATGATGTGCCAATGGAAATTGTAAGTGAACTTTTAGGCCATTCTAAAATTACCATTACTCAGGAATCTTATGCAAAGGTTGTAAATAAGAAAGTAAGTGAGCAGATGGGTAGATTAAATTGTAAATTAAAATAAAATGGGCTACTCCTAAAAGTAGCCCAAAAAGAAGTTCTAATAATAATTATTCCCATGTTTCAATCTTAAGCATAGGACTAGCACCAACATTAATCCTCATAATCTTCTTCATGAAATTTTCCACTATTGGAACATATTTTTCAATAGTTACAATGGAATCATGAATTGTGAAAATTGGGATTTGAGGATAAGCATGACTAATCCTTTTACAGATTTTATCAAGAATTAATTCAGCCTCCAATCTTTGCAATAAAATTGAATAAGCCCTATGATTTCCATGACCAAGCTTTATTAGTTTAATCATTTCATAAACATTAGGGAAAACATTTGAAAATACTCTTACTTCTGAATTATAAGCCATAGCAGTGTTCGGACTGTAGAGAGTTGCAAAAGTAATTTCTTTAACAGTATCTCTAACAGAAGTATTCTGAATGTCTCCATCAAATAATTCATTTTGAACTAATATTTCACCAAATTTTTCATAGAACTCACCATTTGTTACCATTTCAAGATAATTTATTACATCTTGTTGATTTGTTACCCTTTCAATTTTTTCTACTAACATAATAGGGTAATTTGCTTGGGTTGTTAATCTTTGATTTAATATCTTATCGTAAATTTTATTTCTATTAAAGTAATTTAATTGGAATAATGGTCTTGCTAAAAAAGGCTGAGAATTTACTATGTCAATTGAGTGAAGTTTGTTTCCATCATATTTGATGTACTTTCTTAATTCTTTCATTGTTCTTGTAAGATTTGTATGAAGCCTAAAGCCTGTGTTATCTACACCAAAAGAATATTCTCCTTGAATAAGTTCCAGTAAAGGAAGTATTCTTGAATTATATGCTTGCTGTGCATGTAAACTACCAGACTCAATTTCTTGCTCTTTTAATTGAGTAAGAAATATCTGTGCACCTTCCAAATCAACTTGAATTTTGCAGTTGAACCATTTTTTCAAAAAGTGAATTTCTTCAGTTTTCTCAATGTTAACATTAGAATGATAGCCAGTAATACTTTTTATGAGTGTCCATTTAGTAATTTGAATAGGTATTAATTCAGATTGATACCTACTATTAAATTTCAAACCCATAGATTTCTTGCCAGGAACATAATGCCTGTTTTCTTCTAAAATACCATTTGAGACTAAATAAGAAATGTAAAGTTTATATTCATGAATTCTTCTCTGCAATATTACTTTATTTATTGCAGTGAATCCATTTCTGTCAATTAAATCCCAATCCCTCGTGGGAATGGAGGAAATTATATGCATTATATAAACAAAGCAGTCCTTATGGTAATTGAAATTAGGAGGATTGAAACTTAAAATTCTATCAATATTAACATTTCTGGGAATAAATAATGTTAATGAGCTTCTTCTCTCACAACCTGAATTATTTAGTGCTACATCTTCACTAAGGTTGTTTAATCTGTTTGAGTGCAGTACTGATGTAGAATGCACTGTATAAGCTGTGTTTATCACTGCCCCTCCAATGAAGGTCAGCTTTCCCAATGGGTGCTTTAATAAAAAGCAAGTGACTTTAAAAAGCTTGTACTAAACAAACAGATAAATAAAATTACAAAATTTCACAAAAATTGATTCACTTTTTTATTAACCTTTTTTAATCTCAAAATTAATTATGCAATTAAAACAATCACAAAGACAACAAGTCAAGTTAAGACTTGGCTTGTCTGGAGCATCAGGATTTGGAAAGACCAAATCAGCTTTATTATTAGCCTATGGAATGACACAAGACTGGAGTAAAGTAGCTGTAATAGATACTGAAAACTCTTCAGCTTCTCTTTATTCTGATTTAGGAAACTACAATGTTCTGGATCTGCAAACTCCATATAGTCCCGAAAGGTATATTCAAGCAATTGAACTATGTGAGAAATCAGGAATTGAAGTAATCATTATAGATTCAGCTAGTCATGAATGGAATGGAACAGGAGGATGTTTGGAAATTCACGAAAAATTAGGTGGGAGATTTCAAGACTGGAGTCAAGTCACCCCAAGACATCAAGCTTTCATTAACAAAATCCTACAATCAAGTTGTCATGTCATTACTACTACCAGAAGGAAAATGGATTATTCTTTAGATATTGGTTCTAATGGTAAGACTAAAGTTGTGAAACATGGAACTAAAGAAATCACCAGAGATGGCTTTGAATATGAGTTAACTATAAATTTTGAGCTTATTAATGAGAACCATCTTGCTAAAGCCTCAAAGGACAGAACAGGGCTATTTATGAATAAACCTGAATTTGTTATTACCTCTGAAACTGGAAAGTTAATTTTGGAATGGTGTAATTCAGGCTCGAAAAACAATTCTTCTGAAAATTTTACACAAAGCTCAGGCGGAAGAAATAATATGCCTAAAATAGACCCTAAAGAAGCATTTGAGGGTATTTCTCCTTATGAGAATAATCCAAGTCTAAATCTTTCCCATGTAACAGAGAAAGAAGTATATGAAGCTATTCAAAGCTGTAAATCTGTTACAGAGCTTTTAGCATTATACAGACAGTTTCCACAATTTCAGGAAAGCTTAAAGCCTGATTTTGAGGCTAAGAAATCTTTACTAATCAATTTAAATAATCCAAATAATTTCAGTACAAATGGACACTCAAAATTTCAATAATTCTACTACCATAATAGGGAAAGATCAGGGTGATATTTCTAGTGTAGATCTGGTTCTTCAGAATGTAAATAAGTATAAATTCGTTCGTGATAATTTCTTTAATGATAATATTGATGAGGTTGAAGTATTTTACCCAAGTAGAATGAATGAGGTAATTAAGCCTGAATCAACAAATGAAGTTCAGGCTTTTTTAATTCCTGATTCTAAAGTATATAATTTTGATAATACCTCTGCTGAGCTAGATAAAAGTGGAGACAATCAGCATAAACCTTTTATTGTTGCCAACACATCAGAAGCAACATTACATCATCTACAGAATGATTGTATTATACCTGTGTTCTCTAAGGATAATGAGAAAACTATTGCTCATCAGGAATTTATTGAAGTTGTCTTAAGTGCAGTTCAAAAAGTATTCCCTCATCACAGTATTACAGAACCTGAAATAAGAGTTTCCCACCAAATTAAAGGCAGAATTCCCAGTGCAATCCATAAGCCTGTCAAAGAGCTTTTGGAGCATGAAAAAACCATTTATTATGAAAGGATGGCATTCATTATAAAAGTCCCAACTATTACAGATATTGTGAATGGAAATGAGCTTTCTCTTACCATTGGAGGAGTACGAAGTTATAACTTGGAAAACCTTTACAATAAAAAATCTCTTGAAAAGTTCAAGTTTTTTATAGGCTTCCAAAATCAGGTTTGTATGAATCTTTGTGTGAGTAGTGATGGCTTTGTTGAAGATATGAGAGTTGGAAGTTCACAAGATTTATATTCTAAGGCTTTAGAAACCATACAGAATTATAATGCAGAGCTACACCTAATGGAAATGAAAGAGCTTTCACAAGATTTTCTTTCAGAACATCAGTTTGCTCAGCTAATAGGTAGAAGTAGATTATATCAACATTTACCTAAGTCTGAGAAACAGAATATTCCCTTATTGAATTTTAATGACAGCCATATCAATACAATGGCTAAAGATTATTATGAAGATCAAAATTTCTGTAGAAATCAGGATGGTAATATTAATCTTTGGGATGTTTATAACCTCTTTACACAGGCAAATAAAAGCAGTTACATAGATACTTTTCTTGATAGAAATTTGAATGCCTTTGAGTTTTCAAAGGGTATTCAGAAAGTACTCAATGGTAATTCTGATTATCATTGGTTTTTGAGTTAGTTATTACCCCACTTTATATAGTGGGGTTTCTTGTTTTTATTTTTTCATAAAGATTAAGATATATAGGAGTGATAATTTTAATAATCTTTTTAATATCATTATTCTTTAAAACATCTTTAGATAAAATTAGATATTGATTATTTGCTCTTGGTTCAAAAAAGTCATTTAATTTAATTTGAGAAATTAGATCAGGTATTTCAGATAGGGTTAAAATATAAAAATGAGAAAAGAAAAGGTCTTTATACTGTTCTATATCTTCTCCAAATTCTATAAATGCTAATTTTATTTGACCAAAATCATGTGAACCATCAATACTATTATAGCAATTACAAACATCAATACGAGTAAATATACTTTGAAATATACACCCATATAATGTACTAGCTATATCTTCAAACTCCTGCATATTTGACTGTCCAGGATAAGCAATTCTTTTTGATGATTATGTCTACGTCTAGCATTAACTTGACCTAAATATTTTTCGCTTTCATAACAAATTCCAATATTAACAGGCTCTGAATATTCAAAATTTTCAAATAAAATTTGTGTGCAACAAAATGACCAAGTTCATGAATCAAAACTTTTTTTAATTCACCTTCTTTGTAGTAATTCATAATTAATTATTTTAATGATTCTATTGCTTGATTAGCATTATTTCTAAGGTGTCTATGTTTTAACATACCATCAAAAATATCTAAAGCTTGATTAATTAAAGTTTTATTTTTAATTATCTCTGAAACCAATTTACTATAAATTGCAAGTATTAATTGGATTGGTTCTTTGTCATAATAACCCCTATCTTGAATATCAGGCTTGTCTCTAAAATCTATGTTTTGAAGTAATTCTAAGCATTTTTCAGGATAATTTTTTGAACATGTTGAAAGGTATTGCAAAAAGTATCTTGGGTCTTTTCTACATAATACTGTTTTTGAGTATTCATTAAGGAATGGAAAAAAATGTTGAAAATTTTCTGGTTTAAACTTTCTTAAAATCACACAAGAATATTCTCCTGCAAATTCTTTATCAGTTTCTGATAAAAACTCTGAAAGTATTTCTAATGCTTTTACATTTATTAATCCTGTATCCTCATCTATTAGAAATTCTTCAGCAACATCTATAGCGCATAATTTTGCATCTTTACCTTTTTCAATGAATTTGTAGTATAATTTTTTTTCATTGTCTAAACCTAGTAGCCAACTAGAAATCAATACATAATTTTGTTTATATATTTCAGGACATTCTAATACTCTTTTAAAATAACCATCCATTTTATTATGAAATCTGTTGTTAAAATACTGTGAAGGATTAATAGAATGTTTCAAGATTGTATGATTTGTGGTATTAGTTAACTTCTCAAAAATTTTAAAAGCTCTATTAATATCTAAACGGTTAAGGTGTGCTAAATCATTCAGTAACATTATTTTTACAGAATTATTGCAAGTTGGTTTTTCAATCAGCTTCTCAATTGTAGAAAATATTATCTCTTCAAACTCTTTATTATAAAAACAATGAATTAATTCACTCACAGCAGAGCCTACAACTGAATTTACTGCATCATGTAATGGATAATTAGGATTATGTTCTATCTCTTTATTAGGGTAATTAAGAGCTAAATCACTTAAATAAAGGACAATATCTTTGTCAATATTCTTATTTTCAATAAAGTATCCAATATAATGATTAACAATACTTCCATAATAACTATTAATAATATCAAGGGTAATTAATTGTTTGAATAGTTTCTTAACTTTATTAGGATTATAATTTCCATCAATTAATCCCCCAACTCCTCTTAAAATATATTTTTCTGAAATTTGTTTATCATTAAATAAGCTTTCTATGAATTCATAAAATTTACTTGGATTTTCTTTAACAATATTTTGGAACATTTTAGAGTGCTCCTCAATATTGCCAAATGTCCATCTATCTGACTTATAATTTTCATTGTACTTAATCATGCTTTTCTTCCAATGTTTCAAAGTCATTTTTCTACAAGCGGATTCTGATAAAGGAGGACTTACTGAAGACCATGTAGCTCCAGAAGTATCAGTAGCTATTCTAGGATTTATATCTCCAAATTTTCTATTAAGCTCTTTGTAAGTTTTGAAGAGTAATTTGTTTTTAATTAATTCATCAAAAGGAAGTGCTTTTATAAAGAGATATTTCTTTTTTCCAAACTCATTTAAACTGATTCTTCTTTTTCCATTTTCATCTTTCCAAATCCAATAATCATATGTGGTTCTAAGATGTAATAAGATATTATCAATGAATTCTCTTTGTTCTTTTTCTAATAATTTATAAACATTACTAATTAAGATTCTCAGTTGAAGCTGCAAATCATCATCACTACCTCCAAATATATTTTTATTAGTAAGTATTTCAAACAATTCAAGAATTTCATTCTTATAAAAGGAATAGTTAGAATCTAATTTTTTTACAATCATTTTTAGTAGTAGAGTATCATCGGAATTTTTATAGCTCTGATAAAATTCTAAGAAAAAGTTTGTGTTACTATTTAGAATAAATTCTTCCAAATAATCATCTAATCCATGTTCTCCAGAATAAATTCGATGAGAATCTTTATCATTTATTTTTGAACTCTTATAAAGGGGAGATTGAATTTTTCCGTAATAAAAATATGGTATTTTTGTTTTATCAACTATTTCTTCATAGACTGCAAATAAATATTTAAAAGATTCTAATGGAGTAACACTACAAAAGTCTTTGACAATTTCATTTAAAGAATATTCAAATCTGTAATTGAATTCAAATTTTTCATAGAAATCAATAATAGCAATCCCAAGCATTTTATAAGCATAACCTTTATTGTTATAAAAGATTTTTTTTAATGCTTCATAAAAGTAGTGATTGTCTCTTTTCCCTTCAGATTCTTTTTTAAAAGGAATATATTTTTCAAAAAAAGGTAATAATTTTAGGTCACTCCAATCATCAATATAAATCATTAAGTCCGAAATGAAAGCTTCTTTTTTTTCAAAATCTAATGACTCTAAGTAGTTTATAATCATTATTGGATTATTATTTATGTTATTTACAAACATAGACCAATTATAATTGAAATATTTTTTCTTCTCAAATATAAATTCCTCATCAGTATCAAAATTATTACTTTGTATGGAAAAATAGGTAAGAGGAATGTTTTCTGATATAAGAAATTTAACCCAATTTTCTGATTGCATAGAACTCATAAAAACATCTTCATAGTCAGGATTTTTTAGTATTTCATCAATTAAAAGTTTTTTTTCGAGATTACACGGGTTTTTAACAGCTCCTAAGTTATTTATTATTAAGGACTTTATATGAAATCTATAATTAGATGAAGCAAGTATGTTTTTAATAGTGTTTACATATTTAGTAATGTCTGATTCTCTTAAATACTCCACAACCATTTTTATCACTGACCTAACATATAAACTTTGTTCATTATCTATAATAAAATCTTCCAGATTACCTTGATTATCTACAAATTGTTTTGCAAATGAATATTCATAAAATGTTTGATGGAAGAATTGTATTTCTTTATTATATTCAACTAATAAACTGTTGGAGTTTAAATATACAACTTCCCTGAAGTAATCATCCTCATAAACATTTCCTATGGAAATTCTTTGTTCTTGATACATTCTTTGAACTACCTTATATATAAAATCCTTAAGTTTAAGTTCTTTCTGCGGAGAAATATATTTTTTCCATAAATGATCATATAAATCTTTTAATGTAGAAATTGAATCAATTTCACGCTTTGAACTGCTATCATATATTCTGCAAAAAATATCTAAATGATTAGGAGTTCTTAGTAAATGCAAAACTTTTTGTAAAGGATGTTTAATATTAAATGTTGTAAGAATACTTTTGACTTCTTCCTCAGAAAAAAGATTAACGGATATTTTTTTATAACTATCAGAATTATATATGCTTAATTCGGCATCATATTTTAAATCATATGATCTAGAAGAAATAATAATTCTAATATTTTGATAGGATTGTAATTTAGAAATAAGTTTATTATAAGTTTCAATATATTCTCTACTTGATGAAAGTGTAAGAGACATAGCATCAATTTGATCAATTAGAATAACTAGCTTTTCTCCTTTTCCTACTGTTTCTTTAATTAACTTATCAAATGAAAGTAAATTATCAAATAACTTACTCTCAAGTTCCACAATTGATTTACAATAAAACTTATCTGCTTTTAACCCTAAAACATTATACTTTTCTAAACTAAGTTTCTCATATAAATCTTTTAATATAGCAGACTTTCCTAATCCCTTTTCTCCTTTTAAAACCAAAACATTTTTTTGATTTAATGGTATATCTTGGATTATCCAATTATATATAGATGTAACTTCAGTTCTAACAATATGGGCGCTGGTTTTATCTTCAATGTAATTTCTAACTTGTAATAATGCATAGGAAGTATTCTTTAAAATACTTTCAATATCAATCTGTGAATCTGCCTTAACTAATACCTCATGGATTTCTTTTAATTTAATACTATCCTCTAATTCAAAGGATTGATTGTAAAGATTATATTCTTTTAATAAATCAATTAGCTCATTTCCTTCTTTTAATGAAATGAAATCATTAGATAATTGATAGGTTTCTTCATTCTTATTTTTCCAAGAAGTCCACCATTTATTTTGTTGTAAATCTAAAGTGTTTATTATACATAGAGTCCAGCTTTTAACTTCATATTCTTGTGAAAATATTGCAGTTTTAAAAGATTCTCTAATTTGATTTTTTTGTGAATCACCAATACCAGAAACAAAAAACTTACATTGGATTACATCTATGGGTTCAATACCAATCTCTCCTATAAATATATCAATTCCTCCATCACCTTGATTTACTTTTACAGTCCTTACTGTTTTTTTGGGATTTAATTTTCTAAATAATCCTTCACAAATATTTTCAAACTTTGTTCTAGCACTCGCTTCATCAAATTTTTTGACTAAAATTAACCAATCTTTATTCATTATAATTTTATTTTAAGAAAAACTGATATGATATTTTAGTTCAAAAATTAATATTTTATTTTCAAAATTTTCTTCCATTGCTGAAATTATAACAGGATTGATATTTACCTCATCTAATTCTAAATTAAATGAAATAAGAGAATTATATTCCTCTTTATTAATACATTTAGCTAGCTCAATAGAAAAACCATTTTTTAATAAAATAATTGTTTTTCTGTCACCACTTCCATATTTAACCTTATCGAAAAATGTGTGATCTACTAATTCCAATTCACTTAATACCTCGATATATTTTAACAGGTTAAATTCAATGAAATCTTGCTCTTCTTTAATTCTTAGTATTGCAATATTTACCCTTTCTGGTATATTTTTGTTTCTTAAGTCTATATATAAAGGCATTCTATCTGTAAAACTTCTTTTATCAACTCCCCATTTTGTCCCAACATAGATTAATAAATCCTCTCCTCTTAATGTTTCCCAATAGCGTAAAAAACTTGAAATCATTTCCTTATAAGATGCACTTCTACTACGCCATTCTACTAACATTGAATAAAATCTTCTTGCAGGAGGGTTTACTAAACGACTAATATTACTATCCTTTAAATCTATTTCATTAAAGAATATTGAAGCTATTGCTTCAATAAGATCATTGCTATTATTGATAATTGAGAAAAGTTGTCTCTTATAATTTTTCAGATTTTCAATAAGTTGTTCTTCAGATGTTTTTATGTCAAAATCATTAATATTGTTTTTATAGCAGAGCTTTGCAATTTCTGATTGAACATAATATGGATTTTCTAAATCAGTAGTATTAGGTTCAATATTTTCTAAAGACTCTAATGAGTTTTTAAGTATTTCTTTTTCCTCAATATTTAAATCACTTACTGTTTTTAACAAAACATTATTAATATTATCTTCAATTTGAGATTCAATTCTAGCTCTTTGAGAAATAAAATTTTTAATATTTGCATTGCTAGCTGTATATTTATTTTTTAGTATATAAATATTAGGTTCCAATAATCTTAAATCTCCTGTTTCATTATTAAAAATTTCACTGAAACGATTTACTCTTCCTATTAAATTTTTGAATTGAGAATTTGTCAGATTTGTATTTTTTCCCTTCTTGATTGATAAAAGAAAAATTTTCTCTGCCGGTATATTTATTCCTTCTAGCAATGTAGAACTTGTTATAATAAAAGAAATAAAATTATATTTTGAAAATATATCTTCTACATATAACCTTATCATTTCAGGCATACCCCCATGATGATATACAATTCCTTTTTTTATACAATTTATAAGTTTATAATTTGGATGTATGAAATCTGAAATTGTTTCCTCTATATCACCTATCTCGAAGGTATCCTCAATTTTATACATTAGATCATTTGATAGCTCTTCAATATGCATAGGACGATTTAAATAGATGATATTTTTTTTTGAATTTTCCTTTAGTAATAAATCAAAAATATCTTCATATTCAATATTCGTATTAAAAAACTGGTTAGAGAATTGATCATATAATTCTAATTGATTTTTGCCATTACGTAAATCACAAATAAAATACTTTTCAGTCTTAATAAACTCATCAATATTTTCAGATTCAAGTTCAAGTTCAATTTGGTTTATTTTTAAATTATTAAAGTCTGCAATAAAGGGAGAATAAAAATTTAATGATATATTAGGGTTCCTTTTCTTTAAAATAATTACTACTTGGGCTAAAAGAATAGCTCTTTCATCATCTTTTTTGTCCCCAAAAATATTATGAGCTTCATCTATTAAAATCAAATCAAGAGATAATTCTTCATTTTTTTGGAGTAACCTAAGTAATCTTTCTTGTGTTAATACTGAAATAAAATTTTCCTCAGTTCCCTTATACATTTCAGGGTGAGTTATGACTCTTTGTATTTGATAATCAGAAATTGATTGATTAAGCAATCTTTTTTTTGTTTGGGCTAGTAAAGCTTTACTAGGAACGATTACGCATATTTTCTTATTTAAATTATCTAGAATTTTCTTGATAATTATCTCTGATTTTCCATAAGAAGTAGGTGCTATAATTACGAGGTTTTTATCAGAACTATTAGAAAACTCTGTTAGCTTTTTTTGACCATTTGACAAGTAATAGTTCTGCTCTTTAAAATTCTCATGAAATGCTGAAAAAAACATCTCAAAAAAGCCACTCCTTTCTGTACTATTTTTAGATTCTATAAATTTAGATATTGGTATGAAACCTTTATTAATTGCAAAATCATATAATGGTCTGTAATCATTATATCTATTAGAGTAAATAACTAATATTTTATATCCTAACTTTTGGAGATAAGTATCACCAAAATTCAAAAAAAATATCGCTGTTTTTAATAAGTATTGTATTTCTTCATCAGAAATTTCTTTATTTAGTATTAATTTTTCAAAAAGGCTTGTAAAGTCACTATTTTGACTCTTTCTTCTAAAATCTAATAATTTTAATTCACTCATGATATTGATTCAGATGTTAAAAAGTCTGCAATTGTTTCAAACATTCTTTTTTGTATACTTATGACTATTATATCTTCAAAGGTATCTTGAGTAATGGTATCATCTGTAAAATCTGAAATACTTGTTTCCTCAATTAATTCTGACAGTTCATTATATAAAACTGATGTTATGATCACATTCTTTTTTTGATTAGGATTGAAATTTGGGGAATCATTAGCTAATAATCTTCTGATATCTGGAAGTCCATTTTCCTGTTTTATCATTAAGCTTGCATCTAGTAAAGCAGACTCCCATAATGATTGTCTTCTTTCTTCAATCATGGAGGAAATAGCAGTTCTTGATCTTTTCAAAAGGACTACATTAGCATCTGAACAATTTGGAGATTCATTTTTATGACCTGATTTTACTTCTGTGTACCAAAGCTTGATATTTTCTAAATTATAATAAATGATATCAAATCCTTTTTTAACTTGTCTCTCTTCTTTATTCTTTAAAATAGACAAACATTTAAAATCATCCAATTCATTATTAAGTATAATATGACAAAGTAGTTCACCAATTATGCCTTTTTTTGCATCATCATGTTTACTGTTATACCTGTCAAGAAATGATTTTAAGGTGTTTTGATAAGAATAAAATTCTTCTAATGACTCATATTCAGAAAAACCATGAAAAATGCCTTGTAATTGATTCCTAATTAGTTCTTGAAGTTCATCAGAAAAACTTTCAATATAAAAAATAAGATATTTTCCATTTTGTATTGTTCTAATTCCATTAATTGCCATTCTATGATTGTTAGTTTAAAGCTAATTTAATAAATATTAATGTAATTTATAAGTATAGTTTATTTTAAAAATAAACTATGAAAAAACTTATTTCATCTTAATTATCTCAAAAAATAAATTATAAAATAAAATTTTATGAATCTTTATTCTCTCGCATAGGTCCTGTCAAAACAAGCCCCCTGTACCTTTTCATTCCCCAGTACCCCGCACCCAATTCCAGAGAAATCTTTTTTCTGAGAGGAGATATTGATTTCAAAACAATTTAAGATAAATTTTATTCTTAAAGATTTGTTTTAAACACATTTAAACTTGGATGCTATTTTTAATTTTTATGTCATGAGTTTCATAAATTTTTAAAATTGTTGACTTGTAAGACTTAAGTTTTTAATCAATCAGATGTTTTTTTATTTTAAAGCATAATACCTTTTTTCTCTATGTCACCCCCACCAAACACCTCCACTTATTCTTAGGTCTTAATAAATCAGGCTGTCCATTTAATATTTAACTCAAAAATCAAAAACAATGGTAAGAATTTTAGGCTACAAACAAAGACAAAAAGAAGATGGAACAGAGTTTTATCTTTTAGAAGTACAAGGTGGTATTGAAATGGTATTAAGTAAAGCCACAGGTCAATACTATGCTACAGCTAAGAAAGCTACTGTATCAACTACATTTGATGAAGAAACATGCAAAGCTTTGGTAGGAAGTCAGATGCCTGGCAAAGTTTCAAAAATTAAAACTGAACCATATCAGTATGTAATCAAAGAATCTGGGGAAACCATTTCTTTGGAACATAAATACATTTACCTTCCTGAAGGTGTAGAAAGTTCCGAAGAGAAACTGGCAAAGCAACTTGAAGAAGCTTTTGCATAAAAATAATCTGTCCATTTTTCCTAAATCCATATATTGGGTTTGAGAATTTTGGACGGATTTTTATGTTACTAAAATGTCCATTTTGTGTACCAGTATATAGTATTATCACATAAAATGGACATTTATTCAAAAATTATTTACTCACAAACACCCTTTTACCACATGAATCAAAATTTAAAAGTGGCAGAATTACTTGTTTCTTATTCTCCCAATATAATATCTGAACAAAAAATAAGTAATAGCAGAGAAACATACAGTTTAATCACAAACCATTGGAATCTTGATACAATGGAAATGTATGAGGAAGTTAAAATAATTCTTTTCAACAGAGCAAATAAGGCTTTAGGTGTCTATGATTTATCCAAAGGAGGTATGTCTTCTAGCATCATTGATGTGAAGATTATACTTTCAATTGTTCTGAAAACCTTAGCTAGTGGAATTATTTTAGTTCATAATCATCCAAGTGGAAATCTTGTCCCTAGCAAATTTGATATTGATGTAACCCAGAAATTAAAATCAGCTTATGATTTGATGGATGTAGCATTTCTGGATCATTTAATTATTTCAAAAGAAAATTATTTCAGTTTTGCTGATGATGGATTGTTATAATTATATATTTAATTTTCTTTAGACCACTGTAAGGGAATTTAAATTTGGATGATTTTAGATATTTTTTATACTACATAAAAATATCACTACATATATATCATAGCCAAATCATAACTCTTTTTTAGCCATTAAGTTAATGGGTTGAATAAACTCTACTAAGAATAATATTATTCTGAGCTACTAGATTAAAGTGGAAACAAACAGGATAAATAAGAAGTAAAGCTTAATATAATTAACAAATAGCCAAATTTTAAATTTCAGTAGATTCAAGATTTACTAAATCTGCAAGCTTCATATCCATTGCTTCTGCAATTCTGAAAAGTGTAATTACTGTAGGATTGGTTCTACCAGCTTCAATTCTTGAAATATTTGTAGGATCAATATTTCCATCCATTCTACCCACTAAATCAGCTTGAGAAATACCTTTCTGTATTCTCAACTCTTTAATTCTTTTACCAATTAATTTTAATATTTCTGATTTTTCCAACTTGCCATATTTGTCAAGTCAAAGAAACTTAATATATTTACAGATTGTAATGCCATATATGGCAATATTAAATTTTTAGCATTTATGGTTTCCCGTAATGTATAAACATGAATTACAATTAATTTGCTAACTAAATAAACTTAAAAACATGAAAAAAACTTTACTATTGTTCATCTTAATATGCTCAACATACCTATACTCTCAAACATCTCAATATGTAGAATTCCCAAACATAAATTCTGATGTATCTCCTAATAAGGCTAGAATTTATGTTATTAGACCAACAGGAAAGCTTAGCCACTATTATGTAACCCTATCATCTAATGGAAATATGATAGGAAGGCTTGACTACAAAAATTATCTCTGTTGGGATGTAGATGCAGGTAAATACAATTTAGAAGGAGCTTTTGAGGGCAACAAGATTAGAAAGGATCAGACTGAAAATAAAGATTTCTTTACTGTAAATGCTAAAGAGGGAAAGACTTATTACATAAGGCTTAGTCCAGCTTATGGTCTAACAACAGGAAAAGCTTCATTTGATATTATTGAACCAGAAAAGGCTCAAGAATATATCAAAAAATTTCCTAAGCCAAAAGTGAAATATGTTGATTAACAAAGTTCAAAACCTAAAATATTCAACTGATAACTAATTTTTAGCATGAAAAAATACTTTATTTCCTTAGAGGGTCAACAAACAGGACCATACACAATAGAAGAGCTACAAGCTATGAACTTGACAAACAAATATTTGGTGTGGACTGATGGATTTAGTGGATGGAAAAGCATTCAATCTCTTCAAGAGTTGAGAGAAAGTATTACAAAACTTCCTCCTAAAATTGAAAATCAAAAATTACCCCAAATAAGCAATTCTATACTTAGTAGGATAGTATTATTCTCTTTTTTGATTTCAGCGAGTTTATTTTATTATTTAGGTGGGTTTACAGAAAAAAATGAACTGATGGAATTATATTTTGGAGGAAACTATCTATATAACACAAATTTAAATTCTTATGAGTCAGCACCACAAGCAAGGGTAATAATTGCAGGTTTTTCTCTACTTCAAGGCCTGCTGACAGGACTTTTGATTTACTATGTAATTAAGATGAATATGTATAAAAAATCATATCTGAAAGCTATAAAATGAAGCCACCTCAAAACAGGTGGTTTTTTTAATCTTAAATGTAAATGAAAGATCTATTTCTACCTTTAGAAATAGGAGAGGATTATGAAAAATATGAATGGAATCTGGAAATATTAATTTGTGAAGATATTCCAATGTGTGACAAGTATTTATGGGTTGGAGCTAAAGTGAATAAGATTTTTAACTTAAAACCAAGCCTAACAAAAGTAATATTTTATTGGGATAGGCTTGAAGTAGTCATTCATGAATTTGATAATAAACACAGAACTGCCTACAATAAACTTAATGATAATTTATCAAAAAATTTTTCAACATTAAGTAATGAAAATCTAAAAGATGATATTATCATAAATAAATTTTTTATGGGTAAAATAAATTATTGGAGTCTATATCTGCCCTCTACCAATCAGATTAAACTAATATCTTTTTCAAACTCTTTTCCTTACACAAACAACTTAATTGGTTCAATTTTAAAAATCTAAAAAATATAAATACAAATGGGAAGAATACTTATCACAACTGACAATCATGGAAACTTAAAAGCTGTAAAACAAGTCTTAGAAAGATGCAAATTCAATCCAAATGAAGACCTATTAATAAATTTAGGAGATGTAGTTGATAGAGGTATTGAAAGTGCTGAATTAGTTCAATTCTACATTGACTTAGCAGAAAAATGCTTGTACAAACCTTTATTTATTAAAGGAAACCATGATGATTACTGCCACAAATGGCTTAAATCAGGAGAAATCAGTATGGAGTGGTTAATGAATGGAGGCACAGCAACTATTGATTCTTATATCAGAACAGGTTATTTGAATAGTGAATCACATTTAAATTTCTTTAATGAAATGTTTGATTTCTACATTGATACTAAGAACAGAGGGTATGTTCATGCAGGTTTTACTTCTCCTAATGGTTTAGGAAATGATAATTCTGAAACATACTATTGGGATAGAAGCCTTTGGGAATTAGCTTTGTTAAGTAATGAAACTAATGAACTTCCTGAAGAATTGAGAATATTTGAATCACATAAGGAAATATTTATAGGACATACCCCAACATTAAATTGGAATGAAACAAAACCTATGAATAACTATAATATATGGAATTTAGATACAGGGGCTGGTTATGGAGAAGGAAAGGTCACAATCCTTGAAGCTAACTCTAAAATATTTTGGCAGAGTGATATAATAGATGAACTAAACAAATAATTAAACATATTGAAATATATATCTTCCCCTATTATGATAGTATAATCTGTATAAACACAATTAATTTAAAGATTATCTTTTGTAAATAGTGTATTCAGACAGATAATTATAATTAACAATATAATCCAGACATTCCCTATTATGATAGTAAAAAGGTACACTTTCAGGCACACTTTTTAAAGAAATAATATATAAAATACTCAATCTCAATTTGAAACATTGTCATATTCGAGCCCAGGTGGGACCACTTTTTAAATCAAGCACTTACAGATTTGTAGGTGCTTTTTTGTTTATTAAAGCTATTTTCAACATTTACTATTCTATTTGATTCTGTAATTCTAATTACTTCATTCCTTTTCATATTGATTTAATCTCTAAAAAGACATACAATTGGGTTGCAACTTTTAAATTTTGGGTGCATATTAAATCACACATTTTAATTATTTACGACAACTAATAAATATAAATATTTTAAAAAGCCTGTTTTATTTTCAGCAACCAGAATTAATAAACAAGGATTAATACCTGTAATCTGTAGATTAACCTTTCAAGGAGATTGTATGTTGCTTGTTATTGTTATAACCATGAGTATTTAATTATTTGCTTTAAGCTTAATTTGTCTTTTTAATATTTTCTAAAAATTTAATAGGATCTTCCAAAAAATGGTATGCGTATGAGTTCTTAATACTATTTTTTATTTCTTCAAAGTCAGGTTTCATTAGTTTTCCTTTTCTGTCAAATAATAACCATTCATTTTCTATAGCTAACTCTATCATATTCTTCAAAAAAGATAGGTTGTTTTCTCTTAAATCAGCCCGGAAAGAAAATTCTCTAATCGTTAAAGATTTTTCATCCAAATAAATTGAAGCGTCATTATCAAATTCTTGTGAGTATGTTTTCCAGTGAAAATTTATATTGTTGTTTCCCCAATTTGCTCTTTTAATAATTAAATCAATTTTCGTAATAAAATCGTCCGCTTTCATTTCGACTTCTTCCCAGTAGATTTCAGCATCAGATTCAAAATATTCTGTTTCTATACCAACACCAATTCGATCTGGAATAGAGCCGTACCTTCTTTCAATCCCTTGTTTTGGAACCACTCCTAAATAATATTGATATACTGCCATTTTTTAGGTTTTAGATGACACATTATGTTTATCGTGGAGCCAATATTAACAAAATGATTACTAAGGTTATTCTTTGCAAATTAAAGTGTCAAAATCTACATATAGTTGTGTTGAACTCGTATTACCAATTGGCATCCATTTGTAATTTGTAAGAACAAATGTATTTCCTTTATCAAGTTCAACCCATTCGTCAATACCTTTTGCAGCATTTTTCAAGTCATTTTTTGCAAATAATCCTACTGGAGCAGCATAACTTCTTCCTTTGGTTATGTATTTGCATTTTTCGGAAGAAATTAAGTCAGGAATCTCACTTTGCAGAACAAATTTTGATTTTGTGAGTGTTGGTAGAACTTTATTCATTTTGGAAGGTGTATAGGAACTTTGACACTTTAAAAATGAAGTTGGAAAAGAAAAAAATAAAATAAAAAAAATAAACTTCATATCTTTATAAATTTTAGTTAGATGTATATTTTATAGTATTTGGGATAAAATTTCTACGCTAAGAGAAGAACGAGCTACAGAATTGATTATTTTTCTGTTAAAGATTAAACTCTTGCAAATATAAACATGAATTACAACAAATTTACGATCTTAACAAAGACCTGCTATCTGCAGCATCTCTATTGTTTTTATGATTGTTTGGTTTCTCTAAAAGCGCCATTCTCTTTATTTATCTATCAAATATAGATAAATTACCCATTCACAAATCAATAATTACGTTTTTATTTGACATTTATGAATAATGAAAACCGACAGAATTACATCAAGGATTATATTCTGTCGGCTTTTATTATTAAAATACCTTATAAGATTATTTAAGCTTTTTCAGTTCTTTAAGGGTTGCTTCGCCCACACCATGTGCAGATTGAGGATTTTGTCCCGTTACTACTCTCTGGTCAACCGTTACATGAGATTGCCATAGTCCGGATTTTTCAAATTTTGCTCCACGTTCAATAAGTTTTGTTTCCAGGCTGAATGGTACTACATTTTCCAATTTTACAGCAATTTCTTCTTCATTGGTAAAGGCATTGATTTTTTTGCCGTCAACCAAATATTTACCATTGCTGAGCTTAATATTTACCAGACCTGCAGGGCCGTGACAAACTGCACTTACAATGCCGTTGTTTTCATAAATTTTCTGTGCAATTACAGCAAGTTCGGCATTGTCTGCAAAATCCCACATCGTTCCGTGTCCGCCTGCATATAAAATGGCTGCATAGTCAGAAGGATTGATTTCGGATGGTTTTAGGGTATTTTGAATTTTAGCCTGATATTTTTTGTCTGCCAAAAATTTTTGATTGATCGGGTCATCTGCATTGGCTCCATAATAAGGTGGGTTACCGCCTTTAGGACTCACGAAGTCAATTTCATAGCCGGCATCGCTCAAAACAGCCCAGGGATGTGTTACTTCTCCTAAATAATAGCCCGTAGACTCGCCTGTTTCTCCCAATTTGTCGTGGCTTGTAACCACAAATAAAATTTTCTTACTCATTTTTTTTGAATTTAAAGTTTGTGCAGTTGTTTTATTCAATCCTAAAAAAATGGTGCAAACTGCAATTACCATGATTCTGTACAGGATGTTTTTAAATACTTTATTCATAACGTTCATTTATCAATTTGATATGGCAAATTTCAGAATATTGTCAGTCCTTCCACAGGAGGTAAATCACAAGTTTGAAGTGATGTATGTCACAATCAGGATGAAAGCCGGCTAAGCGTTTCTCTGGAAACGCCTAAATAAGAAGCAATTAAGGTTTTGGGAACTCTCTGAAACAATGTCGGATATTGCCGGAGAAGCTGTTCATATCGCTCTTTTGCATTGCTGTTGAGCAAAGAAAGTATTCTCCGCTGCAAAGCCACATACCCTGCATTGGACTTTTTTCTGAAAAAATGTTCTATCTTATGCATATCTGCACAAAGCTTTTCGCGATTGTGTAAAGACAGGCACAGCACTTCAGCAGCTTCAACGCAGTCAATATTGAGGGTTGCCTTATTTTGATTAAAATAAGCCTGATAATCGGTAATCCACCAATCTTCCATACCAAATTGCATAATGTGTTCTTTTCCTTCCTGGTTGATGTAATACGCTTTCAAAAGACCTTTTGTTACAAAGTGATCATTCTGGACAAGATCATTTTCCTGTATCAGAAACTGGTGTTTTTTCAGTTTTTTGGTTGTAAAGTGAGACAGGATATAATCAAATTCATTGTTTGTCAGTGGTGTGATTCTTTCTATTTGCTGTTTCAGTATTTCACTCATTTTTGTGTTGATATTGTAATTTTTTAATGCTAATTGATGTTATTGTTTTTATCAGATACTGCTTAAAATAATTTTTATCATTTTTTAGGCTGATATAATGCTATTCTATTTCCTTCTGTGTCTTCAAATTCAGCAACAAGTCCGATTCCATTATCTGTTTCAGGATATAAAATTTTTCCACCATTTAATATAGCCAATTTAAGTGTCTCATCAATATTTTTTGTTTTGAAGTAAATTACCACCCCATCTTTTGTGGGTCTGTATATTTCTCCTTTTGCTAATGCGCCTGAAATACCTGAATTTTCTTCAGTAAATGGAAATAATGCCATTTCATTATTGTCAATGTTTTCCTTATCGAACTCAAATTGAAATACAGCTTTATAAAACTTTATTGCTCGATCAATATTGGTTACTGGAATTTCAAAATATACAACGGGATTTGATTCTTTTGTCATGGTATTTTTCTCGGTTTGCTGAATTGTTGTTTTTGGATTATCATTACAAGAAGTTAGCAGTTGAACTAAGACTCCAAAAATTATGGTTGTCAATATATTTTTAGTTCTGTACATTCTTCTTATCCTGTTTTTTATAAAAATATGTTTCACCTTTTTCTTTGTCATCATAGGTAACCATTTCTTTATTCGAGGCTAAATAATTTAATAATGTAAAATCACCACTGCAAAAAATATTATGAATAAATAAAAAAATCACTGCTGTTAATTGAAATTCTACCGATAAAAACGGAAATGATATTAAAGTTCCAATTAATACTAAAGAAGGGTAGAATGGCTATAAATGTAAATTCAGATAAATTGGTAACAAACTTGTCTGCTATTGTGGCAAAATAGAATTTTTTAAAATTTAAAAAGAAAGAAACAGATTTAGCTCCGGTAATTTTATAAGCAAAGTAGTGTATTAACTCGTGTATAGGAATAAAGAGAATGGAAATAATGATGCCCAGAAAAACATATACTAAAGAATTAACCATTGTTAATTCTTTAGTAATTAAATTTTTTGTTATTGTATATGAAATTATACATAAAGGACTTATCAATATAATCATATAAATATTGAAAAACCATTTTTTATTCAATTTTAGTTTTTCATTTAAGAATTTATGTAGTTCAGAGTGTTTTAGTTTGTCTTGTAAAATGTAATTTTTATTACTTAATTCGGAGATTTCAATTTTCATAAATTTCAAATTATTATTCAGACAATTTTTTATTAAACACAATACATTCAGGCTTTATGATATGGCTTATTCGGACAAAAAAAATCAATAGGGTTGCTATTGTTGAACTTTGTAGAGGTTTTTGTAACCCGCCATTTTGCCAAACTGCTGTTGGCGTTCGTTTTTTATATGTTTATCAACTCTAAATTTTGTTCAATAATTTGTCTTCTTGTTCTTCTTTCACCTTCTTTTATATTAATAACATTGGAAAGCTTGTCAATTAGTTTATTTTCACTTTCCTGCGATATTATTACTTTGATTTTATTTTCTCCTTTCTTTCGGTTTTCAATTTCCTTAAGAAAAATCCATATCGATTCCATTTTCCATCTTTCCTCCATAAAATCAAACTCTTCTAAAACTAAAATCGAATTATTTTCGGCAATCCAATCCAGATGAAAATCTAAAATTTGATTTCCATTATAACTATTTGATTCATACCAATGTTTATATAGGTGTTTCTTTAATACGAAGTCATAATACTCCTCAAATAGTCTCATTTTTGAAGGAAATCTATATGTTTCATAATTTGCATTTTCAATTATTTACTAACGAAATTTCGCCTTTCAATTTCAGATTTCCCTACAATCAATAAGTTTTTTTTGTTTAAAATATTTATTACTTCGTCTTTCATTTTGTTTCGTGTCGTTTCATTAAATGACGCATAACGTTTTTGCGCTTGGCGCAGTGGGGGACTTAGAAGCACTAAACTGTCAAGCTGCACCAAAGCTAAATAGAAGTACGAACTTTCAATTTTGCGCGTCCCCCCATTGCGCCAAACGCATGTTGGCAGTAGTTTTTCTATTGTTCGTTTCCATTTTCGTCACTGTCCAACTCTTCTAAGTCCAAATTTTGAGGAACGATATTATTTGTGTCTCTGTATGTGTTAAACAATTTCTCAATTATTTCATACCTCCTTACAAGCGACCTTTCTGTATGAACTGCCTGTTGATTTAATCTGTCATATTCAACTAGAATTGGATTGCTGCTTTGTTCATCAAGTCTTTTGTTGATTTGTCTTGACTCTTCAAAGTCCATTAGAAAATTCTTGAACAAATTGCCATTCGGCTGATGTCTTGTTATGTAATAGTAATATACTGGAATGACACCTTTCCCGCGTAGTAACGTATCCTTTGATTCAAAAATTTGTGATAGAATATTTAAATTATCTAAAACTCTACCGATTAAACTGTCTATTTCTGCTGACTGAACCCTGTTGTTTCTTACAAACTCATTTAGGCTTGAATTTTTAAGGGAGACAAGATGGTTATTGCTCTCAATAAATATAATTTTTGTCAGTAAGTCTTGATGTTGATAGCGTGGGTTCTTAAATCTTACTCTATCGGTAAAAAAGTCATTCTCCTCAACAATTTGCCTTATTCTCTCATTAAAATATCCTCCTATGGCATTTCGTTTTTCTGCATTGGTTAATGCCTCGCCTCCATTTAATCTGAGGAATAGCTCCTCTAACATATCTTCATCATCAGTTGAAACAAAAACTATATCAAGGTTTCTTTCCCAAAATTTTGAAATTACTTCAGGGTAACTCTGGGCTATTTGTTGATAGGTTAGATTTCTTAAATCAATTGAAGGATTGTCAAAATATTCAAAGTCATCATCCAAAGAGTATTTGTTGTCTATAAAATCAATAATTGCTTGAAGTCTTTGTTTTCCGTCAATTACAGCATAAATTTTATTGTTTTTATTTAATGGGTTGTTTTGCTCAACAAAGTAGTTGAAGTAAAATTTTGGAATGTCAAAACCATTGAGGATTGTATCAATAAGTAGTTTCTTTTTGTAATTGTCCCAAATGTTGCCGTAGCGTTGATAAACAGGAAAGAAATCTATCTTGTCCTTTATCTCGACAATTGTTCTAATTGTCTGGTCGCCTAATTCTCCTATTTTATATATCTTGAACATGTCGTTTCTTATATTATTGATTCAATAAATTCCCTTTTAATTTCTTGTCCTAAACTTGATAATTCAGGATATATAGAAGTCTCGGAAACTCCAAGAATCAAAAGCTGTCGCTTGATGGCATCTACATTGGCTTGCGGGATTATGAATTTAGTTAGAAATTGGTCTGCTTGGTCTTTGTCCTCTAGGTTGAATGCTGCTCTGTCTGGAAACAGTGTAAAAGTTCCTTTTTGAGCAACGATTCTGTCGTTATTTAGTGGTCCTGTTATTGCAATTGGATAGTCCGCACTTGAATCCGGTTTAAACTTGTAAACAGACTCTACCTTTTTAACCACTGATATGTCTGGGATTTGTTCGTTGTCATTTAAGATTACACGAACACGTCCCTCTGTATTTAACTTCAATGGATTCAAGCACCAAACTACTGCGTCCTTGTCTGCATAATTGTTACCTCTGTAAAGAATTGCGAAAGCTAACGCAACTAATGCGCTACTTGACCAATCAAGAAGTCGAGTTGGAACTCCATGATGCTGCATCAAAAACAACCAAGCCCAATAGTCATTGGTAGGAATATTTTCTTTTAAAAATGGAATTGCTCTTGACTTAAATTTCACTTGAAACTCACCTTCAAATTTCGATTCAAAAGGTGTTCTATATATTGATGGATTCAACTTGTGGTCAATAGATTCGTGCCCTCTGAACCATAGTTTAACATTGTCAGCACTTAGTCCTTCAATTTTTTCGAGATACTGCGAAATTGAAGTTATTGTCTCAGTAGTTATTGCCATATTATTTTGATGTCTTTATTTAAAATTACTGCCAACGTTTACATTGACGCATTGCGCTTAACCACTATTAAGTGCAAGTATTGACGCAATGCGTAAATCCCAATTATAAACGCAACTTAATTTATCAAATATAAATAAATTACCAGCTCACAAATAAAATTATTTACGTTTTCTTATCCTATGTTAATGATTTCAATCATAATTTTTACGAGGTTTGCAAAGTCAAATATTAACAATAAAAGATTCAATAATAATTAAAACTTAAAGAAATGAAAAAATTTGGTGTAATTGCTTTGGCTGGATTAGGATTGCTTTTAGCATCTTGCGGTGACAAAAAAGCGGACAACGCAGCCACTTCTCAGGAACAAACTGTCGCTGAAAAAAGCGGTGATGTTTTCGCAGTAGATACAGCGGCTTCAAAAGTAAACTGGAAAGCTTTCCACAAAGGAGGTTTTGCTCCGCGTTGGGGAACTCTTAACGTAAGTACGGGCGAACTTACCGTAGCTGAAAACAACCTGGCTTCAGGGGAATTTGTTATCGATATGAAATCCCTGAAAGTAGATCCTGCTTCGGTAACGGAAAAAGATAAAAAGTATACCGATCTTGAAGGTCACCTTAAAAATGCAGATTTCTTTGATGTAGAAAAATTTCCTACCGCAGATTTTAAAATCACTAAAGTGGAAGAACTGGCTGCAGGTGCAACCAAAGCAATTGAAGGAGCTAATAAAACCATCAGCGGAAATCTTACACTTCTAGGTAAGACAATGAATGTAACTTTCCCTGCAAAAGTTGATATTATGGAAAATTCTGCTGCTATTAAGGCAATGTTTACCGTAAACCGTGCAGACTGGGGAATCAAATTCGGAACGGATGAAACAGATCCTGCAGAATGGATGATCAGCAAAGATATTGAGATCAATATTGATGTAAAAGCTGACAAAAAATAAAATTTTTTCTTCAAATATTAAAAAAGACATCTGCTTTTGCGGATGTCTTTTTTATGGCGAAAGATAATTATAAGTAATTTATGAATTTTTATATTTTATACATCTTTTATAAAGTCTTCATACTCATAGTAAAATCTTTCAAAGCCATCCATTTTTTCAACAAAAAATTCAAAAATTTCCTGCCATGTATTTTTATTAAAGATAGAAACATTGTGCTTTTCAACCCAGATTCTGCTGATTATTTTTCCGTTTTCGAGCGTGTAATATTCATCTTTTGAGAATTCGCCCACAAAATCTTTCAGAATATCTTCCAAAGACCAGATTTTTTCGTAATACGCATTCCGGAAAATTTCATCCTTCATTTCAATATCTATAGAAACTTCGGCTTTCTTTTTATCTGCGTAAAATTTGAACGAAAAATCTTTTATTTTCGTATCGTACAAAATCCATTTTCTCGGGAATGATTTTCCAAAGGCGATCCAGAATTCTTTTTTTAATTGTTGGGCTTCCTGTTTGCTGAACATGATACAAAGATAAGTTTTTTGATTTATAGCGTGGGATATAAAACATCACCCGTCATTCATTATCTATCCTTTATATGCCAACTTTTTATTATTTTTGCTGTAATGCTTTCAAAAAAATCACAATACGCATTCAAAGCCCTTTCATATCTTGTAGAAAAGAGAAATGAAGGTCCTATTCTTATTTCTGAAATAGCTGATGCAAAAAAGATTCCGCTTAAGTTTTTAGAAAACATTCTTCTCCAGCTGAAGAAAGCAGATATTCTGGAAAGCAAAAAAGGAAAAGGTGGCGGTTATTTCTTCAGGGAAAATCCTGAGAAAGTGAATCTCGCAAGAATCATCAGACTGGTGAACGGACCTATTGCTTTACTTCCTTGTGTAAGTCTTAATTTTTACGAAAAGTGTGAAAACTGTACCGAAGATCACTGCGGTCTTCATGATGTTTTAATTGAAGTGCGAGATGCTTCACTCAAAATTTTAGAAGAAAAGACACTTCTGGATTTGGTTAACTGATCAGCTGTGATCTCCCAATCCGTTATTTTTCAAAAGTTCTGCAAGTACTTTTTTGGCGCGCATGACACGAACTTTTGTATTGGCAACCGAAATGCCGAGTTCTTCAGCAATTTCTTTAATGCTTTTTTCCTCGAAAAATCTCAGCCTGATGATGTCCTGATAATTGGCGTCCAGAGATTCTATGGTTTTGATGATTTTCTTTTGTTCTTCTTCTGAAATCATCAGCTCTTCAGGAGATTTGGCAAACTGGTTTTTTACTTCTTCGAGATTTTCCGTAGGATCCTGGTTTTCTCTTGATTTTCTTCTCCAGAAGTCAATAATGGTGTTTTGTGCGATGGTTAAGATCCATGTTTTAAACTGAAAATTAGGATCATACATGTCCAGTTTTGACAAGACCTTAGAAAAAACATTCACAGTGATTTCGTCAGCATCATTTTCGTCCTGCACTTTTTTCATTACAAAAGAAAAAACATCCACCCAAAATATATTGATGAGCTGTGTCTGTGCTTTCTGATCCTTATCTATTGCTTTTTGGATGAGCGGAAATAGCTGTTCGTTTTTCATGAGTAAACAAAGATAGCAATATTTATTCCTGTTGTTATCACTTTAAAAAAAGAAAAAACGGACAAAAGCCCGTTTCTGTATTATAAAGATGTGTTGTCTACCTTAATTCAGCATTGAATTCTTTCCTGAATGTTTTGATCAGAGAATCCATTACCTGGGTTATTTCTTTCTCTTCCAAAGTTTTTTCCTCATTTAAAAGTTCAAAGCTCATGGCGTAGGATTTTTTGCCTTCGGGAAGGTTTTTTCCTTCATATACATCAAAAAGATTGATGTTTTTGATGAAAGGAGATTTGTTTTTTCTCGCAGACTGATACAATTCCTGATATGTAATGTTCTTGTCGATCAACAGTGCCAAATCTCTTCTGATCTTGTTAAATTTTGGAATATCATAAAATCTAAGCTGATTGTCGGCACGCAGTTTTTGAGCCAGTTCGAGTTCAATTTCTGCGTAGAAACAGTCCTGATCAATATCTGCATCTTTCATCAGCTGCGGCGCTACTTTTCCGATTCTTACCAGAGTTTTTCCGTCAGCTTCGTAGGCAATAGCATCAGAAAATCTGTCGTCAGCTAAAGCAACTTCCTGATAACTGACTGCAAGTCTCTCCAAAAGAACTTTCACAAAAGATTTCAGATTATAAAAATCGGTAGCAGATTTTGGCTGAAGCCAGTTTTCGGCAACATTTCTTCCTGAAACCAGGATAGCAAGCTGCTTTCTTTCTTCGTACTTTTCTTTTTTGTGATAAATTTTCCCGAACTCAAAAAACTTGATGTCCTGATTTTTTCTGTTGATGTTGTACACCGCATTCTGCAAAAGACCTTCCAGTAAAGATTTTCTCATGAAAGCCAAATCTCCGCTTAGAGGATTCAGTAGTTTTACTGCATCTGTTTCATCTTTTACGGAAGTAAGAGAATTATTCATCACTTCATTGAAGCCTAAGCTCTGCAATGTTCTCGCCCAGGAATTTTCCAGTTCGTCCTGATCATTTGCGCTCAGTTTTACAGGAGTGAAAGATATTTTCTGAGGCGCATCAATTTTATTATATCCGTAGATTCTCAGAATTTCTTCAATCACGTCTATTTCTCTTGTCACATCTGCTCTGTATGCAGGAACCGAAATTTCAAAGCCATTCTGAATTTCGTTCAATACCTGAATCTCCAGAGCCTTCAGAATTTCTTTTACTTTTTCCCTGTGAATCTTTGTTCCTAAAATCTGTTCGATTTTAGAAAATCTTAAAATAATATACTGATCTTCAATTTTCTTAGGATATTCTTCAAGTAATTCTCCTGTCAGTTTTCCTTCTGCAAGATCTTCAATCATTTTAATAGCATGAGTAACGGCAGTTCTTGTGATATTCGGATCTACACCTCTTTCGAATCTGAAAGAAGCATCCGTATTCAGACCATGAAGTTTTGCCGCCTTTCTTACCGCAACAGGATTGAAATATGCACTTTCCAGGAAAACATTTTTTGTCTCAGCAGAAACTCCTGAATGAAGTCCTCCAAAAACTCCTGCAATGCACATTGGGTTGTCTTTACCGTCTTTAATGATAATTTCGGAACCGTTTAATGTTCTTTCTACACCATCTAAAGTGGTAAATTTCGTTCCTTCTGTCACGGTTCCCACTTTTACTTTCTGATCTGCAATTTTATCTGCATCAAAAGCGTGAAGCGGCTGTCCGTAACCGTGAAGAATATAATTGGTAATATCTACAATATTATTGATAGGGCTCAATCCGATCGCTTTCAGCCTGTTTTTCAGCCAGTCGGGAGAATCTGTAACTTTTACATTACTGATAACGGCTCCGATGTATCTTGGGATAAGCTCGCTGTCTTCTACGTCAAGCCTGAAGTTGTGCGAACCTTCATTATTCAAAGCTACACTTGAAATTTTTTCAAATTCAGATTTTTGCTGATTGGTAGAGAGGTAAGCATGAAGATCTCTGGCTACGCCGTAATGCGACATCGCATCTGTTCTGTTGGGCGTTAAACCGATTTCGAAAACTTCGTCATTCGTCATTTCAAAATAATCGGAAAAATTCTTCCCGATTTCATATTGAGTTTCGTCCAGAACCATAATTCCGCCGTGATCGTCGCTCAATCCCAGTTCGTCTTCTGCACAGATCATTCCCTGAGAAACTTCACCTCTGATTTTAGCTTCTTTAATTTCAAAAAAACTTCCGTCTTTCGCATATATTTTAGTTCCTACAACGGCAACAGGAACTGTTTGTCCGGCAGCAACATTGGGGGCTCCGCAAACGATGTTGAGTATTTTTCCGTTTCCGATATCTACGGTAGTCTTATTCAGCTTATCTGCATTGGGATGCTTTTCGCAGGTCAGAACTTTTCCTACAACAATACCTTCCAGACTTCCTTTTACACTTTCAAATGCTTCAATTCCTTCTACTTCAAGACCAATATCTGTAAGAAATTCTCCGATTTTTTCGGTTTTTAAATCTGTTTTGATGTAGTCTTTCAGCCAGTTACCTGATATTTTCATTGGTAGAATTTTAAAAATTTAATCTTCAGAGGGTAGATACATTCCTTTTTATAACGCTGCATACCTCTGAATTTTTCGTGTACAAATGTCGTGTTTTTTTAAGAAATACCGAAATTGACTGTAGCTAAAATTATTTTTAAATCAGCAAAGAGGATTTACAGGTCTATCATCAAAGAAGGTGTAATTTATTGCAAAATTATCTTAGGATTTTATTATTTTTAATAATTTTTTATCTTACCACCGCATCACTTTTCTTAAAAGCATCTACTTTATAGTATTCATCACCTGATTCTTTTTTCTTTTTATCAGAGATTAAAATCCCGAAAAGATGGTCGATTTCATGCTGGAAGATAACTGCCGTAAAACCTTCAACAATTTCGGTATATTTTTGTCCTTTCAAATCTACATATTCCAGCTGAATGGCTTTGCTTCTGTAAAACTGATCCCTGAATTCAGGAATAGACAGATCTCCTTCCGGACCAAGATTCTGAAGTTCGGATTTCCAGGTAATGACCGGATTGATAAAATATTCGAGCGGCTCATTCGGCTTGTCAAAACGCTGTACCCAGATAATTTTTCTGTTGATTCCGACTTGCGGAGCTGCAATTCCTACACCGCCATCTGTAGAAAGCAGAGATTTTTTCATTCTATTAACTAATGTAGCAGTATTTTTATCAAGCGGATCAATATCTTGCGAAACAGCCAGTAAAGTTTGGTGCTGCTGTTTATCCGTTGTCTGATAAATAGGCAGAGCTGAATTGATATCACCCTGATTGATAAGCGCAATTTCAGGTTCTGAAAGTTTTTGTGCATTGATAATGCCAATGAGCAGAACTAAAAATAGAGAGAGTTTTTTCATTTTTAATATGTTTTGGTCATATCGCTCGGAATAATAAGATTGTAATCTGTAGGGAAGTAGTCTTTTTCAGGAGTTTTCAGTTCGGGATCTTCAGTTTCAAAAACAGAGATGACTGCCATTTTCAAATTGGGATTTTTCTTTTTCAGATACCAGTAGATTCCGCCAAATTCTTTGGTGTGAAAATTTCCGTTGTAGTGAATAAATGTTTTTCCGGGCTGTAGATTTCTTAAAATAGATTCTGCCATTGTAGCATCTTTTATTGCCTGTGCAGAAATAAAATTCATCACCTTGGTGCCTTCCGCATGGTCGCCCATCATTTTTTTCATTTCCGGATAACCGGGAGTGTCCAGCGTAACTTCTATAGGCAATTCTGCGATATAAGATTTTTCTTTTTCTGAAATTTTACTGAGTGATTCAATACCTTCTTTTGCTGTTTGTGAAGCATATTTTCTCGGAACATTGGTAGCAATGAAGTTCAGGTTTTTATCTTTCGCAAAATCAAGTAACGGCTGGTAATCAGTAGCGTAATTGTTCCAGAGACGCACAGAATCTTTCAGGCTTTTGGCATCAATTTTCCCTGCCAAATACTGATTCAGCTGCGGCTGATTGTCTCTTTCAAACATTTCTGCGCCTAAAGTAATTTCTTTGTTCTTTTTTTCATACAACGCTGCAGTTACTTTAAGCTGAAGCCAGTGAATAATAGAATTGTTGTGAAATTCGCCAAAGAAAACAACATCATAATCTGCCAGATCTTTGATCATTTTCTCTGTCTTTACAGCTTTTCCTTTTTTGTCGTAAAACTGATACGGCTTGAAATTTTGTGATTTTAAAAGAGAAAATCCTAACACAAAGATGGCAACAAGAATATTTTTCATTGAATATTTTGATTGTTTAATGGTTGTAAAGTTCGTGAAGTTTTTTTTAATCCGAGGATTTTTTATTTGAAATTCTTTTAATGTCAATTTAATTAAAGTTTGCAGAGTGTTTAATTATGGTATTACGCAAAATCAGCCAAAATAAAAGACCGCTTTGCATTATTTACAAAACGGTCTTTGCACAATATTTAATCTTATTTTTCTAATGCTGCTACAAGATCTTTCCATTCCTGAAGCTCTGGAATTCCGGGTTTTCTTTTTCCGAAAAACTGTACGATAAAATCACCGTCTTTGTTGAATACTTCAATGGCAGTCACTTCGCCGTCTTCGGTAGGCTTTTTTACAATCCATGCTTCTGCAATTTTTGTAACATCGAGATGAAGATTGAAGTCAGGATCCATTACATTAAACCATTGTTGATGCCATAATGTCTTTTTCACATTTCCTGTATGAATCTGAATAATTCCTCTGTTTCCGGCGAAAATCATGATCGGAATCTGTTTTTCAGAAGCATCTTCCAATACATTTACGACTTTAGATGGATCAATTTTTTGGGCAAAACCTTCAGGAGCAAGTCGCAAAGCTTGTGTTCTGCTTACACCGAATTTTCTGGTCATCATGAAGAAATCGTGGGTGTCTTTCAGATCAGTCCATGCTTTTTTGAATCCTTCCACATCAATATCCTGATCAGGTTTTTCGGCTGCTTTTGGAGGAGTAATTTCAAAATCAGGTGCTGCATCCTGATCTTCAGCAGCAAATTTTTCAACCAAATGATGAAATGCTTCCGGATTGCTGTCTTTTGTAAGATAAATTTTGTGCAAAGCCAAACCGTCTTTTCCGAAGAACTGTAAGCTTTTTTTATCTCCTTCTGCAACTGCAAAAGCAAATTTCCAATGATTAAGGAAAATTCTCAGATCAATATCCTCACCTACGAAAAGCTGTGCATGCGGACTGTTGAAGTCACCGTTTTGGTAAATACCTTTGCGCTCATGTACACATTCGTCATTTCGGGTAAGAGCCATTACTTTTCCCAGTTTTTCAACTTCAGAAAGAATATTGGAAAATTCTGGCTTTAAAATGGTAACTCCATCATTGATATTGGTTAACAGCAGTTCCGCTTCGCTTACTCCAAGCTGATGAGCGGCATTGCGTATTCTTATGTGAGGGTTTTCTGCTTGCAGAGCTTCCCATTTTTCTTTCAGATCGTTGATTAGTGTATTCATTTTTATTTTTTTATGGTTAAAACTGTATATATTCTTTTGATTAATCCGTTTCCGGTTTTGCTTTTTATTTCTTCTTGTTTTTCAGATATTTTCATCCGTTTAAAATGACTTTTAGAAACCAGTTCAGCTAAATCTTCGTTGCTGTAGAGCGTAAAATGATAAGCCGTAAAAGGCAGATTTTTCATAAAATCTTTTTGCCCGAAAGTGAGAACAAAGGTTCCGTTGTCTTTCAGTACTCTGTAGATTTCGTTGAGGTAATCAACAGGATTCTCCCAGAAATAAACCGTATTGACAGTAAATATTTTATCGAAAACCGCATTCTCGAACGGCAGCTTTTTTCCTTCATATAAAATAAATTCAGCCTGGTCAGCAAATTCGGCATTTATTTTTCTGGCTTCTTTATTCATTGTTTCCGAAATGTCGATTCCCGTATATCTTAAGTTTTTAGCTCTGTTTAGAATGTCTTGAAGATGTCCTGCATTTCCATGACCGATTTCTAAAATCACATCATGATCTTCAATCACAAGAGCTTTAATACTTTCCAGAGTCATTCCGATATTAGTTGCATTCATCATTCCGCCAATCTCAATTCCTTTTTCCCCTTGCGGATTGGCTAGGTTTTGGGCTAATATTTTTAATTCATTCTCTTCCATTATCCAAAAATAATCATTGGGTTTGCGTTGATGGGATGCTGACAAATAGTGCAGGGAAAATTGTAAGCACAGGATATATTTTCTGAGGTAAAAACTTCTTCAGGAGTTCCGTATTTTGCCACTTTTCCAGATTTCATCAGTAAAATTTTGTCTGCAAACTGAGAGGCAAGATTCAGATCGTGAAGAACAACAATGTCTGAATTGGCTTTTTGCGTAAATTTTTTAATGATTTCCAGAGCTTTATACTGATATTTTATATCGAGATTATTCAGCGGCTCATCCAGAAAAACCAATTTGTGCTTTATCTCATTTTCAAGCTGCGCCATTACTCTTGAAATATGAACTCTCTGCTTTTCGCCCCCCGAAAGAGAATTATAATCTCTTTCCTGAAGATGAGATATTTCTGTTGCCTGCATCAAAAGTTTTATCGCTTCAAAATCTTCCTGATCTGGCTGTGCATCAAAGTATGGATATCTTCCCATCATCACCACATCTTTTACCTGCAGGGGGATCTCTACTGCATTATGCTGGGAAAATTTAGATTTGTGCTTAGAAAGTTCTTTCACATTCCAGTCAGAAATTGGTTTGTTTTTAAATAAAATTTTCTTTTTTTCTGTTTTCACCTCGTTAGCCAGAATACTCAAAAGGCTTGATTTTCCTGCACCATTCGGTCCCACTATAGCTAAGAACTCGCCATATTCTACAGACACATTTACTGCATCAAGAATATGAAAATCTTTAAACTTATAATTAATGTGATGTGCTTTAATCATTAGAGTGTCTTTTTGAATTTAACTAAAATGGCAATGAAGACAGGACCTCCCATCAGTGCAGTTAAAATCCCGATAGGTAATTCAGAAGGAGCCACAATGCTTCTGCTGATGGTATCTGCGGATAGAAGAAGTATGCTTCCCATCACAGCAGACAGCGGAAGAATAAAAACATAATTGGATTTAAACAACAGCCTTAAAATATAAGGTACAATTAATCCCACAAATCCTATTGTCCCTGAAAATGCAACGCAGGTTCCTATCATGAGTGCTGTGGTGATAACAATCTGTTTCTTCAGCTTTTCTACATTGATTCCCAAATGTTCTGCATCTTTTTCGCCCAACATCATGGCATTCAGTGCTTTGCCTTTTGGCAGTAAAATGGAGTAGGAGATGATTAAAACAATTGTCAGTATCAAATTTTTGGTCCAGGTTGCTGCGGCAAGACTCCCCATATTCCAGAAAGTGAGATCTCTGAGCTGCTCATCTTTAGAAATATAAATTAAAAAACCGGTGATAGAAAATCCGATAGCGGTTATGGCAACTCCACTCAAGAGCATCATTACAACATTTGTTTTCCCGCTGCTTGTGGAAATTCTGTAAACCAGAATCATGGCTAATAAAGCTCCGATAAAAGCGGAAATTCCAACTAATGAAAACTGAACAGCTTCTGGAAGATATTCTTTAAAATGCCCTCCCAAAACAATTGAAATTGCAGCCAGTAAAGTTGCACCGGAAGTTAATCCGATAAGATCACCAGTTGCCAGAGGATTTTTGAACATTCCCTGAAGACTGGTTCCTGACACGGCAAGCAGGCTTCCCACCAAAATTGCCATTATGATCCTTGCACTTCTCACTTCCCAAATCACATAAAATTCGCTGGGAGAAACATCAGAATTACCAAAAATTATATCTTTCAGAATAATAAATGCTGATTTTCCGCCGAAGTCATAAACTCCTACATGAAGTGACCCGATTGCCAGTAAAACCAGCAAAAGGGCACTTATAAAAATGTGAATATATAATTTATTTTGTGTTTTCAACTAAAAGTTTGTTTAATGCAACAGCTGCTTCTCCTACTCTTGGCCCGAAAGAAGAAACCAAGCCTCCGTCCATGGCGATAATTTTTTTGTTTTTGCCTGCGTTGGTCTGCGAGACTCCCGGCATTTTCAGTACACCTTCATTTCCGCCCGCTCCCTGCAGACCGGATGAAAAGAAGAATAAAACATCTGGATTGGCTTTTACTACCGCTTCAGGAGTCAGAGGCTTAAAGTCTTCAAAATCGTTCACGGCATTTTCTCCGCCTGCTATTTCAATCAAAGAAGCCATTGGAGTATTTTTCCCTGAAACCATCATCATATTTCCTCTTGAGTAAATGAATAATACTTTAGGTTTTTTGGCAATTGGCTGAATCTGCTGTAAGTCTGCATCAATTTTATCATTAAGCTTCTGATAGTCGGAATTTCCTAGAGCTTTTGCAACCTGCTCAATCAGTTTTTTGGTTCCGTTTACCGAATATTCCTGGTTGAAGAGTTCCGTTTTTATTCCTGAAGATTTTATTTTCCCTAAAAGTTCAGGGTTGATGTCTTTATCTGAAGCTAAAATCATAGTAGGATTTACAGCCATGATCGGCTCAACCGTCATTGATCTTACATGACCTAAATCTTTTGCCGTTGCTTTAAGTGTTTCAGGATATGTACTTGTAACATCTGTGCCTACAATTTCGTTTTCATGACCAAGAGCACTTACAATTTCTGTAATCCCACCACTTAGGGAAACTATTTTCTGGTTAGATTTCGGTGTTTCCGAAGAAACAGAAATTTCGTTTTCTACAGGCTTCTGAACTTCTTTTTTGCATGAATATATCATTGCAAGAAAAGATACCGTAAGAATAAGTTTTTTCATTTTTTATATTATTTTATAAAGGTTTATATTCAAATTGAGGGAAGCCACGTTCTCCGGAAGTATTGGTAAGACGGGTAAACTTCAGCTTAAAATAGTATCCGTCTGCATCTTTAATGATGTAAAAACGGTCGCCATAGACTTCCAGACCATTGGTTCCTACAGGATTTCTCCAGTTTCCCCCAATAATACGATGATCATTATATACTAATTTTGAAGGGTCGATATTTTCAGATTCAAAATTATTATACGCTTCGGTACCCGAAGTCTGCGCAGGAACTTTTACTTCATAAGCGCCAACACCTCCTACATTATTATTGAGGACAAAATCTGCAAAAACATAACTCCCTGCTCCGATAATGGTATTGGTAAATACGGTGAAACACAGATCCCAGTCTTTTTTTTCAGGCTGTATGTAAACTTCTTTTCCCTGCGTAAGACTGACGAAATTATAGTTGTAGGCAGTATTTTTTTCTATAACTAATTCTTTATGGGAAGTTTCGTTAATTTTTGCATATTTTATTTTATAACCTGATGAATCTCTACTTACCTGAATTTTCATCCAGCCTCTCAAATCTCCACCGGTTGCAACCGAACCTAGAGCAACATTTCCGTTGTAGATTTCTCTTCCCATATTGACAAGATAAACAGCATTTTGAGAATCATTTTCTTTTACCGATTCTATTGCGGTATATCCTGCAGGAAAATTCCCTTTCACATCATCAATATATGCTTCATTATCTGTTGTGAAAGTTCCTACCTGAACCAGATTCATCAGTCCGGAAACATCAGATGGGGTAACCAGATCAATATTAACTGCATTAGGGATTTTTGCAGCAGCCATCATAACAGAAGAATTTAAAATAACCTTAAATTCATTTCCTGTATATAGTGCAATATCCCAATCGGTACGTTTGGTATACACTTCTTTTCCTTTGCTTAAATCAAGCCAAACCTGATTGGGCTGTGTAGCTCCGCCGACATTTGGGTTTACAACAGATCCCTGAATAGGTGCTACTGCTACCGGATCTTCATTGTCATTAATGCATGACTGCGTAATAAATGCGCTGCTGAAAATGAAAGCGATAAGTATTTTTTTCATATACTGAAATTTTATTCAAATTAAAACTGATAGTTAAGTCTGGCGAAATAGCTTCTTCCGTAGAATAAATTCTGAGAACCTGCAGCTGAATTGTGAGCACCGCCCGATAATACAGTATTTCTTACATCGGAAACATCAAAAATATTCTTTACACCCAGACTGATTTCCAGATGATTGTTGAAAAAGGGCTGACTTACAGTAAAATTCATCATATTGAATGCACTGATTTCTCCTAAAACATACTGAGGATTTTCACCCGGATTCTGGGATGCTTTCTGTGTGAATCTTTTTTGCAATCCGGTGTATTTATAGTACAATGCAAAAAGAGTGTTCAGTTTCGGAAGGGTATAATTTACTGCAAAATTGGCTTCTGCATTGAAATTGTAATCATCGGGAGAAGTCATGTTTCCTGTATTTAGATTTTGTGAAATTCCCAGTACCGAAACACCGCCGTTGAATGAAAGATTCTCTTTTTTCAGGCTGAAACCTCCTCCAAAAAGCAGAGATTTGTAGCTGTCTACATTTAGGAAGGTATATTTTAAAGGACTGTTGCTTACAATAATGCTTTCTATTCTGTCTTTTACATCAAGATACATCGCAGAAAAACTGAGGTTCATTTTCCATAAATTACTCTGTGAATTAGTAAAATCATACGACAATCCTAAAGAATAGCCTGTTTCGGGATTGAGATTTTCGTTTCCTCTGATGTCATGATTGTTATCAACAACAAAAGTATAAAGCTCTTCGTAGGTAGGAAATCTGTTGGATGAGCCGAAAACGGCTCTAAAATCTGATTTTTCAGTAGGGTTGAATCTTGCCGTCAGAGAATAATTATACTGAGAATCAAACCTGTCACTCAACGCAAGTCTTACACCGGGACGAAAAGATAATTGATTGCTTATTTTCCATTCAGCAGACAGAAAGTTGGCATAATTGAAAATTGATCTGCTGATGTTGATCCCGTTGTTATTGAATTCAAAAGTTTCTGATCCTGCAAAACCGCTGATACGGTCTAATTCATATCCTAATTGAAAGTTAATTTTGTCACTATCCAGAAAGTTGCTGAACATCCCTCTTGAATAAAAAACTTTAGATTCATAAAAAGATTTTTTTTCATTTTCTGTAAGCGTTTTTCTGTTGGGAATATCATAAGTGACCTCCTGTGATCTCCTATCCTGTGTCTGGTAAGAAAAATCTCCGAGATAGTTGATTCTTGATCCTATTTTTGTCTGGATATTAAACTGATGGATCCAGCGTGTGGTATAATAATTCCTGTCGTTTCCTATGTAGGTGCGGTTTCCGTTTCCTAAAGGAAGATCTTCTATAACCGGATTGTAGAAATTAACGGTTTCGGTCAGAAAATTAGATTTAAAAAATAAAGACGTATTATTTTTCGCATACCTTAATGCAGCATTGGTAGTAATCTGATCTTTCGGAAGCCAGTCATAACCTCTTTTTTTATCATTATTTTCATTGAAATATTTGTAACCTTTAAGATTGCCTTTATATCCCTGAAAATCATTGCGGTTAAAATCGGCTGTTACATTCCAGTTTTCTGAAATTTTATATCCAAGATTGAGGTTCTGCATATGACGGCCGTTTCCTTTTTTGTACCAGTCGTAGTCTTTTCCCACTGTTTCTTCCTGTAAGGAAAGCAAAGCCGTTAATTTTTTAGCATAATTTTTTTTGGTAATGATATTGATAACACCGGCAACCGCATTATTTCCGTATTCAACACCCATTGCCCCTTTTACGATTTCTATTCTTTCAATATTATTGACATTGATCTTGCTTAAATCTACCTGATTCCCCATTCCCTGATCACTTACAACAGGAATATTGTCGATCAAAATTTTGGTATACGCGCCTCCTAATCCCATAATTCTTGCATTAGAATCACCGTTTCCGCTATTTGGCTCAATTAATATGTTCAGGTTCTGATTCAAAACTTCCGAAGCTGTAGTTGCTGCCATGTTTTTAATCTGCTGTGCATCAATTATCTCAACTTTATAGATTGACTTATTGATCGACTGCTGTTTGTACTGACCGGTAATTACCACCTCGTCAATTTTTGATAATTGTAAAGAGTCTTGAGTCTGTGCATTAGCCCAAATTACAGCTATTAAAAAACCAACAGATAAAACCTTCTTGTTCATTACTCCAATAATTTTCAGCAAATATATAATTTTATTTAGAATGAATAAAAATTAATTATTACTTTTGTGGAATAATTCTAAATAATAAATTTTAAACAATAAAAATTATGAAAGCAAAGCTACTTTTAGCCTCTGTAATTAGTTTAGGAATCCAGCAGATGAATTTTGCTCAGGTAGATTCTAATGGTTATACAACTGTAAATATGTCGATGGGAGCATCTTACCAAAACAGAGTTTTTTTTGACTTTTCTTCCAATACCAGTATCTCGCAGGCAGCAGACACTTGGGATATTGCTTTTTACAGAAACAGTACGATGGATAAGGGTATCAAGGTAAACGATGACAAAAATATTACGGTTTACCAGGTTTCAGCTAATCCTTCAGATTTTGATGCAGTGCTTCCTTCTCAAAAGTCTACTTGGGGAAATCCGGTTTATAATCCTGATCAGACGACAAGAATTCAGGACGGAGCGTTTGATTCTTCAACTTTACTTCCTTCTGGTCCGTTTAATTTTGGATGGGGTAATTACAATATTGCGACTCATAAAGTACAGGGGCAGGTAGTTTTTGTTCTTGATTATGGCAACGATAATTATTATAAATTTTTTATCAACGAATTTTCTGCAGGTTACAGCTTCAAATATGCTCAATGGAACGGAACCTCCTGGAATCCTACTCAGACAAAACTTTTAACCAACGGGTCTGATGATGCATTATTTAATTATTTTTCTTTCACAACAGGTGAAAAAGTAAATAATATGGAGCCTCCTAAAGCTAATTGGGATCTGATGTTTACCAGATATTACACTAATTATGTGTATCCTGGAGGCGCTATGATGTATAAAATGGCAGGTGTTATTCAAAATCCGAATGTTACCGTTGCAAGAGTACAGCCAGAAACACAGTCAACTTCTGCGGTCAACTTACCAGCCTCATCTTCCTTTTCCAGTACCATTACTGCAATTGGTCATTCCTGGAAGCCAACTTCCGGAGCTCCTTTGGCAGATGTAGTATATTATGTGAAGCAGGGATCAGATTATTACAGAATGTATTTTATTACCAATGAAGGAACTTCTACCGGAAACATGTATTTCAAATATAAGAATATTACTTCCACTTTAGGAGTAAAAGAAATTGGTAAAAAAGCAGTGTTTGGAATTTATCCTAATCCTACGACACCAGATAAAAAAGTAACTGTTTTGTTTGATGTGAAAGAAAGAGCTGAAAATAAGGGTAGTGTTGAGGTTTTTGATCTTTCAGGCAAAAAGGTATATCACGCCGAACTTACAAATCAGGAAGGTTTCTACAAACAGGATTTAAATTTATCTCATCTCGTAAATGGAAATTACATGGTAAAAATTACTTACGGCGGACAGACTGAAACCAAAAAGCTGATCGTAAAATAATCTATAATTTCAGAAAACGTTAATACTTTCTATTTTTTCTAAAGACAGGATCGTTAATTCGGTTCTGTCATTTTTTTCAAGATATCTTGCGATTAAGTATTAAAAGTTAAACAATATGTTTTTTTGTATGAATTGATTTAATGTATTTGTTTTAAATGTGTCAAAAAATTTAATTATCTTTATAGATATTTAATTATAACTATCAATTCGTGTGGTATATACCGTTATTTAACCTATTCGCAATTTTTAATTTTAAAATAATTTTATGAAAAGAAAATTACTTTTTTTTAATGCAGTTTTTCTGCTGGGTTTATCTTTACACAATGCACAGATCAACAGAATTTCTTTTGAAACTTCCGAAGGATATACTTTGGGAAACCTTGGGAGCCAACAAGGTTGGACTTATTGGGGTGGAATACCGCCTGCAAATGCACAGATTGTCAGTAATAATGCAACGCACGGGGTAAATTCTCTGAATGTAATCAGTAACGAAGATGTATTTGATTTCTGTGGAATGGAAAAAAACATCGCTTCTTTAGTGACCAGCAATGATATTGAAATTTCTTTTGACTATCGTTTTAGCGGTCTTGACGGATCTGATTACGAAATGGCAGTGTATAATGATGGCACAAACTATTATTATACCGCAGCCTTTAAAATCAGTTATCTGACAGGAGCATTAAGTTACAGAACTGCAACCGCATTTGAGACAGGACCAGTATTAGCGCCCAACCAATGGCACAATCTGAAGATGGTGATTAAAAAATCTGATAATACATTGCAATATTTTGCCAATGGAACTCAGATCTATTCCGGAGCACTGGGAACTTATAAAAATTCACAGATTATAGACTTTATTTATGATGATTACGGCACTGGTTTCAGAGTGGATAATATTAGCATTAATAATCTTTCCATTCTTTCTACGCAGGATACTTCAAAAAGAGAGATCTTGAATGTTTTTCCTAATCCGGCTACAGAGAAAGTAAATGTTGAAACCGAGAGTAAAATTGAAACTATTGCCATTTTTGACGGTCAGGGAAAAATGATAAGAAATTATCCTGAAAATGGAGTTTCTAACGGTAAAATTATTGATGTTTCGGATTTTGCACCAGGAATGTATCTGGTGAAAGTGAAAACCAAAACTTCTGAATTTACTAAAAAAATCATTAAGAAATAATATTTGGAAAATGTAATCCTCTGTCTTTTAAAAGCTCATGGTTTTAATTCTGGTAAAATAATTTTTAAACAATTTGTTTGAAGGCTTTTTATTAAATTAGCACCAATAAAATTTTATTATATGATTTCCGGAAAATATCTAGAAAACCTACAGAATGAGTTGAAAAATATTGAGAATGATGGTCTTTATAAAAAAGAAAGAATCATTACCTCACAGCAAAGTGCCGAAATTGAAGCTAATGGAAAAAAACTGCTGAACTTTTGTGCCAATAATTATTTGGGACTTTCCAATCATCCTGAAGTGATGAAGGCTTCACAGGATATGATCGCTTCTCATGGTTACGGGATGTCTTCTGTACGTTTTATCTGCGGAACTCAGGATATTCATAAGCAGCTTGAAGAGAAAATTTCCAATTTTCTTGGTTTGGAAGATACTATTTTGTACGCTGCTTGTTTTGATGCTAACGGTGGGGTATTCGAGCCATTATTTACCGAAGAAGATGCGATTATTTCAGATGAACTGAATCATGCATCAATTATTGACGGAGTCCGTCTTTGCAAAGCAGCAAGATACCGTTACAAAAACAATAATATGGAAGATCTTGAAGCACAGCTGAAGGCAGCTTCTGAAAAAAATCACCGGTTTAAAATTATTGTAACAGACGGTGTATTTTCTATGGACGGAATTGTTGCTGATCTGAAAGGAGTGTGTGATTTAGCAGATAAATATGATGCTTTGGTAATGGTAGATGATTCTCACGCTACAGGTTTTATAGGAAAAACAGGGCGCGGAACTCATGAAGCTAATGATGTAATGGGTAGGGTAGATATTATTACCTCTACTTTAGGAAAAGCTTTGGGAGGTGCTTTGGGTGGATTTACTTCTGGTAAAAAAGAAATTATTGACATGCTGAGACAGCGTTCAAGACCTTATCTTTTTTCAAATTCTCTGGCTCCCGGAATAGTTGGTGCGGCAATGAAAGTTTTGGATATGATTTCTGATGATACAAGCCTTAGAGACAAAGTGATGGAGAATGCAGAATATTTCAGAACAGAAATGAAGGCAAAAGGTTTTGACATTCCTGATGGTGATGCGGCTATTGTTCCTGTAATGCTTTACGATGCTCCTTTATCGCAAAAAATGGCAGAAAAACTGATGGATGAAGGTATTTATGTTATCGGATTCTTTTATCCTGTTGTTCCGAAAGGAAAAGCGAGAATCAGAGTACAGCTTTCAGCGGCTCATACAAGAGAACATCTTGATAAAGCAATAGCGGCTTTTCAGAAAGTGGGTAAGGAATTGGGTGTCATTTCATAATAAATTGCAGATTAATCCCTATTTATTTAAGAATAAATCTTACAGATTATATTAAACAGTAAAGCCAAAGCTTATTTCAGCTCTGGCTTTATTTATTGTAATATTTTAAAAAACTAGAATTTCAAATCTCCGTTTACTTCTCTTACCGCTTTTGCAGCTTCAGCAAACTTAGCCTTTTCTTCTTCTGTCAACGTAATGTCTACGATTTTTTCTACTCCGTTCGCACCGATAATTGCCGGAACTCCAAGACAGATATCGCTTTCTCCATATTCTCCGTCAAGCATCAGTGAGCAAGGGATCATCTTTTTCTGATCACAAGCAATTGCCTGAACCATTACAGAAACTGCTGCACCTGGTGCATACCATGCTGAAGTGCCTAAAAGTTTTGTTAAAGTGGCACCGCCTACTTTAGTTTCTTCAATAACGTATTTCTGCTTTTCATCATCGAGAAATTCTGTTACCGGAACTCCATTTCTTGTCGCTTTGCTTAATAATGGTAACATTCCTGTATCACTGTGAGCTGCAATTACCATCCCGTCTACATCAGAAATCGGAGCTTCAAGAGCTTCTGCCAATCTGTACTTGAATCTGGCAGAATCTAATGCACCACCCATACCAATGATCTTATGTTTAGGAAGACCGGAAGTTTTGTGTACAAGATAAGTCATGGTATCCATTGGGTTAGATACTACAATGATGATTACCTCAGGAGAATGTTTTACAAGATTCTCAGTAACTTCTTTTACAATTCCTGCATTGATCCCGATAAGCTCTTCTCTGGTCATTCCCGGTTTTCTTGGGATACCTGAAGTGATTACTGCAACGTGAGAACCTGCTGTTTTGCTGTAATCTCCTGTTGTACCGGTGATTTTAGTATCAAATCCGTTTAAAGATGCGGTCTGCATCAAATCCATCGCTTTACCTTCAGCAAATCCTTCTTTAATGTCTACCAAAACTACTTCCGAACAGAAGTTTTTCATAGCGATGTACTCTGCACAACTAGCTCCTACCGCGCCTGCACCTACTACAGTTACTTTCATAATGTGTACTTTTTAATTATTTATTTTTGTTTAGTCTTCTTTTATTTGAACTTCCCAAATGTACAAATTCCCGAAAAATTGAGCAATTTTTCGGGAATTTTAATTTTTATTTAAGACCTAACCGATGTTAATAAGAAATTCATACATTTTCTTTGCTCCGGACAAAACTTTATCATGGTTATCTTCTTTTATCTGATAATCTAAAACTTCTTTGAAGTTTTTCCACATCGTTCCGGTATTTTCCTGATAACATCCGAAAAAATAAAAGCTGATCTCTTCGAATCCTTCAGTCTTGGAAAGCTGTTTAGCAATTACATTTCCTCCCAAAGTAGAACCTTCAATCACATATAAGGCTCCTAATGCTTCAAATTCATCAGAAATATCAAACGAAATTGTTGAGTCATCTTTCAGGTGAAGGGTTGAAAAATCTTTTTCAATAAGATGAAATTTTTTTCTCTTTTCGAGCTGAAGATTTTCGCCGTACTTTTCATTGAGAAGATTGAAGATTTTCTTTTCACTATGAAGAAGCATCAGGTAATTGTTGTAAATGATTTTTTTGTAATCGTTTAATGTGAAAGTTTTGGTGAATATTTTATGCGATTGAAAAAGTTTTTCGGCAATATCGTGATATTCGGCAGTATTTTTTTTAAGATATTCAGAGAGCATTATTGACTTCGTTTTTGATGATGGATGGCTTTTGAAAAGTGAGTATAAAACAGGTCCCGTTTTTATTGCTCTCATAATCTACACTTCCCCCCAGTCTCATCATGATTCTGTGCACGATAGATAATCCTACACCATTTCCTTTAAATTGTTTAGCATTATCCATCCTGTTGAAGATTTTAAACATTTTGTGTTTGTTTTCCTCTGGTATCCCGATTCCGTTGTCTTTTATTCGGTAGATAATTTTATCCCCTTCATCAGTTCCTTCAATCTGTACGACAGGTTTTTCCTGATTTGAAGAATATTTTATTGCATTATTGATGATATTTAAAAATACCTGATGCAGCATGGTTTTATCTGCAAGAACTTCCGGACATTCTTTGATAACGATAAGGCTTTTCGGGCTACCGAAAGTGATTTTTGCGTTTTCGGTTATTTTCTGAATAGTGGCATTGGTCTCAATAGTTTCGAGCTTGATCTCACTATGTTTTGCACGGCTGAGCTGAAGTACATTCTGCATCATTTCCGCCATGCTGTCAATTTCTTCAATGATAGAAGTGATTTTGTTTTTCTCAGCAGTTTCTCCAAGAGATTTTAAAAGCATCTGTGCATTGAGTTTCATTACCGTAAGCGGAGTTCCCAGATCATGGGAAATGGTATAAGAGAAACTATCAAGTTCCTCGTTTACTCTTTTAAGCTGATCATTAAGTTTTTTTATGGTAATGTATTGCTTATGAGAAGTTTCCAGAATTACGTCTCGGATAAGGCTGACAGATATAATATTGTTGGAGCTCCACTTTTTGGAACTGCCTTTAATGTTTTCGGTAAAGACTTCAAAAGATTTTCTTGGTGAAACGGTATGTTTTTCTATTCCGTTATCCAGAAAAACATCAATTTCTTTCTTTGGATTTCCTGCCCAGTTAATATGCTCGTCAAATTCTTTTCTGAACCAGATCATCATTTCACGTTTTGTTCTTTCTACAAAGTAAATAATGATACCTGCCGTTTTATAGTCTAGACCCAGTTCTTCTCCGTGATTTTTCAGAAAGCTGCTGCTGCTGAAAATATTATCTCGGGTATTTTTGTAAGCCCATTCTATGATTGAAATAATCTTTTTTTTGTCCGGAGTAATCCCTTCAAATACCATATCATGATCAGAAACAATGACCAATCCGTCTGCTTTAGGAATTTTTCTCAGCTCAGATTTATTGGCTTCCAGGGCTTCAAATAGAGTTCCGTGTTTCAGAAATTCAGATTTAAGAAAGCTTAATTTTTCGTTCAAATTAATTCTGTATTCCAATTCTTTTTTAGATTTAAAAGAAGAATAGGCATTAGAAGCTAAAACGGTAAAAATCCCGGCCTGAACACGGTCTTCAAGATCAATATGTTTTGGATCTTTGTTTTGGCAGGTTACCAGTCCCCAAAGCTTATCTTCTATAATAATAGAGATGCTGAAACTGGATGAGGATCCGGAATTTTTGATGTATTGAGCGTGGATAGGTGACATCGCTCTTGTGGCAGCAAATGTGAGATCAATATCTTTCTCTTGATGACTTATTAATTTTACCGGTTCAGAATAAACATTAGAAAAAATTCTCTTTCTCTTTTTTTTGTACAGTTCTCTGGCTTGTCTCGGAATATCATGTTCAGGATAATTTAATCCCATATAACTTTCGAGATTTCCGTTGTTTTTTTCAGCAACAACTCTTCCAGAGCCGTCTTCCATGAATTGATACACCATCATCCTGTCATAATTTATTATTTTTGAGATGGTTGTAAGAAGCTGATCCCAGATTTCCTGCTCGCTGTCTATGATATAAAAATTATCATATTTGCTGGTAATTCTTTTATACCTGTTTTCAACAACCGCCTCAAACTCTAAAAATATAAACTGATTGGATCTGAATACTGAAAAATGATAAATTCTCTCATCAATAGTTATTTTATCAAAATAGGTTTCATTTTCTCTTCTGGAAAGGAAATCAGCATTTTCGAATATATCAGAATTTAAAATCGGCCGAAAAACATCGGGATAATGGGAAAGTTTTTTACCTAAAAGAGCAGTTATGTCTTCAATATTGAAAACATCTTTAATATTTTCGCTTAAAAAAGAGATGGTGTGAGCAGCCGTGTCAATGCCAATCAGATAACCAAAACTTTGGATGTAACCCGGAATATGAATGGGTTCATCGTGGCATTCCACAAAATTCATATCAATCTAATAATTACCAAAGATAAAAAAATAATATGCAAAAATGGTATCCATATGCGATAAGTTGGAAAATCTTAATGATAATTAACATAAATTAAAGACTTTATCGGTTTAGGAGATGGATTATCTAATATTAAAATGTCATAATACTTTATGGTTATGGTGAATTATATAGTGATAAAAATTGAATAAATCTCCAGCTTTACTTTTTCAAATTTAGATATTGATCAATAATCAGCATGTTAATATTTGTTAGCAACATTATAATGAACTAATTTAGTCTGAAATTTTAAATACATTTTTTTCTATAGAAATCAATCAATTTTAAATATGAAAATTTATACTAAAACAGGAGATAAAGGCGAAACGGCTTTATACGGAGGAACAAGGGTTTCCAAAGCGAGTGCAAGGGTTGAAAGTTACGGAACTATAGACGAGCTTAACTCTTTTATAGGAATTGCAAAAAGCCATATTGAAGACGAAGAGGTGTTGAGGCAGCTCAAAAAAATTCAGTTTGATCTATTTACCGTGGGCTCTGAAGCAGCAACGCCTGTTGATAAACTTCTTCTGGCGAATGGAAAATCAAGGCTGACATTGGTTATTTCGGATAAAGAAATAGAAGAACTCGAAAGCTGGATGGATGCTTTTGATGATAAACTTGAGCCTCTACAGTATTTTATTCTTCCGGGAGGCGGTAAATCTGCAACTTTTTTGCATGCAGCAAGAACGATTTGCAGAAGGGCAGAGCGATCTCTGGTTTTCTTGAATGAGTCTGAAGAAGTGCGTCCGGAATTGATTAAGTATCTCAACCGTCTATCAGATTATCTTTTTGTTTTGGCGAGGTACATATCAAAATTAAACAACGAACCGGAAGAATACTGGAACCCAAATGAAAGATAAAGCATTACTTTTCATCAACGGAGAAGCTCCGAGATCTCTTCCGGATTTAGCGGATTATACATTTATAGCCTGTACAGACGGGGCTTTTCATTATTTGAAACACTTAGGTTTTCCTTTAGATAAACTAGATTTTATCTCTGGTGATTTTGATTCGCATTCTGGAGCAGATGAAAATATATATGAAGATAAATTCATCTATACTCCCGATCAGAACAAAACAGATTTTCAAAAAGCTTTAGAAATTATTTCAGAAAAAGGCTTCAAAAATATTGATGTTTTGGGAGGAAGCGGTGGTGAGCAGGATCATTTTTTAGGAAATCTCACCGTTGCTTTTTCTTTTAAAGAAAATTTAAACATAAAGTTTTATGATGAGTTTTCTGAATATTTTTTTGTTCCGTATCATTTTGTGCTGGAAAATGTAAAAGATAAAATGATATCTCTTTATCCTTTTCCCTATGTTGAAAAGATTTCTACGTCCGGACTCAACTGGATTTTAGATAAGGAAAACCTGAGCATGACCTCAAAAATAGGAAACCGTAATTTTGCGGTAGAGGATAAGGTGAGCATTCATTATGAAAAAGGAAATCTGCTTGTTTTCATAGGAAAAAAGTATGTCTAGATGATGCAATTACAGTAATTTATTTTTTGAAAATTTTAATAGAATTTAAAACCCAAAAACCAAACTTTTTTAGCAATTTTGCATTCTTAATTTACTCGTTCAAAAATGAAGATAAAATACTCGGAACTTATTGATCAGACCTTATATTTTCCCACGGAAGAATTTAATGTTTCTGAGAACAATTTGTTGTTTCATGATATTCCGCTGATGGATGTCGTTGAAAAGTTTGGAACGCCTCTTAAGGTAAGTTACCTCCCGAAAATTTCTCAGAATATCCAGAAAGCCAAAGGCTGGTTTAAAGAAGCTTTCGAGAAAATTGATTACAAGAAAGAATACAGATACTGCTATTGCACCAAATCCAGCCACTTTAAATTTGTAATCGAAGAAGCGCTAAAAAATGATATTTCAATAGAAACTTCATCAGCTTATGATATGGACATCGTAAAGTCGCTTTATAATGAAGGAAAGGTTTCTAAGGATATTGAGGTAATCTGTAATGGCTTCAAAACGGATGATTATCTGGCGAAAATTTCAGACATGATCAACAGCGGTTTTGAAAATATTACACCGATTCTTGACAATTACCGTGAGCTAGACAAACTTACTGAAAGTATTGATACTACTTTTGATATCGGAATCAGGATAGCTTCCGAGGAAGAACCGAAATTTGAATTTTATACTTCCAGATTAGGAATCGGGTATAAAGATATTATTCCGTACTATAGCCAAAAAATTGCGGAGCATCCTAATGCAAGACTGAAAATGCTTCATTTTTTCATTAATACCGGAATAAAAGATACAGCTTACTACTGGAACGAATTATATAAATGTCTTCGTGTATACGCACGTCTGAAAAAAATTGCACCGGAAGTCAACTCTCTGAATATCGGCGGTGGTTTTCCCATCAAAACTTCCCTCAATTTTGATTACGACTACCAGTATATGGTGGAAGAAATTGCTTCTCAGATCAAAAAATTCTGCGAGGAAGAAGGTGTGGAAGAACCTAATATTTATACAGAGTTCGGAAGTTTTACGGTAGGAGAGAGCGGGGCTAATTTATACAAAATTATTTCACAGAAGCGCCAGAATGACCGTGAAAAATGGAATATGATTGATTCTTCTTTCATGACCACACTTCCGGATACATGGGCAATTTCCAGACACTTTATCATGCTTCCTTTAAATCGTTGGGAAGACTCTTATGAAAGGGTTTTTCTTGGGGGATTAACTTGTGATTCAGATGATTATTATAATTCTGAGCAGCATACCAATGCTATTTATCTGCCTGTTTTCAGCGATACCAAGCCTCTTTATATTGGCTTTTTCCATACCGGAGCTTATCAGGAAACGATAGGAGGTTATGGAGGTGTACATCATTGTTTGATGCCGCAGCCAAGACATATTCTGATACAGAAAGATGAAAATGGTGAGTTTCAGTATGAAATTTTCAGAGAAAAACAGGAGCCGGAAGATGTTTTAAAGCTTTTGGGGTATTAATCTTCCTCAACATCATATTTAATTTTTTAAAAACAATTTATAAACAGCCTTTATCATCAATAAAATTAATTATTAGGTTTAGGCTGTTTATGAATAATACTTTAATAAGGATTTTCTATCCTAAGCAATATCTTTTGCAAAGCTGCAGTTTATAAAAAAGTAGAATCAAAATAAAACGGAAGCAAATCTTTTATAGATGAAACTTTGATGATATCGTCATTCAGATTCGCAAAGTACAGTTCAATATTTTCATTTTGTTTGGTTTCATATTCCATAATGCTTTGTCTGCATGCACCACAGGGAGGAATCGGCGGGTTTTTTTCTGAAAATTCTTTCGGTCCGCCTACAATGAATATTTTCTTAATTTTTTGATCTGGAAAATTGGCTCCAATCCAGAAAAGTGCAGTTCGTTCTGCACATAAACCGGAAGGAAAAGCTGCATTTTCCTGATTGTTACCGGAAAAAATTTCACCATTCTCCAGCAGAACTGCACAGCCGACAAAAAAATCAGAATAAGGTGCGTAAGCATTCTTTCGTGCGATTTTTGCCTGCTCTAAAAGTTTTTGTTCAGCCTCAGTCAGTTCAGCTCTGCTTTTAAAATGATTGTACTTTATTGTTATGTTTTTTTCCATAATGTATTTAAAAAGGGGGCGTAAATGTAAACTATTTTAATGACTTGGGCAATAAACCTTTCTCAATCTATTTTTTGTATTTTTAGTGCATTAAAAATTAAGCTTAATGTTATATTCTCCAATAAAATTCAGAAATGTAGAACTCAAAAACCGATGGGTAATGTCACCAATGTGCATGTATTCCTGTGAAAATGGATTAGCAAATGATTTTCATTTTGTACACTACGGCAGCAGGGCTCAGGGGGGAACAGGACTTTTGATCGTTGAAGCAACTGGTGTAGAACCGAAAGGAAGAATTACGAACCACTGCATGGGAATCTGGAATGACGAACAGGCTGAAAAATTAAAGAAAATTGTACAATTTGTACATCAGCATTCGGAAAGCAAAATAGGGATACAGCTGGCTCATGCAGGAAGAAAGGCTTCAACCTGGAATAATGTTCAGACTTCACTGGAGGATGGCTGGGAAACTGTGGCTCCGAGTGCAATTCCTTATCAGCAAGGAGAAAGAGTCCCTCATGTATTGACTGTTGAGGAGATAAAAGAGCAAATTCAGCACTTTAAAGAAGCTGCAGGAAGATCTGTAAAAGCAGGATTTGATGTAATTGAAATTCATGCTGCCCATGGCTATCTTATCCATCAGTTTTTATCACCATTATCCAATATCAGAAATGATGAATATGGTGGAAGTTTTGAAAACAGAATCAGATTTCTGATTGAGATTGTAGATGCTGTGAATGAAGAATTAGATCAAAATGTTGCGCTTTTTGTTAGGATTTCTGGCACAGAATATGCCGAAAACGGCTGGAATATTGATGACAGCGTGAAGCTTTCAAAAGTTTTGAGAAATCATGGAGTAGATTTGATTGATGTTTCCAGCGGGGGAAATATTCACGGAGCCAAAATCTCTGTATTTGACGGTTATCAGGTACCTTTTTCTTCAGCAGTGAAAAATCAGGCAAATGTACAGACAGGAGCAGTAGGATTGATTACCGCAAGTCAACAGGCAGAAGAAATCCTTCAGAATGGTGAAGCAGATCTTATTTTTGTGGCAAGAGAAATTTTAAGAAATCCTTATCTTACTGTTCATGGGTCATTTGAAATGAAAGAAGATTGTTTTTTTCCTCATCAGTATTTGAGAGCAAAAATTTCTTAGATTTGTGAAATAATAATTAACAGACGATGAACATAGAAGATTTTATGCTTCCGTGTCCCAGCAAAAAGTTTTTGGGAATAGAATGTTTTGGCTGTGGAACGCAGAGAGCAATTGTTTTGGTATTTCAGGGGAAGTTCTCAGAAGCTTTTCAGATGTATCCTGCGGTGTATACTCTTCTGATGTTTTTTGGCTTCGTGATACTCAATTTTTTAGATAAGAAAAGAAATTACGGTCAGGTATTGATATTTTTAGCCATAATTAATGCAGTCATTATGGTTTTTTCTTATTTTTATAAACATTTTTTCAGCATTTTAAACTAAACATTAAAAATTATATTATGAATCAACAAAAATTACCCAATGCTACAGCTGTCCTTGTTTTAGGAATTGTTTCTATTGTGGGATGCTGCTGTTACGGCGTTTTAGGGCTTATTGCAGGTATTGTAGGTCTTGTGCTTTACAAGAAAGATATTGCATTGTACAATGCCAATCCGTCTCTTTATTCTGATTACAGCAACCTGAATACGGGTAGAATCTTATGTATCATAGGTTTGATATTAAGTGCTCTTTACTTAGTAATTAATATCATTTTCATTGCAGTATTTGGTCTTGAAGCAATTTCTGATCAGGAACTGATGCAGGAAAAATTGAGAGAGCTTTTAGGACAATAAGATAGTATAACTACATAAATTGGCTGCTTTATTCTAAATAAAGCGGCCATTTTTTTGAATAATTAGCGGATTTTTTTTAGTGATTAATAGCTGAATGTATACTTACTTTTCTTTTTTGGAATAATTATTGGCTTTTTATCAAAAAGATGACTTATGAATTCAGACACTATTAAAACAATCGCAAAATACGGATTAGGCGCAATGTTGATTACCGCAGGAATCGGACATCTGACCTTTGCAAGAAAAGAGTTTCAGGCGCAGGTACCGGAATGGGTTCCGCTAGAAAAAGATGATACAGTTGTTTATTCGGGAATTGTAGAAATTGCGATGGGAACAGCCATTATTGCTGCCCCTAAAAAATACGAATCTGTTGTAGGAAAACTTGCCGCCGGATTATTCACCGCTGTTTTTCCCGGAAATTATACTCAATATAAAGAAAGAAGAAATGCTTTCGGACTTGATTCGGATAATAAAAGATTAGCCAGACTTTTTATGCAGCCGTTGCTTTTGCTTTGGGCGATTAAATCGACGGATTAATTTTTAAACTGTAATGCGAAAACATTTTTTTATTTAATTATAAAACAATTACATTTGTCTTATAAAAAGACACAAAAGTGCACTTACAATTTAAACCGATTATTTTTATCGTCCTGTTTATGCTGATGGGATTTTATGGTATTCAGGATGTGAAGTTAATATATCCGTCTTATTTTCCCAAACCTGTTTATAACTTCAAGAAAAATCCGCTCAAGAGTTCTACAGTAGAATTGGGAAGAAAGCTTTTTTATGATCCGATTTTATCCCGGAATAATAGCATTTCCTGTTCGTCCTGTCACGATTCTCATCAGGCATTTTCCCATGCAGGAAATCATTTAAGCAAAGGAATTGAAGATGGGATCGGGGAACGAAATTCACCGGCGATCTTTAACCTGGCGTGGCAGAAAACTTTTATGTGGGATGGAGTGGTGACCAATATTGATGTGCAGGCTTTGGCACCGATCAATCATCCTAAAGAAATGGGAGAAGACATCAATGCGGTAGTGAGAAGACTGAATAAATCAAAAGAATATAAAACGCTTTTTTACAAAAGCTTCGGTGACAGCATTGCAACGGCAGAGCGAGCCATGAAAGCACTTTCGCAGTTTCAGCTCACCTTTGTTTCTGCTGGCTCAAAATATGATAAAGTAAAGCAGAAAAAAGCCCAGTTTAGCCGATCTGAGCAGACTGGCTACGAACTTTATAAAGCAAATTGCAGCTCATGTCACTCAGAACCGCTTTTTTCAACTTATGATTTTGCCAATAATGGACTTCCTATTGATCCGACACTGAATGATTACGGAAGATGGAACAAAACGATGGAACCGAAATACAAACAGATGTTTAAAATTCCGAGCCTTAGAAATCTTGCTTTTACTTATCCTTATATGCATGACGGAAGGTTCAAAACTCTGGACGAAGTTCTGGATCATTACGAAAAAGGAATTGAAAAGTCTCCCACTTTAGCAGGTCAGCTTCAAAAACCAATCATTTTTAGTACCAAAGAAAGAGTCGATCTCTTGCAATTTTTGGCAGCTTTGAATGATTCTGCATTTATTTCAGATCCGGCATATCAGAAAAAATAGATACATCATTAAAAGACGATCAGTAAGCGATCTCCATTTTTACCTTTCTGTTCTTCAATCTTTCAGTGCTTAGCTTTTTAAGCAGTGCATTCACTTTGCTTCTGGAAACCGCAACATAAGAAGTCGTGTCTTTTACTTCAATCAATCCTACATCATCTTTTTGGAGTTCACCTTTTTTCATTAGAAATCCTACAATATCTACTTTATTAACTTTATCTTTCTTTCCTGCGCTGATATAAATGGTCTGAAACGGAGTTTTTTCCGGAACTTTGGTGAATTCTTTCACGTTTTCAGCCGGAATATCGTTTTTGATGAAAGGAAAATTTTCCTCTTCTGTCATAATGAGATATACAAAACCTTTGGCATTCATTCTGGCAGTTCTTCCGTTTCTGTGAATGAAAGCATCTTCTTTGGGGGGAAGCTGATAATGAACGATAGATTCCACTTCAGGAACATCCAATCCTCTGGCTGCAAGATCGGTTGTAATTAAAACTCGTGCAGAATCGTTTCTGAATTTCAGCAGAGCACGCTCTCTCTCATCCTGTTCCATCCCGCCATGAAATGTTTCACGGTCAATGCCTTTATCTTTCAAAAGTTCGGAAATACGGTCAACAGCTTCTCTGTGATTGCAGAAAATAAGCGTTCTTTTGTTTCCTATTTTGCAAATGAGGTGAAATAAAGTATCCAGTTTTTCTTCTGAAATGGTCATTACTTTTCTCAGCTGAATATCAGGTTTATTTTCTCCCAGTTTCAGGAAATCAATTATTTTTTCATTCTTAAGTCCTGTAAATTTTGGGATTTCGTTCATTGCTGTGGCAGAAGTCAGGATTCTTTGGGATAAACCTCTTAAATTTCCGATGATATATTCCATATCCTCCTGAAAACCAAGTTCCAGAGCTTTATCAAATTCATCCAGAACTAAAGTTGTAATGGTGGAAGCATCAAAATTTTTGTTTTGAAGATGATATTTGATTCTTCCGGGGGTTCCGATTAGTACTGCGGGAGCTTCAGTCAGATTATTGATTTCAATTTTTTTATCATGTCCTCCATAGCAGACGGAAACTTTGAAATCTGTTCCCATTGCTTTGAAAACCTGCTCAATCTGCAACGCCAATTCTCTTGCAGGAACCAATATCAAAGTCTGGACTTCCAATAAGTTTTTTTTAAGATTTCTGAGAACCGGAAACAGAAACGCCAGTGTTTTTCCCGAACCAGTCGGAGACAATAAAATAACGTCCGTATTGTTTTCTGTTGCTTTGAAAGCAGATTTCTGCATCTGATTCATCTCCTGAATCTTAAGACTCTGATAAATTGACTGTAATTCCATGCTGCAAAGGTAAGCGAAAGATTTTTACTGTAAATTGAATTAATTTAAAGAAATTTGCTAAACCTTAAACCTTAAACGTTAAACCTTAAAAATGTCTCCCGAAAAAAGAAAGCTCATTACCGACAGTTTCAACCGTTCCGAAACATTAAAATTCTACAAAGCAGAATTACTGGAAGCTGAAACCGATTTTATTTCCATCAAAATTCCGAAAATGGAACTCATGACCAGAAAGGCAGGAATGTTCAACGGTGCCATGATTGCTTCTCTGGTGGATGTTTCTTCCGGTTACGCAGCCGTAAGTCATTATGAAGAAGATTGCTATGTGGTGACGGTGGAGCTTAAGGTTAATTATCTGCGCCCTGCAATGGGCGATGCGTTGGTTTCAAAATCTTATGTTGTAAAAGGAGGTTCTAAGATCAGTGTGATCAGAACTGAAATTTACACTGTTGTTGATAATAGCGGCCATGAAAGTCATGTGGCTACTTCTTTGGTAACGATGATGAAAATCAAATAAAAGCCTTAATTAAAAAAGTTTTTTATAATTTTAATGAATAAATTTCAATATATGAATCTTATTATCCGTTTGCTTATTACCGCTATAATTGCATTTTTTCTTACTAAACTTTTGCCAGGTGTTCACTTTCAGAGCTTTTCGGCAGCAGTTATTTTTGCAATTGTGCTGGGAATTTTAAATCTTATCGTAAAGCCGGTTCTGAGCCTTTTCAGTCTTCCGCTTACGATCATTACATTAGGCTTTTTTGCACTGGTTATTAATGCAGTTATTGTTCTAATCGCAGACTATTTTATAGACAGCATGAATGTTGACGGATTCTGGTGGGCTTTTATATTCAGTATTGTTCTGTCGGTCATTACTTCTCTGGCAAATTCTATGTTTTCGAAAGATTGATGATAATATTCTTAAAAAATTAAAAACAAAATAATCCGTCTCACAACAAAAAACTGAGACGGATTTTTATTGTTACACAAATTTCCATTGTTTTGGAAAAACGATTAAGTTATAAATTAATATCCTCTGGCAATTTTTTTAAATTACCTTCTTTACTATTTAAAAGTTCCGAATTTTTTTCTTTGTACTTTTTCCAACGGTGACTTTATCTATATTTCGATCTTCCTTTTAATTATGAAAAAATACCTCGGATCTTTTATTCTTTGCAGTTCGTTCCGTGCTTAGTTTTTTTTTAAGGATAAACGGTTTTGCCTTCCTGATATCTGGGTGTGTTTTCACTGCCTTGTGACACTTGATGTATACATAATAATTTTGCTGTTTAATTAATGTTGTTGGAGAGGTCATCCTTAAACCAAGTGATTATTTTGTTTTATTTAACTTTTTATTAAGTTTTTTTTTATTTTTGGGAAAAATTCTAACCATGATGAAAATTTGGTATCTCGGAGCGCTTTCAATGGCGTCATTATATTATGCTCAAAATTATCCTGTATCGTCAATCAGCGATGTTTTAAAGAAAAACGCAAGTGCGGTAATCAGAAATGAAAGCACTGTACTTGAAATTAATAAAATTGATGAAATCGTATATCATAATTCTTCTGCAATTACAGTTATCAATAAAGATGCAGTCGGATTTTCTACTCCCAAAATTTATTATGATAAAGGCAACTCCATTTCAAATATCAAAGTGACTTTATATGATGAAAAGGGAAACAAAGTAAAAAGTTTTTCTAAAAGTGATTTCAACGATATAGCTGCCAATTCACAAGGATCATTCTATTCAGATAACCGGATGATGTATTTGTCTTTTACTCCTACATCATTTCCGTACACGATAGAGTTCAGCTACGATCAGAAGGATCAGAATACGGTTTTTATTCCTGACTTTACACCATATCATGATTTTAATATTTCGCTGGAAAAAAGCAGTTTTAAAATCATCAATAAATCAGGGATCAATCTTCGCTCAAAGGTCTATGATTCTCCTTTCAAATTTGCCACCGTAAATTTGGCTGATGAAAATGGGGCTAAAGTTTACAGCTATCAGAATATTCCTGCTATTGACAATGAAGATATGGTTCCGAATCCCCAGAAAATATTGCCTAAAGTAAGCTTTTCACTGGATCAGTTCAGTCTTGTAGGAAAAAAAGGAAATATTACGACCTGGAAAGATTTTGGACTTTGGTATTATAATAATCTATTAACTCCAGTTTCGGTTTCAACACCCCAGATTAAATCTGAAGTTGCTGCGCTTAATTTATCAGGATCTACAGAAGAAAAAGTAAAAAAAATCTACCAGTATATGCAAAGCAAGACACGATATGTTTTCGTAGCTTTGGGAATTGGAGGTTGGCAGCCGATGATGCCGGATGAAGTTCAGAGAAAAGGATATGGCGACTGTAAAGGTCTTACCAATTATATGAAGACACTTTTAGATGAAGCCGGGATAAAATCTTACTACGCAATTATCAATTCCAACTCATCGCCGGTAAGTTTTGATACAGAGTTTCCGAAAATGGGAGGCAATCACGTTATCCTCGTAATCCCTACCGAAAAAGGAAATATCTGGCTGGAAAATACATCTCAGGAAATTGCTTACAATCATTTAAGCTACAGTACCACAGACAGAAATGCTTTAGCCGTAAAACCGACAGGAATTGAAATTCTTGAAACTCCAAGCTATAGTTCTGAGCAAAATAAAGAGAAACAGATTTTAAACATCAGGATCAATCCTGATAACACCATTTCAGGAAAAGGAAAATTTTCCTATACCGGAAATCAGTATGATTTTAATCTTTCATATGCTTCTCTGGGACAGCAGGATAAAAATAGCGCAGTAAAAAATGCCATTTCTACGCTGCATCTGGAGAATGTTGAAATGTCTAATTTCAAAAACAACAGAGATCTTGCAACTATAGATTTTGATCTGAATTTTAAAGCAGTCAATTATTCTAAAATGGTAGGTTCCAGCTATATTTTCCGTGCTGTTCCTATTTACACCAATGCTGCTTTTCATAAAGATGAAAACAGAAATCTTCCATTTGAAAACAGATTTGCGTATCAGGATGAATATGAAATCATCTACGAAGTTCCTAAAGACTATATTATCGAAGAAATTCCTGACAACGGAAACATCACTTCCGATTTTGGAAATTATAAAATTTCTTATGAAAAGAAAGATGATAAGCTGATTGTAAAAAGGTTATTCGAAATGAAAAAAGGACTTTATTCGAAAGAGAAATACAATGATTACATCAATTTCAGAAAAAAAGTTCTGAATGCAGATAATGCAAAAATTCTTATTTCTAAAAAATCATAAACAAGCATAGTATTAAAACAATTAACTACGATAACATTGAATTTATAACATGAAAAGTTTTATTAAAGTTTTTTTCTTTTCTATGAGCATTTCTTTATCTGCGCAGAATCAGCAGTTTTTGAAAATGCCTAAATTTAGTAAAGAAGATTTGACAAAAGAAAAATCAGCTATTGATGCTAAAGCCCCTGCTGAATTGCTTTATCGCTCTGTGCATTACAGAATTGATAACAGTAACGGCTATCTTAAAAAAAATGTAATTTACAGAGTAAAAATTTATGAAAAAGATAAATCTGAAGAATGGCACAATCTGGAAATTTCATTGTTTGATAACAATTCCGGAGACAGAGAAGTTCTGAACAATATTAAAGCGGTTGTTTATAATCTGGAGGGAGATAAAGTCACCGAAACAAAGGTTGAGAAGAGCTCTAAATTTAAGTCTAAAGAAAATAAATATTATACTGTCAACAAATACGCATTTCCTAATATTAAAAACGGATCTGTAATAGAATATCAGTATGAGGTTTCTTCACCATTTACTTATGAGATTCCGCTCACTTATATTGAGCTGGATATACCTTCAGTTTATACAGAATACGTTTTTGATACTCCGGTTCAGGTTTCTTATAGTGTAGATTTCACGGGAAGTTTAATGCCTAAATATAAGGTTTTGAAAGAAGACGTTCTGTACGGTTCGCAGCATAAAACTTACCGTTTCGGATACGATAATCTAAAAGGATTTAAGACCGAAAAATATGTAAAAAACAATGATAATTACAGAACAAAAATCAGAGCAGAGCTGCATTCTACTTATTTTGGAGAAAATTTAAAAATGTATACTTCAACATGGGAAGATATCAGAAAAAAACTATGGGATCACGAAGATTTTGGTTCACAGTATAAAAAAGACCGTTTAGTAAGAGAGGTGATGCCTCCAGGAATCATGGAAGAGAAAAGCGAACTCAATCGCGCCAACAAAATTTTAGATCATGTAAAAGCAAATTATACGTGGAATTATAATAATGGTTTTTATGCTGAAAACGGAATCAGGGAGCTTCTCAAAACGAAGACAGGAAACACAGCAGATCTTAATCTTTTATTGGTTTCAATGTTCAGAAGTGCAGGAATCAGCTCAAGTCCGATTTTAATTTCAACGGTTAAAAACGGAGCGCTGAATCTGGGTTTCCCTAATCTTGGTAATTTTAATTATGTCATTGCCGGAGCGGAAATTGATGGCAAATTTTATCTATTTGATGCTACCTCAAAACAGTCTCAGGCAAATCTTTTACCTTCCAGGGTGTGGAATAATAACGGACTTCTGATAAAAGATGATAAGGCAGAGGTGATCAGTATGTTTAATGCAAAAATGAGTTATGCCAACCTTACGGCAAAAGCAAAATTTAATGAAGACGGATCAATATCCGGAAGGTATTTTGACCGCGACGCCGGGCTTTTGGCATTAAACGCCAAAGAAAGCTATGACGAAAACCCTGATAAATATAAAAAGCAATATAAAGAGAATTTCTCGCAGGATTTTACCGATATCACTTCGGCTGTTCTGGCTAACGGGGACTTTGAATCTAAAATGAGCTTCAGTTCGCAGAATCTTATTGATAATGTTGGAAAAAAGAGAATTTTTAATCCTCTTTTGTTTCTTAATCAGTCCGGAACAGATTTTAACGAAACCGAAGAAAGAAAATATATGATCAACTTTGTGTCGCCTTTTACAAGAGTGAAAAAAGTCGAGATAGAAATTCCTGAAGGTTATACTGTCTCAGATCTCCCGAAAAGCAAAAAAATTACGACGGATGACAAAGAAATTTCCTACTCTTATATTGTGGAAAACAAAGACAACAAAATTTTTGTGACATCTGAAGTGAAGATCGCAAGTGCAGATTATCCTAAAGAATATTATCCTGCATTCAAACAGATCTGGAAAGTTATTTCAGAATCTGAAAGTCAGGTAATGAGCTTGATCAAAAATTAGTAGCTTTCACTTTGTATTAAAAAACTTTACATTTATAGTATATTTAAGAACACTAAAGATATCTTTGGTGTTTTTTTATGTAAAACAATGGTAGATCAGATTTGGGACTAATTTTAATATTCCGTCTCCAGAACTTTATAACATCTTAGATTGAAAATTATCAAAAATATTTTAATTTTAATAAAGTAAAATAAAAACCACAATCGTCATAGCAATATGGAGGTTGTCGAAAAAATACCAATGCCGCAAAAGGAAAAGGAAAGCATCATTTCTCAAACCGTATCTAGCTACGGTGGTAAACTGATGTCTTTCATCCGTCCTAAAGTAAAAAATACCGAAGATGCAGAAGATATTCTGCAGGAAGTCTGGTATCAGTTCAGCAGTCTCACCAACCTTTCTGAAATTGTAAATGTTGGTGGATGGCTCTACAGAGTAACGGCAAACAAGATTACCGACAGATACAGGAAGAAAAAAACGGAAAATCTGGAAGACTTCGTTTATGAAGATGAAAACGGCGAATTTTCCATTAAAGATATTCTCCTTATGGATGAAAGTGCCGGTCCTGAAATCAAGATGTTTCAGGATGAAATCTGGAAAAAACTTTTTGAAGCCCTGGATGAGCTTCCTGAAAAGCAAAGGTTGGTTTACACAGAAAACGAACTTAATGATAAAACTTTACAGCAGATTGCAGATGAGCAGGGCGAAAATATTAAAACCATTATCAGCAGAAAAAACTATGCGGTAAAGCATTTAAGAAACCGATTGAGAAAATTATACGAAGATTTAAACAATTAAATTAAAAATGAAGAATAAAAATAAATATAGAAAAGGCTGGTGGTTCTGCATTATTTTGTGTCCTCCCGTTATCTTTCTTTTGATTTCATGGATCGTCATGTTGCTGTGGAATGGTCTCCTGCCGGAAATTTTAGGTGTTAAGGCAATCAGTTTTTGGCAGGCAATGGGAATTTTGATATTGAGTAAAATTCTGTTCGGCGGTTTTCATGGGAAATTCGGACAGGGAATGAGACAGATGAAAGAAAAACATTTGCAGCATAAAATGGAAGGAATGACACCGGAGGAAAAAGAAAAATTCAAAGAAATCTGGAGACAAAAATGTTCCGGAGGTTTTTTTAACAAAAATAACGAATGATTTTAATTTTTTGAAGTAGTAAAAGTAAAATTAAAGCAGATTCGTCTTTATAAAAAAGTAGTAAAATTTAAAATTAAAAAATGAAAAATTCATTAGTAAAAGGAGCTTTAGGAGCGCTAGCCGTAGCAGGTATTGCTATGATTGCTAAAAAAGCAATTCAGAGAAAAAAAATTGTAAAAGGTATTTTTGAAGAATACGGAATCAGAGAAAAATCACCTTTTGGTTTTGCGGATAAAATCAGAGAGATGAATGATGAGGATTACCAGGAATTGAAAGGAAAACTGAAGAAAGAATTTGCTTCAAAATGCTGTAAGAGAGAGTTTAAGAAAGAAAATTTTGTTGAGGCATAGTTTCTTTTAATAACTAAATTGAAATTGTTCAATTCGCCCCGGAAAGCATAGCTTTCCGGGGCGAGTTTTATAAAAAATTACCATATTCAAATATGCTTGAATAAAAATGAAATTCCTTATTTTTGTAGAGTTCAATGAAAGATTACTATTATTTTCTCGGGATTTCTCATGATGCTTCAGAAGAAGACATCAAAAAATCATACAGAAAACTTTCGCTAAAATACCACCCTGATAAAAATGAAAATGATGATTTTTTTGCAGACCGTTTTCGTGAAATTCAGGAAGCCTACGAAACGTTGAATGACAGAGATAAAAGAAAGACTTATGATCAGAATCTGGAAAATCACCAGAAAAGTTTCAGGTACAATATTCCTCCTTCTATAAAGACATTTACTGCCAATAAAATTCACGCAAAGAAAGGAGAGGAGATTATTATCAACTGGCAGACTCAAAATGCTGATGTGGTAAAGGTTTTGCCTTTCGGACTGGAGAAGGCTTATGGTGAAAGAATTTTCAAAATTACTGAGTTCAAAGAAGGAAAATTTCAGATTCTGCTTCATGCAACCAATTCATTGTTGCACAAAACTGTCGTGCAGGGAATTACCATTACAGAAGTTTTTGAAAATGACGGGGAAAAATTCAGAGATAAGGCAGAAGATTTATTTAAATCTCAGCCTAGAAAAGCTTCTAATCCATCGGGGCAGCCGAGAATTTTCAGGATTATAACAGCCGTTGTTTTGCTGTTATTAGCAATTTATTTTCTCATCAAGAGCTTCAGTTAAGCCATTTTTTTCCTTCCCGGGCATTTCTTGCATCTTTTGCCTTTTTTAAATTTTTTACAGCAGGATTTTTTTTCACAAAACATTTCTTCGTTTCCGGATGACAATGCCGGAGTCAGAGTCGGGACTTTAAAAGGAATAATTGCATTCATTTGACAAATATATTAATTTAGAATAAATATAATTAATTTTTTTTACTGATTTTTTACCATGATAAATCCATGCCTCCTATTGACGAAATCTAGCGGTAATGATCTGGCTGTGAACTAAACATTCATCTATCATTTCCGTATTAATAATCTATTTTGATTGTATGATTCTCTATTGTATAGTCATCGGAAAAAGCGTAATTTTACGAACCTTTTTTACAATCAAAATCTAATATAAAAAATGAATACAGAACAGTTTGTGAGCCGTCACATCTCCCTAAATGAAGCCGATAAGCAGGCAATGTTGGAAAGAATTGGCGTTTCAGATATTGAGGAATTGATTTCTCAGACCATTCCTTCATCTATCCGTTTAGAAAAAGATCTTGAAATTTCGGAACCGCTCTCGGAATACGAAATGTTGAATCATTCTAAGGAATTGGCTTCTAAAAATACAGAATTTACAAGCTACATCGGATTTGGATATTACAACACCCTTCTTCCTTCAGCAATTCAGAGAAATATCTTTGAAAATCCAAGCTGGTATACTGCTTACACACCTTATCAGGCAGAAATTGCACAGGGCAGATTAGAAGCTCTTCTTAATTTTCAGACTGTTGTGTGCGACCTTACGGGTTTTGCCCTGGCTAATGCTTCATTGCTGGATGAATCTACAGCAGCTGCAGAAGCAATGCACATGTTTTTCAACAACAGAAGCAAAGATCAGAAAAAATCAGGAGCCAATAAGTTTTTTGTATCAGATCTGGTACTACCACAGACTGTTTCTGTGCTGAAAACTAAAGCACAAGGTTTAGAAATAGAAATTGTAATAGGAGACCACCAAACTCATTCTTTTGATGAGTCATATTATGGTGTATTATTGCAGTATCCGGGTAAGAACGGAATTGTTCTGGACTATACCGAAAATATTTCTCAATACAAAAAGCTGGATTTGCAGGTTGTGGTTGCCTGTGATCCGATGGCGTTGGTAAAATTAAAGTCTCCTGCTTCTATGGGAGCAGATTGTGCTGTAGGAACAACTCAAAGATTTGGGATTCCAATGGGGTACGGTGGTCCTCATGCAGCTTTCTTTGCCTGCAAAGAAGATTATAAAAGAGATATTCCGGGAAGAATCATCGGAGTTTCTCAGGATGCCTACGGCAAACGTGCGTTGAGAATGGCATTGCAAACCAGAGAACAGCACATCAAAAGAGAAAGGGCTACCTCTAATATATGTACAGCCCAGGTACTTTTGGCTGTAATGGCGGGAATGTACGCTGTATATCACGGACCAAAAGGTTTGAATTATATTGCAGATCAGATTCACTTTAAGGCAAATGCCTTGAATAATGGTCTGAAAACTTTAGGTTACAATACCGTTGAAGAACCGATTTTCGATACGGTGAAAATCCTGATGAATGAAGATGATAAAGCAAGATTGATGAGAATGATGAAAGATCATAAAATCAATCTTAATTATTTCACCGAGGGAGTGGTAAGTATTGCCATCAACGAAAGCACAACCATTGAGAAGCTTAATTATCTGATGACTTCTTTTGCCCGTTTTAAGGATAAGCAGGCTTTTAAATTGGAACTTAAAGAAGAATACAGTATTCCTTCGGATATTCTGAGAAAAGACGAAATTCTTACGGAGGAAGTTTTCAACAAATATCATACAGAGACAGAATTGATGCGTTACATCAAGCGTCTTGAAAGAAAAGATTTGTCTTTAACGCATTCTATGATTTCTTTAGGATCTTGTACTATGAAGCTGAATGCAGCTACACAGATGCTGCCACTTTCTTGGGATAACTGGGGAAGCGTGCATCCTTTTGTGCCGGTAGAGCAGGCAAAAGGATATCAGGAAATGATCCACGAGCTGGAGAAAGATCTTGCAGAAATTACAGGTTTTGCAGGAACTTCTTTACAGCCAAATTCAGGGGCTCAGGGTGAATATGCAGGTTTGATGGTGATCAGGCAATATCATATCTCAAGAGGTGAAGGTCACAGAAATGTAGTCTTGATTCCTCAGTCGGCTCACGGAACCAATCCTGCTTCTGCTGCAATGGCAGGAATGAAGATCGTTGTTGTTAAGAATCTTGAGAATGGTGAAATTGATTTTGAAGATTTAAAAGCTAAAACAGAACAGCATTCTGCTAATTTATCTTGTGTAATGATCACTTATCCGTCTACGTACGGTTTCTTTGATGCCAATATCAAAGAGATCACAAGTCTGATCCACGAGCATGGCGGGCAGGTATATATGGACGGGGCCAACATGAATGCTCAGGTTGGATACACAAGCCCGGGTAATATCGGAGCAGATGTTTGTCACTTAAATTTGCATAAAACTTTTGCAATTCCTCACGGTGGTGGAGGTCCTGGTGTGGGTCCGATATGTGTTGCCAAGCATTTGGTTCCATTTCTGCCAACCAATGCTAATATCAACGTAGGATCTAAAGAAGCTATTGACGGAATTTCAGCAGCACCTTACGGTTCTGGTCTGATTTTGAATATTTCTTATGCTTACATCAAAATGTTGGGAACTGCTGGTCTGAAGAAATCAACCGAACATGCAATTCTTAATGCTAATTATTTGAAAGAAATTTTAGCTGAGCATTTCCCTATTTTGTATTCTAACGAAAACGGAAGAGTAGCTCACGAATGTATTGTAGATTTCAGACAGTTTAAATCTCTGGGAATTGAAGTAGCAGATGTAGCGAAAAGATTGATGGATTACGGTTTCCATGCTCCAACAGTTTCTTTCCCTGTTGCAGGAACATTAATGATTGAGCCTACTGAGTCTGAAGGCAAAGCAGAAATAGACCGTTTTGCGGAAGCTCTGATTTCTATTAAACATGAAATTGATGAAATCGCTAACGGAGAAGCAGATCCTTCAAACAATGTATTGAAAAATGCACCTCATACAGAGCAGATCGTTGTTTCGGATTCTTGGGACAAACCGTACAGCAGGGAAAAAGCTGCTTACCCTTTGGAATGGGTAAGAGATCACAAATTCTTTGCTTCAGTTTCCCGAGTAGATGAAGCGTATGGTGACAGAAATTTGGTTTGTACCTGTGAGCCTATAGAAGCTTATATGTAATCAAATTATAAATAATTAACTGATAAACCCTGAAAAATTGATTTTCAGGGTTTTGTTTTTTTAAACTAATGCTAAAAAAAAAATCCGGTAAGACCGGACTTTATAATTAATAAAAATTATTTTTTTTATTTAACCAAAGTATCGAAAGGAGCCAGTTTAAAATCCTCAGATTTTACCTGTTCAAAATAAGAAGATTTGCTGTTGCCTTTCAGTTTTTTCATTGCTTTAGATGCTGCAACAAAATCAGTATCAACTTTGGTAGCAATTTCGGTTGGCTTAAAATCCAGTTTTACAGATTCGTCTTCTACACCCAGATAGCCATTTTTCTTTGTGACATAATTTACATAATTATTATAGTTGCCCAAAGTATTTCTGAAATACAAAGTATGATAATTCATGCATTTTGTAGATTTTTTTGGCTTATTAACGATACAGCTTGCCATGTTTCCTCTGTAAAGGTCAAATTCAAGAGCAACAGTTTCATATTCTTTCTTCAAAGCAGCTTTACCATTCGTATAAATAGAATTGTCACCTTGCGCTTCACTTATTTTTTTAAGATGTTCCAATACGACAGGAACGGTGTTTTCAATTTTTGATTTTGCTTCAGTTACAGATCCAAAAACCGAGGATGACTGTGCTGAAACTACATTAAATAGTAGTAATAATAATACAGAAAATAGCGAATATCTTTTCATGAGTAATTTTTAAAGCACTAAAATAAATATATTTTCTCATTTTAGCCGTATTCATTTTGATTTTATTTAATATAATTTAACAAATTTTAAGGATTCATCTAAATAAGTATGTTTTTATAATAACTTGAAAGTAAATTGAACTTAAATTCGATAATTAATTTTAATTTAATATTTTGATAATCAAGAATATATAAAATTTTAACAATTTATAACTATAAAAATAGTTGTATGAGTTAAAATAATTTCTACATTTGTATAACTAATTGATTAGTGATAATAATTTTAATAATTATAATAATAATGAAAATCCAGACTTTAACAAAAGCAGAAGAACAGGTTATGCAGTTTTTATGGAAAATACAAAAAGGTTTTCTGAAAGATGTTTTGGATTTGTACCCAGAGCCAAAACCTCATACAAATACGGTTTCTACAATCCTGAAAGTGCTGAAAGATAAAGAATTTGTAGATTATGAAGTGTTTGGAAGACAGCACCAGTATTTTCCTTTAATTACAAAGGAGCAGTATTCGGGTAAAACTATGAAAAATCTTGTGAAAAATTATTTCAAAGGATCTTATAAAAGTGCCGTTTCTTTTTTGGTCGAGAAAAACGAAATGAGTGTTGAAGATCTGGAGATGCTGCTTAATGAACTTAAAAACAAAGATTAATGATGGAAGCTTTCTTTTTTTATTTAGGTAAAGTAATTCTGTGCTCAGGTGTAATGTTTTTGTATTATCAGTTGTCTTTAAAAGACAGAACATTTCATCATTACAACAGGTTTTATCTTTTATCGGCAATGGTAATCTCCATCTTACTGCCTTTAATAAAAGTAGAAGATTTTACCATTGAGATGAGCAATAATCTGTTTTTGCTGATCAGTCAGTTTCAAAGTATAAACCAGGAAAAAACTATAAACAATGACTACATTTATCTTACAATTATTTTTTCAGCTCTGGGAGTGGTTTCTCTCTATTTTTTAGCGAAATTTCTCTACGGAATTTTAAGAATTCGCCAGCTGAAATCCCAGTTTAAAAAGGAAAGCTTTGATGGGGTAAACTTTTATCAGACCGATCTTTCGGAAGCTCCTTTTTCATACTTCAAAAATCTTTTTTGGAAAAACACCATCATGCTGAATTCTGAGGTAGGAAGACAAATTCTGAAGCACGAAATGGTTCATATAGAGCAGAAACATTCCGTTGATAAAATTATTGTGGAAATCGTAACTTCTATATTTTGGTTCAACCCGTTTTTTTACATCATCAAAAAAGAAATTAATCTTATTCATGAATATCTGGCTGATAAAAAAGCCGTAAAACAATCGGACACTAAAGCATTTGCGCAGATGCTTTTGGCAAGCCACTTTTCCGGAACACAGTTGCCTGCAACAAGTCCGTTTCTTAGTTCAAACCTTAAAAAAAGACTTAAAATGTTACAGAAACCTAAAACAAAATTCGGGTATGCGCGAAGAATTTTTGCCTTACCGGTGCTATTTACCGTTGCTTTTGCTTATATGGTAAATGCTAAAAATAAAGAAATTAAGGAAACCAATACTGAAATTGATAAAGCGGTTGCAGAGATTAAAAAAGACACGCTGTCTCCCAAAAATGAAATTGATCAGATTGTAAAACTGCAGCAGGAAAAAATTTCTAAAGCCAGTGAAAAACTGAAAGTCCAGTCCGAAAAACTGAAAACATTAAGTGAAAAATCAAAGGAAAAAGCTTCTGAACTTCAAAAAATTGCCAAAGAAAAAGGAGAGAAAAGCTACGAATTTGAGTTAAAAGCTAAAGAGCTTAAAAATCTTTCCAGAGAAATGGATAAGATTTCCGACAGAGATAAGATTTTCGAAATGGATTTTGACAATCTTTTAAGCAAAAGAGCGAAAGTTTTGGCTGATAAAGATGTGAAGATTATGCTGAATGACATGAATCTTAGCAGAGTTTTTCCTGATGGAGATAATTACAGAATTAAAATTCTGGGTAATGGAAAGGAGCTTGATTTTGATAAAATCTTTGATTCTAAAGATTTTAAAGATTTAGAATTGAGTGAAGAAAAAATCAAAGCAATAAAAGAAAAATTTAATTCACCGGAATTCAAAGAGAAATTTGATAGAATAAATAAATTTTACCTAAACGGAAGAGAATTATCTGCTCCTAATAGTGATGAATTAAGAAAAATTGCCAATGGATATAATCTTTTTAACGGAACAAACAATTTTTCCAGAAAAGTACTTACCAAAAAGGAAAAAAGAAAACTTGAGAAATTAACTAAAGAAAGAGCAGAAGCTGAGAAAAAACTTCAGGAAATAAGAAAGCAGCAAAGAGAATTGCAAGGAAACCCATGGATGATTTCTGTTGATGCTCATGCTCCAAAAGTAAGCTATTCTGCTACTTCGAGATATACAGAATCTCCAATGCCCCTCAATGGAAAAATAATTTCTGCCGGAGGAACATTTAAAACCAATGTTAAAGATATGATTACGGAAAATGCTGAAGATGATATAAAATATTTTATAGATGGAAAAGCGATCTCAAAAGCCGAAATGCAAAATATTGATGCTAAAAGTATTGAATCCATCAATATCAATAAAACTAAAGTTGCAGGAAAGCAGGCAGGAGAAATTTATATAAAATTAAAAAAATAATTTACCTGGAAATATTGTCTAGCAGTTTTTATAATGAAAAAAATAATCATCATTATCTTTATAGTATTTGTCAGCTCTTTAGTTCTAAAGAAACTACAGTCAATCTGAAGCAGTATGACAAAATAATCAGCGACTACGAGAATGATCTTACGAAGGGGCTGAAAATTCTTCAGTCCGGCGGAATTACAATGAAGATGATTGATGATCCTAACAACAATATGAAAGAACAGGAACAGCGTCAAAAAGCGGATATCAAAAAAAATAATAACAGAATAGAGCTTAATACCGTACAGTAATGAAAAGAATATCTTTAGTTTTAATGATCATATTCGGGTTTTTCAGTTTTGCCCAAAACCGTTTTTTCTATGAATACAAATTTATTCCGGATTCTACCAATAAAGCTGATGTAAAAAAAGAAATGATGCTTCTGGATATTGATAAAAATGGCTCAAACTATTATAGTCAGGACAAGTTTATCGCAGATTCTACCATGAAAGCTGACATGGAAAAACAGCTGAAAGCAGCTTCAGGGAATTTCACCATCAACCGTACCGAAAGACCCGGACAGGTTGGGTATAAAGTCTCCAAAGCTTATCCTGACTTTAAGACTTTTCTTTTTTTAAAAATTTCCACCGACAGTTATAAAATTGAAGAAGACCAAAAACCGGAATGGAAAATACTTCCGGAAAAGCAGAAAGTAGGAGAGTACAATGCCCAGAAAGCGACTACCACATTTGGAGGAAGAGAATGGACGGCGTGGTTTTCTACCGATCTTCCTTTTCAGGATGGGCCGTACAAATTTTACGGGCTTCCTGGTTTGATTGTAAAAATTGAGGACAGAACAGGTTCGCATTCGATGACCTTGGTCGGAAATAAAACATTCCATATAACAAACAACGAAGAACCTCAGCTTCCTCAGGGAATTCAGATCCTCGGAATGGGCGGAAAAGATATTGAAACCAATAAAAAACAATTTAAGAAAGTATGGAAAGCTTATGTAAATGACCCTGCAAAAAACATGCGGGAAATGATGATGAAAAATACAGATACGAACAGAGTTGTATTTAAAACAAGATCGGCAGACGGAAGGGAAATTTCAGATCCCAATCAGGTTTTCAGGGAAATGGAAAAAAGAGCAAAAGAAGGTTTTAAAAAGAATAATAATCCTATAGAACCGGATTTGTATAATTGATTTTGAAGTAGTGAAAAAAAGGCTGTCCAAAAAATTTTTGAACAGCCTTTTTTGTTTTATTTTTTTCCGGTCAGCCACTGATTTTGCAGTTTTTGCTCGGCAGCTGTGGGATTGGATTTAAACTCCAGAGTTTCTAGAACTGTTTTTTCAAGGACGGCTTTGCCTTTCAGATCAATTTTATCGGTTTTATCTCCATTTTTGCGCAGAACAGTTACGGTAACGTTTTGTCCTTCTTTGATGGATTGTGCATAGCCGATAAACTCCTGAATGTTCTGTACATTCACCGTTTTTCCGTCTAAAGCAACCACTTCGTCAGTAATCTTAAATCCGATACTTTTTGAAAAAGCTGAAAGTGCAGAGCTTTCATCAAAAACAAAAGTGTTGTTTTTCTCATCATAACCGGTCTGCTCAGGATTTTTAATAAACCAGAACATCGGCGGTGTTTCCTGTTTTTTGATTTCGACACCCACCATATTCAGATATTCTGCATACGGAGTTGGCTGGCTCCCGGCAATATACTTATTGTAAAAATCTTTTACCTGCGAATAACCTGTGATAGAAACCAGTTCGTCAATCAGCTTATCATCTTTAAATGGTTTGTTTTCTCCGAATCTTTGCGAAAGTTTTCGGATCATATCACGGTAACCCATTTCTCCGTTCGACAATTTTCTAAGCTCAATATCCAGACACATGGTAAGAAGCGTTCCTTTTTCATAGACATTTCTGTACTGGTCTTTATACTCATCCAAAAGAATATTTTTGCTCATTACCGTGAAAGGCATGGTGTCGTTATAATTTTTGGAATTTTTAATTTTATCGCTGATTCTCTGGAGAAACTGCTCTTTGGTAATTAAGCCTTCCTGTATCTGAAATAAATTGGCAAAATATTCGGTTCCGCCTTCATACATCCATAGATGCTGAGACATTTTAGGATTGGCATAATCGAAGTAATGAATTTCTTCAGAATGCGTTTTCAGAGGATTTACCGTATGGAAAAACTCATGGGAAACCACATCTACAATTGCTTCATCTATTGCTTCTTTCGGCATCATTTCATGAAGCACTACACTGGTTGATTCATGATGTTCCAGCGCACCAAATCCTTTGATCTGAGGACCTGTTAATCCACCCAAATAAAGCATAATGGCGTATTTTTTATTGGTGTTCATATCACCCAGAAACTTTTTCTGAGCAATGACCATTTTTTCTAAATTTTCTTTAAAATCTTCAGCTTTATATTTTCCGGTTGGGGAATACACACCTAAAACCAGATCCATTCCGCCTGCATTGAAAGTAATGTAATCCGGTTTGGAATACATCAGCGGAGAATCCGTAAGCTTAGCATAATTTGCCAGTGTAAATGTATCTGTCGTTTCAGATTGATCCTGATCTACCAAAGCAGTAGTTCCGTAAAAGTCTGTTGGCTTTTTGATGATCAGCTGATAAGGAACATCCTGCATATTTTCAATATATCCTACAAAGCCATGAGTATTGATGAGGTATACTTTACCTTCTTCAATATTGGTTCCGGATGGCGAAAAGACGGCTTTGTGCTTAGATGTGTCTTGCTCTTCATCAAAACTGTCATTTACCAAATAGGTTATTTTGCTTAAAGACTGCGCATTTTTCAATGAATAGGTGTTGTCATTCACTTTGGTAAAAGCCAGCTCTTTTCCTTTATTGTCAAAAAATTTTATTCCTTCTACAAATCTTCCGTAATCATCTACCGAATACGTTCCGGGAACGGTTTTTGGAAAATGAAACTTTACATCTCCCGATTTCATTTTCGGAAACTCCATGGTTACCGCTACTTTATCATCTTTTACATTGACGAGATCAATACTGGTTTTAATTGACTGAGCATTAAAAAAGAATGCGCCCAATAACGCCAGGCTTATTGCTGTTTTTTTCATATTACATTAATTATAGATAAGTAGTTGACGGTAAATTGAATTTGTTACAGGAACTTTATGAATAATTCTTTATGACAATCATTGAAATGAAAATTCAGGAACTGCCAGTATTGAATTAAACCTTTTTATATCTGATATAATAATTCCTGTTAAACTGTACAGGGTTTGAGCTGGTGAGTTTTAAGCTCTGCCATTCCTCGGTGGGAGAAATGGTCTGGTCACCAATTTTTAAGGGAAGCTTTAGGTTTTTTACAGTATTAGCGTAACGGAATTTGAGTTGATTACCCTTTTGTGAATACTCCAGAACGGGAACGTTTGTTGTTCTGAGATATTGGTCGAAAACAGTCGAAAAATCAATACCCGCTTTTTCAGAAATATAATTTTCAATTTGCTGTGTAGTAACGGTCTGATGATAAAAATCTTTATTGAGTCCTCTCAGAATCTGCCGGAATTTTTCGTCATTACTGATCATTTGCCTGATGGTATGTACCAGACTTGCGCCTTTAGGATACATATCGCCGCTGCCCTCATTGTTTACGCCATACTTTCCGATAATCGGAATATCGTTTTCTATATTATTCTGAATTCCCTGTGCATAAATTTCTGCCGATTCTTTATTCATGTAACTTTCGGTAAACAATACTTCAGAATACATGGTAAATCCTTCGTGAATCCACATGTCGGCTTTGTCTTTTGCTGTGATATTATTGGCAAACCATTCATGCCCGCTTTCGTGGATAATGATATAGTCCCAGTTGAGCCCCACTCCCGTACCGGAAAGATCTGTTCCCAGATAACCGTTTTTGTAACCGTTTCCGTAGGCAATATTGCTTTGGTGCTCCATTCCAAGATAAGGCGACTCCACCAGTTTATAAGAATCTTCGTAAAATGGATAAGGACCGAACCAATACTCAAAAGACTGAAGCATGGGTTTTACCTGCTGAAACTGTTTTTTAGCTTTTTCTAAATTATAATCTATCACCCAGTAATCCAGATCAAGCTTTCCTTTTTCACCTTGATAATCATCTTTAAAATTTACATATTTACCGATGTTTGGAATGATTGAATAAGCATTGATAGGGTTTTTCACTTCCCATGTCCATACCGTTCTGTTGTCTCCGATAGAGTTTCCGATTTTTACTTTTTCATCGATTAATCTTCCGTTTCCTATACCTACCAATCCCATTGGGGTGATGATATTCATAACTATGCCTTCATCCGGTTCGTCACTCCAGATGTCTTTTACCGGAAGCCAGACAGAGGCACCAATCCCTTCATCGGCAACACTCATCCAAGGATTTCCTTTTTCGTCCTTTGTAAATATCCACCCGCCATCCCACGGCGCATTTCTGGCAATAGCTGGCTGACCGGAATAATTTACATTAATGGTAAATTTTTCTCCTTTTTTAAAGTTTTTATCGGAAGGTATAAAAATAAAATCACCTTCTCTTGTAAATGATTTCGGAGTAGGAAAACTGCACTGTACTGCATCAGCTTTCATAGGCTGCTGAAGATCAATCTGGAATACAGGATTGGAAATATCTTTGGTAATCTCAAAAGTAATTTTGTTATTTCCTGAAATGCTTTTTTGCTCAAAATCTGCTTCTACGGAAAGCTCATATTTTTTTACATCCCAAAAGTTTCGGTATTCGGTATTAGAACCTTTTAAAGTATCTGTTTTCGTAAAAGAGGTATTATAACTAAATAATTGACCAAAATAGAAGCTCGAACTAAGTAATAAAGCAAAGGAAATGATTTTCATCTTAAATTTTTGAATTTGTCTGTTCAAAAATAAAGAATATTATTTAACGGAAAGCAAAATCAGTAATGATTGATTCACTTTTTTATGAAATGGGCGGCAAAAGATTAATTTTGCCGCCCATAAGTATATTTTTTTAAAATTATTTTGCTTTTTCGAGTGCCATTTCGCGCTTGAGAACTTTTTTGTAGGTGTAAGAGCACATCACAATACTAAATTCATAAAGCAGCAAAAGAGGAAATGCTGCCATAAGCATACTCAGAACATCCGCAGGAGTTATGATGGCGGCAATTACCATAATCAGTATAATGGCGTGTCTTCTGTAGGTTTTCATAAAAGTAGGATTCAGAATTCCGATATTGGTAAGGAAATAAATAAGAACCGGAAATAAAAAGACAACTCCCATTCCTAAAACAACCTGCAGGAAAAGCGTGGTGTAATCACTCAGATCATACAAAGGAATGATAATATCTGAAATTTTAAATATAACCCCAAAGTTTACCGCAAATGGTAAAATAAGGAAATATCCGCACAAAACTCCCGTCATAAAGAGGATCCACACCGAATTAATGATAAAAATAGAATTTTTTCTTTCATTAGGATGCAGAGCGGGGCTTATAAACCGCCATAGTTCCCATACTATGTAAGGAAAAGCAGCGACAACACCGCCAAAAATAGAAACAGCCATCATTACATTAAACTGCTGATATAAACGCTGTACACGGACAGGAAATTCTGCAGGCAGAGTTATGCTGTCTTCCCCCAAAACCCAACGTGAAAACTGATTGACAATTTTAAAAGTTGGAAAATCATTTCTGGTAGGACCGAAAAAAATATGATCCATAATCCAGTTAATGTTAAACCCCACAACGATTGCTGCTATAATTATGGCAAGAATAGATCTGATAAGATGTCCCCTTAATTCTCCAATATGTCCAAGAAAGGACATTTCTTTTTCTTCGCTCACAGATAAAAATTTAATGTTTCAAATGTAGTTAAAAGTTTGTTTATACCGGAATCAGGTTGTTTGGCTCCGGAAATTTGCAAATCTTGTTTAATCTAATACCAAATCTAATTAATTCCTTCATCCAACAACTTGTGCAGGTCAATAATTCCGAAATATTTTCCTTTTTCTGTTACTACAAGCTGACCTATATTATTGTCTTTTAAAATTTTCATTGCTTCTTTTGCCAATGCATCTTTCTCAATTGTTTTTGGTTGTGAAGACATAATATCTTTTGCCAAAGTTTCAGATATATCATTCCCGTTTAAAAGCATTCTTCTTAAATCTCCGTCGGTAATAACGCCTGCAAGTTTTTCACCGTCTGTTACAACCGTTATTCCGTGGCTTGATGCACTGATAGATATTATTACATCTTTTATTGACGCATTTTCAGATACATATGGTTTCTGTGAAGACAAAAACTGCTCAACTTTTGCCGTTAAATTTTTCCCGAGACTTCCACCCGGATGAAATTTGGCAAAATCATTTTCCTTAAAATCATTCAGTTCCATCAGACAGACTGCTAAAGCATCTCCCAAAGCCATTTGGATGGTGGTTGAACTCGTAGGAGCCAGTTTGTTGGGACAGGCTTCCAGATCAACATGCGTATCCAGAATTACATCAGCATATACGGCTAATTTGCTTGTTCGGTTTCCGGTCATGCCGATAAGTGCCGAAGAATAATCTTTAAGATAGGTAACCAGATTGGCAATTTCAGGAGAGTTTCCGGAATTGGATATACACAAAACAACATCCTGTTTCTGAATAACCCCCAAATCACCATGAATAGCTTCAGAAGCATGTAAAAACTGAGCGGGTGTTCCTGTAGAGTTGAGTGTTGCCACAATTTTATTGCCTACATGAGCAGATTTCCCGATTCCTACTACAATTAATTTTCCTTTAGCTGAATGAATAAGTTCTGTGGCTTTCACAAATTCGTCACCAATTCTGTCTTTCAGTTTTTCTAATTCGGAAATTTCAATTGAAAGGGTGTTTTTTGCAATTGAGATAATCGAGTCTCTTTCCATTATTGTTTAAAATTAAAATGCAGATTACCAAAGTTTTTAGTTTATACACTATATAAATAGAGGACTTAAAAAATCTATTGCTTTTGTTTTAACTAAAATTTTTATAACTTTGGATTGGATGCAAATTTAGCAATACAAAATTAGATGAGTGCAAAAAAAGCCAATTTATCAGGCGAATTGAAAAAATACTTTGGGTTTTCTACCTTTAAAGGACAACAGGAAGAAATCATCAGTAATCTTTTGGATGGAAAAGATATTTTTGTGCTAATGCCTACCGGTGGCGGGAAGTCGCTGTGTTACCAGCTTCCGGCTCTTATTTCCGAAGGTACTGCAATAGTTGTTTCACCTTTAATAGCCCTGATGAAAAATCAGGTAGATGCTGTAAACGGACTGTCTTCAGAAAGTGGTGTTGCGCATGTTCTGAACTCTTCTCTGAACAAAACACAGACCAAACAGGTCTTTGATGATATTAAAAACGGAAAAACTAAGCTTTTATATGTTGCTCCTGAATCCCTGATAAAAGAAGATTATCTGGATTTTCTGAAAGATGTAAAAATTTCTTTCTTTGCGATTGATGAGGCACACTGTATTTCAGAATGGGGACATGATTTCAGACCTGAGTACCGGAATTTAAAATCAATTATAGATAAAATTGCCAATGTACCGGTGATTGCCTTAACAGCAACCGCAACTCCAAAAGTACAGGATGATATTCAGAAAACTTTAGGGATGACGAATGCATTGGTTTTTAAAGAAAGTTTTAACAGACCCAATTTATTTTATGAGGTAAGACCGAAAGTGAATATTGATAAGGAAATTGTAAAATTCATCAATAAAAATAAAGGGAAATCTGGAATTGTATATTGCCTGAGCCGAAGAAAAGTGGAAGAATTTGCCCAGCTTCTTCAGGTAAACGGAATCAATGCGCTGCCTTATCATGCCGGTTTAGACCAAAAGGTAAGAGTTGCCAATCAGGATAAATTTCTGATGGAAGAAGCAGATGTAATCGTTGCAACCATTGCTTTTGGAATGGGGATTGACAAGCCGGATGTCCGTTTTGTGATCCATTATGATTTTCCGAAATCTTTGGAAAGTTATTATCAGGAAACAGGACGAGCCGGGCGGGATGGAGGCGAAGGATATTGTCTTGCCTTCTATGACCCGAAAGATATTGAAAAGCTTGAAAAATTTCTTGCCCAAAAACCGGTTTCTGAAAGAGAAATAGGTTTGCAGCTGCTGAATGAAGTAGTGGGTTATGCAGAAACGTCAATGAGCAGAAGGCAGTATATCTTATATTATTTTGGTGAAAAGTTTGATCCTGTAAATGGTGACGGCGCCAATATGTGCGATAATTCTGCGAATCCGCCTAAACTGAAAGATGCTACACAAGATCTGAAAAAAGTTTTACAGCTGATTGATGAGACTAAAGAAAAATTTAAAGCAAAGGATTTAATTTCTGTCATTGCCGGAAAAGAAACGGCTGTTACCAAATCTTATAAATTAGAGCAGAGTTCTTTCTTCGGTTTCGGAAAAGAAGAAAAAGATAACTACTGGAAAACCATTCTGAGACAGGCTACGGTTCAGAATTTTTTAACCAAAGATATTGAAACATACGGCGTTTTAAAAATTGCCGAGAAAGGAAAGAAAGTATTAAACGGGGAGTTCAAAGAAGCATTTCAAATCGCTGAAGACCGCGAATTCGATTTAACGCAGAGCAAAGCAGAAAGCGATCAGATTCAGATGCAGTCAGGAGGCGGATTAGATCAAAATCTTTTTGCCCTTCTGAAAGACTTGCGGAAAAAAATTGCTAAAAAACATGAGATTCCGCCGTATACGGTTTTTATGGATCCAAGTCTGGAAGATATGACCGTGCAGTATCCTGTCACTGTAGAAGAAATTGCAAAAATTTATGGAGTAGGAGAGGGAAAAGCCAAAAAATACGGGAAAGAGTTTGCTGATTTTATAGCAAAATATGTGGAAGATAATAATATTGAACGTACTCAGGACATGGTTCTGAAGCAGGTTGCAAACAAATCCAGCCATAAAGTTTTTATCATTCAGAATACCGATAAAAAAATTGATCTTGAAGATATTGCAAGAGCCAAAAATCTTTCGATGAGTGAGCTTCTTAAGGAAATGGAACGTATCGTTTATCAGGGTACAAAGTTGAATATTGACTATTATATCGAAGAGAATTTTGATGAAGATATTGTGGATGATTTTATGGAGTTTATGCGTGAATCGGAAAGCGACAGTATGAAAGTCTTGCTGGATGAGTTTGGTGATGAGCTATCTGATGATGAGGTAAGAATACTCAGAATTAAATTTATTTCTGATGTTGCAAATTAATCATGATTTTAATTTCAATGTCAGAAATACGCCAAAAATTAACAAAAGTTTGGTAAAAAATTTTTACGATACAAAGCAAATAACAATACTTTGTAGTATGTATTTTTGACTGGAAGGACCATTGATTTTTAATTAATTATATATCAATAATCATTCTTCAAAATTTGAGGATTTATTTTAAAGTCCGTAAATTTATCATTACTAATTTTGCAGGATGAACAAAAGAATTACCGTCATATTTATTTTGCCTGATCTGGAAACGGGTGGAGCAGAAAGAATTGTTACCACTATTGCCAATCACTTGTCAAGAGATTTTTTTGACCCAAAAATTTTATTGCTGAGAAAACAGGGCGGTTATTTGGATTTACTGAAAAAAGATATTGAAATCATTGATATAAAAACAGAAAGAATAAGACACTCTTTAAAGCCAATTCTGAAAGAAATTTACAAACGAAAACCTGACATTGTTTTTTCCGGATTTGGTGAAGTTAATGCTTATCTTTCTTTATTTATAAAGCTTTTTCCTAATACAAAATTTATTGCCAGAGAAACCAATGTAGTTTCCGAACACGTTACCCGAAAAGAAATCAGGTTTTTCTATAAATTTTACAACAATTATCATCAGATTATTGCCCAAAGTGACGATATGATGAATGATCTAACGGGTAATTTTGATGTAAAACGATCTAAAATTGTTAAAATTAATAATCCCGTTGATTTTGATTTTATTAATTCTAAGCTTGCCATTTCCAATAAACCGGAAAGCTTCAGATACAATTACAAAAACGTAGTGGCAATCGGTAATCTATCTTCCAGAAAAGGTTTTGATAATTTACTGAAAGTCTTCTCACGTCTTAAAAATGAAAATATTCTGCTTCATATTTTGGGTGATGGGCGAGATAAGGAAATGCTTCATCAAATGAAAGATTTTCTTGGATTGAAACATGTGATTTTTCACGGCAGACAAGAAAACCCCTATCAGTTTTTGAAATTTGCAGATCTGTTTATTCTCTCCTCAAGATATGAAGGTTTTCCCAATGTTCTGCTTGAAGCAGGAGCTTGTGGCACATATGCTTTAGCTAATAACTGTCCTGGTGGAATCAATGAAATTATTCAAAACGGAATCAATGGTGAAGTCTCGGATATAGATAATCATGAAGAATTTTCACAAATGATTTTGCAGGTTTTGCATCGTGAACATGATACTGATGCTATTAGAAACTGCATTAAATCAAGATTTTCTAAAGAAATTATTCTGGATCGTTACGAGAAGATTTTAAAAGATGTTTTGAAGTAAATAAAAGATTTAATATTCCTAAATTTACGCCTCAATTTCTTTAAACATTATTTCAATTATGAAAAAACTGCCCAAATTAGGTTGTGTATGCGAAAAACACGACCTGGTGGAATCTGAATACAGAACTTCAACAGTAGGAACCGATTTTACTGAAGGCAGAAACGCAGAAGTAAGCATCATTCAGTGCAGACTTTGCCAAAGAATCTGGCTTAAGTATGAAATTGAATCTCCGAATGATTCCAGTAATTCTAGATGGTATAAAGGAATTATTGCCAAAAAGGAAGTTGCTGTAATGATGCCGGAAAATGCAGTTGAATATTTGGAAAATCTTGACTGGTACATTTGCGGTGGAAATTTTTTTGATAATAAAGAAGTCTTTAGACAGGGTAATCTTAGTTTTGATATTTAAAGATTCTCTTTTAAATGAAATTATAATTATTTCAAAATGCATGCAAAGTCCATTGAAGTAAAAGCTATGGGTAGAGATACAGGTAAAGAATTCAGCCACTGGATATTTAACTTGCGTCATCTGGCATACCGTTCAAAAACCTGACAAAACTTACTTTGCCTGTTCTAAATTATTCAGTAAATTTGTAAGAATCAGTCAACAGATAATAAATAAATTAAAATATACAATGAGTCAATTCGATGTTACCGTAATCGGTTCTGGTCCTGGAGGTTATGTTGCTGCTATTCGTGCAGCACAATTGGGTTTCAAAACCGCAATTATTGAGAAATATCCAACTTTAGGCGGAACTTGTCTTAACGTTGGGTGTATTCCGTCAAAAGCACTGTTAGATAGCTCCGAGCATTTTGAAAATGCAAAACACAATTTCGAAAATCACGGCATTATCATTAATGAACCAAAGGCAGACATCGCAAGAATGATTGCCAGAAAAAATGAAGTGGTAGAGCAGACAACAAAAGGAATTAATTTCCTGATGGATAAAAACAAAATTACTGTTTTTGAAGGTGTTGGAAGCTTTGAATCTGCCACTCAGATTAAAGTTACAAAAAACGATGGCTCTACAGAAACGATTGATTCTAAATATACCATTATCGCAACAGGTTCTAAACCCTCATCTTTACCTTTTATCACTTTAGATAAAGAAAGAGTAATCACTTCTACAGAAGCTTTAAATTTAAAAGAAATTCCTAAGCATTTAGTCGTAATCGGAGGGGGTGTAATTGGTCTTGAATTAGGTTCAGTGTATTTGAGATTAGGTTCTCAGGTAACTGTAGTAGAATTTATGGATAAAATCATTCCAACAATGGATGGAGCTTTAAGCAAAGAATTGACTAAAGTTCTTAAAAAGCAGGGAATGAAATTTATGCTTTCTACAGCGGTTTCTGCAGTGGAAAGAAACGGAGATTCTGTAAAAATTACAGCAAAAGATAAAAAAGGAGAAGAGGTTACCATTGAAGGAGATTACTGTTTGGTTTCTGTGGGCAGAAGACCTTTTACAGACGGTCTTGCTCTTGAAAAAGCGGGTGTTGAACTGGACGAAAGAGGAAGAATTAAAACAAACGATCATTTACAGACCAATGTTTCCAATATTTATGCAATCGGGGATGTGATCAAAGGTGCGATGCTGGCTCACAAAGCTGAGGAAGAGGGAGTTTTCGTTGCCGAAACTTTAGCGGGACAAAAACCTCACATCAATTATAACTTGATTCCAGGAGTTGTATACACATGGCCGGAAGTTGCTGGAGTAGGAAAAACAGAAGAGCAACTGAAAGAAGAAGGAGTTGCCTATAAGGTAGGAACTTTCCCAATGAGAGCTTTGGGAAGAAGCCGCGCAAGCGGTGATGTGGACGGTCTGGTGAAGATTATCGCTGATGAAAAAACGGATGAGGTGCTTGGCTTCCACATGATTGGTGCAAGAGCTGCCGATTTGATAGCAGAAGGTGTGATTGCCATGGAATTCCGTGCAAGTGCTGAAGATATCGCAAGAAGTTCTCACGCTCACCCAACGTACGCAGAAGCCATTAAGGAAGCTGCATTAGATGCGACAGGAAAGAGAGCGCTTCATATGTAACAAAGAATTACCTTACAATAGAAAGAGAAATCATATTTTGGTTTCTCTTTTTTTTATAAAAAATTCTATTTGATTTAATAATTTAATGAAGGTTAAACTCACTGAATATAAATATTATTATGATTTAAAATTAATATTTATGGCATTGAAGTGGATGAAAATTTATTAACTTAACGTGTTAATAATAAATCAATAAACAAAAACTATCAACAAATGAAAAAAATATTTACTAGCTGTGTTATCATACTGTATAGTATTACTTTCGCACAAACGCCCGGTAAAGCCGGAGAGTTGCTGAAAAACGAAGCTTCCGCAAAAGAAATGGAATCTTCTTCAGGTCAGAAACGTAGTTTGGGAGATAAATCAACTACAAATTCACGATTAAGAAGCGCTGGAAATCAGGCGAATCGCAACCCTTCTTTCCGAAGACCGGGAAACAGCAATTACCGATGGAATCAAAATTATGGATATGCGGAAGTTTTTCTCAGAATTCCTGAGTATGGATATTTTTCTGTAGAGCTCGGAGATCAATTGATTGCAAATGATTCCGGAAGATTCAGGTTTTTTGATCTTTCGTCAGGTAGAATTCCGATTTCGATTTATGATAACGGATTTTTAATATACAGAACAACTCTGAATATTAGAAACAATACCAGAATGGTTCTTGACTTTTTTACAAATTCCGGACTGTATCTTTTGGATTCGTATCCTCTTCAAAATGGGTATTATGGCTTCAATGACTGGAACGATATCTGGAACAATCCTTACGGAAGCTTTGGAAACAACGGCTTCGGAAATTATTCTAATGTAATGGATGATAATGCCTTTAGTGAATTTGTAGAAGTGATGAAAAGAAATTCTGCGTTTGATGATAGCAAAATCGCTTTTATCAATCAGCAGACCCGCTATTCAATGTTTACTTCTCAGCAAATCAGCATTTTGGTAAAAAATCTAAATTTTGATAAAAATAAATTATCGCTAGCTAAATTAATGTTTTCAAAATGTGTAGACAGGCAAAAGTATTTCATAGTCGGAGAAGCATTAGATTTTGAAAAAAGCAGAAGAGAATTGATGGATTTCGTATCTAGAAATTAAATTATGATGAGAAAATTGTTCCCATTTTATTTATTATTTTTTCAGGTTATATTTTCGGACAAAATATCAAATCTATAAAAACGGCTGTTCAAAATATCAATCAAACTAAGGGGTTTGAGGTTAAAACAGTTCCGTATTCTTATTTTATGGATAAATCTGAAGTAACAGATAATGGAATAGAATTAAAAGGTTTCTATAAAAACGGGAAACTTAGAAAGATGAAACATTTTGTTGGTTTATCTGCATGGAATATTATTACAGAATATTTCTTCTCAGAAAATGAAAAATTAATTTTTGTTTATTTAAAAAAATATCAGACTTTGGGTGAAAACGGTTATCTGAGAAAGCCTCAATTATTATCCGAGTTAAGATATTACTATAATGGTAATCAACTTATAAAAATGGTTGGTAAAACAGATGGTGCGGAGAAAAGAGATTATCACAAGGAATCCCAAAAACTTATTAATAGTTTAAAAAATATCAATAATTAACCCGAACACATCTTAAAAAACGAGCAGAAATTTCTGCTCGTTTCATTATTCTCTGTTCTTAATCAAAAGCCAGCCAGTGTAATTTCTACCGTCTGAAACTTTTATTGAGTACCAGTAATTTCCTGTAGGAATCGGAGCTCCTTTTATTTTACCATCCCATTCTAAAGGTTTTTTGTTAACTATTTGTTTAAATACTAAAAGTCCTTTTCTATCAAAAACAGTCACTTCGGAACCTGTGTAATTTTCCAGACCTGCAATTTTCCATTTATCATTATATCCATCATCATTCGGGCTGATTGCATTTGGAATGTTAAAGATTGAAAAAGGTTTCTGTCCGATAAAACAGCCAGACTTTGTTCTTACATAGGCAATATATTCTCCCATTCCCAAATTGCTGAATACATTAGAATCCTGCCATGAAGAATTATCTAATGAATATTCATAGTTCCCTGTTGCAGAAAGAATAATTGTAGCAGAGCTGCTGATAATATTTATTCCGACAATTTCAGCCAATGCAGAATAGCTCAACTGTATATTATCAGAATTGGAACATCCGAAACTATTTGTAACAGTAACAGAATAATTTCCGGGTGTTGCAACGGTTATAGTTTGTGTTGTTGCTCCTGTACTCCACAGATAAGAAACAAAACCTGTCCCTGCATCTAGGGTTACAGTTTTACCTTTACAAAAATCGAAATCTTCTGGAAGTGTGATGATAGGCTTAGGGTTTAAAACTAATTCTAAAACAATATTTTTAAAACATCCATCTGCAGTCGCAACTTTTACATGGATGATATTTGAACCCATGTTTAAAGTGTAATTTGAAGGAGTTGTGATTGGAACACCTAATTGAGTAGCATAAGTGAAAATATAATTATTCGGATTTACAATAATATTACTCTGATAAGATGTAAGGTCTACAACCATTGTATTTGCTGTAGAAATATTGCATAATGAAGTTCTGTAGTTATCTGCCGGAACATTGTTTTGTGAAAGAGTTACCGTAATGGCAAGTTTATCAGATTCACATCCGTTCAAACTTTGTGTAACAAAATAAGTTTGTCCATGAATAAGTGGAGTTGTAAGGGGCAAAACATTTCCTGCGGCATTATAGTAGACTAGAGCAGCTCCATTTACTGCTAAGCTTGCCAATGTAGGATTTGCAGATTCACAAAAATCCTGATTGATATTGGCGGAAGGTTTTGGTGTATTATTAACAGTGACTTCAATAGAAATTCTGGTACTTTCGCAACCATTGATGGTTTGTGAAGCGTAATAAGTTTGTCCGTTTACCAATGGTGTAGTTGCCGACAAAAGGTTTCCTATGCTATCATACCATTTAATATTCTGACCTGTAATTTGAATGTTTGTAATGGTGGGATTATTTGCAGCACAGAAAACCTGTTGTACGTTTGTTGTTGTTGGAAGTGCGGGAGAGTTTACAATTACGGTTTGATTCTGTATAGCAGTATTTCCGTTTCCATCATTGTAATTCCAATGAATAATGTAAGTTCCCGGAATTGAATAATTCAATGGATCCGTAGTTGTTGCCGTAATCATTCCTGCGCAGTTATCTGTAGCCGTCGGAAAATTAGAAATCACAGTGTTGCAATCACCTAGAATGTTTGGAAGCTGCGTGGTGTTGGGAACTGGTGCTACATTATCCCCAACAATTACATTTACGGTGAAACTTCCGTCACAAGCACCGGAACCAGTAATTTGACAAGTATAAGTTCCCGAATTTACTGCGGTTGCATTGGGTATTGTAGGATTCTGAAGGTTGGATGTAAATCCGTTTGGACCTGTCCAAAGATAATCTGTTCCGGCAGAAGCATTTAACTGGATTGCAGAGTTTATACAGACTGGAGAGTTTGAAGTAATTACCCCCGAAGAAGTGCAGTCTTGGAATTTGGCTACAAACCAGTCGTTATTTCCCGATCCGCCACCTTGTTGTTGGAATGTACCTGGTGTTGCAATACCTGTGGTGTTTCCACTTGACATTCCGGTCAAATAAATAGCACCACTACTGTCTTTTGTAGCCTCACCCAGTTGTGTTGCAGAATTACCTGTATAATAAGTTCCCCATTCTTTAATATCATTTTGATTATATTTAACTAAAAATGTTGAAATATACATTGCTTGCGTTCCCATGTATGCTCCGGGTGTTGAAATATCAGGGTCTCCGCTTGAATGTAGCCCGGTGAAGAATATATTTCCCGATGTATCAGGATAAGCCAACAATTGATATCCACCTTGAAAATTGAAGTAGTTTTTAGTGATTGTGTTATCAGATAAGTTTACTCTCCATACCCCGGCTTGTCCTAGCGGATATGCAGGTGTTGAATATTGCCCTGGAAGAATAAGGATATTGTTAACAATAACTGCCTGTCTTATAACATCCTGACCAACATTCCCGTAATAACTGGATCTTATAATATTATTTCCGTTTTTTGAAAGTCTTAGATAAATTCCGTCTGAACTCCCTGCTCTTACGGGTTGAAAAGCATTTACCATTGGTATAGTAGAAGATTGTGTAGCGCCGATAATTTCTAAATCATTTACAGAAGAAAATATTTGGAAAAAACCAGTTGATCCATCTGCTTTTCCAAAATAAGTAAGCCAGTCAATATTTCCTGTTATGGCATCTACTGATCCAAGAATTCCATCTGTATATCCAGAAGGTGATGCTTTTGTTGATTGCATTGCATTTACTGTTGGTAAATCAAAACTAAAGGTATCACCTGCAAAATAGACGTGATTTTGATTATACGATATGCTTGCGAAATTATCATTTGAGTTGGTCTGAAATTCTTTCTGAAATATTAACATTCCATTATTACTAAATTTGGTAATAATAATATTATCGTTTAAAGGTACTCTTCGAACCTTTCCTCCGGCATAGACATTAAAATTCTCATCAAAATCCACATCATTGAAAAAATCATTTAGATTAAAGCCGTAATAGGTTCCCCAGATTTTCTGACCATTGGGTGTAATTTTCATTATAAACGCGTCAAATCCTCCAGCCACATTTTGTTGATGCGTTCCGGACGTTGCAAAGTTGGTAGTACTGGTGGTTCCCCCAAATAGATACAAAGTATTTTGTGAGTCTGTTTTTGCTCTTGCGTATTCTTCACCAAAACCAGCTACATAACTTCCCCAAATTCTTGTAGGAACAGGATCAATAATTATAGTTTGTTCTGATGTATTAATTGGAGAAATAAAACCAAATACCTGATTACCTAAATCTTTAAATCTAACATCAATATTATTTTTATTTTTACCTTCGACCCAGCTGTTGGGAATGTTTTCGTACATTTTTCCAAAACGTACATTCATAAAAAGTTTTTTATCTTCCAGAGAAGTTTCAGCACCAACAAATTTCATTTTAATATCCGAAACTTTTCCTCCGGGATTAATAATGAAGTTGTATTCTACAGGTTTCAGAGTATCTTTTGGCTTAAAAAACACCAAATCAATATTGTTGTAGATATTTTTATAAAGCACTTTTTGATATCGATGAACCTTGGTTACACCTTGGGGCTTTTCAGGTAGATTATAATAATTCTCATAATCATTCGATTTTCCTTCTGCAATTATTTTAGCATTATTATTAGAATTTAAAAGTTGAATATCTATTCTGTGAAAAATTTTTTCATAATTGTATTCATCCAGGTTGAAATCTCTTTTATTGACTACAAGATTTTCCTTTTCTTTATTAAAATCAGAATTGACTGTTTTCTTTATTTCGTAAACATCATAAGAAAATCCGCTTGATCGCAGTTGTACATTCAACCCAGCCGAATGGAACAAGTATTTTACATCTGTATTTTCTTTTCCAGTTTGATCAACAATCTGTCCTTTATTTTCATAAAAATGATATTCATTATTCTGTTGGAAATTTTTCTGACCAAACAAAAAGGAAAATGAGATTATTGAAAGAAGAAATAAAATTTTTTTCATGATTATAATTTTTTGCAAATATAATCAACTACGAGCCTGTTTGAAAATTAATTTAGTTATCTGACGTTTCAGTTCTCCAACTTATTTTTTCCTTATCTTTGTCAGCTAAATGATCATTAATGCAACCCGGAAAAACTCAGACTTTAAAAATTTCAGAAAAAAATAATTCAGGATGGATTTTAGAAGACAATAGCGGTGAAAAAGCTTTTTTGTCTAAAATTTTTATTGATGAAGAAAAAGAAGTGGGAGAAGATATTGAAGTTTTCATTTATCAGGATGATAGCAAGCTGAAAGCAACAACAGAAATCCCATTAGCTGAAGTAGGCGAGTTTGCGGTAATGAGCTGTGTGCAAAGTCTTCCGAGCGGAGCTTTTATGGATTGGGGAATTATCAAGGATTTGTTTATTCCTTATAAGCAGCAGAAAACCAAAATTATTGAAGGTAAAAGGTATCTCGTGTATTTGTACGTAGATGAAGATCTGGAGTTAATTACCGGAACTACCAAGTTTAAACGAAATCCTCAGTACGAAAACCTGCCGTTTCAAAAAGGGGATAAAGTGGATTTGATCATGATGAACGAGAGCGAATTGGGATGGAATGTAGTCATCAATAAAAAATATATAGGTTTGATATATGCCTCTGATGTTTTCAAAAAATTGTATCCGTTATCTGAAGAGCAGGGCTATATTAAAGAAATTCGTGAGGATGGAAAAATAGATGTTTCCCTTCAGCCTCAGGGTTTTGAAAATATTGATGAATTTAAGCAGAAAATTCTTACAAGACTTGAAGAAAACTTCGGATTGCTTCATCTTTCAGATAAATCTTCACCGGAGGATATCAAAGATGAGGTTCAGATGAGCAAAAAGAATTTCAAAAAAGCAATCGGCGGATTATACAAAGACAAGTTAATAGAGATTCTTGACGATAAAATCAGGCTTCTGTAATTTTCAGCATAAAAATAAAAAGGCTCAGATTGTAATATCTAAGCCTTTAATTTTATTTGAATTTATTAATTCCGCCATTCTTCATTGATGTCGCATACAGGAATAGGAACCATTTTATGTTTTGCGGCTTTATGCATTCTGTCGAAAATCATAAAAACTTCTTTATCCCGACCTTCATAATCATCGGCTGTTTTTGTGCCGTATTCTTTCTGAATTTTTTCCAGCTCCGGATAAGTTGCTCCAATTTGTTGCTCATCGGTTCTGTCTACATCCCACAATCCGTCTGTAGGAATTGCATTTTTAATGCTTTCAGGAAGATTCAGCGCTTTCGCTAGTTCATAAACTTCCGTTTTGTAGAGATCGGCAATGGGGGAAACATCTACGCCTCCGTCACCGTATTTGGTGTAAAATCCGATTCCGAAATCCTCTACTTTATTTCCTGTTCCGCAAACCAAAAGTCCGTTAATCTGCCCATAGTAATATAACGTAAGCATTCTTAATCGTGATCTTGTATTGGCAAAAGCCAGTTTTTCATTGGGAAATTCATCGTCTTTTACATCAAAAATATCATGTAAAGCTTCAAAAGGAGCGTTGAGATCTACCGTAAATCCTTCAACATTAGTAAAATTTTCTTTAAGGAAATCAATCTGTTCCAAAGCTCTCGAGATCTGATCTTTCTGCTGTCTGATCGGCATTTCAATAACTACAGTTTTCAGTCCGGTCATTGCACACAGTGTGGAAACAACACCGGAATCTACTCCTCCGGAAACTCCTACAATATATCCTTTTGCATTAGCTTTTTTTGCATAATCTTTTAGCCATTCAATGATGTGGTCTATAACCTTTTGTGTTTGCATACTTTATTTTTTGAGGCGAATCTTATCATTTTTAATTGAATTCGCTATTATACTTTTATTTTAAAAATTTTATTCTGTCAATTTCATACCAAAAACATTCATCTCCTTCATCGTTAAAAGTTTCTTTTTCTTCGAAGCCCAGTTTTCTCAGTACATAATTGGATGCGTCATTATTTACATCAGCATAGGCATAGATTTTCTCAAGGTTCATCGTATTAAATCCAAAATCTAAGACTGCAGATGAACTTTCAGTAGCATAGCCTTTTTCCCAATGTTCAGGTGTGAAGCGGTAACCAAGATCATGAATGTTCTTATGATTGTTGATTTCCTTAATAAGTTTAAGTCCGCTCCAGCCGATGAGCTGATGATTTTCTTTTTTAATGACAGCCCATCTTCCGATGCCATTTTCACGGTATTGGGTTCGGATATTTTTTATCATTTCTACACTTTGGCTAATGTTGGTAAGTGGCTTTATACCAATATATTTTACCACTTCAGGATTGCTGTCCATGGCAAAAAATCCTTCTGCATCTTCCGGAATTATTTCCCTTAAAAGAAGTCTTTCAGTTTCAATGAATATTTTTGCCATTAATTTTCCTTATTTTTGTATACTTAAATTCCATGTAAAAATAATGAAGATTTTTAAAATTGCTCTCCTTTCTCTTGTTTTAGTTTTAAGTTTAAATTCCTGTAAGAAAGATCAGGAAAAACAATGGAAAGTAGAAATCAAAAATCCTGCTGAAAAAGTGGAAGTAACCGATATTTCCAAAATATTTTATGATCCTGATATTCCACTGGAAAAATTTAAGGCTCAGTTTCCGTGGTTTCAGGGAACAGTTTCTGATGAAGACTTTGCCAAAAACAAAGTAAACCAGACCGAAATAAAGATCTATAAAGAAGCAATTTCCAAAATTGATCAGATAAAATTACAGAAAGAACTTCAGGATCTTTTTTCACATATCAAATATTATTTTCCGGAATTTAAAACACCGAAAGTTTTCCTTTTTTCATCCAGTCTGCAGATGATTCAGGATCCTATTCTGTACGATGATAAAACCAATTTCCTGTTTATTGACGTTTCGGGATTTATGGGGAATAAAAACCCTAATTATACAGGTTTGGAAGAATATTTTCAAAAATCTATGAATCCGAATAATATTGTTCCTAAAGTGTCTAGAGTTTTTGCGGAAAATATTGTTCCATTCTCTACAGATCACCAGAAATTCATAGATCTACTGGTTTACAATGGCAAAATGATGATTCTTCAGGATGCTTTCTTACCGGAAACTTCCGACTATCTGAAAATGGACTATGACCAGAAACAATATGAATGGACTTCTGCTAACGAACCCAATATTTACAATTATTTTGTAGAAAATAATCTGATTTTTGGTGACGATCACCGTTTAATTGACCGTTTCATCAATCCTGGACCATTTTCCAAATTCTATACTGAAATTGATAACGAGTCTTCTCCAATGGTAGGGGTTTTTATTGGATGGCAGATTTGTAAAGAATTTTTAGATAAAAACCCTGAAATCAAATTGACTGATTTCCTTAAAATGGATGCAACAGAAATTTTTAATCAATCAGGATATAAACCAAAATTAGAAGAGTAAATGCAACTCACTAAAAATATTAGAAAATAGATAAAAATGAGAAAAACTCAGATTACAATAGATGTAGAGCTGGATGAGAACCACATCCCTGAAAATATGACATGGAATGCTCAGGATGGCGGCGTTGAGAAAGAACCAACTAAAGCAACCATGATTTCAGTTTGGGATGATAAAGCGATGGAAGCTTTAAGGATTGATCTCTGGACCAAAGATATGCCGGTAGATCAAATGAAAATGTTTATTCATCAGATTTTGGTTTCTTTGGGAAATACTTACCAAAGAGCTACAGGTGAAGAAGATGTGGCACAGTGGATGGAACAGATGGCGGAAGAATTTGCCATAAAATCAGCAATAAAAATGTAAGAACGCTTTTGGCTTTTAGCAACTGGCAATTGGCTTTTTGTTAAAAGTATAAAGCAAATAATAATAATTTTTTTGGCGAATTAGTTGTAAAGCTAAAGGTCAAAAGCAATAAGCTAAAAGCAAAAGGTTATGAATTTCAATACAAAAGTTATACACGGCGGGCAACATCATGAGTCTGCAACAGGTTCTGTAAATGTTCCTGTTTTTTTAACCTCAACATTTGCACAAAAGTCTCCGGGAGTTCATTCAGGATATGAATATTCAAGAGCCGCAAATCCTACAAGACAGGCTTTGGAAGACTCTTTGGCAAGTATAGAGAACGGAGCAAAAGGTCTGGCTTTCGGGTCCGGTTTGGCAGCGATCGACTGTGTTTTAAAATTACTGAATCCGGGGGATGAAGTAATTGCGGTTGACGATTTATACGGCGGAACTTACAGAATGTTTACAAGACTTTTTGAAAAATATCAGTTAAAGTTTACCTTCGTAAGCTTTGATGATGTTTCTAAAATTAATGATCTGATCACCGATAAAACTAAGTTGATCTGGGTTGAAACTCCGACCAATCCATTGATGAAATTGGTAGACATCAAAGCGGTAGTAGAAATTGCAAAAGGAAAAGATATTTTGGTAGCAGTTGATAATACTTTCGCTACACCTTACCTTCAGAGACCCATTGATTTGGGAGCTGATATTGTGATGCATTCCGCAACAAAATATTTAGGGGGACATTCTGATGTAATTGCAGGAGCATTGATTGCCAAAGACGCAGAACTGGGAGAAAAACTGCACTTCATTCAGTTTGCAAGCGGCGGGATTTTAGGACCTCACGATTCTTATCTGGTTTTGAGAGGGATTAAAACATTGGCGTTAAGAGTTCAGAGACATTCTGAAAACGGAATGGCAGTTGCAAAATATCTGGAATCTCATCCTGCTATTGATAAAGTAATTTATCCCGGGTTGGAATCTCATCCACAGTATGAACTGGCAAAAGCTCAGATGAAAGATTTTGGAGGAATGGTTTCTTTCACTTTCAAATCGGGCAAAAAAGAAGATGCAGTCAAATTTTTAGAAAGAGTAAAGGTTTTCACTCTTGCAGAGTCTTTAGGTGGAGTGGAATCTCTTGCGAATCATCCTGCTTTGATGACTCATGCTTCTATTCCTGCCGAGAAACGTGCCGAATTAGGAATTACAGATGATTTGGTTCGTTTAAGTGTCGGAATCGAAGATGCAGAGGATCTGATTGCAGATTTAGAAAGAGCATTTTCTTAGATAAATAAATCTTAAACATCCGTTCTTTTAGCGGATGTTTAAGATTAAATTAATTATTAATGAAAATTACAAGAAAAGTTACTGTCAACGATATTGATCAGTTAGCAGAATTATTTGATCAGTACAGGATTTTTTACCATAAGAATTCGGATGTTCAGAAAGCTGCAATATTTTTAAGAGAAAGAATTGAAAATAAAGATTCTGCAATTTTTGTAGCTGAATCTGAAGGAAGTTTAACAGGTTTTGTACAGCTTTATCCGTTATTTTCTTCAACAAGGATGAAGCGTTATTGGTTGCTGAATGATTTGTTTGTAAATGAAAATTTTCGTGGAAAAGGGTTTTCAAAAGCATTAATTGAAGAAGCGAAAGATTTGGCAAGATCAACAAATGCATGCGGTATTCTTCTTGAAACCGGTAAATCTAATGACATCGGAAATAAATTATATTCAGGCTGCGGCTTTAAGTTATACGATGAAGTGAATTTCTACGAATGGACAACCGAATAATTAATGTAACACTATATTAATTTAACAAGTTCCCAAAATTGTTATATTGATACATTGCTAAATTGTTAAATTTAAATTGATGACTGATTTTCAAAAATACATCCAAAGATATTTAGACTTAATTCCATCTGAAAACTGGTTGGAAGAACTTAAAAACTGTGGAGAAAAAACTACTAAAATTTATTCTGAAATTTCAGAAGAACAATCGCTTTTTGCCTATGCTGAAAGAAAATGGACTTTGAAGGAATTGCTTTTGCATCTTTCGGATACGGAAAGAGTTTTTCAGTATAGAATTCTAGCTATTGCAAGAGGAGATCAGAATGAGTTGCCGGGTTTTGATGAGGAGTTGTATGCCAATCAGTCTTTTGCAAACAAAAGAACACTGGCTTCTTTGCTTGAAGAATATCAGTTGATCAGAAGGTCTTCACAGATTCTACTGGAAACTGCCAGTTCTTCTGCATTGAAAAACATCGGAACGGCAAACGGAAACAGAATTTCTGCAGAAATCATCGGAAAACTGATTGTGGGGCATAATATTCACCACTTAAATATCATTCAGGAAAGATATTTACCAAACTTGCATTGATTAAGCTGAAACAGCTTTCTCCTTTTCTAACGCCATTTGCATTTTTTTGCATTCAGGACTTTGGTATTTTGATTCCCATTCTTCAAGAAGGTAAAGAATCGGCAATAGTGCCAAACCTTTTTCAGTTAAAGAATATTCAACCCGTGGAGGGATTTCTTTAAACTCTTCACGGATAATCAAGCCGTCGGTTTCCATTTCCCGAAGCTGATCTGTCAGAACTTTTCTGGAAATCACATTGATTCTCACAGCAAGTTCTCCAAAACGTAATTTCCGGTCTTTGATCACCAAAGCAATAATGGGTTTCCACTTACTGCCCAAAGCTGACATTGCTTTGCCGAGCGGACAGTTGTATTTCATCATTTCATTTTTTTTCATAGTCAGATATTTTAAAGTAAATGCAATGTTTCGGGTCTGCTTAGATATTAATTTCAGTGATTTTGCTATCTAATCGTTACTTTATGGTTACCATCACTGGTTACTGCAAAGTTACTACTTTTTCTTATTAAAAGATACAAATGTGAACTATTATTAGTTACTTTGTGTAACAATTAATATATAATCATAAATAAATGAGTACAGAATCACTATTCAAACCCTTCCGATATAAAAACCTGGAACTGAAAAACAGAATTGTCATGGCTCCTATGACCAGAGCTCAATCTGATAAAGGTGTTCCTACGCAGCAGATTGTAGATTATTATGCAAGAAGAGCTGCTTCTGAGGTGGGATTAATCCTTTCTGAAGGAACCGTGATAAACAGACCAGCCTCAAAAAATCTTCTGAATATTCCTGATTTTTACGGAAATGAAGCATTAAACGGATGGCAGAATGTTATAGATGCAGTTCATGAGAATGGCGGAAAGATGGGACCTCAAATCTGGCATGTAGGAGATACAAGAATGTCGGAAGAATATCCTTCTGTTACTATGGAAAAAGCTTCTGCCATGACTCTGGAAGATATTCAGGATACCATTGCCCAATTTGCTGCATCAGCAAAATCTGCTAAAGAACTGGGATTTGATGTGCTGGAAATTCACGGAGCTCACGGTTATTTGATTGACCAGTTTTTTTGGGAAGTAACCAACACAAGAACTGATGAATATGGCGGAAAAACGCTTAAAGAAAGAAGCCGTTTTGCAGTAGATGTTGTAAAAGCGATCCGCGCAGCAGTCGGAGATGATTTTACGATCATTATCCGCCTTTCTCAGTGGAAGCAACAGGATTATTCAGTGAAACTTGCCAATACACCAGAGGAAATGGAAGAATGGCTGATTCCTTTAAAAGAAGCAGGAGTAGATATTTTCCACTGTTCTCAAAGAAGATTCTGGGAACCTGAGTTTGAAGGATTTGATCTGAATTTTGCCGGGTGGGCAAAGAAAATTACGGGTCAGCCAACCATTACCGTGGGTTCTGTAGGTCTTGAAGGAGATTTTATGGAAGCGTTTTCGGGAAAAGGTACAGGAAAAGCTGATCTTTCCGAGCTTACCAAAAGACTGGAG
>VFQP010000272.1_pt1 | contig 122567 bp, 111 predicted proteins | sample 3512351 | NCBI WGS metagenome assembly VFQP01 (sample SAMN10412372, study PRJNA504923) | tailings metagenome | isolation source: Relicate 1 Philex TSF1 revegetated site | place: Philippines: Tuba, Benguet | collected 2017-08-29
GAAGCCGGCACTTTCGTTCATGTCCTTGGAGGAACCACCGAACCAGAAGCGATAGCCCGGCGGCAGGTGCAGGCCGTTCAGCCGTTCCTGGATGTCGCGGCTGACTTCGCCCACCGGGCGGCCCGAGGAAGAGGCGGATAGCAGCACTTCGCGGTTGAGGTCGCGGCGGTTAATCTGGGTCGAGCCGGCGGATGGCGCGATATCCGCCACCTGCGACAGAGCGACCATCTTCGGGCTGCCATCGGCATTGGTCTGGCTGGAGGCGACATAGAGGCGGTCGAGATCGGGCAGCCCGGCACGGTCGCTGCGCGGCAGGCGCACGAACACGTCGTAATCCTCGTCGTCCGGCGCCTTCCAGGTGCCGGCCTCGTCGCCGGCCAGCAAAGGCCGCAAGGTCGCGGCAATCGAGCCGAGGCCGACACCGAGATCGGCGGCCAACTGGCGGTCGATGGTCAGCGCCACGGTCGGCTTGTTCGCCTTCAGGCTCGATTCCAGGTCGACCAGGCCCGGCACGTCGCGGATCAGCGCCATCGCTTCGCGTGAGAGCCGGTCAAGTTCGGCGATATCGCGGCCCTGCAGGCTGATCTGGATGGTCTTGTTCAGGCCGCCGCCGATATTCGGCTGGCCGATATTAATGTTGTCGATGCCGGCGATCTGCCACAGGCGCTGACGCATCGGCTGCGCCAGTTCCGCCGGCGTGCGCGTGCGGTCCTTGAGGTCGACGAAGCGCACATAGATGGTGCCGACATTCTTGCGTGCCAGCAGGCCGGCATTGGCGGCGCCATAGCTGTAGCGCACTTCCGGGAATTCCTTCAGCGCATCCTGCACCTGGCGCAGCTTGGCTTCCATATAGTCGAGCGAGGCGCCGGGCTGCACCGTCACTTCCACCAGGATTTCGGAAAGATCGGCATCAGGCACAAACTCCGTGCCGATGCGCTTGGCCAGGCTGAAGCAGCCGATGAAACTGGCCAACGCAAGCACCAGCACCAGCCAGCGCCAGCGCAGGCTCCAGCCGAGCAGGCGGTGATAGACGCGGCCGAGTTTCTCCATGCCCTTGTCGACCAGGCCAACCAGGCGGCCGATGGGGCCGCGCTTGGCGTTGGGCAGCGAGTCCGGATCATGCCACACGCTCGAGAGCATCGGATCGAGGGTGAAGCTGACGAACAGCGAGATCAGCACCGCCACCACCACGGTGATGCCGAATTGCAGGAAGAAGCGGCCAATAATACCGCCCATGAAGGCGACGGGCAGGAATACCGCGACGATGGAGAAGGTGGTGGCGAGCACGGCGAGGCCGATTTCCTCGGTGCCCTCCAGGGAAGCGCGGCGGTGCGATTTGCCCATCGCCACATGCCGGGTGATGTTCTCGCGCACCACGATGGCGTCGTCGATCAGGATGCCAACCGCCAGCGACAAGGCCATCAGGGTCAGCTTGTTGAGCGTGAAGCCAGCGGCATAGACGGCCGCCAGGGTACCAATCACGGCAATCGGCAGGGTGAGGCCGGTGATGATGGTGCTGCGCCAGGAATTCAGGAACAGGAACACGATGATCACGGTCAGCACGCCGCCCTCGATCAGGGTGCGGCGCACGCTGTCCACGGATACGCGGATGCCGCGCGAGGTGTCCTTGACGAATTCCAGCTTCACATCGGGCGGCAGCGATGGCTCGAGTTCCTTGACAAGTTGGCGCAGGTTGTCGATTACCTGGATCGTGTTGGCGCCCTGCACCTTCAGGAAGTCGATGGCCAGCATGCGCTCGCCATTCAGCATCGCCACCGATGTGTCGTCTTCCTCACCATCCTCCACCGTGGCGATGTCGCGCAGATAGACCGGCGCGCTGCCGCGCCGCGCCACGATCAGGTCGGCGAATTTCGCCGGGTCCTGCACCCGGCCCTCGATCTGCACCACGAATTCCTGCTGCGCCCGGGTCAGCGTGCCGACGGGAAGCTGCTGGTTCTCGGCCCGCAGCACGCTCATCAACTGGTCCATGCCGATGCCCTGGGCCAGCATCTTCTCCGGGTCCGGCATCACGTTGATGCGCCGCTTCACGCCGCCGACGATATAGGCCTGGCCGACGCCGCGCGCGATCTGCAGCCGCTTGATGATCACCTGATCGGTCAGCGTGGTGAGTTCGCGTAACCCACGGCGTTCCGAGCGCACCGCAATGGAGGCGATGGGCTGATTGTCCGGGCTGAAGCGGCTGATTTCGGGATCCTTGATCTCACGGCGGAATTGCGGCGCCACCAAAGCCACCTTCTCGCGCACATCCTGCACCGCGCGCACCGGGTCTATGGTCAATTCGAACTCGATCACCACGCTGGAGCGGCCTTCCAGCGACCGCGAGGTGAGCGAGCGCATGCCGCTGATGGTGTTCACGGCTTCCTCGATCGGCCGGGTCACTTCGCTTTCCACCGATTCCGGCGTGGCGCCGGGATAGCTGGTATTCACCAGCACGATGGGAAATTCGACTTCCGGGAATTGATCGACGCCGAGGCGCGAATAGGAGAACAGGCCAACCACCAGCAGCGACAGCATCATCATGCTGGCGAAGACCGGGTTGTTGATGCTGACGCGGGTGAGCCACATGGCGGCTATCTCCCGGCGACGCGCGCAGCCAGGCCGTCGGAGAGTTTCAAGCCCGGCGCCGAGATCACGGTTTCACCGGGCTGCAATCCTTGAGTGATCTGCACCAGGCCCTGCACGGTCTCGGTCAGGCCGACCTCGACCTTGCGCTTCACCACGCGGTTATCGGCCAGCACGAACAGGTGTGTGCCAGCGGCGTCGCGGCGCAATGCCTCATAGGGCACCGCCACGGCGTTTGCTGCTTCCGCCAGGATCGCCTCGCCGCTGGCGAACATGCCGCCGCGCAGGGTGAGATCCGGATTGCTTAAGCGGATATAGACCAGGATCGAGCGCGAGCCGGCCTGGGCGGTGGGGTTGATGCGGTCGATGCGGGCGAGGAATTCGCGGTCGGCGAAGCCTTCCACCTTCAGCGCCACGCGCTGGCCGATCTTGAGCCGCGGCACGTCGCGCGCCGGCACCAGGGCTTCCAGCTCCATGGTGGTGAGGTCTGCCAGCACGAACAGCTTGCCATCCACCGGCACGCGTTCGCCCGGATTGGCGCTGCGGTCGGCCACCTGGCCGTCGATGGGCGCATAAATCGCGGCATCGCTCAGCGCCTTGCGCGCCATGGTGAGCTGCTGCTCGATGGCGGCGACATTGGCGCGTGCGGTGTTGTAGGCATTCTCGGCATCGTCCACGGCGGTCTGCGATTTCACGCCGCGCTGATTGAGCTGGATCGCCTTGGTGCGGTTGGTCTCGGCCAGGCTGAGTGAGGAGCGCGCCGAGGCCAGATTGCTCTCGCGCTCGCGCAGGCGGGCGGCAAGGTCGCGGGTATCCAGCTTAGCCAGCAACTGGCCTTTCTTCACCGTCTCGCCGCGCCGTACCAAGACTTCCAGCACCAGGGCGGCGACTTCGGCCCGCACATTGCTCTGTTCCAGCGGCTGCACCGTGCCGGAGAGCCGCACGCTTTGGCGCAGGTCGGCGCGCTTCGCTTCACTGAGATCGGCCGGCGAGAATTCGATACCCTCGAAACGCGGTGCTGCTGCCGGGGTCTGTGCCGCAGTCGCCACGGCATTGGCGCCCTGTCGGCTTTTCAGCACATAGAGGCCGCCGCCGGCAACGCCCGCCAGCACCACAAGCCACAGGCCGATCTTCACCGCACGCTTCATGTTTCCGCCTTCGGGGGACAAGTCCGATTTTCACCGATAGAGCACTGTATAATCAAACGGCTGAACACCGTCGAATCCTGCTATGGTTACCCCTGGGTAACTGTGATTTCGATCACAAGACTTCGGCACCCAGCCGCGCGCACCAGGCGCCGCGCTTCTCTTTCAGCAGCCGTTCGCGCACGAAACCGAGATCCTCTTCCTCCAGCGCTTCCAAGGCTTCGAAGCGGAAGGCGTCCGGCCCATGCGCCGACCAGGCGGCCTGCAGGCTGCCGTGGCGGTGATTGCCGTGTCGCAATGCGAACCAGATGCGGTTCTGGATTTTTGCCAGGTCGGGCGCGCTGCCAACCCAGCATTGGCCATTCGCCAGGCAGGTAATGGCGAAGATGCCGGCCTCGGTCTTGCGTTCCTTGTAGGCGGCGGTGGCCGCTTTCTTCTGCTCGTTATTCATAACTCGCTCCTCATCGGCTTGGCGATATATCACCCGGGTAATATTGACGCAAGAATTTTATCCGGGTAAATAATGCGCATGACCGACCCGACCCTATGCACCGCCTTCGCCGCCGACCGCCTGCTGGCTGCCGGTCCCCTGCCTGATATCGCCCTGGCGGTGAAAGCAGCGCTCGTCGCCGATCCCGTCCTGCCGGTGCTGGTATTCGATGACCGCAATGGCGCGGTGATTGATCTCGACCTGCGCGGCAGCGATGCCGAGATTGTCGCTCGCCTGATCCCTGCCGAGACACGCGGGCGCGGCAGGCCGAAGCTTGGCGTGGTGGCGCGCGAGATCACCCTGTTGCCGCGCCATTGGGATTGGCTCAGCACACAGCCCGGCGGCGCCAGCCAGGCGTTGCGACGGCTGATCGACCAGGCACGCAAAGCGGAAGAGAGCGGAGCAGGCGAGGCGCGGGCGCGGCGCGAAGCCGCCTACCGTTTCATGAGCGCCATGGCCGGCGACCGGCCGGGCTTCGAGGAAGCAGCGCGCGCGCTGTTCGCCGACGATCGTGCCCGCTTCGATGCCGAGAGCCGGGCCTGGCCGCTTGATATCCGCCGCCATGCGCGCAGACTGGCCTGGCAAGAAGAGGGAGCCGCGTGAGCGTCACGGTCTACAGCATCGGCCATTCCAACCGCGATACCGACCATCTGGTCGCGCTGCTGCGCCAGCATGGCATCCAGTTGCTCGCCGATATCCGCTCGCAGCCGGCGTCGCGCTATCTGCCGCATTTCGGCCGCACCGCGTTGCAGCGCAGCCTGCCCGAGGCCGGCATCGCCTATCGCTGGCTTGGTGAAGCCCTGGGCGGCAAGCCGCGCGCGCCCTTGCCGGTTTTTTCGGCAGGCATCGAAACGCTGCTGGATCTGGCGGCGCAACAGCCTGTGGCGATGATGTGCGCCGAGCGCGACCCGGCGCATTGCCACCGTGCGCATCTGGTGACGCCGGCCCTGCTGGCGCGCGGTGCCGCAGTGCAACACATCCATGGCGACGGCCATCTCGAAAGCGATGCCGATTTGCGCCGCCGCATCGCGCCAGCGCCGCCGCGCCAACCCGATCTGTTCGGATAAAACTCATATATCAGATGGTGATCTTGGCTTGACGCGGCGCGGCGCGCTGCCGCACACTCTCGCCTACAAAAATAAACTCGGAGGAACGCCACATGATTACCCGCCGTCTCGGCGCTTGCGCCGCTATTGGTCTTGCACTTGCCGCCGCTTGTGGTGCCGGCGATGCCAGCGCACAAACCTACAAGCTGATGACCGGCCCGCAGGGCGGCGTCTGGGTGCCGATGGGCGGCACCTTCAAGGCCATGTTCGAAAAGGCCCTGCCGGGTGCTTCGATCCAGACACTGCCGGGTGCCGGCATCGCCAATGTGAAGGGCATCGAGGAAGGCAAGGTCGAGTTCGGCTTCGGCAATTCCACCTCCACCGTGGATGCGCTGGAAGGTCGCGCGCCGTTCGACAAGAAGGCGACCAATGTCTGCCAGATCGCCAACCTCTACCCACAGTATTTCCAGATCGTCGCGCTGGCCGATGCCAAGGTCGACAAGGTCGGCGACATGAAGGGCAAGACCATCGCGGTGCAGACCCGCGGCAACACCGCGGAAGCCATCTCGGCGGATATCCTGAAGGCCAACAGTCTGTCGTATACTGACATGGCCAAGGTCAACTTCATGGCTTCCTACAATGATGCCGCCGCCTTGCTGCAAGACGGCCATGCCCAGGTCTTCACGCTTGGTACCACCATCCCGGCCTCGTCGGTGATGGATCTGGCATCTTCGCGCGGTATCAAGATGGTGCCGGTATCTGATGCCGAAGTGGCGGCGATGAAGAAGATCAATGCCGGCTATGTGAAGGGCACGATCCCGGCGGGCACCTATCCGAAGCAGGATGCCGATGTGCCGGCGATTGCCTATTCGGCGCATTTCATCACCGCCTGCAAGATGCCGGAAGACAAAATCTACACCATCACCAAGGCGATGGCGACGCAGATGGCTGACATGGTCGCCGTGAACAAGGCGATGGCGCGCATGACGGTGAAGGACATGGCCGAGGATATCGGCGTGCCATTCCACCCTGGTGCCGCCAAGTATTACAAGGAAGTCGGCGCTCTGAAGTAAGGGGCCGAAGCGTTCCAGCCCGGCGCCGCCCCGCAAGAGGGTGGCGCCGGTGCTTTTTTATAAAGTGACCGATCCGGGGGAGGGGCGGGGAATGACGGGGAAGAACCTGATCGCGCGCGTGGTGATGCCGATTGGCGTGGCGATGGCGCTTTACCATATGTGGGTGATCGCCATGGGTCCGCCGCAGGCGTTGATCTTCCGTGGCACCCATCTCGCTTTCGCGCTGATCCTGGTTTACCTGCTCTATCCCTTCATGGACACGAAGGAAGGTGAAGCCCGCCGGCTTGTCTGGCTGGATGTGCTGTTCGTCGCCGGCGGCACCTTGGCGCTCGGTCATTTATTCGTCGACTACGACTATTTCATCAACCGCATCATCTATATCGACGACCCGAAGCCACTTGATGTCGTGGCCGGCGTGGCGCTGGTTGTCGTGGTGATGGATGCGACGCGGCGCGTCATCGGCTGGGCCTTGCCGATCACGGCTATACTCTTCATGGGCTGGGCATTGGTGATCACCAAGGTCGATCCGCTTACCCTGCTCGATCAACTTTATATGACCACCGAGGGTGTTTTCGGTTCGACGCTGGGCGTTTCGGCGGCTTATGTCACCATCTTCGTGGTGTTCGGCAGCGTGATGGAGCGTACCGGCACCGGCAAGCTGTTCATGGATTTCGCCCTGGCGCTCACTGGCCGGCAGGCCGGCGGTCCAGGCAAGGTCTCGGTGGTGTCGTCCTCGTTGTTCGGCACCATTTCTGGTTCGGCGGTGGCGAATGTGATGGTCGATGGTCCGATCACCATTCCGCTGATGAAGCGCACCGGCTTCTCCAAGCATTTTGCCGCTGGCGTGGAAGCCGTCGCCTCCACCGGCGGCCAGATCATGCCGCCGATCATGGGTGCCGCCGCCTTCGTCATGGCCGAATTTCTCGCCGTGCCGTATTTCCAGGTCATCGTCTGGGCGCTGATTCCCTCGATCCTGTATTACGTGGCCTGTTTTGGCGCGGTGCATTTCGAAGCAAAGCGCATGGGCCTGCTCGGCCTGCCGCCGCATGAAGTGCCGCACCTGCTTACCGTGCTGAAGGAGCGTGGCCATCTCTTCATCCCGGTCGCCATCATTCTCGGCGGCATGATGATGGGGTATTCGGCGCCATATTGCGCCTTAGCCGGTACGCTGGCTTGTTTCCCGGTAGCCATGCTGCGCGCCAATACGCGGCAGGAATTGCGCTGGAGTCAGATACCGGAGGCGCTGGAAGACGGAGCACGCAACACGCTAGCGGTAGCGCTGGCCTGCGCCTGCGCCGGCCTGGTGATCGGCTCGATCACGCTCACCGGCCTCGGCATCAGCTTCACCAACTGGATCATTGGGCTGGCGCAGAACAGCCTGTTGCTGGCGCTGGTACTCACGGCAGTGGCAGGCATCATCCTCGGCATGGGCATGCCGACCACGCCGGCCTATATCGTCATGGTATCGCTGATGGTGCCGGCGATCATGAAGCTCGGCGTCATCGAACCCGCCGCGCATATGTTCGCCTTCTACTTCGCCATTCTCTCGGCGATCACGCCGCCAGTGGCGCTAGCGGTCTATGCCGCGGCCAGCCTAGCCAAGGCGGATCTATGGAAATCCGGCTGGGCAGCGGTGAAGATCGGTGCGGCAGGCTTTATCGTGCCGTTCATGTTTGTGTTCCAGCCGGCGCTGCTGATGATCGGCGATTGGACCGAAATTCTGCATGCCACGATCTCGGCCTGTATCGGCATCGCCATGCTGGCGGGCGGCCTGCATGGTTTTTTCCGCGTACATTTACGGGTGGAGGAGCGCGCCATGCTGATCGGCGGCGCGCTGGCGATGACCCTGGTGCCGGGCTGGATCGGCGATGCCGTCGGCATCGCGCTGCTGCTCACAGTGCTGGGCACGCAGAAGATTCTGGCGCGCCCCGCCGTGGCGGTTCAGGTGAAGTCGTAGACCAGCTTCACCACGCCGTTGGGATAGGGCGTCGATAGCGCCAGGCGCAAGCGGTTCTGCGGCCCGGTATCGCGCTGGAACAGCGGGATGCCGCCGCCCAGTGTCACCGGAATCAGGAACAGTTCCAGGCGGTCGACGGCGTCGATGCCGAGGAAGCCCTCCAGCAACTGCGTACCGCCGCAGAGCCATACGTCATGGCCCAGGCCGCGCAATTCGTCTGCCCGTTCGCGGAAGCGGGCTGGCCGGGTTTCGACGCCGGCCGGTGCCGAGATCAGCGGTCTGCTGGTCACCACCAGCACGCGCTTGCCCTTGTAGGGCCATTCCGGGAAAAGCAGCACCTGGTCATAGGTGGTGCGGCCCATCACGATGGTGCCGATCTCGTTGATGAAGGATTTGTAGCCATAATCCTCGGCATCGAAGGGCTTCAGCCATTCGATGCCGCCATCGGCAGTGGCGATATAGCCATCCAGGCTGGAGGCGATATAGCAGCGGATCATGGGTTCACCACCTTACCCGGATTCAGGATGTTGTCGGGATCAAAGGCGCGCTTGATCTTGCGCATCATCTCGATCTCGATGGGCGATTTGTAATGCACGATTTCGTCGATCTTCATGCGGCCGACGCCATGTTCGGCGGAGATCGAGCCGTTCATGCCGTGTGCGATATCATGCACGATCTGGTGCACGTCGTCCCACAGCGCCATGAATTTCGCTCTCTCCCAGCCCACCGGCTGCGACAGGTTGAAATGCACGTTGCCGTCGCCGATATGGCCGAAAGTCACCACGCGCACGCCCGCGATATGGGCCTCCACCGCCTTGGTCGCCTGCGCGATGAAGTCCGGCATGCGCGATACCGGCACCGAGATGTCGCATTTGATCGAGCCGCCTTCGGGCCGCTGCGAATTCGACAGCAGCTCACGCAGTTTCCAGAAGGCCGCGCGCTGGGTTTCCGATTGCGCGATGGCGGCATCCAGCACCAGGCCGGCCTCGAAGCCATCGCCGAGCACGGCCTCCATGGTGGTGCCGATCGAGCCATCGTCGCTGCCCGAGGAGAATTCCATCAGCACATACCAGTCATAGCGCGCCGCAATCGGGTCGCTGGTGCCGGGATTGTGCTTCAGCGCGAAATCCAGCGGCAGCCGTCCGATCAGCTCGAAGCCGGTCACCTGGCCGCCGCTCATCGCCTTGGCCTTGGCCAGCAATTCGATGGCCGCCGAAGGATCACGTATGGCGGTGAAGGCGGTGGCGGTGGCCTTCGGCAGCGGGTGCAGTTTCAGCACGGCGGCGGTGATGATGCCAAGCGTGCCTTCGCCGCCGATGAACAGGTCCTTGAGGTCGTAGCCGGTATTGTCCTTGCGCAGGCCGCGCAGGCCATCCCACACCTGGCCATCGGCCAGCACCACTTCCAGGCCCAGCGCCAGTTCGCGCGTGTTGCCATAGCGCAGCACGGCATTACCGCCGGCATTGGTGGAAAGGTTGCCGCCGATGGTGCAACTGCCTTCCGAACCGATGGAGAGCGGGAACAGGCGGTCGGCATCGCGCGCCGCCTGCTGCACCTGCGCCAGCACGCAGCCGGCTTCCACGGTGATGGTGTCGTTCAGCGCATCCAGGGCGCGGATCTTGTTCATGCGCTGCAGCGACACGATGATCTCGTCATTGCCCATGAACGGGATGCTGCCGCCGACCAGGCCGGTATTGCCGCCCTGCGGCACCAGCTTGGTGCGGGTTTCGCGCGCCAGCTTCACGATGGCGGCCACTTCCGCCGTGCTGGCCGGGCGCAGCATCAGCGGCGTGATGCCGCTATAGATGTCGCGCGGCTCCACCAGATGCGGTGCCAGGATATCGGGATCGGACACCCAGCCCTTGGGGCCGACGATGTCACGGAAACGGTTCAGAAGTTCGGGTGCAAGCGCGGTCATGACGCGCCGATTATCGCCCGCGCGCCGCGCGCCGTAAACGGTCGAGGATCGCCACGCCCAGGCCTTGTTCCGGCAGGGGCATCACGGCGATGCCGTCCAGATCGTCCCGGTCCAGGGCATGCAGGCCGGCATAAAGTTTCTGCGCCGCCTCGGCGAGATCGCCGCTTTCGCTCAACGGATAGTATGCCGCGAAACCGGGCAGGGCAGGGCCGAAGCTTAAGAGCCCCTCGCGGCCCTGGGGGGCGGTTGCATCCAGCCGCACCGGTCGGCCCGGCGCGTAATGCTTCAGCAGCATGCCGGGGCTTTCCAGCTTGCCATACGTGGGAAGCTTCAGCTTCTGCCCAAGCGCCGCCTCGATCGCCTCGGCGGCAATGCCGCCCGGCCGCAGCAATAATGTGTCCGGCCCGCTGAGGCCGATCACGGTCGATTCCAGCCCCACCGGGCAGGCGCCGCCATCCACCACCGGCATTTCAGCCCCCAGACTGTCCCAGACATGCTGCGCCGTGGTCGGCGAGACATGGCCGGAGCGGTTGGCCGAGGGCGCCGCCACCGGGCGGCCGAGCTGGGCCAGGATGGCATGGGCAATAGGGTGGGCGGGGATGCGGATGGCCAGGCTGGGCAGGCCGGCCGACACGGTTTCGGCCACCGGGCAGCCGGGCTTGCGCGGCAGCACCAGAGTCAGCGGGCCGGGCCAGAAGGCTTGAGCCAGCGCCCGGGCGCGCTCGTCGGTTTCCACCAGATCGTGCAACTGGCTGAAATCCGCCACATGGCTGATCAGCGGGTTGAAGCTGGGCCTGCCCTTGGCGGCGAAAATCTTCGCTACCGCCGCCGGATTGGTGGCATCGGCGGCAAGGCCGTAGACGGTCTCGGTCGGTATCGCCACCACCTCGCCCTGGGCCAGCAGGCGGGCGGCCGCGTCGGGCGTGATGGATGTCGTAGCGTCAGCCATGGCGCGATTGTGTAACCGCAACCGGCCGGTGTTACCAGTCCTGGGCTTGCTCGCCGCCTCAGTCCATATTATCACCCTGCAAATCAAACAGTCGTTCGAGGAGACCCCGCCATGACCTACACCGCGCCGATCAAGGATATGCGTTTCGTGCTGGAACAGGTGGCGGGCCTGCAGCAATTGAGCGGCCTGCCGGGCCTGGGCAATGCCGAGCCGGAAACCGCGGCGGCGGTGCTGGAGGAGGCGGCGAAATTCGCCACCGGCGTCCTGGCGCCGCTGAACCGCATCGGCGATCAGCAGGGTTCCCGCGTCGAGAACGGCACCGTGCGCACGGCGGATGGTTTCGCCGAGGCCTACAAGCAGTTCGCCGAGGCCGGCTGGAATGGCATGCCCTTCGCCGAGGAAATCGGCGGCGGCGCGATTCCCTGGGCCGTCACCATGGCGGTGCAGGAAATGGTGCAGGCCTCGAATCTGTCCTTCTCGCTCTGCCCGCTGCTCACCCAGGGCGCGATTGATGCCATCATCGCCCATGGCACGCCGGAACAGCAGGCGATGTATCTGCCGAAGATGGTGGCCGGCACCTGGACCGGCACCATGAACCTGACCGAGCCGCAGGCTGGCTCCGATGTCGGCGCGCTGAAGTCGAAGGCGGTGCCGAATGGCGACGGCACCTACCGCATCACCGGCACCAAGATTTTCATCACCTATGGCGAACACCAGATGGCCGAGAATATCGTGCATCTGGTGCTGGCCCGCCTGCCGGGTGCGCCGGCCGGTACCAAGGGCATCTCGCTGTTCATCGTGCCGAAATACATCCCGAAGGCCGATGGCAGCTTGGGCCGCCGCAACGACCTGCGCGTCGTGTCGGTGGAACACAAGCTCGGCATCCATGCCAGCCCCACCTGTGTCATGTCCTATGGCGACAATGACGAATGCATCGGCTGGCTGCTCGGCGCCGAGAACCAGGGCATGCGCTGCATGTTCACCATGATGAACAATGCCCGCCTCAGCGTCGGCTGCCAGGGCCTGGCGATTGCCGAACGCGCTTTCCAGCAGGCGCTTTCCTATGCCGAGGGCCGCAAGCAGGGCCGCCATCCCGGCATGAATGCCGAACAGCATGTGGCGATCATCGAACACGCCGATGTGCGCCGCAACCTGATGCTGATGAAGACCCAGACCGAGGCGTTGCGCGCGCTGATCTACCTCAACGCCGCCAGCATCGATCGCGCGCATCACGACACCGACAAGGACAAGGCCGCTGACGCCAAGGCGCTGGTGGAATTGCTCACGCCGCTGTCAAAGGGCTGGGCCACCGATGTTGGCGTCGAAGTCGCTTCCATCGGCGTGCAGATTCATGGCGGCATGGGCTTCATCGAGGAGACCGGTGCCGCGCAGCATTACCGCGATGCCCGCATCCTGCCGATCTATGAAGGCACCAACGGCATCCAGGCCATCGACCTGGTAACGCGCAAGCTCGGCCTGCAGGGCGGCGACGCCGTGAAGCGGCTGTTCGCCGAGATCGAGGCCACGGTGAAGGCACTTGGTGCCGCCGGCGAGGGCTTCGCTTCCGTGCAGCGCGAATTGTCGCGCGCGCTGGCAGCTCTGGTGAAGGCATCCTTGTGGATGGCCGGCACGCTCGCCAAGGATGCCAACGCGGCACTTTCGGGCGCCACGCCGTATCACCGCGCTTTCTCGGAAACCGTTGGCGGCTGGCTGCTCGCCAAGCTGGCGCTGGCGGCCAAGGCGGAAATCGCGGCCGGCAGCACCGATCCGTATTTCGCCGCCAAGACTCTCTCGGCGCGCTTCTATGCCGAGCAGGTGCTGACGGCGGTGGAAGGCCGCTGCCTCGGCGCCATGGAAGGCGCCAAGGATCTCGCCCAGGTGACGCCGGATCTGCTGCGCGCTTAAGCGCGCGGCGGGTTTTTCAGCCGCGCCTTGATCACATCGGCCAGCGCGGCGGCTTCCACCGGCTGGTCGACCAGATCGTCGACTTCCTTCGGGTTGAAGCTCACCGGTTTGCCATCGGCGCGGCCGATCAGCACGAAGCCGGGGCGCGGCTTCGCCAGTTTCATGGCGATCAGCTTGGCCAGCGCCGGGCCGTCATCCTCGCTGGCGGTCGCCACCGCCACCACGATGGCAGGCTTGGCGCCGCCCTGAAGCGCCGGCCATGCCTTGCTGCCATTGGGATAGAGCGTCAGTTCGCAGCCCGCATCGCGTGCCGCCTTGCTCAGCAGCGCGGCAATCGCCGCCTTGTTGGTGACACCAACCATGGTCGGGCCGCCGCGCGGCCGCTCCGGTTCGTTGAGGCCGGATAGCTCGACGGCGCTTTCAGCCGCCGCCGCATGCTGCTGGTTGGCGCTGCGCAGCCGCTTGGCATAGGCATTGAGCAGCCCGCGTAGCACCGGATCGGCTTCGCCGACCAGGCGCTGCAGCACGCTGCGGGTGATCACGGCGCAGCGCGCGCCCTTCGGGCCAGCCTGCACATGCGCCGAGCGCGGCTGGCCATCGAGCAGCGCCATTTCGCCGACGATCTGTCCGGCCTCTATATTGCCGAGCGGCAGCGGCTCGCCATCGGCGCCATCGAGGAACACCTCAAGCCGGCCCTCCAGCACCAGAAAAGCCTCGGCAGCCGCCTCCGGCACCGGATCACCGGCCCGGAAGAGCATTTCGCCCTTGGCGAAATCCTTTATCTGATAAGGGGTTGAGGTCATGCCATTGACGCTAACGTTAACGTCACCCTAGATTATCCATAACAACGTCATAATATTCTCCCGACAGACTGCAAGGAAATCCAACCGTGTCCGAGCTGCAAGAGCGCGAAATCGGCTTGAGCTACCCATTCGCCGGGCATCCGCAAGGCCCGCGCCCCGGGGATGCCGAGGTTTACGAACTGCGTCCCGGCGCGCTGTGGCTGCGCATGCCGATCCCCATTCCCGGCCTAGACTACATCAATCTCTGGCTGTTGCGCGATGGCGAAGGTTGGACCGTGGTGGATACCGGTTTCCGCTCAGCCAAGCTGCAGGCGCTCTGGGAACAGGTGTTCGAGCGCCATCTCGGCGGCCTGCCGATCACCCGTATCATCTGCACCCATTTCCATCCCGACCATATTGGCCTCGCCGGCTGGCTGCATGAACGCTGGCAGGCGCCACTCTGGATGACGCTGGGCGAGTGGAGCTTCGGCCGCATGCTGATGCTCGACAGCCTGCCGGAAGTGCCGGCGGAAGTGATCGACTTCTATCAGCGCATGGGCTTCAGCCCGGAGCAGATGGAGAAGATCAAGGCCAGCGGCTTCGGCAATTTCCGCAAGGCGGTGGGAGAGATCCCGCGCTACTACCACCGCATGGTGGAAGGCGACACCGTGCGCATTGGCAACCATGATTGGCGCGTCATCATCGGGCGCGGCCATTCGCCGGAACATGCCAGCCTGTATTGCGCTGATCTCAACCTGCTGATTTCCGGCGACCAGGTGCTGCCGCGCATCAGCCCGCATATCGGCGTCTATCCCGGCGAGCCGGATGCCGCGTCGTTGACGCTCTATCTCAAGTCCTTCGACCGCTTTGCCGACCTGCCGGCGGATGTCTGGGTGCTGCCGGCCCATGGCGACGTGTTCGTCGGCCTGCATGCCCGCATCGCCTATCTCAAGCGCCACCACCAGGAACGCCTGGATATCATCATGCAGGCGCTGGACAAGCCGATGACGGCGCTGGATACCTTGCCGCTGCTGTTCAAGCGCGACATCACCGGGCATCTGACGCTGGCTGCCGGCGAGGCGGTGGCGCATCTGCATCACCTGATGGAAGAAGGCCTGATCGAGCGCCGCGTCAATGCCGCCGGGGTCTACGAATACAGCCGCCGCCTGCTGGCCGAGGCGGCACAGTAAAGAACAAAAACCGAGGGGAGGGGCGCATGACGACGCTCAAGGGCAAGACGCTGTTCATCACCGGCGCCAGCCGGGGCATTGGGCTGGCCATCGCTTTGCGCGCAGCCCGCGATGGCGCCAATATCGTCATTGCCGCGAAGACCACCGCGCCGCATCCTAAGCTGGCCGGCACCATCTACTCCGCCGCCGAGGCCATCGAGGCGGCCGGCGGCCAAGCCTTGCCGCTGGTGGTGGATGTGCGCGAGGAAGCGGTGGTGGAAGCCGCCATGGCGCAGGCTGCCGAACGCTTCGGCGGCATCGACATCCTGATCAACAACGCCTCCGCCATCAGCCTCACCGGCACGCTGGAAACGCCGATGAAGCGGTTCGACCTGATGCACCAGATCAATCTGCGCGGCACGTATCTGTGTTCGCAGAAGGCTTTGCCCTATCTGTTCAAGGCGCCTAACCCGCATATCCTCACCATGTCGCCGCCGCTCAATGTGGAGGAACGCTGGTTCGCGCCGCATGTCGCCTACACCATGGCGAAATTCGGCATGAGCCTCTGCGTGCTCGGCATGGCCGGCGAATTCCGCGACAAGGGCGTGGCGGTGAACGCGCTGTGGCCGCGCACCGCTGTCGATACCGATGCGATGAACGTGATCACGGGGCCGGATTTCCGCCGCCGCTGCCGCAAGCCGGAAATCCTCGCCGATGCTGCGCATGCGATCCTCACGCGGCAGAGCAAATCCTGCACCGGCAATTTCTTCATCGATGATGACGTACTGCGCGAAGCCGGCGTCACCGACTTCGCCATCTACCGCCATGAAGGCGTGGCGGAAAAAGACCTGATCCCGGATTTCTTCGTCTGACGGCTGGCCCCAGGCTCAGCCGTTGCGCTGCTCCAGCAGGCGGCGGGCGATCACCTGCGCCTGGATTTCGGCGGCACCCTCGAAGATGTTGAGAATGCGCGCGTCGCACAGCACGCGGCTGATCGGGTATTCCTCGGCATAGCCGTTGCCGCCATGCACCTGCAGCGCATTATCGGCATTCGACCAGGCGACGCGGGCGGCGAGCAGCTTGGCCATGCCGGCTTCCAGGTCGCAGCGGCGGTCGGCATCCTTCTCGCGTGCGGCGAAATAGCTGAGCTGGCGCGCGAACATGGTTTCCACCACCATCCAGGCGATCTTGCCGTGCACGCGCGGGAAGGAATAGATCGGCTTGCCGAACTGCACCCGGTCAAGTGCGTATTTCATGCCGAGTTCGAGCGCGCATTGCGCCACGCCGAGCGCGCGGGCGGCGGTCTGGATGCGCGCCGACTCGAAGGTTTCCATCAACTGCTTGAAGCCCTGGCCCTCGCGGCCGCCGAGCAGGTTCTCGGCCTTCACCTTGAAGCCATCGAAGCCGATCTCGTATTCCTTCATGCCGCGATAGCCGAGCACCTTGATCTCGCCACCGCTCATGCCAGGCGCGGGGAAGGGATTGGCGTCGTCGCCGCGCGGCTTCTCGGCCAGCAGCATCGAGAGGCCCTTGTAGCCCGGCTCGCTCGGATCGGTGCGCACCAGCAGAGTCATCAGGTCGGTGCGCGCCGCGTGCGTGATCCAGGTCTTGTTGCCGGTGACTTCGTAGAAGTCGCCGTTCTTGATCGCGCGGGTACGCAGGCTGCCGAGGTCGGAGCCGGTATTCGGTTCGGTGAACACGGCGGTGGGCAGGATTTCGCCCGAGGAAAGCTTCGGCAGCCAGTAATGCTTCTGCTCTTCCGTGCCGCCGCGCAGGATCAGCTCGCCGGCGATTTCGGTGCGGGTGCCAAGGCTGCCAACGCCGATATAGCCGCGGCTGAGTTCTTCCGACACCACGCACATCGCGGTCTTGCCGAAGCCGTGGCCGCCGTATTCCTCCGGGATGGTGAGGCCGAACACGCCCATCTCGGCCATTTCCAGCACCACCGGCATTGGGATGAATTCATCCTTGCGGTGCCAGTCATGGGCAAACGGGATCACCTTGTCCTCGGCGAAGCGGCGGAACTGCTCGCGCACCATGGCGAGGGTCTCGTCCAGGCCGAGTTCGCCGAAATTGCCGGTGTTCAGGCTGTCGCTGATAAGCTGCGCGATGCGGCTGCGCACGGCGCTGTTGTTGCCGCCCTGCACCAGGGTCAGCACCGCCGGGATGCGGTAGGCGCCAAGCGCTTCCTGGGTCACGCCGAGATCTTCCGGGCGGCAGATTTCCACCTGGCTCATGGCAATGCCGCCCTGAAGCTGGGCCAGGTATTCGCCGAAACCGGCCTGCAGGATCAGGCTTTCCAGTTCGCTCAGGCGGCCATCAGCCTGAAGCCGCTCGGCCCAGTGCAGCGTTTCCTTCATGGTCGCGGCATAAGTGGCGAACCATGACAGGCCATGGCAGGCGAACTGCTCTTCCTCAAGCCGCGCCGTATCGATGCGGCCATCGGCGCCGCGCACCAGCTGCGCCACCGCCGCCGTGGCTTGCGCCACCAGTTGCTCGGCGGCCCCCAGCGCTTCGCCGCAGGTGGCGAGCAGGTTGGGCAGCAGCAGGCTTTCAGGAGCAGCAGGCAGTTTGACGGCAGCGGACATGGCGGGCGGTCTTCGTTATGAGAGAGAAGCGTTGCATAAAGAGAACGGGGCGCGGCTTTGCACCGCGCCCCGGCCTTCAGGTCAGTTGTTGCCGACCTCGATGGCGTCCTCGACGGTACGCAGGCCCGGCACCTTGGCCGAGACCAGCACCGCCATGTTGCCCGGCTTGTGCTGGTTCTTCCACATCTTGGTGTGGGCGCGCGGAATGTCGGCCCAGGAGAACACTTCCGACATGCAGGGATCGAGGCGGCGTTCGATCACCAGCTGGTTGGCCTGGCTGGCCTGCAGCAGGTTGGCGAAGTGGCTGCCCTGGATGCGCTTCTGCCGCATCCACACGAAGCGCGCGTCGAAGGTGATGTTGAAGCCGGTGGTGCCGGCGCAGAACACCACCATGCCGCCGCGCTTGACCACGAAGCAGCTCACCGGGAAGGTCTGCTCGCCCGGATGCTCGAACACGAAATCGACATCGTTGCCCTTGCCGGTGATGTCCCAGATTGCCTTGCCGAAGGCACGGCACTTCTTCATGTACTCGGCGTATTTCTCGACATCGAGCACCGGCGGCAACTGGCCCCAGCAATCGAAGTCGTTGCGGTTGATCACGCCCTTGGCGCCCAGGCTCATCACGAAGTCGCGCTTCGACTCGTCCGAGATGATGCCGATGGCATTGGCGCCCGAGATGGCGACAAGCTGGATCGCCATCGAGCCGAGGCCGCCGGCGGCGCCCCAGACCAGCACGTTATGGCCCGGCCGCAGGATATGCGGGCGGTGGCCGAACAGCATGCGGTAGGCGGTGGCGAGCGTCAGCGTGTAGCAGGCGCTTTCTTCCCAGGTCAGGTGCTTCGGGCGCGGCATGAGCTGGCGCGACTGCACGCGAGCGAACTGGGCGAAGGAGCCATCCGGCGTCTCGTAGCCCCAGATGCGCTGGGTCGGCGAGTTCATCGGATCGCCGCCATTGCATTCCTCGTCGTCGCCGTCGTCCTGGTTGCAATGGACGATGACTTCGTCGCCGACCTTCCAGCGCTTCACGCGGCGACCGACGGCGTAGACGATACCCGACGCATCGGAGCCGGCGATGTGATACGGCGCCTTATGCACGTCGAAGGGCGAAATCGGCACGCCGAGGCCGGCCCAGACGCCGTTGTAATTCACGCCCGCCGCCATCACCAGGATCAGCACTTCGTCGGCGTCGATCTCTGGCGTCGGCAATACTTCGAGCTGGAACGAATCTTCCGGCGGGCCGTGGCGCTCGCGCCGGATCGCCCAGCCATACATCTGCTTCGGCACATGGCCGAGCGGCGGAATCTCACCCACCTCGTAGAGGTCCTTGTAGCCACCCTTGACCGGCGTGCCATTGGAAGTCTGCAGCGTCACCACGGTCCCACCCGCATTGGACATGTTATTCTCCTTCACCGAGGTAACCCCTCGTCAGATCATCTTTGCCCCTGCCTGACCCGCCATAGGCGAGTGCAGGCGCTGCAATGCGATTGACATTTTTCGGCGGTGCCGCAAAAATGGCAAGTGCGTTTTGCAGTGCAGCGGAGGTTATGATATTTCCGTTGCAGGCCGCAAGGGGGCAATTTAATGTCCCAAAATCGAATCGCGACGGAATATTATTATGACGAAGCCCGTTGAAGCCCCTGCTGCTGCGCAACCCGTTCTTCGCACTAGCAAAAAGCCGGATTCTGCCGCCGCGGTCGAGAAACCTTGGCTTTTCCGCACCTATTCCGGGCATAGCTCGGCCAGTGCCTCGAACGAGCTTTACCGCACCAATCTGGGCCGCGGCCAGACCGGTTTGAGCGTCGCTTTCGACCTGCCGACCCAGACCGGCTACGATTCGGACCATGTGCTGGCGCGCGGCGAAGTCGGCAAGGTCGGCGTGCCGGTGGCGCATCTGGGTGACATGCGGGTGCTGTTCGACCAGATCCCGCTGGCCAAGATGAACACCTCCATGACCATCAACGCCCCGGCGGCCTGGCTGCTGGCGCTTTATATCGCGGTGGCCGAGGAGCAGGGCGCCAGCCGGGCCGAACTGAACGGCACGGTGCAGAACGACATCATCAAGGAATATCTCTCGCGCGGCACCTATATCTTCCCGCCGGCGGCCTCGATGCGGCTGATCACCGATGTGATCGCCTTCACCTATCGCGAGCTGCCGAAGTGGAACCCGACCAATGTGTGCAGCTATCACCTGCAGGAAGCCGGCGCGACGCCGGTGCAGGAACTGGCTTATGCGCTGGCGACCGGCATTGCCGTGCTCGATGCGGTGAAGGCCTCGGGCCAGGTGCCGCCGGAGGATTTCGCGCAGGCTTTCGGGCGCATCAGCTTTTTCGTCAATGCCGGCATCCGGTTCGTGACCGAAATCTGCAAGATGCGCGCCTTCGTCGATCTCTGGGAGGAGATCGGCCGCGAACGCTACGGCGTCACCGACGAGAAGGCTTTGCTGTTCCGCTACGGTGTGCAGGTGAATTCGCTCGGCCTCACCGAGCCGCAGCCGGAAAACAATGTCTACCGCATCCTGCTCGAGATGCTGGCGGTGGTGCTGTCGAAGAAGGCGCGTGCCCGCGCCGTGCAGTTGCCGGCCTGGAATGAAGCGCTGGGCCTGCCGCGTCCCTGGGATCAGCAATGGTCGCTCCGCCTGCAGCAGATCGTCGCCTATGAAACCGACCTCTTGGAATATGGCGACCTGTTCGATGGCAACCCGGCCATTGATACCAAGGTGAGTGAATTGAAGGCTGCCGCGCGGGCCGAACTCAAGCGCATCGAGGATATGGGCGGCGCGATCCAGGCGGTCGAGAGCGGTTATCTCAAGCAGGCGCTGGTGGAAAGCAACACCAATCGCGTGCGGGGCATCGAAACCGGTGCGATCACCGTGGTTGGCGTCAACAAGTTCACCGAAAGCGCGCCGTCGCCGCTGGTGGCCTCCGAGGGCGGCGCCATCATGACCGTCGATCCTGCCGCCGAAGCCGAGCAGATCGAGCGGTTGAAGGCCTGGCGTGCGCAGCGTGACCCGCAGGCAGTGGCGGCAGCCCTTAAGGAGCTGGAAGCGGCAGCCCGCGAAGGGCGCAATATCATGGAGCCGAGCATTGCGGCGGCGAAGGCCGGCGTCACCACCGGCGAATGGGCCGGCTGCCTGCGCGGCGTGTTCGGTGAATACCGTGCGCCCACGGGTGTCGCGGCTTCCGCCAATGCTACCGCCGACGATGGCATGGATGAATTGCGTGCCGAAGTCGCCGCCGTGGCGCGCCGGCTTGGCCGCCCGATCAAGCTGCTGGTCGGCAAGCCGGGCCTGGATGGCCATTCCAACGGTGCCGAGCAGATCGCGGTGAAGGCACGCGATTGCGGCATGGAAGTGGTCTATGAAGGCATCCGCCTGACGCCGGAACAGATTGTTTCGGCGGCGCTGGAAGAAGGCGTCCACCTCGTCGGCCTGTCGATCCTCTCTGGCTCCCATGTCGAGCTGGCAACCGATGTGATCGAGCGCATGCGCGCCGAAGGCATCGGCGACGTGCCGGTGGTGGTCGGCGGCATCATCCCGCCAGAGGATGAGCGCAAGCTGCGCGCAGCTGGCATCGCCGCCGTATTCACGCCGAAGGACTTCAACCTGACGCAGATCATGCGCGCCATCGCCCAACTGGTCGACACGACCTATTCCAAGGCGGCTTAAGTCGCGCGGATAAAGCTGCGCTCGCCCAATCGGTGAAAATGACTCGTGGATGCCCCGGCCAAGCCGGGGCATGACGTGTTGCTTTATCCTCCAAACCGCACGTCACCGCCGCGTCAAGCCCGGCAATGACGACGGGGGTGGGGCAGCCCGCCACACATTCCCACGTCATCCCCGGGCTTGACCCGGGGATCTCATGCCATTCTTGATCACCAGCCTGAGATGCGCGGATCAAGTCCGCGCATGACGAGAAGGAAGGCGCAACAAAAAAGCCCAGGGCTTGCCTGGGCTTTTTTTGTTTGAGCCGAAACGGCAACTCAGTTGATCGGGGTGCCTTCTTCCATCGGCGGCAGGTCGATCATGCCGGCTTCGGCCTTGGCCTCTTCCGGGGTCAGGTCGGCATCGGCAGCCGGGGTAGCAGCGGCGGCTGCCGCCGGGCTGGCCTGCACATTGCCGAGTTCGTCGGCGATGGTGAAGGCGCGGATCGGCAGCGTGTCCTTTTCCGGCACCATCGGCGCCAGGGCGAGGTCGAGTTCGATCGGCTTATCCAGCAGGCCACGGTCGGTGCCGAGATGGCGCTCGAAGAAATCCGTGGTGCGGGCGATGGAATCATCCTTGGCGGCGCCTTTGAAGGCATGACCTTCGCCGTTGTAGATTTTCATCTCGTAATCGGCGCCGACATCCTTGAGCAGGCTTTCCAGCTCATGCGCCTTGCGCACCGGCACGATGCGGTCGCGGTCGCCATGCAGCACCAGGGTCGGCGGCATGCGGTCGATGCCCTTGCGCTGCACTTCCGCCGGCATGGCGCCGAACATGTTCACCACCGCCTGCACGCGGGCATCGCGGCTGCCGAGGCTCAGGGCATGGAAGCCGCCGAGCGAGAGGCCGAACACGCCGATCTTGTCGCTGTCGACATAGCCGAGCTTGGAGACATAGGAGATCGCCGAGGCGATTACCTTCTCGCGCTGCTCATGCAGGGCGGGCGATGCCTTGCGGGCCTCGGAGAGGCCGTCGAAATAATGCACCACGAAGGCGGAGATGCCGCGATCGGCCAGGGCCTTCGCCTGCGGGTAGAATAGCGAGCCGTCGCCAAGGCCATGCGAGCCATGAAGGATCAGCACGGCGGGGGCCTTGCCGGCATAGCCGAGCAGGGAGGTGTCACCCTTGATGATATCCACCCGCACCCAGCGGCCGTCGATCATGAAGCCATCGCCGCGCGCCTGGGCGGCGGCGCGGGCCGGCTCGGCATTCTTCTGCTTGCGCTGCTTCGGCGCCGCCTTGGCCGGTTGTGCCTTGGCGGTCTGGGTGGTTTTCTCGGTCTGCTTGTGTGTACGCGGCTGGCCCGAGGCGCTCCAAGGGGTGAGCGCCAGGGCCGGTAGGGCGCCCAGGGCAAACGCCACCGCAGTGATGCGGTGAAAGCGTCGTAGCGTCGCAGCCAAGCCCAAGGCCATTAACTCCCCCGTTAACCCCCTGTTTACCCTAACCGGATAGCCTAGGACCATCCGGTGTTACAAACTGTAACGACCGCGGCCGGGCTTGTCACCCCTTAAATCGCATAAAAATTCCGCCCGATTCGTTAATCGGAACATGGGGTTGACTCAACATACTGTGGCTGCTTGACGCTCCCCGGCCACCTCCCTACCTTATTTGCGACCAGCGGCCCACAAACGGGACCGCGCCAGAATAAGGAACCACTCCCATGTCCGCCGCGACGACCAAGGTGACCGACGACTCTTTCGAGACCGATGTGCTCAAGGCCTCGGGCCCGGTGCTGGTCGATTTCTGGGCTGAGTGGTGCGGCCCGTGCCGCCAGATCGCCCCGGCGCTGGACGAAATCGCGCAGGAGATGGGCGGCAAGCTCACCGTCGCCAAGGTGAATATCGACGAGAACCCGACCACCCCGACCAAGCTCGGCGTGCGCGGCATCCCGACGCTGATCCTGTTCAAGGATGGCAAGCCGGTGGCGACCAAGATCGGCGCCATGCCGAAAAGCCGCCTAGTCGAGTGGATCAACTCCTCGATCTAGACGACACCTACGAGTTGCGGGCCAGCACTTGGCCCGCCAGATACAGCGAGCCGGCGACGAGAAATCGCGCCGGCTCTTTTGCTGTGTGCAGGCCCGAGAGGAAGCGCAAAGCCTCGGCGGCATTGGTGGCTGGCCAGGTGCTCAGGCCCTCGGCCAACGCGATGCGAGCCAGATCCTCCGCCGTCAGACTATTGGCCTCGCCGGGAATGGGGATAGTGGCGGCGGCGGCGATATGGGGCCTTAAGGGTCGCAGGAAGCCGCCCGGCTCCTTGGTGTTGAGCATGCCGGCCACCAGATAGGTGCGCCGCCGCATTGCCGGATCGGCATGCCATTGCCGCAGCATCGCCGCCAGCGCCTCGCCGGCCATCGGGTTATGGCCGCCATCGAGCCAGAGTTCGGCATCCGGCGGCAGCAGGTCGAGCAACGGGCCCTGGGTCAGGCGCTGCAATCGCGCCGGCCATTCCACGGCACGCAAACCCGTCGCGATGGCGGCTTCGGGCAGCTTCAATTGCAGGGCGCAGGCAATCGCCGTGCCGGCATTCTCGATCTGGTGTGGACCGGGCAGGGCCGGGCGCGGCAGGCGCAGATGCTGCGTATTGCTGTGCCACGCGAGGCCGTCGCGTGTTGCCGCTACCTGCCATTCATGGCCATGGCGCAAGAGCGGCGCCTGCAATTGGGCGGCGCGTGCCTCCAGCACGCGGGCCGCTGCCGCGCGCTGCGGCCCGACCACGCAAGGCACACCGGGCTTGAGGATGCCGGCTTTCTCAAACGCGATCTTTTCCAGCGTGTCGCCGAGGAAAGCGATGTGATCCATGCCGATGGGGGTGATGGCGGTCAGCGCCGGCTGCGGTACCAGGTTGGTGGCATCCAGCCGACCGCCGAGCCCGGTTTCCAGCAGCACCAGATCGGCGGGTTCGTCGGCGAAGGCGCGGAAGGCGGCTGCCGTGGTGATCTCGAAGAAGGTGATCGGGGCCTCGCCGTTGATGCGTTCGAGGTCGCTGAGCAAGGCCTGTAGCCGCTCCTCCTCGATCAGCTTGCCATTCAGCCGGATACGCTCGTGGAAGCGCACCAGATGCGGCGAGATATAGGCATGCACGCGCAAGCCGGCGGCTTCCGCCATGGCCCGCAGATAGGCGACCAGCGAGCCTTTGCCATTGGTGCCGGCGACATGCACCACCGGCGGCAGTTTCAACTGCGGATCGCCAAGCTTGCGCATCAACCCGGCGACGCGGTCGAGCGACAGGTCGATCACCTTCGGGTGCAGCGCCATCAGGCGTTTCAGGATGGCATCGGATGGCAGGGCAGACGGGACCACGCGAACTCCGCAAGATTTATCAATAGGGGCCATGATACTGGTTTAGCGTTCTCGCCGCAGCAGGGATGCCCGCATGTCCGACCCGCTTTTCACTACTACAGACCAGGCCGGCTATGTCCGCCGCTTCACGCGGGTGACGGAATATATCTACGCCCATCTCGATGCCGAACTCGACCTTGCCATCCTGGCCGAAGTGGCGGCGCTGTCACCCTGGCATTGGCACCGCATCTGGCAGGCAGTCTATGGCGAATCCGTGGTGCAGACGGTGAAGCGCCTGCGCCTGCAGCGCGCCGCCGCCGATCTGGTGCATAGCTCGATGCCGCTCGACGATGTGTGGCCGCGCGCCGGCTATGGCAGCGCCGCCGCCTTCAACCGCGCTTTCAAGGAAGCCTATGGCCTGCCGCCGGCGGAATACCGCAAGAGCGGCAGCCACACCCGCTTCACCCTGCAATTCGCGCCCAAGGGAGTCGTTGCCATGCATGATGTGTCGATCCGCAAGCTCAGCCCCGCCATGCTCGCCGTGGTGCCGCATCGCGGCTCCTACATGGAAATCGGCCGTGCCTTCGAAACCCTGTTCGGCGTGCTCGGCGCGCGCGGGCTGCTGCGGCCTGGGCTGTGCATGAAGGGATTGTATTACTCCGACCCGACCTCGGTGCCGGAAGCCGAGTTGCGCTCGGCGGCGGGCATTGTCGTTCCCGATGCCGGCTTTCCGGTCGAGGCGCCGCTTGAGCGCGCCGAATTGCGCGGCGGCGAGTATGCCGTGCTGCGCCACAAGGGACCGTATTCCGACATGCGGCCGGCCTATGACTGGCTGTTCGGCACCTGGCTGGTGCAATCGGGCCGCGAGGCCGCCGATGCGCCGGTCTTCGAGGAGTATCTGAACAACCCGCGCGAAGTGCCGCCGATCGAATTGCTCACGGATATCTGCCTGCCGCTGAAGTGAGCGGCGAGACTCCAGTCACCTCTCCGTCGTCATGCGCGGACTTGATCCGCGCATCTCAGGCCAAATAGAGAAAGATGCCTGGGTCGAGCCCGGGCATGACGAGTGTATAAAAACGGCTGTGGAAACTAATCCACGATCAACGCGGCCGGATGGCGCCGTGCGGGATTTCGCCGGTCGGCGGCACGTCGAGGCCGGGGCGCGGCAGGGCCACCACATCGGCCTTGGTCACCGGCTCCAGCAGCAGCGACACAATGCGGCCCAATGTCTCACGCAGCTTGTGGCGATGCACCACCTGGTCCAGCATGCCGTGCTCCAGCAGGTATTCGGCGCGCTGGAAGCCTTCCGGCAGGGTTTCGCGGATGGTCTGCTCGATCACGCGCGGGCCGGCGAAACCGATCAGCGCGCCGGGTTCGGCGATCTGGATATCGCCAAGCATGGCATAGGAAGCAGTGACGCCGCCGGTGGTCGGATCGGTCAGCACCACGATGAAGGGCAGATGCGCCTCGCGCAGGCGCTGCACGGCGATCACCGTGCGCGGCATCTGCATCAGGCTGAGGATGCCTTCCTGCATGCGGGCACCGCCGGCAGCGGCGAACACGATCAGCGCCGCGCGCTGGCTCACCGCCAGTGTCGCCGCCGCGATCAAGGCCTCGCCGGCCGCCATGCCCATGGAACCGCCCATGAAGGCGAAATTCTGCACCGCGACGACCACGTCCTTCTTCTGCAGCGTGCCATGCGCCACCACGATGGCATCGCGCAAAGCCGTCTTGTTGCGCGCATCCTTCAGGCGGTCGGGGTATTTCTTCTGGTCGCGGAAGCTTAAGGGATCCTGGATCACGTCCGGCAATTCGATGGTCTGGTATTCGCCGTCATCGAACAGCGCGGCGAAACGCTCCTTCGAGCCGATGCGCATGTGATGGTCGCATTTCGGGCAGACATGCTGATTCTCCTCCACTTCCTTGGAGTAGATCATCTGGCCGCAGGCCGGGCATTTGCGCCACAGGTTGTCGGGCGTGTCCTTCTTCCGCGTCATCTCGCGGATCTTCGGCAGCACCGTGCGTGTTAACCAGTTCATGGGCGCGTCAACCAGTTCATAGCGTTACTCCCTCAGATCACTTGCGCGCGGTGCGCACGGCGTCGCCGAGTTCCCGCACCAGCGCCAGCACATGCGCCGCCGGGTCGATGCCCTTAACTTGGGCTTCCGCCACCCGTTCGACAAGGGCCGAGCCGACGACGGCGGCATCCGCCGCGCGGGCGATCTCGGCGGCGCGCTGGCCGTCGCGGATGCCGAAGCCGACGCCAATGGGCAGCTTGGTATGCTTGCGCAGCCGGCCAACGGCAGCGGCAACCGCGCTGGCATCGGGCGCGGCGGCGCCGGTGATGCCGGCAATCGACACGTAGTAGAGGAAGCCCGATGTGTTGGCCAGCACGGCGGGCATGCGCTTGTCGTCCGTCGTCGGCGTCGCCAGCCGGATGAAATGCAGCCCGGCCTGGATCGCCGGCAGGCAGAGTTCATCGTCTTCCTCGGGCGGCAGGTCGACCACGATCAGGCCATCGACGCCGGCTTCCTTGGCATCTTTCAGGAAGGCATCGACGCCATAGGCGGAGATCGGGTTGAAATAGCCCATCAGCACGATCGGCGTGGCGTTATCTGTCTTGCGGAAGCCGCGCACCAATTGCAGCGTCTTGCGCAAAGTGGCGCCATTCGCCAGCGCGCGCAGATTGGCAGCCTGAATCGAGGGGCCATCGGCCATCGGATCGGTGAAGGGTACGCCAAGTTCGATTACATCGGCGCCAGCCGAGGGCAGGCCGGCCAGCAGCCGGGCACAGGTGTCGTGGTCGGGATCGCCGGCAGTGATGAAGGTGATCAGGCCGGCGCGGCCTTCGGCTTTCAGGGCTTGGAAACGGGCGTCGATACGGCTCACGGCAGGCTTCCTTAGAGAGTGACGCCAAGCGCGCGGGCGACGGTGAACACATCCTTGTCGCCGCGGCCGCACAGATTCATCACCATCAGGTGATCCTTGGGCAGGGTCGGCGCCCATTTGATGACATGCGCCAGCGCATGCGAGGGTTCCAGCGCCGGGATGATGCCTTCAAGCCGCGAGCAGAGTTGGAACGCATCAAGCGCCTCGCGGTCAGTGGCCGAGACATACTGCACGCGGCCGACATCATGCAGCCAAGCATGTTCCGGGCCGATGCCGGGATAGTCGAGGCCGGCGGAAATCGAATGCGCCTCGGTGATCTGGCCATCCGCATCCTGCAGCAGGAAGGTGCGGTTGCCATGCAGCACGCCCGGCACGCCGCGCGCCAGCGATGCTGCATGCTTCTCGGTATCGAGGCCTTCGCCGGCGGCTTCCACGGCGTGGATCTCGACATCCGGATCGTCCAGGAAGGGATGGAACAGGCCGATGGCATTGGAGCCGCCGCCGATGCAGGCCACCAGGCTGTCGGGCAGGCGGCCTTCCTTCTGCATCATCTGCTCGCGGGTCTCGCGGCCGATCACCGACTGGAAATCGCGCACCAGGGCCGGATAGGGATGCGGGCCGGCCGCCGTGCCGATGATGTAGAACGTGTCATGCACGTTGGTCACCCAGTCGCGCAGCGCTTCGTTCATCGCATCCTTGAGCGTGCGCGAGCCGGACGTGACCGGGCGCACTTCGGCACCCAGCAGCTTCATGCGGAACACGTTCGGCGCCTGGCGCTCGATATCGGTCTCGCCCATGTAGACCACGCAGGGCAGGCCGAAGCGGGCGGCGACCGTGGCGGTAGCGACGCCATGCTGGCCGGCGCCGGTCTCGGCAATGATGCGCTTCTTGCCCATGCGCTTGGCCAGCAGGATCTGGCCGATGCAATTGTTAATCTTGTGCGCGCCGGTATGGTTCAGCTCGTCGCGCTTGAAATAGATCTTGGCGCCGCCAAGATGCTCGGTCATGCGCTCGGCGTAGTAAAGCGGGCTCGGCCGGCCGACATAATCGGTGAGGAAGTAATCCATCTCCGCCTTGAAGGCGGGATCGTTCTTGGCGGCGGTGTATTCGCGCTCGAGGTCGAGGATCAGCGGCATCAGCGTCTCGGCGACGAAGCGGCCACCGAAGATGCCGAAATGGCCACGTTCATCGGGGCCGGAGCGATAGGAATTCAGCGCGGTCATGCGTTCAGTCCTTATAGGCGAAAAGCGGTATCGAGGAAGGCGCGGATCTTGGCCGGGTCTTTCTTGCCTGGCGCGCTTTCCACGCCAGACGAGACATCCACGGCCGTAGCGCCGGAGCGGCGCACGGCTTCCTCGAGATTGTCAGGAGTCAGGCCGCCGGAAAGCAGCCAGGGGCGCTTGAAGCTCTTGCCCTTCAGCATATCCCAGTCGAAAGCCTGGCCGTTGCCGCCAGGCCGCGTCGCGTCCTTGGGCGGCGCGGCATCGAACAGCAGCCAGTCGACGATATCCTCGTAGTCGCGCGCCTTCTCGATATCGGCCGGCGTGCTCACCTTGATCGCCTTGATGATCGGCAGGCCGAAATAGATGGTGATGGCGCGGCAGCGTTCCGGCGTCTCGTCGCCATGCAATTGCAGCAGGTCGAGCCGCGCCTTGCCGAGGATGGCATCGAGCTGGTCGTTGCTCGGATCGACGAACAGGCCGACCCGATCCGTGCCGCTGGGTACTTCGTTGAGCAGGGTGACAGCCGCTTCGAGGCCGAGATTGCGCGGCGAGGGCGGGAAGAACACGAAGCCGAGCATGTCGGCCTCGAATTCCAGCGCGGTCTCCAGCGCGACCGGATCGGTGATGCCGCAGATTTTGGTGAACAGGGCCATCAGGCGATCCCGGCGATTTCCTGCGCGATGGCACGCGCGGCGGCATCGGGGTCCTCGGCTTCGGTGATCGGGCGGCCGATCACCAGATGGTCGGCGCCGAGCTTCAGCGCGTCGGCCGGGCCCATCACGCGCTTCTGGTCGCCGGCAGCACTGCCCTTGGGGCGGATGCCGGGTACCACCAGCTTGAAATCCGGGCCGCAGGCTTCGCGCAGCAGCGCGATTTCGGTGGCGGCGCAGATCACGCCGGTGGCGCCATTGGCCTGGGCCAGCTTGGCCAGCCGCACCACATGCGCCGAAACGTCGCCGCCCAGCCCAACAGCCTCCAGGTCGGCGGCATCCAGCGAGGTCAGCACGGTCACGGCCAGGATCTGCGGCTTCTGCCGGCTGGAGGCGGCGGCCTCCACGGCGGCACGGATCATCGCAGCTCCACCCGAGGCATGCACGGTGACGAACATCGGCCCCATGCCGGCGGCGGCCGAGCGGATGGCGCCGGCCACGGTGTTGGGGATGTCGTGAAACTTGAGGTCGAGGAATAGCGGCGCACCGGTGGGCAGGATGGCGCGCACCTCGGTCGGGCCGTGGGCGGTGAAGAATTCCTTGCCCAGCTTGACGCCGAAGCCGGCGGCGGTCGCGGCACGGGCGCAGCGGGCGGCATAGGCCAGCTCGGTGGTATCGATGGCGCAGAAAACGGGGGTTTGGCGGGTCATAGCCGGGCTTATACTAAAAAGCGGCCCCCGAGTCTGCCCTTTTGGCCCCGGAAAATTGGCCTGCGAAAACCGCCTCAGTGACCGGAAAAAACGGCTCAAACAAGGGGTTAACGCGCCGGCAGGGCCACCGCGCGGCGGATCATTTCCGCCAGTTGCTGCGCCAGGCAGCCATTCATGGTTTCAGCCTCGCGCATCTGGGTTTCCTGGCTCTTGGCCTGCAGGTCGAAGATCTCGTTCTCGGCCCAGAACTGCATCATGTCGTGACGCGGGAAAACCGGCACACCCTCGCTGTCGCCAACCCAGTTCATCATCTGGTCGAAGCGCTCGGTATCCACCATGGGCGAGAGCCGGGCGCGGTATTGCGGCGCGATCAGGATGGTGTCGATGCCGGCGGCACGCAGCCGGCGCAGGCCGTCGCTGAGGCTTTCGGCGAAACTGTTCGGATCGGTCTGGCGCGCGGCTTCCACGTTGCCGGTCTGCCAGATCAGCAGGTCGGGCTTGGCCGGCACGACTTCGGCGGCGATGCGCTTCTGCATCTGCGTGGTCGATTGCATCCGCAGCGACAGGTTGTCGATGCTGAATTGTTTGCCGGGAAAACGCATCTGCAGCGCATCGGGCAGGCCGGCGACATAGGTGCGCGCCAAGCCGCCGGTATCGTGTTTCAGCGACGACGACGTGCCCAGCACCACGATGCGGATCTCGCTGCGGGCCTTGAGTGCCTTGGCCAGGTTTTTCAGCGGCGCATCGACGAAGCGCAGGCTGTCGGGCAGCGTGCAGCGTTCCTTCGGCTCGGTATTCGCGCTGGTCTGTGCCGCACCGGGCAGGGCGGGAAGCAACAGCAGCAGTATCAGCAGCAGGCATCTCATGGCCGGTCAGTCCCCGCCGGCCGGCACGCGGGTTTTGCCTCCGCGCGGCGCCGAACCGGCTTTTTCAGTATCTGTATACCAAGTCAGCAGATAGGCAAGCGCCACCATCATGCCCATGCCGACCAGGCTGACCAGGAATTGCGCCGGCAGGCTGGGGCTGATTTCCACCAGCACGAATTGCGCGGCGAAGGAGAGGAAGATGCTGGCGCAGAACACGTCCAGGGAATGCTTGCCGCAGAGCAGCACCGGGCGGGCCAGACGGGAGGACAGGAAGGCGGCATGCGGCGATACCAGCCGCACCACCAGATAGGCCTGGGCGAGGAAATGCAGCAGCCGCAGCAGATCGAGTTCGGTCTTGTCGATGGGATAGAGCAGGCGCCGCAGCCAATGCGGCACATACTGGCTCCACGGCGGGTAGAGCCAGGTACAGACGATGGCGAAGGCGAACAGCAGGTAAAGGCCGGCGGCCCAGCTTGTCAGCCCAGCCGGCAGCCGCCGCCAGGGCGCGGCATTGCGGTGCATGGCGCACCAGGCACCGATCAGGAACAGGAACTGCCAGGCCAGCGGGTTGAAGAACCAGCCGCCTTCCGGATAGGCCGGCAGGTTCCAGTGCCATTGCTGCACGCCGAGCCAGAGCAGGAAGCTCGCCGCCATCAGGGTTTTCGGCCAGCGTTTCAGCAGCGGCAGCAGCAGCGGGAAAACCAGCAGCAGTGCGATATACATCGGCAGCACATCCATGTTCGCCGGCTTGAACTTCAGCAGCAGCGCCTGCAGCATCAGGATATGCGGATGCTCGAACAATTCCGCGATGCCCATTTCCTCGGCGAAGGCCGGGTTGAAGCGATCGGCGACATAGGCGATATGCGCCACGAACACCATGAACAGGAAGATATGCGCGGTGTAGATCTGCCACACGCGGCGGCCGATGCGCGCGGCGGTGACGGTCCAGCCGACGCGCTCGGGCAGGGCGCCGAAGGCCAGCATCACCGAATAGCCGGAAATGAACACGAAGATTTCGGTGGCGTCGGAAAAGCCGTAATTGCGGTTGCTGATCCAGCTCACCACATTGCCGGGAATATGGTTGAGGAAGATGAACAGCAACGCCAGGCCGCGGAAGAAATCCAGCCTGAGGTCGCGTTCCGCCTTGCCTTCCACTCCCGCCATCAAAAGCCCCTGCAGCCTCCCTGGCGGGCAGTATGGGAAATCGCTAGACTGGGCGCAATGCGCAAAACCCTCACATACCTTGCCCTGCTGCTGCCCGTTCTGGTGGGTGTGCCTGGGCCATCCCACGCCGCCGACCATGCCGCCGCCCATGCATCGGTGCTGATGTATCATCGCTTTGGCGAGAACCGCATCCCGTCGACCAATATCCGGCTGGAGCAGTTCGAGGCGCATCTGGCGGAACTCACGTCGGGCGCCTACCGCGTGCTGCCGCTGGCCGAAATCGTGGCGAAGCTGAAAAAAGGCGAACCGCTGCCCGACCGCGCTGTCGCCATCACCGCCGACGACGCCTATCTCTCGATTGCCACCGAAGGCTGGCCGCGCCTGAAGAAGGCCGGGCTGCCCTTCACGCTGTTCGTCGCCACCGAGCCGGTGACGAGCCGCATCAAGGGCTACATGACCTGGGACGATGTGCGGCGGCTCCGCGATGAAGGCGTCACCATCGGCGCCCATGGTCACACGCATCTGTCGCTGCCCTCGCTCACCCCCGATGGCATCCGCAAGGACCTCGACACCTCGATGCAATTGTTCGAGAAGGAACTGGGCGAGAAGCCGTCGTTGTTTGCCTATCCGTTTGGCGAATGGGATGCCAAGAGCCTGGAGATCGTGAAGGGCATGGGCTATGCGGTGGCGTTCGGCCAGCATTCCGGCTCGATGCATGCGCGCAACGATTTCTTCTGGATGCCGCGCTTCCCGATGAACGAGACATTCGGCTCCATCGAGCGCCTGCGTCAGGCGCTGAATTCCCTGCCGCTGCCGGTCAGCGATGTCGAGCCGAAAGATGTGCTGGTGAAACTCGGCCAGACGCCCAATCCGCCGACGCTGCGCTTCACCGTCGACCCGGAGGTCGAGCGGCTGAACCAGATGGTCTGCTACACCTCGGAAGGCAAGGCGATTACGCCGAAGCTGATCGGCGAGCGGCGCTACGAGATGCACGCCCCGGCGCCGCTGCAGCCGCCGCGTGACCGTATTTCCTGCTCGGTGCCAAGCAAGGAGCGTGGCCGCTTCCGCTGGTTCGGCATCCAGTTCACGGTGGTGAAGTAAATCCAAAACGGACTCGTGGATGCCCCGGCCAAGCCGGGGCATGACGGCCCAACTAATAAGTCGTCATGCGCGGACTTGATCCGCGCATCTCATGGAGCATCGGCATAAGATCCCCGGGTCAAGCCCGGGGATGACGAGGTTTGTTTTCAGTGTCATGCCCTGCGGAGGCAGGGCATCCACGAGTGGTTTTTAGAACTTTTCCGGCTTCGGGCTGCCGACCGAGCGGAAGAATTCCTCCACGGCGGCTCGGCGCGGGATCGGGCCGACGGCGCCAAAGCCGATGGTGGTGAGCGCCGCTGCCGTGTTGGCATAGGCGGCGGCTTCCGGCGGGCTGGCGCCACGCGCGATTTCGGCCAGGAAGGCGCCGTCGAAACAGTCGCCGGCACCGGTGGCATCCACACTCGGCACGCTGTGGCCCGGCACGCGCCAGCGGCTGCCATCGCCTAAGCGCAGCAGCACGCCGGCAGCACCGCATTTCAGCACCACCAGGGCGCCGCCGAGTTGATGATAGAAATCCAGGATCGCTTCCGGCTGCTCCAGGCCGCACAGCGCGCGGGCATCCTCCAGGCTCGGCAGCAGGATATCGGCGAGTTTCGCGGCGCGGTGGGTTTCTTCGCGCGCCTGCTCGATGGGCCAGAGCTTGAGCCGCAGGTTGGTATCGAAGGAAACGCGGCGGCCAAGCTTCCTGGCCTCCGCCATGGCGGCGAAGCTGGTGGCGCGCAGGTCGGCGGAAACGCCCAGGCTGATGCCGGAAACATGCAGGATGGCCGCGCTGGCAATGCGGCCCGGCGGCAGGTCGGCGGGCAGCATGCGGCTGGCCGCCGAGCCCTTGCGGTAATAGCTGAAGGTGTGGCCGGTTTTGCCATGGGTGACGAAATAGATGCCGGTCGGTGCGTCAGCACGCCGCGCCACGCCGCTGGTATCGACGCCCTCGCGCTGCCACAGGTCGAGCAGCAGGGCGCCGAAGGGATCGTCGCCGACCAGGGTGAGATAGCCGACCCGGGCGCCCTGGCGTGCCGCCGCGATGGCGCAGTTCGAGGTATCGCCACCATAGTCGCGCAAATACTGGTCGCTGTCCGAGCCGCCGGTCTGGTTGAACTCGACCATCGCCTCGCCCAGGCACAGAATGTCCAGGTTCATACCGGCCTCCCGGCTTCCTTCCTAGCCCAATCAGTAGCTTAGGGGCAACCGGTTTCTTACATATCAGATACGACTTGTGGGGTTCGGGAGCGCCTGCTAGGGTCTGGCGGAACTCAGAATCCGAATGCAGTCCGTTGTCTTCAGGAGGCCGTCATGGCCAAGGCCAAGCCGTTGCGCGCCGGCACTATCGAACGCCCGAAGTCGCTCACCGAGCTGGTCAAGGAGCATATCCGCACCCGCATCATCGATGGCGAGTTGAAGCTTGGCGAGGCGTTGTCGGAGAATGTGCTGGCGGCCCAGCTTGGCATTTCCAAGACTCCGGTGCGCGAGGCCCTGCTGCAGCTCAAGCTCGAGGGCCTGGTGGATATCCAGCCGCAGCGCGGCTCCTTCGTGTTCACCATGAACCCGAAGGACATGGAGGAATTCTGCGAATACCGCATCATCCTCGAAACCGCCGCCTTGCGCAGCGCCATCGAGAATGACGAGGCTGGCCTAGTGGTGGCGCTTGAGCAACGTGCCAAGAAGATGGTGAAGGCGCTGGAGGAAAACGATTTTTCCAGCTATCGCCGCATCGACACCGATTATCACCGCCAGATCCTGCAGCGGGCGCAGAATTCCTACCTGCTCAATGCCCATAGCCAGCTTGAAATGAAGATCCAGGCCCTGCGTGCCCATGTGACGCAGCGCGACCGCTCCATTGAAGTGTCGCTGGCTGAGCATTTGAGCATCGTCAAGTTGCTCAAGGCCAACGACAAGGCCAAGGCGCTGACCGTGCTGAGTGGCCATATCCGTGCCGCCTCGCGCGATTTCCGCGCGCTTTCGGAAGAAGGCGGCAGCCTTGGCTGAACAGAAGCTGAGTGACGCGGCGGCGCCCATGGACCGCACGCTGTTGCAGGGCATTGGCTTCATGCTGCTCGGCACGGCTTTGTTCACCTTCAACGACGCGCTTGGCAAATGGCTGGTGGTCAGCGTCGCGGTCGGGCAATTGCTGTTCATCCGCTCGGCCGCCGCCTTCCTGATCCTGGCACCGATGATCCATCGCGCCGGCTGGCGCCAGGTTTTCGTGGTGGAACAGCCCTGGCGCCACAGCCTGCGGCTGGCGCTGATCGTGGTCGAGGTCGCGGCTTTCTACATGGCGGTGCGGCATCTGCCGCTGGCCGATGTGATGAGCGTGTATCAGGCAGCACCCCTGATCGTCACCGTGCTGGCAATTCCTCTGCTGGGTGAGCGCGTCGGCTGGCGCCGCGCCCTGGCGGTCGGTGTCGGTTTCATCGGCGTGCTGCTGGTGCTGCGGCCCGAGGGCGGCGTGTTCACCGCCCCGGCGCTGATCGCGCTGTTCGGCGCCGTTGCCTATGCCCTGCTGATGGTGACGACACGGCAATTGCGCGCCTCAAGCAATCTCACCCTGATCGCCTGGCATACCGTCGGCGTCGGCCTGTTCGGCCTCGCTTCCCTGCCCTGGGGCTGGGAGCCGCTCGACCTGACAACGCTGGTTCTGCTCGGGCTGATCGGCGTGGTCGCCACCTCGGCGCATGTCTGCATGAACCAGTCGCTGAAACTGGCACCGGCCAGCACAGTGATGCCCTACCAGTATAGTTCGCTGCTCTGGGCCATCCTGCTCGGCTGGCTGTTCTTCGGCGACATCCCCACCGGTGCCATGCTGCTCGGCGCCGGCATTATCGTCGCCAGCGGCCTTTTCGTGCTGCACCGCGAGCAGCTCGGCAAAAAAGCATAAGACTTCAATCGGGAGTGAAACGATGACCAGCAAGCCCCAGAACGACAAGAAGCGCCTGCGCAGCCGCGAATGGTTCGACAATCCCGATGATCCGGGCATGACCGCGCTGTATCTGGAACGCTACCTGAATTACGGCCTCACGCTGGGCGAATTGCGCGGCACCAAGCCGATCATCGGCATCGCGCAATCGGGCAGCGATCTTTCGCCCTGCAACCGCCACCATCTCGATCTCGCCTCGCGCATCCGCGACGGTATCCGCGATGCCGGCGGCCTGCCGCTGGAATTCCCCACCCATCCGATCCAGGAAACCGGCCGCCGCCCCACCGCCGCGCTCGACCGCAACCTCGCCTACCTGACCCTGGTGGAATTGCTGCATGGCTATCCGCTGGATGGCGTGGTGCTCACCACGGGCTGCGACAAGACCACGCCGGCCCTGCTGATGGCGGCAGCCACCGTGAATATCCCGGCCATCGTGCTGTCCGGCGGCCCGATGCTGGATGGGCATTACAACGGCCAGCTTGCCGGTTCCGGCACCGTGGTGTGGTTCGCGCGCCAGGAACTCGCCGCCGGCCGCATCAATTATGATGAATTCCTCGAAATGGTGGCGTCTTCCGCGCCATCGCCGGGCCATTGCAACACCATGGGCACGGCGCTCTCGATGAACAGCCTGGCGGAAGCCCTCGGCATGTCGCTGCCCGGCTGTGCCGCTATACCGGCGCCCTACCGCGAACGCGCCCAGATGGCCTACGAAACCGGCCGCCGTGCCGTCGAGATCGTGCATGAGGATCTGCGCCCCTCCCGCGTGCTTACCCGCAAGGCATTCGAGAATGCCATTGTTGCGGCGTCCGCGCTCGGTGCCTCGACCAACTGCCCGCCGCATATCAATGCCATCGCGCGCCATATTGGCGTCGATCTCGATGTGAAGGAATGGGACAAGATCGGCTACGACATTCCGTTGCTGGTCAATTGCATGCCGGCCGGCAAATATTTGGGCGAATCCTTCCACCGCGCCGGCGGCGTGCCGGCGGTGATGCGCGAATTGCTCGAAGCCGGCAAGCTGCATGGCGATGCTCTCACCATCAACGGCAAGACGATGGGCGAGAATGTGAAGCATGCCAAGAACGGCAATCCTGACGTGATCATGCCTTACAACAAGCCGTTGCTCCCCGAAGCCGGCTTCCTGGTGCTGGGCGGCACGCTGTTTGACTCGGCGGTGATGAAGACCTCGGTGATCTCGCCGGAATTCCGCAAGCATTTCCTGGAGCGCAAGGGCGACGAGGGCGCCTTCGAGGGCACCGCCATCGTGTTCGAGGGGCCGGAGGATTACCACCACCGCATCAACGATCCGTCGCTGCCCATCGACGAGAATGCCATTCTCATCATCCGCAATAGCGGCCCGGTGGGCTATCCCGGCTCGGCCGAAGTGGTGAACATGCTGCCGCCGGATCGCCTGGTGAAGCAGGGCGTGCTGCTGCTGCCCTGCATCGGCGATGGTCGCCAGAGCGGCACCTCGGGCAGTCCGTCGATCCTCAACGCCTCGCCGGAAGCGGCGGTGGGTGGTGGCCTGGCCCTGCTCGAAACCGGCGACCGCGTGCGCATCGACCTCAACAAGCGTTCCGCCGATATCATGATTTCGGCCGAGGAACTGGAACGCCGCCGCAAGGCCTGGACACCGCCGAAGCTGGTGAACGCGACGCCCTGGCAGGAACTGCACCGCAAGACCGTGGGCCAGCTTTCCACGGGCGGCTGCATGGATTTCGCCACCGGCTACCAGAAGGTCGACGAAACCTTCGGCGTGCCGCGCCACAATCACTGAGGAGCCATAATCATTAAGGAGTGAGTGCCATGAGCAATGGTCCCGTAATCCGCCTGCATCCGGACGACAACGTGGTGATCGCCCGTTCGGCGCTCGCCGTTGGCACCTCGATTCCGGGCGAGAATGTCGTTACCGCCGAACCCGTGCCCGCCGGCCACAAGCTGGCGGTGCGCGCGATTTCGCCGGGCGATGCCGTGACGCGCTATGGCCAGATCATCGGCTTCGCCACCCAGGCGGTGCAGCCAGGCCGCCATGTGCATACGCATAATATGGGCATGGGCGATTTCCAGCGCGATTATGCCTTCTCTCAAGCCGTCAAGCCCACCGCCTTCGCCGAACCGCAGGCGACATTCATGGGCATCAAGCGCCCGGATGGCCGCGTCGCGACGCGCAACTATATTGGCATTCTCACCACGGTGAATTGCTCGGCGACTGCTGCCAAGTATGTCGCCGATGCCTTCCGCGCCAATCCCTTCACCGGTGCGAATCCCCTGGCGGAGTATCCCAATGTCGATGGCGTGGTGGCGCTGACGCACAAGCTCGGCTGCGGCCTCAACACCCAGGGCGAGGGCATCGATGTGCTCCGCCGCACCATCGCCGGCTATGCCAGGCACCCGAATTTCCATTCCGTCATCGTCATCGGCCTGGGCTGCGAGGGCAACCAGATCGACACGCTGCTGAAGGCGGAAGGGCTGGAGCGCGGCCCGCATCTGCATACGTTGACGATCCAGGATACCGGCGGCACCGCCAAGACCGTGCAGGCGGCGATGGCCAAGGTGCAGGAATTGTTGCCTGAAGCAAACAAGATCAAGCGCGAGCCGGTGCCGGCGAGCTTCCTCACCATCGGGCTGCAATGCGGCGGCTCGGATGGCTATTCCGGCATCTCGGCCAACCCGGCCTTGGGCGTTGCCTCCGACCTGATCGTGCGCCATGGCGGCACGGTGATCCTCTCGGAAACGCCGGAAACCTATGGCGCCGAGCATCTGCTGACGCGGCGCGCCGTCACGCCCGCCGTGGGCCAGAAGCTGGTCGACCTGATGGGCTGGTGGCGCGACTATACAGAGCGCAATGGCGGCGAGATGGACAATAACCCCTCGCCTGGCAACAAGGCCGGCGGCCTCACCACCATTCTGGAAAAGTCGCTCGGCGCGTCGGCCAAGGCCGGCTCGACCAACCTGGTCGAAGTCTACCGCTATGCCGAGGCGGCGACGGCGCGCGGCTTCGTGTTCATGGACAGCCCCGGCTACGATCCGGTCTCGGCCACCGGCCAGGTGGCGGGCGGCGCCAATGTGGTCTGCTTCACCACCGGGCGCGGCTCGGTGTTCGGCTGCCGCCCGGCGCCGTCGCTGAAACTCGCCACCAACAGCGAGCTATACGCCCGCATGACCGAGGACATGGATATCAATTGCGGCACCGTGGTCGAGGGCAGCGAAAATCTCGAGGCGCTCGGGCGCCGCATTTTCCAGCTCATCCTCGATACCGCCAGCGGCCAGCCGAGCAAAAGCGAGGCGCTCGGTTTCGGCGAGGAAGAGTTCGCGCCCTGGCATATCGGCGCGGTCATGTGACCGCGCGGGGACATATCGGCGCCGTGATGTAATCACGGCAGGGGTTTTTAGTAAAAAAGCCGGTGTTGTTTTACGGCTAGGCGCGCCAAATCAGGGCAGCGCGGCCATTTGAGGCTTGGCACTGCGGCATGCTTTCGCTAAGCTGATATATAAGATGCCACAGGGCATAACGAACAAAAAAGCTTGCAGGGAGTAGGGACCAGATCATGGCCAGCGTGACGGTAAAGCAGGTTCGCAAGAAATACGGCGCCCTCGAGGTGATCCGGGGCATCGACGTGGCTATTCCCGATGGCGAATTCGTCGTGCTGGTCGGCCCGTCCGGCTGCGGCAAGTCGACCCTGCTGCGCATGATCGCCGGCCTGGAAGCGATCACCGACGGCACCATCAGCATCGGCGACGCGGTGGTGAACGATGTGCCGCCGAAGGACCGCGACATCGCCATGGTGTTCCAGAATTACGCGCTTTATCCGCATATGACGGTGCGCGACAATATGGGCTTCTCGCTGAAACTGCGGAAAGCCGACAAGAGCGAGATCGACAGCCGTGTCGCCACCGCCGCCGGCATTCTTGGATTGGGCCAGTATCTCGACCGCTACCCGAAGCAGCTTTCCGGCGGCCAGCGCCAGCGTGTTGCCATGGGCCGCGCCATCGTGCGCAACCCGCAGGTCTTTTTGTTCGACGAGCCGCTGTCCAACCTCGATGCCAAGCTGCGCGTGCAGATGCGCACCGAGATCAAGGCGCTGCACCAGCAGCTCAAGACCACCTCGATCTACGTGACACATGACCAGATCGAGGCCATGACCATGGCCGACCGCATCGTGGTGATGCACGATGGCATCGTCGAACAGATCGGCTCGCCGCTCGAACTCTACGACACCCCGGCCAACCTTTTCGTCGCCGGTTTCATCGGCTCGCCGGCGATCAACCTGATCCAGGGCACGTTGCGCCGCGAGGGCGGTCGCGCCTGGGTCGCCACCGGCGCCGGCATCGACCTGCCGCTTGGCCCCAATGCCGTGGGCGAGGATGGCCAGAGCGTGGTCTATGGCGTGCGGCCGGAGCATCTTTCCCCCGCCAGCAGTGGCGGCCTGCCGGTGAAGGTGGAAGTGGTGGAGCCGACCGGCGCCAACACTTTCGTCTATGCCACGCTCGCCGGCGCCCAGGTCTGCGGCGTATTCGCCGAACGCACCGGCTATGCGCCGGGCGCCAGCATGCACTTCCTGCCACAGCTTGATCGCGTGCATCTGTTCGATGCCGGCAGCGGCAACCGCCTGGTGGCCTGAGTGTATGGCCTGAGTGTATGGCCTGAGCCTATGGTCTGCGCGCATTGATCACCGTCGATTGGGGCAGCACCGGCTTCCGCGCCTGGCGGCTTGATGCCGAGGGCCGGGTGCTGGAGCGCCGTTCCGCGCCACTCGGCATCACGCAGCTTGAAGCCGGCGAACATGGCCCGGCCCTGCAAAGCCAGGTCGGCGACTGGATTGCTGCGGGCGAAAACCGCATCCTGGCCTCGGGCATGATCGGCAGCCGCAATGGCTGGGTCGAGATGCCTTATATCGACTGCCCGGCAGGCCTCGCCGATATCGTTCAGGCCGTGCGGCGCATCGCGTGGGACGGCGATGCCGATCTCTGGTTCTGCCCCGGTCTCTCCTGCCGCGATGCGGAGGGCGTACCCGATGTGATACGCGGCGAGGAAATGCAGGTTTTCGGCGTGGCTGACGAGAATGGCAATGCCGATCTCTGCCTGCCCGGCACCCATAGCAAGGCGGTGACGCTGCGGGCCGGTCGTATCACGGGCTTCGCCACCTATTTCACCGGCGAACTCTACGCCCTGCTGCGCAGCCATGGTCTGCTTTCCGGCCTATTGCAAACGGAAACCCAGCCCGAACCTAAGGCTTTCGCCGAAGGCGTGAAGCGCAGCGGCGAGGGCGGTGGCCTGCTGCATCATCTTTTCGGCGTGCGTGCCCGTGGCCTGTTCGCTGAACTATCCGGCCCGGCCGCCAGCGCCTATCTTTCCGGCATCCTGATCGGCCATGAATTGCGCGGCCATGCGCCCGCCGCCCGCCTGCTGCTGGTCGGCGAACAGGCGCTCTGCCTGCGCTATGCTGATGCCGCCCGCCTGCTCGGCCGGCATGTCGAAATCGCCCCCATCGATGCCGCCGCGCGCGGCCTTCACCGTTTGAGCAAGCTGCTGCCATGAACCTGACCGACGCCCTGAAAGCCGCGCCGCTGATCGCCATCCTGCGCGGCGTGCAGCCCGATGAAGTGCTCAGCATCGGCGATGCGCTCTATGCCGCCGGCTTCCGTATCATCGAAGTGCCGCTGAATTCACCGCGCCCGCTGGAAAGCATCCAGCTTCTGGCCGAGCATTTCGGGGCTGAGGCGCTGATCGGTGCCGGCACGGTGCTGAACCTGGCGCAGATGGAGGCGGTGGCCTTGAGCGGCGGCCGGCTGATCGTGATGCCGCATGGCGATATCAATATCGTGCAGGCGGCAAGGCAGCGCGGCCTGACCGTGCTGCCGGGTTTCGCCACGCCGACGGAAGCCTTCGCCGCGATCAATGCCGGCGCTCATGGCCTGAAGCTGTTTCCGGCTGAAGCCGCCAGCCCGGCGGTGCTGAAAAGCCTGCGCGCCGTGCTGCCGCCGGCTCTGCCGGTGCTGCCCGTCGGTGGCATCGGGCCTGACAACATGGCACCCTGGATCGCCGCCGGCGCCAGTGGCTTCGGACTCGGTTCCTCGCTTTACAAGCCGGGTTTCACGGCCGCCGAAGTAAGCCAGCGCGCCCATGCCTGCATTGCGGCGTGGCGCGCGGGCAGGGGGTAATACGTATTCCCTTCATGTCATTCCCGCGCAAGCGGGAATCCCATTAAACAGAAGAATGGGACCCTCGCTTTCGCGAGGGTGACGGGAAGGGAAGGTGCGGATAATTCGCGTCTACAGAAACTTTTCCGCGATATCGGTGGAGCTTTCGACGCCGATCTTGTCGTAATGCGCCTGGATGAATAGCTCGGCGCGCTGGCGGCCCAGGTTGAACAGGTCTTCCAGGAACGACATCTCGGCATTGAATTTCGAGGAGGCGCCAAGTGCCGCCAGTTCGGCCTCGGCATCCACGGTATGAATCAGCATGCGCTTCAAGCGGCCATTGTCGTCATAGCCGTCGTCGATGATCTTGCTGACGAAGTGAATCGCACGCATTTCGCGCATCAGGCTGGAATTGAATGACAGGGTGTTGATGCGGTCCATGATGCCGTGCGCGGTCTTTGGCACTGCGTCGATCTTGATCGGGTTGATCTGCACGATCACCACGTCGCGGCTGTCGCAATCATAGATCAGCGGGTAAATCGGCGGGTTGCCCATATAGCCGCCATCCCAGTAATGCTCGCCGTTGATCTCCACTGCCTGGAACAGGAAGGGCAGGCAGGCCGAGGCCATCACCGCGTCGATGCTGACATCGTCGTTCTGGAATACGCGAATCTTGCCGGTCAGCACATTGGTGGCGCAGACGAACAGTTTCACATGGCGGCAGCCGCGCAGATCATCGCAATGCACGATTTTGGCGAGTATGTCGCGCAGCGGATTTATGTTGGCCGGGTTGAGCTGGTAGGGCGAGAGCATGCGGCTGACGATGTCGAACATCAGGTAGGCCGGCGAATGGTTCATGCTGCCGGTCTTCATCACACGGTCGAGCCAGCTCGGCTGCAATGGCGAAAAACGGGTAGCCTCGGCGATGGCTTCCCAGAATTTGCGCAATTCGATCCGCGCCATGGTATTGCCGCCAATCGCCAGGCCATGCGCCAGCACGATGGCGTTCATGGCGCCGGCCGAGGTGCCGACGATGCCCTCGATCTCGAACAGGTCGGATTCCAGCAGGCGGTCGAGCACGCCCCAGGCGAAAGCGCCATGGCTACCGCCGCCCTGGAGCGCCAGATTGATCTTCTTGCGTTGTGCGGCAGCCTTGGGCTTCGCCATGGCACTATCCCCGTGGTCCGTGGCAGAATGTGCCCATGCCTGAGACTATGCTGATTTTCGATCCCGCAGCCAAGCGCCTGCAGCGCCACCGCGCCGCGCCGCGTTTTGCCGCCCATGATTTCCTGCATGCCGAGATCGCCGCCCGCCTGCTCGACCGCCTGGGCGATATCCGCCGGCAGTTTCCGCTCGCGCTGGTGCAAGGCGTGGCGCCCGGCTGGCTGGCACCGCGCCTTGATCCCGCCTGCGGTATCGAACGCATCGTGGGGCAGGGGGCGGATTTCATTGCCGACGAAGACCTGCTGCCGCTGGCCGAGGGCAAATTCGATCTCGCCATCAGCCTGCTCAACCTGCATTGGGTGAATGATCTGCCCGGCGCGCTGATCCAGGTGCAGCGGGCGCTGAAGCCGGATGGCCTGTTCCTGGCCGCCCTGTTCGGCGGCGAGACGCTGACCGAACTGCGCCAGGCCTGGCTGCAGGCGGAAAGTGAACTCGAAGGCGGCGTGTCGCCGCATGTGGCGCCGATGATGACCACCTATGACGGCGCCGGGCTGCTGCAACGCGCCGGCTTTGCCTTGCCCGTCGCCGATGCCGAGCGCATCAACGTCACTTATGGCGATGTGTTCGCCTTGCTGCGCGATCTGCGCTTCATGGGCGAGGGCAATGCCTTGCGCGACCGCCGCCGTGGCTTCACCCGGCGCGCCACTTTGCTGCGCATGGCGGAAATCTATGCCGAACGCTTCAGCGGCCCCGATGGCCGCATCACCGCCACGTTTGACGTGGTGATGCTCACCGGCTGGCGTCCGGCGCCGAACCAGCAGCAGCCGCTGAAGCCCGGCAGCGCTACGCTCCGCCTCGCCGACGCGCTCGGCACGGTGGAGCATAAGACCGGGGATAAGGCGGGGCGTTGAACGCTTATCTCAATGCTCGTCACCGCCGGGCCTGCCCTTCTGGCCTCTGCGCCCACGCCGCATGCGGCGGCGTGCGCTTAGAGCCCGGCGGTCTAGTTGGAAATTTTGCTGAGATGCCCGGGTCAAGCCCGGGCATGACGATCTAAAACATACGTCGTCATGCGCGGACTTGATCCGCGCATCTCAGGATCATTCTAGTTCCCGAACAGCAGCGCCAGTATCCGGTCCAGCGCGCGCTCACAAGCTTGCTGGGCGGCGCGTTCGTCCTTAGCCTCGGCCAGCCACAGCACGGCTTCGTTCATGGCGCCGGAGAGCAGATAGGTGAGGGCTTCCGCCGAAAGCTGGCGCTCCGGCGGCAGGGCCGCCACCGCCGCTTCCACGCCATAGCGCAGCGAGCCCATGGCATGGCGGCCGTCGATCTCGCGCCAGCGCGGCCAGCCGAGCACGGAAGGCGCATCCAGCAGGTAAATCTGCCGCGTGCCGGGGGCAAGACAGGCTTCCAGGAAGGCGCAGCTGCCGCGCTGCAGGGCATCGAGCGGATTCTGCGCGCCTTCCGCTGCCCGGTTGATCGCCGCCAGCACCGTGGCGGCTTCCTGCTCCACCAGGGCCTCGAACAACGCCCGCTTGTCGGCAAAGTGATAATAGAGCGCGCCGCGCGTCACTTCGGCCTCGCGCACCACGTCCTCGGTGCCGGTGCCGGCATAGCCGCGCTCGGCGAAAAGCCGCCGCGCCACGCCCAGCAGCGCCGCCCTGGTGGCGGCATGCTTCTCGGCCTTGCTTTGCCTGGGGCTCTGCCTGGGCAGTTTGGCAGCCTTCTGCTTTTCTTCTTGCATACATACAGCCTGTATGTTAAATATATCCCATCGTAACGCGAGGCCGTGCCGTTTTGCCAGTGGAAAAGCGGAACTCCCGCGCCATGACCGAGAAAAGCCATGCTGAGCCGTGTTTCACGTGAAACAGAAGGAGGCTATCGTGGCTGAATTCCTGAAAATATTCCTATCAGAACGAGAGCCAGAGGAGCGTTTCCCATGAAACTGACCAGCTACTACCCGGTGATCTGCACCGATTCCGTCGCCGCCACCCAGGCCTATTACCAGCGGCATTTCGATTTCGCCCCGGCCTTCGAGGCCGATTGGTATGTGCATCTCACCTCGCGTCACGATGCCACCGTGCATCTCGCCGTGCTGGATGCCGGCCATGCCACGATCCCGGAGGGCTACCGCCAGCCGCTGAAGGGCGGCCTGCTATTGAATTTCGAGGTCGAGGACGTGGATGCCGCCTATGCCCGCGCCACCGCCGAGGGGCTGGATGTACGCCTGGCCTTGCGCGACGAGCCGTTCGGCCAGCGCCATTTCATCGTCGCTGATCCGAATGGCGTGCTGATCGACGTGATCAAACCGATCCCGCCGAGTGCCGAATTCGCGGCCCAGTATGCGCCCGAGGCGCTGCCGGGCTGACATAGCCGGTTGATCATCATTTGTTCCATGATATGATAAGGCCCGGTCGCCGGCTACGCCGACGACCGGGCGAGCCCAGGGCGGAATAGCCTGGAATAAGCGCGAATAAGCCGGGTTAAGGCCGAATAAGCCGAAATAAGGAAAAATAAGAAGAAATAAGGAAGAATAAGGAGAAATAAGGATTTTTAAGGCCGGATTTGCCGGTTTTCCAGGATGCTGAAAACGCAATTCAGGACTTTCATCCTAGTATCCGGGGCGGCCGGCTGGCCCCGGATGCCAGGATACCCCCCTCACTGAATGACGATGCGCGGCCCGGCGGCCTTGCCGGCGCCATGCTCGATCTTCGCCAGCACCTGCGCGGCAATCGCCGCGTAGGCCTTGGCCTCGGCGCTGTCCGGCTGGCTCATCACGATCGGCGTGCCGCCATCCGAAGTCTCGCGGATCGCCATCACCAGCGGCAATTCGCCGAGGAAGTCGCAGCCGAGTTCCTCCGCCGTCTTGCGCGCGCCGCCATGGGAGAAGATGTCGGAGCGGTGGCCGCAATTCGGGCAGCAGAAATAGCTCATATTCTCGATGATGCCGAAGACCGGCACATCGACGCGGCGGAACATGTTGAGGCCCTTGCGTGCATCCAGCAGCGCGATGTCCTGCGGTGTCGAAACGATCACCGCACCGGCCAGCGGCACGCGCTGCGCCATGGTGAGCTGCGCATCGCCGGTGCCCGGCGGCATGTCCACCACCAGCACGTCGAGTTCGCCCCAGGTGACATCGCGCAGCATCTGCTCCAGCGCGCTCATCACCATCGGGCCGCGCCAGATCATCGGCGTGTCCTCGGCCACCAGGAAGCCCATCGACATCGCCGGCAGGCCCCAGCCCAGCATCGGCTGCAGCTTCTTGCCATCCGGCGAATGCGGCTTGCCGCTGATGCCCAGCATGCGCGGCACCGAGGGGCCGTAGATATCGGCGTCGAGAATGCCGACCTTGCGGCCCTGGCGCGCCATCGCCAGGGCGAGGTTAACGGCGGTGGTTGATTTGCCGACGCCGCCCTTGCCCGACGCCACGGCGATGATCGACTTGATGCCGGGCACGCCCGGACGTTCGCCCACAGTCGCCTGCCCTGGGGCCTGTGCTGCGGCAGCCGGCTTCGCGGGGGCGTGAGAATGCCCGTGATGATCGTGGCCATGATGATCGTGGGCGGCCTGCCTGGGCCCCGCCTGCTTGGGTGCTGCCTTGCCCTGCGTTTGAGCAGTGAGAACGGCGGTGACGGAGGTGACGCCGGCCAGGGCGGCCACGGCGCTCTCGCAGGCCTTGCGCAAAGGCTCCTTGCGTGGGCCGTCCTGGGCTGCAACTTCCAGCACGAAGCCGATATTGCTGCCTTTCACCACCAGGCCGCCAACCATGCCGAGTTCCACCACATTCTTGCCATGATCAGGGTCCACAACCCCGCGCAAAGCCTCCAGAACTTGCGCTTCAGTCACCCCGGTCATGCTTGAAATCCCTGCAATCGTTCCAATATTGTCGCTGGCGGCCAACGACGACGTGCCGAAGGTATAACGCGGCAGGCGTATTGGGGCAAACCGCCCGACAGGAAGGCTTTATAAACGCGGCAAGCCCGGCGGGGCCTGCCGACCGCCGATACCCCGGTCCGACATGCCGGGCCGGCTGGCGCAACAATCCCACGCGGAAGGACGGAAGAGTATGCCCTGGAGCAATCAAGGTGGTGGTGGCGGTTGGCAAGGCGGCGGCGGTGGCCGCGGCCCCTGGGGCCAAGGCCCGCGCGGTGGTGGCCCCACCGGCGGCGGCGGCAACGGCGGTGGCCCGATTCCGCCCAATCTTGAAGACCTGCTCCGCAAGGGCCAGGACCGCATGCGGGACATGATGCCCGGCGGCAATTTCTCGGCGCGCGGCATTGCGCTGCTGTTCCTTGCCGCCATCGCGGTGTGGATGGGCAGCGGCATCTACCGCGTCGATACCAACGAGGCCGGCGTGGTGCTGCGTTTCGGTCGTTTCGCCGATATCACCCAGCCGGGCCTGCGCTGGCATTGGCCGTGGCCGATCGAGTCGGTGCTCACCCCGCGCGTCACCACGGTGAACCGCGAGGAAATCGGCTTCCGCACCGTCGGCGAGACCAGCACCCGCGCCGGCCAGAGCCGCGACGTGCCGGAAGAAAGCCTGATGCTCACCGGCGACGAGAATATCGTCGATATCGATTTCACCGTGCTGTGGCAGGTCAAGGACCCGCAGCTTTATCTGTTCAATGTCTCCGATGTGCAGCGCACCATCAAGCAGGTGGCGGAAAGCGCCGTGCGTGAAGTGGTGGGCAAGAACCCGATCCAGTTCACGCTGACCGAGGGTCGCACCAAGATCGCCGATGACTCGCGCCTGCTGATGCAGAGCGTGCTGGATAGCTACAAGGCCGGTGTCACCATCAATCAGGTGGCGTTGCAGCGCACCGAGCCGCCGGCTTCCGTCATCGACGCCTTCCGCGACGTGCAGGCGGCGCAGGCCGACCGCGAGCGTGCGCAGAACGAGGCCGAGGCCTACCGCAACGACATCCTGCCGCGCGCCCGCGGTGAGGTGCAGCGCATCCTGCAGCAGGCCGAAGCCTACAAGCAGGAAGTGATCGCTAATTCCCAGGGTGAAGCGGCGCGCTTCATCTCGGTCTACAACGAATACAAGCTGGCCAAGGACGTGACCGCCAAGCGCATGTATCTCGAGACCATGGAAAGCATCCTGCGCGGCACCAACAAGGTGCTGATGGACAATACCGGCGGCGGTCAGGGCGTGGTGCCCTACCTGCCGCTGCCCGAATTGCAGAAAAAGAAGTAAGGGGGCGCCGCCATGAACCGCACTGTCGTCGCCGCGCTGGCCGTGATTCTCGTCGCCGCCGGCTTCATCCTCAAGGGCTCGCTGTTCACCGTGCACCAGGCGCAACAGGCGCTGGTGGTGCAGTTCGGTGATCCGCGCCGCGTCATCACCGAGCCGGGCCTGCACTTCAAGGTGCCGATGATCCAGGACGTGATCTATTTCGACAAGCGCATCCTTGGTCTGGACGCGCAGCCGGAAGAAATCCTCACCACCGACCGTCGTCGCCTGGTGGTGGACAGCTTCGTGCGCTACCGCATCGTCGATCCGCTGCTCTATTACCAGTCGGTGCGCAACGAAGCCTTGCTGCGCAACAACCTGGCGCCTTCGGTGGCCAACGCCTTGCGCGGCGCCTTCGGCAAGCTCGATGCCATCGCCATCGTTTCGGGCGACCGCCCGGCGGCGATGCAGGCGGTGAGCAACGTGCTGGAAGTGGATGCCAAGCGGCTCGGCATCGACATCGTGGATGTGCGCATCAAGCGCGCCGACTTCCCCGAGGCCATCGGCCAGGCGATTTTCCGCCGGATGCAGACCGAGCGCGAGCGCGAGGCCAAGGAGCAGCGTGCCACCGGCTTCGAGCTGAGCGAGAAGATCCGCGCCGATGCCGAGCGTCAGCGCACCGTGCTGCTGGCCGATGCGCGCAAGCAGTCGGAAGTGCTGCGCGGCGAGGGCGATGGCGCCCGGACCCGGATTTTCGCGGAAGCCGCGAACCAGGACCCGGAATTCTACGCGTTCTACCGGTCGCTGCAGGCCTATTCCAAGTCGCTGCAGCAGAGCGACACCACGATGATTTTATCTCCCGACTCGGAGTTCTTCCGCTATTTTATGGAGAGCCCCGGGGCGAAGCCGAAACGTTAGGTTTGCGGCTGTTCGCGCGGGCAGGAGGGTACACATGGGTATGATGCCGTCTCTCAAGGGCCAGATTTCGTTGCAGAATCTGGTTTCCCTCAAGAGTTTGGCCGCGGCTGTGCTGGCCGCGCAGCTGCTGCTTGGGGCTCCGACCCCGGCTCAGGCGCGGGCGCCGGAAGGCGATTTCGCCGATCTGGCCGAGCAGTTGCTGCCCTCGGTGGTGAATATCTCCACCACCCAGACGGTGAAGAACCGCCCCGGCGGCAGCCTGCCGGAAGGCATGCCGCAATTCCCGCCAGGATCGCCGTTCGAGGAATTCTTCAAGGATTTCTTCGATCGCCAGCAGAAGGGCCAGGGTGGCGGCGGCAATCGTCCGCCGCGCCAGGTGTCCTCGCTCGGTTCCGGCTTCATCGTCGATGCCCGTGGCTATGTGGTCACTAACAATCACGTGATCGCCGATGCCGACGAGGTCCGCGTCATCCTGCACGACAACACCGAATTGCCGGCCAAGATCATCGGTCGCGACCCGGAAGTCGATCTCGCGGTCCTTAAAGTAGAGCCGAAGCAGCCGCTGAAGCCGATCAACTGGGGTGAGTCGGGCAAGGCCCGGGTAGGCGAATGGGTGCTGGCCATCGGCAACCCGCTGGGCTTGGGCGGCACTGTCACCGCCGGCATTATCTCGGCCCGTGGCCGCGATATTGGCGCCGGCCGTTACGACGACTTCATCCAGACCGACGCCTCGATCAACAAGGGCAATTCCGGCGGCCCGCTGTTCAACCGCGCCGGCGAGGTGATCGGCATCAACACCGCGATCTTCTCGCAGTCCGGCGGCTCCATCGGCATCGGCTTCTCGGTGCCCTCGGCCATGGCCCGCCCGGTGGTGCAGCAACTGATCGAATTCGGCCGCACCAAGCGCGGCTGGCTCGGCGTGCAGATCCAGTCGGTCACCGACGAGATGGTGGAAGACCTCGGCCTTGATAAGGCCCGTGGCGCCCTGGTTGCCAAGGTGGTGCCGGGTGGCCCGGCCGAGAAGGCCGGTATCCAGTCAGGCGACGTCATCGTCAGCTTCGATGGCAAGCCAATTGCCTCCACCAACGCGCTCACCCGTACCGTGGCCGAAACCACGGTCGGCAAGGCGGTGCCGGTCGAATTGCAGCGCAAGGGCAAGAAGGTCACCGTGCGTGCCACGCTCGGCGAACTGGAGCAGGCGATGGCCTCGGCAGAAGCGCCGCCGGCCAAGGGCAGTGATCCGAAGCAGCGCCCGGCGCGCGGCGAGACGGCTCTGGCCGATCTCGGTGTCAAGATCGCGCCGCTGAATGCCGAGACGCGCAAGCGTTTCGACATCAAGGACGATGTGAAGGGCGTTGTGGTGGTGGACGTGGATGCCGATGGTCCGGCGGCCAAGCGCGACGTGCGTGCCGGCGATGTCATCGTTGAGGTGTCGCAATCCGAGGTGCGCAACCCCGAGGACGCCGCTGAGATGCTGAAGGCGCTGCGCGATGCTAAGCGCAAGGTGGCCCTGCTGCAGATCCTGCGCGGCGGCGAACCACGCTTCGTGCCGGTCCCGCTGAAGTCGTAAGGCGCTCAGGCCAACAAAAAAAAGCCCCGGCAGTTCGCACTGCCGGGGCTTTTTCTTTGTCTTGTCTCAGCCGAGTTCGCTGGCCGAGGAGATGATCTTGCCGACCAGGCCGTAGGTCACGGCTTCCTCGGCGCTCATCCAGTAGTCGCGGTCGGTATCCTTTTCGATCCGCTCCAGCGGCTGACCGGTCTCGTGGGCGAAAATCTCATTCAGCCGCTTGCGCATGCGGATGATTTCCTTGGCCTGGATGGCGACATCCGAGGCGGTGCCGCCGGCGCCGCCCGACGGCTGGTGCAGCAGGAAGCGGGTGTTGGGCAGGCTGAGGCGGTTCTCGCGCGGCGCCGCCGAGTAGATCAGCGCGCCGGCCGAGGCGACCCAGCCGGTGCCGACGATGCGCACCGTCGGCTTGATGAACTTGATCACGTCGTAGATCGAGTCACCCGATTCCACATGGCCACCTTGGGAATTGATGAACACGGTGATCGGGTCGTCGCCGGCATGGGCCAGCGCCAGCAGGCGGGCCGTCACTTCCTTGGCCAGCTTCTGGTCGATGCCGCCGAAAATCAGGATAGTGCGGGCCTTGAACAGGCGTTCGTCCAGGCCGCCGGACTTTTCCGCCTTGGCGTCCTTGTCCTTGTCGTCCTGCGCCGGTTCGTCGTCGTTGAACTGGTAAAGCATCGGCTTTGAGTCTCCAAAATCCGCTTCATCCTGGGTAGCCCAGCGGCCCCGTTGTTGCAAGGCTCCGGGGGGGCACGCTAAGGTGCGCCGCACCGCAAAAAAGCTGCACTGCACTTAATGGAGAGCGCCGATGCTGAAAGGCAAGTCCGCCGTCGTCACAGGTTCCACCAGCGGCATCGGCCTGGGCGTCGCCCGGGCGCTGGCGCAGCAGGGCGTGAACATCATGCTCAACGGCTTCGGCGATCCGGCGGCCATCGAGCAGATCCGCGCCGGCCTGGCGGCTGAAACCGGCGTGACCGTGCTCTACAGCGGCGCCGATATGAGCAAGGCGGCGGAGGTCGCCGATCTGGTGAAAGCTGCCGAGACCGCTTTCGGCGCCGTCGATATCCTGATCAATAATGCCGGCATCCAGTTCGTTTCGCCGGTGGATGAATTCCCCGAGGCGAAGTGGCAGGCGATCCAGGACATCAACCTGTCGTCCACGTTCCATGCCACCAAGGCGGCCTTCCCGGGCATGAAGCAGCGCAATTGGGGCCGCGTGGTGAATATCGTTTCCGCCCATGGCCTGGTGGCCTCGCCGTTCAAGTCGGCCTATGTCGCCGCCAAGCATGGCCAGATCGGCTTCACCAAGTCGGCGGCGCTGGAAGTGGCCGAAACCAACATTACCGTGAACGCGATCTGCCCGGGCTATGTCCGCACGCCGCTGGTGGAGGGCCAGATCGAGGACCAGGCCAAGGCGCATAACATGCCGCGCGACCGCGTGATCCGCGAGGTGATCCTGGCGGCGCAGCCGAACAAGCGCTTCGTGGAAGTGGAGGAAGTGGCAGCCCTGGCGGTGTTCCTCTGCGGCGAGGCGGCGAAGTCGATCACCGGTACCGCCATCGCCATTGATGGTGGCTGGACCGCGCGCTGAGGCGCGCGGTGGGATGGGGCTGGACCGCGCGCTGAGGCATATGTGAACTGGGGCCGCCGGCGGGAATCCGCTTGACGGCTCTGGAAATGGGGCCTAAAACGCCTGTCACTTCGTGGTGATTTGAGCCGACCGGCTTGCGGACCACGTTAAACAAACCGCTAAAAGGTCGGGCGGTTATTGAAACCCCGGACCTTTGCGGTGCCGGGGTTTTTTGTTGCCCCGGAGGTTTTTTACTTGCTGCGTGCGCGGCAGACGAGGGATGCGATGAGCGATCAGAAGGGCAAGGCGGAGAAGTGGCGGCTGGCCACCAAGCTGGTGCGCGGCGGCACCATGCGTTCGCAATTCGGCGAGACCTCGGAAGCCCTCTTCATGACCTCGGGTTTTCGCTACGACAGCGCAGAGGCCGCCGAAGCGCGCTTCAAGAACGAACAGCCGGGCTTCGTCTACAGCCGCTTCTCCAATCCCACGGTGGAAATGTTCGAGACCCGCATGGCGCTGCTGGAAGGTGCTGAAGCGGCGCGCGGCGTGGCGTCGGGCATGGCGGCGGTGAACGCGGCGCTGATGTGCCAGCTTAAAGCGGGTGATGAAGTGGTGTCGGCCCGTGCCGTATTCGGCTCCTGCCGCTATATCGTGGAAGATCTGCTGCCGCGCTTCGGTATCAAGACCACGCTGGTTGATGGCACCGACCTCAAGGCCTGGGAAGCGGCGATCACCAAGCGCACCCGCGCGGTGTTTCTGGAAACCCCGGCCAACCCGACGCTGGAGCTGATCGATATCCGCGCCGTGGCCGATATCGCCCATGCCGTCGGCGCCCGTGTCGTGGTCGACAACGTGTTCGCCACCCCGGTGCTCCAGAAGCCGCTGGAGCTTGGCGCCGATATCGTCATCTACAGCGCCACCAAGCATATCGACGGCCAGGGCAGGGCGCTCGGCGGCGTCATCCTCGGCTCGGAAGCGTTTGTGCGCGACGAACTGACGGTCTACCTGCGCCATACCGGCCCCTCCATGAGCCCGTTCAATGCCTGGATCATGCTCAAGGGCCTGGAGACCCTGGAATTGCGCGTAGCCCGCCATGTCGAGAATGCCAGCACGGTGGCCGCCGCCCTGGCCGGGCACCCGCAGATCGAGCAATTGCTGTTCCCGGGCCTGCAGAGCCACCCGCAATACGACCTTGCCAGGCGCCAGATGGCCGGGCCGGGCAACATGGTCGCCTTCCGGGTCAAGGGCGGCAAGGCAGCGGCGTTCAAGGCCCTCAATGCCCTAAAATTGGTGGATATCTCGAATAATCTGGGTGACTCCAAGAGCCTGGTGACACACCCGGCTACCACTACGCATCAAAGGTTGTCGGCCGAGGAGCGGGCAAAACTGGGGATCGATGACAGCCTGCTGCGCATGTCGGTTGGCCTGGAAGACCCGCTCGACATTATTGACGATTTAAATCAAGCGCTTGCCACCGCTGGATGAACCGGTTCCCGCCCCTGTGGCAGCTTTGCCACAGGGGGGTGAATTTTCCGCCCTGCGACAGCCTTTCCGCTTTACGCTGGCGCCGCCAACGCCGATATTGTGGGCACTGCATTTCGAGTCCCGGCGCGGCTGCCTCCAAGCATCCGGTTCGCCTTGTTTTTTTGAAGGGAGATTTGGTGATGATGAACGCGCGTATGGCCCTCCTGGCCGGTGCCGCTCTCGCCGTGATGGCGATGCAGCCCGCCGCGGCGCAGACCAACGGCTGGTATACCGGCCTCGCGGGCGGTGCTGGCTGGACTGATGACACCAAAGTCCGCAATGCCCCCGGCGGCCCTGCTGCAGTTGAGCATGACCCTGGCTTCGCCGTTCTCGGTAAGGTCGGCTACGGCTTCGGCGAAGTGCGCGTTGAAGGCGAACTCGGCTATCGCCAGAACGATGGCAAGGGTGCCAACAATGTCGACCTGAACACCTGGTCGATGTTCGGCAACTTGCTCTACGACTTCGCTGGCATGGGCAGCTTCGTGCCGTATGTCGGCTTCGGCGTTGGTATGCAGAATATTGGCGCTGAAGGTACCGTCAGCGGCGCCCGCTTCGATGATAGCGCCTGGGCTCCGGCCGTGCAGGGCATCATCGGCGCCAACTACGCGCTGAGCGACAACTGGCTGGTGGGCGCTGACTATCGCTACATCACTGGCGCCCGCGCCAAGTTCGATAGCAACACCGCCAATGTCGATGCCAAGTCGGGCAATCAGAACCATGTCGTGACGGTTGGCTTCACCTATCGCTTTGGCGCCCCGGCGCCGGCGCCGAAGCCGACCCCTGCTGTGGCTGCTCCGCCGCCGCCGCCCCCGCCGCCGGCCCCGGCTCCCGCCGTTCAGGCTCCGCCGCCGCCGCCGCCGGCCCGTCTGCCGGAGACCTACGTGGTGTTCTTCGCGTTCGACAAGTCGGATATCAGCCCGGTTGCCTCGCAGGTGCTTGACCGCGCCATCGCCGACTTCCGCGCTACCGGCAGCACCCGCGTGGTGATCGAAGGCCATACCGACCGTTCGGGTAAGGATGCTTACAACCAGCGTCTCTCCGAGCGCCGCGCCAAGTCGGTTGCTGATTACCTGACCGCCAAGGGCGTTGCGGGTTCGGCGATCCAGACCGCCGGCTTCGGTGAAACCCGTCCGCGCGTTCCGACCGCTGATGGCGAGCGCAACGACGAGAACCGCCGCGCTGAGATCTTCCTGCGTAAGTAAGCGCTGGATACAAGGTTAACAGCGGCCGCCCTGGGGCAACCCAGGGCGGCCGTTGTCGTTTCAGGGTCTTGCCGTCTCAGGGCCTTGCTGTTTCAAGACCTCGGTGTTGCACCCTCGGGGTGGACAAAGCGCCAGCCCGTTCTACAATTGGCGCCATGTATCAGAAGATCACCCGTGGTATCGCCATCACCGTGCGTCCCTCTTACCTCGAGGAGCAGTCCTCGCCGGAGGAGAATTATTTCGTCTGGGCCTACAATATCGTGATCGAGAACAAGGGCGAGCAGACTGTGCAGTTGCAGAGCCGGCATTGGAAGATCACCGATGCGCGCGGCCGGGTGCAGGAAGTGCAGGGGCCTGGCGTGGTTGGCGAGCAGCCGGTGCTCGGTCCGGGCGAGCGGTTCGAATATACCAGTGGCACGCCGCTGCCCACATCATCCGGTTTCATGGTCGGCACGTATAAGATGGTGAGTCATGATGGTGACAGCTTTGATGTCGCTATCCCGGCTTTCTCGCTCGACAGCCCGCATGAGGCGCGCCGGGTTAACTGAAATAGCCCATTGCTTGGGCTGCTAACGGCACTATTTCATTGGCATGCCCTGGTTGGCCGGTGCTCGGCTGGCAGCAAGGAATGGGCCGGCAACTGGAGATGCGCGTCATGAACAACATGGCCACGGGCAAAGAAGCTGAGATCAAGCGTTTCACCAAGGCGGGCGACCATGTTGTGCGCGACCGTCCAAGCCGCGCCGAGGCGGAATTGGCGGTACGTACCCTGATCCGCTGGGCCGGCGATGATCCGGACCGCGAAGGCCTGGTCGGCACGCCCGACCGCGTGGTCCGCTCGTATGAGGAATTCTTCGCCGGCTATGATGAAGACCCGGTGGCGATGCTGGAGCGTACCTTCGAGGAGACCGACGGCTACGACGAGATGGTCGTGCTGCGCGACATCCGCCTGGAGAGCCATTGCGAGCATCACATGGTGCCGATCATCGGCAAGGCGCATGTCGCCTATCTGCCGGGCAAGCGTGTGGTAGGCATCTCGAAGCTGGCGCGCGTGCTGGAAGTCTATGCCAAGCGTCTGCAGATCCAGGAAAAGCTCACCGCCCAGGTGGCCAACACGATCCAGACCGTGCTGCAGCCGCGCGGCGTTGCCGTGGTGATTGAGGCGGCGCATCAATGCATGACCACGCGCGGCATCCGCAAGCCGGGCGTCACCATGGTCACCAGCCGCATGCTCGGCGCCTTCCGCGATGATCCGCGCACGCGGCAGGAATTCATGGCGATGATCGGCTCCGGCGGCAATCGCAGCGTCGAAGGCTGATCCGGCATGGCAGGCGAGGCGGCGGCAGCGAAGCCTCGCATCGTCATCGCCTATTGCACGCAATGCCACTGGCTGCTGCGGGCTGCCTGGATGGCGCAGGAACTGCTCGCCACTTTCGCCGATGATCTCGGCGAAGTGGTGCTGCAGCCCGGCACCGGCGGCATTTTCCATATCACCTATGACGATGCCTTGCTCTGGGAGCGCAAACGCGATGGCGGCTTCCCGGATGTGAAGACGCTGAAGCAGTTGGTGCGCGACCGGCTCGACCCGCAGCGCGACCTCGGCCATATCGACCGCTGATACCGCAACAACGGAACCTGCCCGGCGAAGCTTGCCGCGGGCGGCAAAATCTGCCGCCCGGCGGCATGGTTTATAAATATTAAACCATTGAAATAGTGAGAAAATTCACGGCCTGGGCGGCTGGCATGGCGGTTGCTTCTGCTGAAGCAAACCTGATCCAGGAGTCCGTCATGTCCTTCGCCGTGCAATCCTCCACCGCTTCCTATCTCGCCTATGCCGCGACCGCCGTTAAGGGCGCTGCCGCCAATGACGATGCCACCCAGGCGACGGGCCAGACCGCTGCTGCCGATGCGACCAAGACCGTTCCCGGCCAGCCGGACGCCACCGAACAGAATTTCCTCGACTATGCCCGCATGTCGGTGGCCGAGCGCATCCGCAAGCATTACCTGGAGAAGGCCGGTATGACCGAGGAGCAGCTCGGCCAGCTCGATGCCGATGCCCGTGCCAAGATCGAAGAGGAAATCCGCAACAAGGTGCGCGAATCCCTGCTGCAGAATGGCGGCAAGGATTCCGGCTCCATCGCCAATATCGTGGTTTAGGCGGAAATTGCGCCCGGCTGGTTTCAGGCTGGGCGCTGGTTTATAAGCGAGGGATGAGCCAGCCCATCTCCTTCGACTGGATTTCCCGCCTGGTCGGCTTCGATACCACCAGCCGCGATTCCAACCTCGCCCTGATCGACTGCATCGCCGAGTATCTCGCGGCGCATGGTATCGCGTCGGAAAAGATCTTCGATGCTTCGGGCCGTAAGGCCAATCTCTATGCCACCATCGGGCCAAAAGAGCAGGGCGGCATCATCCTGTCGGGCCATACCGACGTGGTGCCGGTGGATGGCCAGGACTGGGTCACCGATCCATTCAAGCTGCAGCAGCATAGCGGCAAGCTGTGGGGGCGCGGCACGTCCGACATGAAGAGCTTCATCGCCATCAGTCTGGCGATGCTGCCCGAGATGCTGGCGCGGCCTTTGCGCGTGCCACTGCATTTCGCCTTCTCCTATGACGAGGAAGTCGGCTGCCTCGGCGTGCATGGCATTGTCGATTTCATCAAGCGCGGCGGGCCGCGCCCGGCTTTGGCCATCGTCGGCGAGCCGACCGAGATGCAGGTTGTGAACGCCCATAAGAGCGTCTGCGCCTGCAACACCTCGGTGCATGGCCTGGAGGCGCATTCCAGCGCCACGCATCAGGGCGTCAACGCCATCCAGTATGCCGCCGAAATGATTGCCGAACTGAACCGCATCCAGCGCGCCTACAAGGCACCGGAGCATTGCGAGCCGCGCTTCGAGCCGCCGCATACCACGATCACGGTCGGCCAGATCAGCGGCGGCACGGCGCGCAACATCCTGGCCAAGGAATGCCATTTCATGTGGGATGTGCGCTCGGTACGGCCGGAGCATGACCAGCAGGTGGTGGATGCCTTCAACCGCTATGTGGAGGCGGAAATCCTGCCCGACATGCGCCGTATCCATCCTGGCGCGCGGGTGGAGACGAATGTCGTGGCGCATGTGCCGCCCTTCCTGCCGCAGGCCGATAACAAGGCCGAGCGGCTGGCGATGCGGCTGGCGCGGCAGAATAACGCCTATGCGGTTTCCTACGGCACGGAAGCCGGCATTTTCGAAGTCGGCGATATCCCCACCGTGGTCTGCGGCCCCGGCAATATCCGCGAGGCGCATAAGCCAAACGAATATATCGAGGTCAGCCAGATCGTCGAAGGCGAAGCCTTCATGCGCCGGCTGATTGATTTCTGCGCCGGCGACGCGGCACTAGATTTCATCAAGAGCTAAGCGTTCAGCAGCTTCTGCATCGCCGCGCGGTAACGGGCGGCGATGGCTTCGCCCTTGATATGGCGGCCCTCGGCTACCACGCGCTCGCCGCCGACATAAACCTCGCGCACCGCGTTCGGCTGGCCGGAGAAAATCCAGGCATCGAGCAGACGCTCGAGTGGCAGCCCGGCGAATTGCGCAGCATTGCCATCCAGCAGCACGAAATCGGCGCGCTGGCCCACGGCTATCGCGCCGGTAGGCTGTTGCAACGCCTGGGCGCCGCCCGAGGCGGCGGCGTCAAACAGTTTCGGCCCGGTGGCGGCACCCGGCGCACCACTTAGGATGTTGCGGCCGCGATGAAACAGCCGCTGGCCGTATTCCAGCCAGCGCAGTTCTTCGACTGCGCTGATGCCGATATGGCTGTCGGAGCCGATACCGAGGCGGCCGCCCTGGCTGAGATATGCCACCGCCGGGAACAGGCCGTCGCCGAGATTGGCTTCGGTGGTCGGGCAGATGCCGGCGACGGCCTGGCTTGCGGCCAGCCGCGCGGTTTCTTCCGCCGTCATATGCGTGGCATGTACCAGGCACCAGCGCGCATCCACGGCGGCATTGTCGAGCAGCCACTGCACCGGGCGCTTGCCGGTGAAGGCTTCGCATTCCGCCACTTCGCCGGTCTGTTCGGCGATATGGATATGCACCGGACCCCTGGCATCGAGCCGCAGCACCTCGGCCAGCATCTCGGCCGGCACGGCGCGCAGCGAATGCGGCGCCATGCCAAGACGATGCTTGCCAGTGAGGCGTGGGCGCAGCCTGTCGAGCAGGGCGGCATAGCCGTCGATGTCATGCAGGAAGCGGCGCTGGCGCTCAGTGGCTGGCTTGCCAAAGCCGCCGGCGGCGTAGAGCACCGGCAGATGCGTCAAGGCCATTCCGGTCTGCTCGGCGGCAGAGAGGATGCGCCAGCTCAGTTCCGCCCTGTCTTCATAGGCGCGGCCATCGGGCTGATGGTGCAGGTAGTGGAACTCGCCGACGGCAGTGTAACCCTGCGCCAGCATCTCGGCATAGAGCTGCGCTGCGATGGCCTCCACATCCTCGGGCGAAAGCGTCAGCGCGAAGCGGTACATGGTCTCACGCCAGGTCCAGAAATCATCGCCGGCCGGGCCGGCAATCTCGGCCAGGCCGGCCATGGCGCGCTGGAAGGCGTGGCTGTGCAGGTTGGCGAGGCCGGGCAGCACCGGGCCATCGAGCCGCAGGGCATCTGTGGCGGCGGGGCGGTCTGGCGTCACCGCCTGGATCATGCCGGCGGCATCGGCGGCAATCTCCACCCCCCGGGCCCAACCTCCCGGCAGATAGGCTTGGCTCAGCCAAAAGCGGCGCATGACGATCTCTCCTCACTTGTATATATAAGTTGGCAGAGTTGCCTGGATCAGGAAAGAGCGAAGCATGGCGGGCGAGGGCGAATTCGATACCGTGTGGCGCGATGCCAGCATTGCCACCATGGTGCCCGGCGGCACCCCGTTCGGCGCCATCGAGAATGGCGCGATTGCTGCCAAGGACGGGCGCATCGCCTGGGTTGGGCCGGTGGCGGCGCTGCCCCAGGCGCGGATCGGTGCGCATACCGTGGTGCATCGGCTGCAAGGTGGCTGGATCACGCCCGGCCTGGTCGATTGCCACACCCATCTGGTCTTCGGCGGCAACCGCGCCCATGAATTCGAGCTGCGGCTGAACGGCGCCACTTATGAAGAGATTGCCCGCGCCGGCGGCGGCATCCGCTCCACCGTGGCGGCGACGCGCGCCGCCGATGAGGCCGAATTGCTGCGCCAGAGCGCGCCGCGCCTGAAATCCCTGATTGCCGAGGGCGTCACCACGCTGGAGATCAAGTCCGGCTACGGCCTCAGCCTGGAAGACGAACTGAAATGCCTGCGCGTGGCGCGGCGTCTGGGCGAGCTATACCCGGTGCGCATCCGCACCACGCTGCTGGCCGCCCATAGCGTGCCGGCGGAATTCGCCGGCCGTGCTGACGACTATATCGATCTGGTTTGCAACACGATCATTCCCGCCGCCGCCCGCGAGGGCCTGGCCGATGCGGTGGATGCGTTCTGCGAGGGCATCGCCTTTTCCATTGCGCAGACGCGGCGCGTGTTCGAGGCAGCGCGACGCCATGGCCTGCCAGTGAAGCTGCATGCCGAGCAGTTGAGCAATCTCGGCGGTGCCAAGCTGGCCGCCGAGTTCAACGCGCTTTCGGCGGATCATCTCGAGCATCTGGACGAGGCGGGTGCCGAGGCGATGGCCAGGGCCGGCACCGTGGCGGTGCTGCTGCCCGGCGCCTTCTATGCCTTGCGCGAGACCCAGGCGCCGCCGGTGGCTTTGTTCCGCAAGCATGGCGTGGCGATGGCGGTGTCCACCGACTGCAATCCCGGCACCTCGCCGGTATCTTCCTTGCTGCTGATCCTCAACATGGCCTGTACCCTGTTCCGCCTTACGCCTGAGGAGGCGCTGGCCGGCGCCACCCGCGAGGCCGCCCGGGCGCTCGGGCTGGAGGCTGATTGCGGCACGCTGGAGCCAGGCAAGCGCGCCGATCTGGTGGTGTGGGATATCGACCGCCCGGCGGCACTCGCCTACCGCATCGGCTTTAATCCGCGCCGGCAGGTGGTGCTGGCTGGCCAGCCGCTGCCGGCGGCCGTTTAGGGCCGAATCCAGGTACCACTCTGGCGTGCCTATCCTTTCGAGGGATTGCGGCGGTGTTTTCGCCACCTATATCGTAAGGATCAGGGAGAACCAGAAAGGGTCCTTACCATGGGCGATTGGGTATACGTACTCGGTGGAGGCATCGTTCTCTTCTGGGCTGGTGCCTGGCTGCTCCTGCATCTCGGCAATTTCGAGATGCGCATCAGTCAGCTCCGCCAGGGCATCGAGAACCGGATGTCGCAGCTTGAGCGTCAGCAGCAGAATTACAGCCGCACGGTGGCCGACTACGAACGCACCACCCAGACGATCTTCTCCCAGTTGGCGGATGTCACCGACAATCTGGAAAAGACCCGTCAGGAACTGGCCGACGTGAAGCGGTCGATCAACGTGATGGAAATTTCCGTGAATGACCTGAAGCTGCGCAGCATGCCGCCGCGCAGCATGCGCTACGGCTGACGCTTAGGCCGGATTGAGCGTGATGCGCAGCAGCTTGCCGGGCTGCGCCAGCCACAGCCATTGCCCCTGACCCGATACCGCAACGAAACCGCCGCGGCCCAGATCCAGCGCCGGCTGCCCGGTCTCGCGCGGCAATCCCTGATCCAGACGCCACGGCATTTCGCGCGACGGCATCTCGCCATCGCCCACGCGGATCGCCAGCAGCGGTGCGCCATCGCGGCCCAGCAGCCAGAGGCGTCCCTGGCGGTCCATGTTCAAGATGCCGGCGGGCGAGGGCGGATCGGCGGCAATCGCTTCATGCACCTTGCGGCCGGCATCCAGGCGGTGCAGGCGGCGGCCATCGGCTTCCAGCCACCAGACGTCACCGCTTTTCTCGGCATAGAGCGAGATCGCCTCGGTGCCCGGCGGCAGCGGCACTTCCATGATCGAGCCGACGCGAGGGGGCAGGGCATTCTGACTAGCGCAGGCCGCCAGCAGCAGGCAGCCGAATGCCAGGGTGAGGAAACGCGGCAGCAGGGAACGCAGGATGATCATGGCGGCGGCTTCGGGGCTCTGGCGTTGCATTGTGACAATTTTAGCCGCTGGCGCGCGCCAGAACCAGAGGGGCGGCTATTAGCTCTTGCTGATACCGCCGCCTCGGCCTATGACGGGCGCCAATCCCCCCATCCCCCGATCCGAGCCCTTAACCCGAGCTGATGCCCGTGAGCAAACCTCCTTCCAAGCGCCCCTCTGGCGCGCGCCCCTTTTCCGCCTCCAAGACAGGCGGCAAGCCCGGTGGCAAGCCTGCTGGTAAATTCAGCGGCAAGCCTGCCGGCAAGACGGGCGGCAAACCCGCTGGTAAATCCGGGGCCAAGTCTGGTGGCTGGGCGGGGGGCAAGCCGGGTTCCAAACCTGGCCATAAGCCGAGTGACCGTCCGGCCAGGCCATCCGGTCCCGGTCAACCTCATCCCGGCCAGCAGCGTCCGGGTCAGCGGCATGAACGCAGCGAGCGCCATGTTGAGCGCGCTCTGGAGCGTATTGAGGGCCGCCCGGGTAAGTCTGAACGCCCAGGTAAGTCTGAACGCTTTGGCAAGTCCGAGCGCCCAGGCCGCCACCATGAGCGCCCGGATCGTTCTGAACGCCCCAGCCGTTCTGACCGTCCTGAACGGGCCGAGCGTGCCGGGAGCGCGGAGCGTTTCGGCAAGCCGCGTTTCGACAAGGAGCGCCCAGACAAGCCCCGCTTCGATGGCCCCCGTTCCGACGGCCCGCGCTCTGACAGGCCACGCTCTGATCGGCCACGCTCTGATCGGCCACGCTCTGACCGGCCCCGTTCCGACAGGCCGCGCTCGGATCGGCCGCATTCCGACAGCAGCGATGCCGACAGGCGTGGCCCGGATCAGCGGGAAGCCGGCAACCGGGGTTATGAAAAACGCGGTTTTGACAAGCGAGGCTCAGAGCGGCGCGACCCAGACCGGCGTGATTCAGACAGGGCCGGGGCCGAGAAGCCGCAACAGCGGCCGCCGCACAAGATCCGTCCTGGTTCCTCGCGCGCGGTGATTGCCGGCGCGGTGCAGTTGCTGGAGGCGATTTTCACCAGCGGCGAACCGGGCGATCGCGTGCTGCATGCCTGGATGAAGGCCAATCACCGCCGCTTCGATGCCGCCGAGCGTTCGGCGCTGGTCAACCTTGTCGAGGAAGTGCAGCGCCAGCGCGGCCGGATCGACTGGTGGCTGGCCCGCTCGGGCGAGGGCAAGGTGGCGCCGGGCAATGACCTGCGCGTCGCCGCCTGGCGCATCCTGGCGCAGGGCGCCAAGGCTGATGGCGCGGTCGCATCGCTGGGCCTGGCGGAAAGCGAAGTCGAGCCGATGTCGCGGCTGCTGCGGCCGCTGGAGGGCCATACGCTGGAGCATCCCGAGATGCCGGCGGTGGCACGCCACAATCTGCCGGCCTGGATCGAGCCGCGTTTCCGCGCCGGCTTCGGCGCCGATTTCGATCTGGAAATGGCGGCGATGCTGCGCCCGGCGCCGTTGGATCTGCGCGTCAACCTGCTGAAGACCACGCGCGATGCCGCGCTTGGCCTGCTCAACGCCGCTGGCATGCGCGCGCAAGCCACGCCGCTTTCGCCCACCGGGCTGCGCCTTGGGCCGCAGGCCTATGTGAACAACACGGAAGCCTTCGCCGAGGGCCTGATCGAGCCGCAGGATGAAGGCTCGCAACTCGCAGCGATGCTGGTGGAAGCGCAGGGCGCCAAGCTGGTGGTGGATTTTTGCGCCGGGGCTGGCGGCAAGTCGCTCGCCATCGGCGCCGCCATGCGCAACAACGGCCGCCTGATTGCCTGCGATGTCAGCGAGAAGCGGCTGGCGCGGGCCAAGCTGCGGCTGCGCCGTGCCGGTGTGCATAACGCCGAATGCCGCCCGCTGGAAGCCAAATGGTTGAAGCGCCAGGCCGGCAAGGCCGACCGCGTGCTGGTGGATGCGCCCTGTTCAGGGACGGGCACCTGGCGGCGCAAGCCTGATGCGCGCTGGCGCCTGAGCGAGAATGACATAATCGAACTGACCCAGCGCCAGGCTGAAATCCTCGAGCGCGCCGCGCGCCTGGTGGCGCCGGGCGGCCGGCTGATCTACGTCACCTGCTCGGTGCTGACGGAAGAGAACGAAGCGCAGATCGCAGCGTTCCTGAAAGGCCATGGCGATTTCAAGCCGCTGCCGGTTGCCGATGTATGGGGCCGCACCATCGGCGGCCCTTGCCCGACCTCGGACACCTATTTGCGCCTGACGCCGGGCCGCAACGGCACCGACGGCTTCTTCGTCGCGATATTGGAAAAGCAGGGCTAATCCGCCGCGTCGGCGAGCGGCGCTGGGGCCAATTGCTGCGCCGCTTTCTGGGCCGGTTTTTGGGCCGGCTTGAGCGCCGTGCCGTTGAGCCAGCGCGGCAGGAAACCGCGCAGCCAGGCGGCGATGCCGCCGTCATGGCGGGCATGGCCGGCATATTGCGTCTGGCGGCATTGTGCCCCTGGCATCACCAGGCGATGCGCCGCCCGCGTGGTCCATACCCGCATCATGGCGCCGGTCACTTCCGGGTGGAACTGGATGCCGAAGGCATTGCCGCCCATGGCGAAGGCCTGGTTCGGAAACCATTTCGTGCCGGCCAGATGCTCGGCTGCCTTGGGCAGGTCGAAGCCCTCGCCATGCCACTGGTAGACATGCAGCTTCTCAGGGAACAGGGCACGGCCGGCGGCGCTGACCTGCAAAGGGTAATAGCCGATTTCATGCCAGCCATCGGCATGCGGCGCGACGCGGGCGCCGGCGGCACGGGCCAGCATCTGCGCGCCGAGGCAGACACCGAGATAGGGCTTGCCGCTGGCCGCCGCCATCGGAATCCAGTCCAGTTCGCGGCGGATGAAAGGCAGGTGGTCGTCGTTGGCGCTCATCGGCCCGCCGAACACCACCACGCCGGCATGGCCGCTCATGTCGCGCGGCAGTTCATGGCCGATGCAGGGGCGGCGGATATCGAGGGAATAGCCCAGCGCCTGCAATTCATCCCCGATGCGTCCGGGGGTGGATTGCTCCTGGTGCACGACAATAAGCACGGGCTGCTTAGGCGAAACTGGCAGCTTGGGGGCGGCTGTCATGTCCCCCAAGATGCAGCGATTCACGGGGTTTTTCCAGCCCATAAAATGTGGCCCCCATCACAAGACGGGGGCCACAGGATGGGGCCATGGAACGGGGAGGGCGGGATTTGCCGGCTTATTGGGCGGTGATGCCGCCGTCGATGACGAATTCCGCGCCAGTGACGAACTTGGACTCGTCGGAAGCCAGGTAGAGGATGCAATAGGCGACGTCGTCCGGGTCGCCGAGGCAGCCGAGCGGCACCTGGGATTCCAGCTTCTGGCGCGTCTTGGCCGGATCGCCACCGGCATAGATCATCGACTGCACCATCGGCGTGTCGATGAAGGTGGGGTGCACCGAGTTGCAGCGGATCTTGTAGCCGCGCTTGGCGCAATGCAAAGCCGTGGTCTTGGCCAGCATGCGGGCGGCGGCTTTCGACGTGTTGTAGGCGCCCATATTGTGGCCGGCGATGATGCCGGAAACCGATGAGATGATGATGATCGAGCCCGGCGCATGCGCCTTCATGCGCGGCAGGGCATGCTTGTTGCCAAGGAAGGGGCCATTGAGGTTGACGTCATGCACGAAGTCCCATTCTTCGACGCTGACATCTTCCACATTCTTCAGCACGCCGACACCGGCGGAATGCACCAGCACGTTCAGGCCGCCGAAAGCGGCTTCCACCGCGTCCAGCGCGGTGATCCACTGGTCTTCCTTGGTGACGTCCAGTTCCACCGCGATGGCATTGGCGCCGATCTCGTCGGCGACGGCCTTGGCGCCGGCCAGGTTGCGGTCGGCCAGCGCCACCTTGGCGCCTTCGCGTGCCATCATGATGGCGGTGGCTTTGCCAAGCCCTGAGGCGCCGCCCGTGATCAGGGCGACCTTGTTCGATACGCGTCCCATTGTTTCCTCCCGAAGGGTAAGGCAGCCAGAATAGGCTAGACCGTTCCCTTTGCATACGGATTCGCTGCGCCGAGGTGACTTTGCATTTTTGGGTAGGAGCCCGACGCAGGGCGTAGTGGGGCTACGGCCAAGTCGGGCGACGCACCCAAAATGCAAAGTCACCCGGCCCCACAGGGGTTGCGTCTGGAGGCGGCATCCGCGGCGTCGAAACGCTTGCCGGTACGTCCAGTACCGGCTGCGCGCTTCTCCTTGCGGGCTACCGCCTCCAGACGCAACGCAGTCGGTTCCGTATGCAAAGGGAACGGTCTAGATGCCTATTGCCGCTAAGCGCGCGCGCAGGCCGGCTGCCCCAAGGGCCGTCACCAGTTCTTCCAGATGGGCGCGGTCGCGGGCTTCCACCACGAATTCGATCTCAGTGGATTTCGCCGAGGCGAGCGTGAACAGGCGCTGATGCGCCACCTCGATGATGTTGACGCCGGTGGTGCCGATGATGCCGGCGGCGCGCGCCAGGCGGCCCGGCGCATCGTCGGTGGTGACGATCAGTCGCGCCAGCCGGCCATCGCGCACCAGGCCGCGCATCAGCACGGAGGCGAGCAGGCGGGTGTCGATATTGCCGCCAGTGAGCACGATGCCGACGCGGCGGCCCTGGAAGAGCTGCTTATGCGCCAGCAAGGCGGCGAGGCCGGCGGCACCGGCGCCCTCGGTCACGGTCTTTTCAATCTCCACCAGCAGAACGATGGCGCGCTCGATCTCGGCCTCGCTGGTGATCAGCACGTCGCGCACCAACTGGCGGGCGACCTGCATCGGTGCGCGGCCGATATCGCGCACGCTGATGCCCTCGGCGATCGAGATGCCGCCGACCTGCACCGGCTGGTCATGCATCTGCTGATACATCGCGGTGTAGAGTTCGCCCTCGACGCCATAGAGATGCAGGCCGGGCCGCTTGGCATGGGCCGCGATGGCCATGCCGGCGATCAGGCCGCCGCCGCCCACCGGCACCACCAGGTCATCCAGGTGCGGTGCCTGTTCCAGCATCTCCAGCGCCACCGTGCCCTGGCCGGCCATCACCGCCAGATCATCATAGGGATGCACGAAGACCAGGCCCTCGTCGGCGGCAAGCTGCTGCGCCTTGGCGGCGGCTTCCGCCAGCGTCTCGCCTTCCAGCAGCACGCGGGCACCGTGGTTGCGCACATGGCGCACCTTCACATAGGGCGTGAAGCCCGGCATCACGATGGTGGCGGGAATGCCTAAGCGCCCGGCATGGTAGGCGACACCCTGGGCATGATTGCCGGCCGACATGGCGATGACGCCGCGCCTGCGCTCATCGGCGTTCAGTTGCAGCAGCTTGTTCAGCGCACCGCGCTCCTTGAAGCTGGCGGTGAATTGCAGGTTCTCGAATTTCAGCCACACCTCGGCGTCGACGAGCTGCGACAGCGTGCGCGATTGCAGGCAGGGCGTGCGGGTCAGCGCCCCGTCGATGCGTCGTGCCGCCGCTTCGATATCGCCGAGAGTGAGCAGCATGGTCAGTGGTCCGCGCGATGCAGAATCTTGTCGCGCAGGCCGGTATCATAGGCCAGGCCGGCGGGCGTCAGGGTCATGCCGGGCTCGACCAGGCCTTTGCGGCCCAACGCCACCCACACCGCCTCGTTATGCAGGCCGTTGGCATCGGCGCCCGAGACCACGGCAGCGCCGATATGGAAATGGTTGCCATGCGGCGAGGGCAATTGGTGCAGCCGCACGCGGCCATCGGCCAGCGGCTCGCCCGCTATTTCAGCAATGGCCTGCAGCAGGGTCAGGGTCTTTAGCTGCAGCGGGTTCAATTTCAGCGGGTTGAGCTTGGGCGCCATGATGCCTGTCCGTGTAACTACTGTCCGAAAACTGGGCCCCAGGGTTAAGGCTTGCGCGGGGCGGCGTCAATCAGTGGCTTGCCGCACGGTCGGCTAGGAGTAATCTAGCCGTCATGGATCAGGCGGCTCATCCCTTCTTCCAGGCCGAATTGCGCCCGCACCGCTCGCTCGGGCGGTGCGGCTTTTTCATCCTGATCGCCTGCGTGGCGCTGATCAATTTCGCTGCCGGGGTGGCCTTCTGGCTCGCCGGGGCCTGGCCGGTGATGGGCTTCTGCGGCCTGGAAGTGCTGCTGCTATGGCTGGCCTTCCGCTACAGCTATGCCCAGGCGAGGGCGCGGGAATATGTCACGCTGGATGGCTCCAGCCTCACCATCCGCCGCGTCACCGCGCGCGGCCAGCAGAAGCAATGGCAGTTGCAGCCCTACTGGGTGCGGGTGGAATGCGATGAGGAGCCGGACAGCCATCAAGTGACGCTCTGGAGCCATGGCCGGGGCATCCCGATCGGGCAGTTCCTCAGCCCGCCCGAGCGGCTGGAACTGGCCGAGGCTTTGCGCGATGCGTTGTGGCGCTGGCGCCAGCCGCCGGGCGCCGGCCTGCGTACGCTCGACGTCGTTTAACCGGCGCTACGCCGGCTGCGGGAAGGCCCGCTCCATCATGCCGCGCGCGATTTCGCGCTCGCCCATCACGATCAGGTCGGCACCGAGATTGCTGAGGTAATCCACCTCGCCATCGGCATGGGCGCGGGCGACGATCTTGAGATCGGGATTGGCCTTGCGCGCCTGCTCGACGATCTGCCCGGCCTCGAAGGCATTCGGGATCGCTACGAAGATCCAGCGCGCACCCGCGATATTCGCCGCCTCGATCATGTCATGCGCCGCGGCATTGCCGAGCAGGGTTTCAAAACCGGCGGCGCGGGCCTGCTCGGCGAGCTTCTGGCGTTCCTCGATCACCAGCAGCGCGCGGTTCTCGCGCCGCAGCGCCTCGGCCACCAGGCTGCCGACGCGGCCGAAGCCGATCACCACGGCATGCTGGCTGAGGACGGTCGGCACCAGTTTTTCGGCGGCAGCGCTCTCCTTGTCCTCCGGCGCGGGCTCCTTGCCTTCGCGTTTTTCGAGCCAGCCTTTGAGCCGGTCCAGCGAGGCGAAGAAGATCGGGTTGGCCAGGATCGAGAGGATGGCGCCGGTAACGATCAGGTCGCGGCCCATCGGCGGCAGCAATTCAAGATGCAGGCCCAGCGCCGCCAGAATGAAGGAGAATTCGCCGATCTGCGCCAGGCTGGCGGCAATGGTGAGAGCGGTGGAGAGCTTGTGGCGGAAGGCGAGAACCAGCGCCAGCGCCGCCACCGACTTGCCGATCACGATGATGATGAAGGTGGCCAGCACCGGCAGCGGCTCGCGCAGCAGGATGCTGGGATCGAACAGCATGCCGACCGAGACGAAGAACAGCACCGCGAAGGCATCGCGCAACGGCAGCGATTCTTCCGCCGCGCGATGGGAGAGTTCACTCTCGCTCAACACCATGCCGGCGAAGAAGGCGCCGAGCGCGAAGGAGACGCCGAACAGCACGGCGGCGCCATAGGCGACACCGAGCGCGATGGCCAGCACGGCAAGGCGGAACAATTCGCGCGAGCCGGTATGGGCGATGTAATGCAGCAGCCAGGGGATGACGCGGCGGCCGACAATCAGCATCAGCGCCACGAAGGCCGCGACCTTGCCCAGCGTGATCGCCAGCAGCGTGCCGATCTCGCGTGCGCCCAGCCCGCCGGCCTCGTCCTTCAGCAGGCCGGCCAGCGGCGGCAGCAGCACCAGCGCCAGCACCATGGCAAGGTCTTCCACGATCAGCCAGCCGACTGCGATACGACCACGTTCGGACTCCATCAGGTGGCGTTCCTGCAGCGCGCGCAGCAGCACCACGGTGGAGGCGACCGATAGCGCCAGGCCGAAGACGAAGCCGCCGCCCATGCTCCAGCCCATCATCCAGGCCAGCGCCATGCCAAGCACCGTGGCCACCGCGATCTGTGCGACGGCGCCGGGAATGGCAATGGCCTTCACGCTGAGGAGGTCCTTGAGCGAGAAATGCATGCCGACGCCGAACATCAGCAGGATCACGCCCAGTTCGGCCAGCTCCGGCGCCAGCGCCTGGTCGGCGACGAAGCCGGGCGTGAACGGCCCGACCACGACGCCGGCCAGCAGGTAGCCAACCAGCGGCGAGATGCGCAGCCGGTTGGCAATGGCCCCCAGGATGAAGGCCAGTACCAGGCCACCGACGATGGTGGCGATAAGGGGAGTGTGATGCGGCATCGGCGCTTAAGACTCCTGTCGAGATTTTGGCGGGAGGCAGCCGAAGCGTACCAAGTTCTGATATAAAAGCGCGGTAAAGAATGTCAACCTTTGCCGCCAAATTTGCCAGTGTCGAAGTTTGCCTGGCAATCACCCTTCGTCTATCATCGAAGCATGACTGCGGATCACCAGAACGGCCCGAGCCTGGCCGAAATCGCGGCGCTGATCGGCGATCCTGCCCGCGCCAACATGCTGGCGGCGCTGATGGCCGGCCAGGCGCTCACCGCCAGCGAACTGGCGCTGATTGCCGGCATCGCGCCCTCCACCGCCTCCAGCCACCTGGGCAAATTGCAGGCCGGCGGCTTGCTCGCCCAGGAGGCGCAGGGGCGGCACCGTTATTTCCGCCTCAACGGCCCGCTGGTGGCCCAGGCGCTGGAAGCGATCATGGCGGTGGCCGGTGCCGTGCCGAAGCCGAAGCGGCTGCCAGGGCCCCGCGATGCCGATATGCGCCGTGCCCGCACCTGCTACGATCATATTGCCGGCGAGCTGGGCGTGAAGCTGACCGATGCGCTGATCGCCCAAGGCTGCATCGAGCGCAGCGGGCAGGATTTCATCCTCACCGCCCAGGGCCGGGCTTTCTTCGACCGGCTCGGCATCGACCTGGCGAGCCTGAAAGTGGCGCGGCGCGGCCTGGCGCGGGTCTGCCTGGATTGGAGCGAGCGGCGGCCGCATCTGGCCGGCGCGCTTGGTGCCGCGCTGGCACGGCATTGCCTCGAGGCCGGCTGGGTGGCGCAGGCGAAAGGCGCGCGCACGCTCAGCGTCACCCGCGCCGGCAAGGCAGCCTTCGAGAAATACTTCGCCGTTGCGGCTTGAGCGGCTAGGCCTGCTTCAGCCCCAGCACGTCGTTCATGTTGTACAGCCCCGGCGCCCGGCCGCGCGACCACAATGCGCAGCGCACCGCGCCGCGGGCGAAGATGCTGCGGTCGGTGGCCTTGTGGGTCAGTTCCAGGCGTTCATTATCGGCAGCGAAGATCACCGTATGCTCGCCCGCGACATTGCCGCCGCGGAGTGCTGCGAAGCCGATGGCGCCGGCTTTGCGCGCGCCGGTGATGCCGTCGCGGCCTGAATCGGTCACGTCCTTGAGCGCCACGCCACGGCCCTCTGCCGCTGCCTCGCCGAACATGATCGCGGTGCCGGATGGCGCATCCACCTTCATGCGATGATGCATTTCCACGATCTCGATATCCCAGTCGTCGCCGAGCGAGGCGGCCACCTGGCGCACCAGGCCGGCCAGCAGGTTGACGCCGAGGCTCATGTTGAAGCTCTGCACCACGCAGCAATGCCGCGCCGCCTTGCGCAGCGCATCGAAATGCTGGTCCTCAAGCCCGGTCATGCCGACGATATAGGCGGTCTTGGCCTGGGCCGCGAGCGCGGCATGGCTGGCCAGCACGGCCGGCGCGCTGAAATCGATCACCGCATCGGCTTCGGCAAACAGTCGCGCCGCGTCGCCCTCGATGAGCGTGCCGGTGGCGGCCAGGCCAGCCAGCGGCCCGGGATCCTTGCCGACCAGCTCGGAGCCGGGGCGCTCGGTGCCACCGGCCAGGGCTGCGCCGGGCGTTGCCGCCACCACGCGCAAGATCGCCTGGCCCATGCGGCCGCCAATGCCGATAATGCCGATGCGGGTGTCGTCCGCCATGTTCCTCTCCCGTCCGGGGCTTCTCTTGAACTGTGCGCACTTTAGTCCGCTTTGCTACGGCAGGGAATTGCCAGGGCGGAACCGGGCTGCCATGCTTGGCGCTAAGCAAACAGAAAAGCCGGGCCTCCGTCTCGCCATGACCCTCTCTGAAGCCGCGCTGTTGCTCTTTGCCGGGCTTGCCGCCGGCGGCGTCAATGCCATTGCGGGCGGCGGCACCTTCTTCACCTTTCCCGCCATGCTTGCAATTGGCCTGCCGCCGGTGATGGCAAATGCTTCCAGCGCGGTGGCGGTGTGGCCCGGCCATGCCATGGCGATTCCCGCCTATTGGCAGCGGTTGCGGCAGATTCCGGGCAGCTTGGCGCTGCGCTGCCTGATTGCGCTGCTGGGCGGCCTGGCTGGCGCGGCCTTGCTGCTGCTCACCGGCGACCGTCTGTTTGCCGGACTGGTGCCATGGCTGCTGCTGTTCGCGACGCTGCTCTTCGCCTTCGGTGCGCGCCTGCGGCAATGGCTGCCGCGCCGTGCGCCGATAGCGGCGGGCAAGCGTTCGCCGGCTGCTTACTTCAGCGAATTCCTGTTCACGATCTATGGCGGTTATTTCGGTGCCGGTCTTGGCGTGCTGCTGCTGGCTAGCCTCAGCCTGCTCGGCCATGACGACCTGCAGGAGGCCAATGCGCTGAAGAACCTGCTTGCCACCGTGGTCACCAGCATCGCCGTGGTGGCTTTCGCGGTCGCTGGTGCGGTGCATTGGCCGGCAACGCTGATCACGCTGGCTGGCGCGGTGGCCGGTGGCTATCTCGGCGCGCGGCTGATCCAGCGCATCTCTGCGGTGTGGCTGCGGCGCGGCGTGATCGCGTTCGGCAGCGTGCTGACGCTGTTCTTCTTCTACCAGCTCTATTGGCGCTGACAGCTAGCAGCCCGCTTGGGCTTAATCGCCCTTGCCGCCGAGCATTTCCTTGACGCGGGCGAAGAAGCCGGCGCTTTCCGGGCTGGTGCTTTCGGCGTCGATGGCGGCGAATTCCTCCAGCAGTTCGCGCTGGCGCTTGGAGAGTTTCACCGGCGTTTCGACATTGACCTGGATATAGAGGTCGCCGAAACCGCTGCCGCGGCCCTGCTGCGGCAGGCCGGGCATGCCCTTGCCGCGCAGGCGGAACTGCTTGCCGGTCTGGGTGCCATCGGGAATGGTGATGCGGGCCTTTCCGCCATCCAGTGTCGGCACCTCGACAACGCCGCCGAGCGCGGCAGTCGCCATCGAGATCGGCACGCGGCATTGCAGATGCTGGCCCTCGCGGCGGAAGATGCGATGCGCCGCCACCGAGATGAAGACATAGAGATCGCCCGGCGAGCCGCCGCGCAATCCGGCCTCGCCTTCGCCGGCGAGGCGGATGCGGTTGCCCTCATCGACGCCCGGCGGGATATCGACGCTGAGCGTCTTTTCCTTATGCACGCGACCGGCGCCGCCGCAGATCTTGCAGGGACGCTCGATCACCTTGCCGGCGCCGCCGCAGCTCGGGCAGCCGCGCTCGATGGTGAAGAAGCCTTGCGCGGAGCGGATTTTGCCGAAGCCTTTGCAGGTGGGGCAGGAGATCGGCTGTGCGCCGGCCTCGGCGCCAGAGCCGTCGCAGGCCTCGCAGGCAATCGAGGTCGGCACGCGGACCTGCACGGTCTTGCCGCGGAAGGCATCTTCCAGGCTGATCTCGAGATTGTAGCGCAGGTCGGAGCCGCGATTGGCATTGCTGCCGCCGCCGCGCCGCTGGCCGCCCATGATGTCGCCGAACAGATCATCGAAAATGTCGGAGAAGGAACCGAAATCGAAACCGGCGCCGCCCGCGCCGCCGGGGCCGCGCGGGCCGCCCATGCCGCCCTCGAAGGCGGCGTGGCCATACTGATCGTAAGCCGCGCGCTTCTGGTCGTCCTTCAGCACGTCGTAGGCTTCGTTCAATTCCTTGAATTTCTGCTCAGCGCTGGCGTCGCCCGGATTGCGGTCCGGGTGATATTGCATGGCGAGTTTGCGGAAGGCGCGCTTCAGCTCATCGGCATCCGAAGTGCCACGCGGCACGCCCAGCACTTCATAGTAATCGCGTTTGGTCGCCATTCTTTGCAGCCCCGCCCGACGCGGAACCGGGCGCCCTGATGTTTCGGGCGCCCGGTCCGTCGGTCATTCCCGACTTACTTCTTTTTCTTATCGTCTTTCACTTCTTCGAATTCGGCATCAACGACGCCGTCATCGGGCTTCTTGGCATCGGCGCCTGAACCGGCGCCGGCCTCGCCGCCAGGCGCCGCCGCATCGGCCGCGCCCTGTTCCTTGTAGAGCGCCTCGCCGAGCTTCATGGCGATCTGGCTCAGCTTCTGCGCCTTGGTCTTGATCGCCTCGGCGTCATTGGCCTCGATCGACTTCTTGAGGTCGGCGATGGCGGCCTCGACGTCGGCCTTGTCGCCGGCCGGAGCCTTGTCGCCGAGATCGACCAGGGTCTTCTCGGTGGCATGGATCAGCGACTCAGCTTGGTTCTTGGCCTCGGCCGCCTCGCGCCGCTTCTTGTCTTCGGACGCATGCTCCTCGGCGTCGCGCACCATCTTCTTGATGTCGTCTTCCGACAGACCACCAGATGCCTGGATGCGGATCTGCTGTTCCTTGCCGGTGCCCTTGTCCTTCGCCGAGACATGCACGATGCCGTTGGCGTCGATATCGAAGGTCACCTCGATCTGCGGCACGCCGCGCGGTGCCGGCGGAATGCCCATCAGGTCGAACTGGCCGAGGATCTTGTTGTCCGCTGCCATCTCGCGCTCGCCCTGGAACACCCGGATCGTCACGGCGTTCTGGTTGTCCTCGGCGGTGGAGAAGACCTGGCTCTTCTTGGTCGGGATCGTGGTGTTGCGGTCGATCAGCTTGGTGAACACGCCACCCAGCGTCTCGATGCCGAGGCTCAACGGGGTGACGTCGAGCAGCAGCACGTCCTTGACGTCGCCCTGCAGCACGCCAGCCTGGATGGCGGCGCCGATGGCCACCACTTCATCCGGGTTCACGCCCTTGTGCGGCTCGCGGCCGAACAACTGCTTCACCACCTCGATCACCTTGGGCATGCGGGTCATGCCGCCCACCAGCACCACCTCGTCGATGTCGCCGGCGGAGAGGTCCGCATCCTTGAGCGCCTTCTTGCAGGGCTCGATCGAGCGCTGGATCAGGTCGTCGACCAGGGCTTCCAGCTTGGCACGGGTGAGCTTCATCACCAGATGCTTCGGGCCCGACTGGTCGGCGGTGATGAAGGGCAGGTTGATCTCGGTCTGCTGCGAGGAAGACAGCTCGATCTTCGCCTTCTCGGCCGCTTCCTTCAGGCGCTGCAGCGCCAGGCGGTCGTTGCGCAGGTCGATGCCGTTCTCTTTCTTGAACTCATCGGCCAGGTACTCAACGATGCGCAGGTCGAAGTCTTCGCCGCCGAGGAAGGTGTCGCCGTTGGTCGAGCGGACTTCGAACACGCCGTCGCCGATCTCGAGGATCGAGACGTCGAAGGTGCCGCCGCCCAAGTCATAGACCGCGATCTTCTTGCCGTCCGACTGCTTGTCGAGGCCATAGGCCAGGGCCGCCGCCGTCGGTTCGTTGATGATGCGCAGCACTTCCAGGCCGGCGATGCGGCCGGCATCCTTGGTGGCCTGGCGCTGGGCGTCGTTGAAATAGGCCGGCACGGTGATGACCGCCTGGGTCACCTTCTCGCCGAGGAAGGCTTCCGCCGTTTCCTTCATCTTCTGCAGCACGAAAGCCGAGACCTGGCTCGGGCTGTACTTCTTGCCGTCGGCCTCCACCCAGGCATCACCGTTGTCACCGGCCACCACCTTGTAGGGCACCATCTTGGTGAACTTCTGCGAAGCTTCGTCGCGGATGCCGCGGCCGATCAGGCGCTTCACCGAGAACAGGGTGTTTTCCGGGTTGGTGACCGCCTGGCGCTTGGCCGGCTGGCCGATCAGGCGCTCGCCGTCCTTGGTGAAGGCAACCATCGACGGCGTGGTGCGCGCGCCTTCCGCGTTCTCCACCACCTTCGGGGTCTTGCCATCCATGATGGCGATACAGGAATTGGTCGTTCCCAGGTCGATGCCGATAACTTTGGCCATTACTCATCTCCTCGATTCAGGCAGTCCGAGGCGGCCTCCTTAGGCTGCGAGCGCCGGGCCGGACCCCTTGTCTGTTTGCACTTGTGACCGGTATGTAAGTGGGGACCCTGGGTCCCGCAACGCCCCAGGCAAAAAAAACGTGAAGTCCGGTCGAGTCTTGGTCTCCCTGGCGGGATAGTCCGGCCTGGCGCTTCCCAGCGAGGAAACCCGTGTCCGCTGCCCCTGGCCAAGCCCCGTCGAACGCCACTGCCAAAGCCCCGCAAAGCGGGGTGAAAGCGTCGGACTCGTCACCAATATTTATGGGAATTTTATTCGCCGCCATCGCCTATTGCGCCTGGGGCCTGTCGCCGCTGTATTTCCGCATGGCCGGCTTCATGACGCCGCTGGAAATCACCGCACAGCGTGTGCTGTGGGCCTGCCTGCTCTGCTTTGTTCTGCTGGCGGCGATGGGCAAGCTGCCGCTGCTGGCCCGAGCGGTGGCCAACCGCCGCCTGGTCGGCGTGCTGGCCATCACCAGCGCCATGATGCTGCTGAACTGGCTGCTGTTCGTCTATGCCATCGACACGCGGCAGGTGATGTCGGCCTCGCTCGGCTATTACATCAACCCGCTGGTGGCGGTGCTGCTCGGCCGCCTGGTACTGAAGGAAAAGGTCAACCCCGTGCAATGGGCGATGCTGGCGCTGGCGGCGGTCGGTGTCACCGTGCTGGGCACGGCGGCGGCCAATACCGGCATCTGGATCTCGCTCGCCATTGCCATCTCCTGGGGCATCTACGCACTGCTGCGCAAGCGCAATCCGGTCGACAGCCTGGTTGGCTTCACGGTGGAAATCCTGCTGCCGCTGCCGATCGCCATCGGCTATCTGGCCTGGCATGGCGGCGGTGCGCTGGGCCCGGCCTGGAATGGCTTGCTGAGCGCCGATCTGGTGCCGCTTCTGCTGCTGGTTTTCGCCGGCGTGATCACGGCGATCCCGCTGGTCGCCTTCGGTGCCGGGCAGAGCCGCCTCACCATGGCCAGCATGGGCCTGATGCAATACATCTCGCCGACCCTGCAATTCCTGCTCGCCACGCTGCTTTGGGGCGAAAGCTTCACCAGCAATCACGCCATCGCCTTCTCCTGCATCTGGGTGGCGGTGGGTGTGTTCAGCTTCGAGAACTGGCGCCGGGCAAGGCGGGCGGCGGCGGCCGGCTGAGGCGCCGCGAAATCAGGCAGTGATCGCCTAAATTGTTTGCATACAAATAGTTTTTGACAAAGCAAATAGCCGTGCTTTGATCAAGGCAGTGCAATCAAACGGGGGAGTGCTGCCATGACGCATGTAAGTCATTTCAATCGACGCCATCTGCTGCTTGGCCTCGGCGCCACGGCGGCGCTTGCCGGCCTTGGCAGTGCCGCCCAGGCGGCAGGCAAAGTTTCCGCCGGCTCGCGCAGCGTGCTGATTGTGGTGGATGTGCAGAACTGCTTCATCCCCGGCGGCAGCCTGGCGGTGAAGGAAGGCGACGTGATCGTGCCGCTGATCAACACATTGGCGAAGAAATTCCAGAATGTGGTGCTGACGCAGGACTGGCATACCGCCGACCATGTTTCCTTCGCCTCGCAGCATAGCGGCAAGAAGCCGTTCGAGAGCGTGAAGCTGCCCTATGGCAATCAGGTGCTGTGGCCGGATCACTGCGTGCAGGGCACGGAAGGCGCGGCCTTGGCCAAGGATCTGGCGATCCCGCAGGCGCAGCTCGTCATCCGCAAGGGCTATCACAAGAATGTCGACAGCTACTCGGCCTTCTTCGAGGCCGATGGCAAGACCTCGACCGGACTTGGCGGCTATCTCAAGCAGCGCGGCATGAAGCGGGTTTTCGTCGTCGGCCTGGCGACCGATTTCTGCGTCGCCTGGACCGCCATGGATGCGCGCAAGGAAGGCTTCGAGACCTATGTGATCGAGGATGCCTGCCGTGGCATCGACGCCGCCGGCTCGCTTGCCAAGGCCTGGACCGACATGAAGGCCAAGGGCGTGAAGCGCATCCAGTCGGCGGATATGGCCTAGGGTGACCTAGCATAGGCCAGCGGGCCGTCCTACATTGCAGAAATGTCGGACGGCCTGCATTTCCTTCCCGGATATTTCGATGCGGCAGCGCAGGCGGCTTTGCTTGGCGATGTGCGTGCGCTGCTGGCCGAGGCGCCGCCCTATCGTGCGCTGATGCCGAAAACCGGCCAGCCGATGCGGGTGCGCATGAGCAATGCCGGCGCGCTCGGCTGGTATACCGACCGTGATGGCGGCTATCGCTATATATCAACCCATCCTGAAACCGGGCGGCCCTGGCCGGCAATCCCGGAACGCATCCTGAGCGTCTGGCGCGCGGTGAGCGGCTACGGCCATGATCCGGAATGCTGCCTGATCAATCTCTATGATGCCGAGGCGAAGATGGGTCTGCACCAGGACCGCGACGAGCAGGATTTCTCGGCGCCCGTGGTGTCGATCTCGCTCGGCGACAGCGCCCTGTTCCGCATCGGCGGGCAGAACCGCCGGGATCCGACGCGCTCGTTGAAACTTGCCAGCGGCGATGTGCTGGTGCTGGGCGGCGCTGCGCGGCTGGCTTTTCATGGCATCGACCGCATCCATGCCGGCAGCAGCCGGCTGTTGCCGGAAGGCGGCCGGATCAACCTGACTTTGCGGCGGGTGACGCTGCCGCGCTGACAGCCGATTGCAGAGGCTGGGGCGATTGCAGAGGCTGGGGCGATTGCAGCGGTGGTGGGAATTCCAGCGTCACCGTGGTGCCCTGGCCGAGCCGGCTTTGCAGCAGGAAGGTGCCGCGATGCAGCTCCACCAGTGCCTTGACCAGGGGCAGGCCGAGCCCGGTGCCGTCATATTGCCTTGTGAGATCGTTCTCCACCTGGCCGAAGGGGCTCAGCACCAGGTCGAGATGTTCGGGCGCGATGCCGATGCCGGTGTCGCTGACCCAGATGCGGAAACCGCCATGCTCCATCGCCTGGGTGCCGATCTCGATGCGGCCGCCCTTGGGCGTGAATTTCACGGCATTGGACAGCAGGTTCAGCAGTATCTGACGCACTGCCTGGGCATCGGCATAGCCTTCCTCCAGCGCCGGATCGAACCGGGTGGCGAAGCTCAGTTCCTGCCGCTCGGCATGAGGCCGCAGCACCCGCATGCATAGTTCGGCCATTTCCTGCGGATCGATCATGGCGGGATGGATGGTCCAGCCGCCGCTCTCGATCTTGGCCATGTCCAGGATGTTGTTGATCAGGCCGAGCAGATGCTGGCCGCTGGCCAGGATGTCCTGCACGTATTCGGCATAGCGCGGTGTGGTAAGCGGGCCGAACAGCCGGTCGCGCATCACCTCGGCGAAGCCGATGATGGCGTTGAGCGGCGTGCGCAATTCATGGCTCATGGTGGCGAGGAAGCGCGTCTTGGCGCGCGAGGCTTCCTCGGCGGCGGCGCGGGCGCGCTCCAGCGAGCGGTTGCGCCGTTCGCTGCGGGCGCGGCTCAACTGCAGCAGCGACAGCGCGGTGCCGACGCCGTGATACAGGCCATCGGCGGTGACGATGAAGCCGCGCAGCAGGGCTGATGGGTGCTCGTCGGCGATCAGCGCTTCCAGGCGGTCGATACCGAGCTGCGCCTCCACGGTCAGCGGCTCCGGGTCCATCAGCGCCGTCACCGGTTTCTTGGCGTAGAGCGCGCGGCCATAGTCGCGCGAAAGATGGGTGATCAGGTCGTAGCGGTTGATCAGGCCGAGCGGGCGGCCCTGTTCATTCACCACCGCGAGCGCGCCGAGATCGGGGTCGGCGGCAAACAGGCGGTCGACATCCTCGCAACGCATGCCGGGCGGCACTGGGGTACGGGGACTGGCGACACCGCCTATGGTCTCGAGCAGATCGCCATCGCTCATATGCACGGTAGGCCTCATGGATCTTGAGGCCTTGTTATCGCCGCCTAACGTGACGGCGCCGTGACATTGGGGGCGGGTTTACGCCCTGGTATCGACACTACCAGCAGTGGCGCCATCCGGCTGCGGACCGCCCTTGGTGACGCCCACCATGGCGGCGCGCAGCAGCCGGCCATGCTGCACATAGCCGGCGGCAACCACCTGGAACACCGTGCCGGCGGGCAGGTTCGGGTTCTCCACCTCGAACATCGCCTGATGCAGATTGGGATCAAAACGCTGGCCCTGCGGATCGATGCGCTGGATGCCGTGGCGTTCGAACACGCTGAGCAGCTCCCGCTCGGTGGCTTCGATGCCGACCAGCAGGTTGTTCAGCGGATCACTCTTGGCGGCTTCGCCTTCGCTGGGCTTCGGCGCGCTTTGCAGCGCACGGCCGAGATTGTCGGCGACGGTGAGGATGTCCTTGGCGAACTTGGCCGAAGCGAACTTCACCGCATCATCGCGCTCGCGCTCCAGGCGGCGGCGCAGATTCTCGGTTTCGGCTGCCAGCCGCAGCAGCTTGTCCTTCAGTTCCGCGCTTTCCGCTTGCGCCTTGGCAAGATCGGCGGCGAGCAACACGGCGTCGCCGCCGAGGCTCGGTTCGGTGTTGATCGCGGCGTCGAAATTCACGCTGTCCTGGGCAGGCTGGGTCGGCTGGGTGTTCATCTTACTTCTCTAAATAGCTGCGGCCCTGCATATACGGGCAGGGGCGGCAAATTTCAACCAAGCGGCTTTTACCGCAGCAGACGGCCCACCACCTGGGCGGTGAAATCCACCATCGGCACCAGGCGGGCATAATTCATGCGGGTGGGGCCGATCACGCCGATGGCGCCGACAATGCGCTGCTGCTGGTTCTGCAGCGGCGCCACGATCAGCGAGCAGCCGGCTTGGCGGAACAGGGTATTCTCCGAGCCGATGAAGATGCGCACGCCCTCGCTGCCATGGGTGAGGTCGATCAGGCGCAGCATTTCCTCGGTGTTTTCCAGTTCTTCCATCAACGAGCGGATGCGTTCCAGGTCGGCCATCGCCGCCACGTCGTCGAGCAGATTGGCCGAGCCGCGCACGATCAGCGTGCCGCCGGGATTGCGCCCTTGGGCCGGTTCGCCGCCCCACACCGCCAGGCCGGCTTCCACCACCTTTGAGGTGAGCTGGTCAAGCTCGGCGCGGCGTGCGGTGAGTTCGCCCAGGACTTCCTCGCGCGCCAAGTCGATGGTGCGGCCCTTGAGGCGGCGGGAGAGGAACTGCCCGGCCTCGGCCAGCGCCGATGGGCTCATGCCGAGCGGCATGTCGATCATGCGGTTCTCGACTTGGCCGTTCTCGGTCACCAGCACCACCAGGGCCTGGCCGGGGCCGACGGGTACGAATTCCACCTGGCGGAGCGGCGCATCGACTTTCGGCGCCACCACCAGCCCGGCATGGCCGGAAAGCCCGGAAAGCGCGGCGGTGGCTTCGGTCAGCACCTCCTGGAAGCCGCGGCCCGAGGCGGCGCAGCGATTCTCGATCGCCGAGCGTTCGTCATGGGTCAGGTCGCCGACCTGCAGCAGGCCGTCGACGAACAGCCTGAGGCCGCTCTCGGTCGGCAGCCGCCCGGCCGAGGTATGCGGCGCGAAGAGCAGCCCGGCATCTTCGAGGTCGGCCATGGTGTTGCGGATGCTGGCCGGCGACAGCTTGTGGTCCAGCTTCTTCGACAGGATGCGCGAACCGACCGGCTCGCCGGTCGCCATGTAGGTTTCCACCACGAGGCGCAGGATCTCGCGGTTGCGTTGGCCGATCTCTTTGATCATGCAGGAAGAATGGGGATTGCCCGGCCCAGCGTCAACCACCGGGTGGCCGAAGGGCTGATCCTGCGGGTGTCGGAATGCCCTTTTCGGTCGTGATCGGGCAGCACGGAAAGCAGTAAGATCGCCGTGGCCGCGCGATATCCCTACCGTAGTGATCCACTAATTGCCGTGAATACTATTTTTTGTCTTGGCGGCCTCACGGAATCCGGGCAGAGTGATGCAACCATTCAGTGTTCTCGGGCGGAGAGTATTCCTGCATTCATTGCGGGCAATAACGGGGGGAGCGGGCGATGTCGGATTGGTTCCTGGGTGAAATCAGGATTTTTTCCTTCACGAACATCCCCGCCGGCTGGCACATCTGCGATGGCAGCACGCTGCCCGTGCAAGGCAATCAGGCGCTATTTAGCCTGATCGGCAATACGTTCGGCGGAGATAACGTCAACTTCAACCTGCCCAACCTGCAGGGCCGCGCCATGGTGCATATGTATGGCACGGGCAGCGGCATGAAGCCCAATGTTGGCAACACCGGCGGCAGCATAGGTGTCACGCTCAGCCAGGCGCAGATACCGGCTCACGATCATCTTGTAGCCGCGGTTTCAGGCAGCGCGACGACTGCCAACCCGACTAGCAACCTGCTGGCGACCAGCGCCATGGGGCAACCGAACCCGCAAGCGCCCAGCGCGCCGCTCGTATACGCGCCGCAGGCAGGCAATCAACCGGTTACCCTTGAGTCGACGACAATCGCCAGTGATGGGGGCTCGCAGCCGCATGAAAACCGTCAGCCCTACATGGCCCTGGTCTGCTGTATCGCGCTGACCGGCATCTACCCGCCGCGGCCCTGAACCCCCCTGCCACATAGGAGCCTGCCCCATGGCGGAAGCCTTCCTCGGTGAAATCCGGTTGTTTGCCAGCAATTATGCGCCGACCGACTGGCTGCCCTGCAATGGGCAGCTTCTGTCCATCTCGCAATACCAGGCTCTGTATTCGGTTATCGGCACCACGTATGGCGGGAATGGACAGACCAATTTTGCCCTGCCGAACCTACAGGGACGGCTGGTCATCGGCACCGGCACCTATACCAACCCGCCGGATCCGGTCACCAGCTATGCCGTGGGCAACCAGGGCGGTGTGATCCAGGTCGTGTTGACCGATGCGACCATGCCGGCGCATGGCCATAGTTTCCAGGTGGTCAATGTTGAGGGCAATACCGCCGCTCCCAGCCCGGCAGTAATGCTGGCCGACACGCCGGATACCCAGCCGATGTATATGCCGAAAACCACCGGCACGGTGCGGGCATTCGATCCAACGGCCCTCTCGCTCGAGGGTGGCGGCCAGCCGCATGAAAACCGCATGCCTGCGACAGCGATGACGTACATGATCTGCACGGTCGGGGTGTACCCGACCCCCGGCAATTAAGGGAGCGCCACCATGGATGCCTTCTACGGTGAAATCAGGGCGTTTCCCTACCAGTTCTGTCCCAGGGATTGGGAGGAATGTAACGGCCAGGAGCTGCAAGTTCAGCAATTTCAGGCGCTCTATGCCGTCATCGGCAACCTGTATGGCGGCACCTCGGGTCAAACTTTCAAGCTGCCGGATTTGCGCGGCCAGGCGGCAATGCATTTCGGCACCTACATCAACCAGCAGGCAAAACCACCTGAGTGGGCGGCCTACACCTGTGCGGAAAGCAGCGGCGTCGATACGGTTACGCTGCAATACACGGAAATGGCGGCCCACTACCATACCCTGCAAACCATTGCCACGCAGACGCGGCTGACGGCTCCCAGTTCAAGCGCGTTGATCGGCCCGCCCGCCTTCAGGCTCAAGGCGGGGAACAACTACACCTATTCGCTCTTCAGCACTGCCACTGCGGATACCACTCTGGCTGCGAACTCGGTGACCCCGGTCGGCTCCGGTGCCGCGCATGACAATCATCAGCCCTTCCTGGTGATCCGCTACTGCATGTGCGTGAACGGCTGGTGGCCGCCAAGGCCGAGCTGATCGCGCCCATGCCGGAGCAGCAGCGCGGGGCGCTGCCATGGCTGCCCCTGCCTGCCAGCCTGCGGCGGCAGCGGATCGGCTTGCGGCCGGAACGCGGGCTGGAAAGCGAAAGCGCGGCCGGGAATGGGGCAGAGAGCAGCGACCGTGATTTTCTCGGCCTGCTCTATGCCAGCACGCGACAGCATGAAATGGCCGCCAGCGGCTGGCCGATGAGCCTGCAGCAGCGGTTCCTCGCCGATCAGTTCCGGCTGCAGGACCAGCATTACCGCAGCCATTATCCCGGCATGGCCCGCCATATCATCGAGCGCGGCGATGCACCGCTCGGGCGGCTCTACCTTTGGCGCCGCGACTATTCGAAGCATGATGATGATCCCGAAACAGCCGGCGTCACGGCTGGCCCCGGCGAGGAATTACGCGTGGTCGATATCTCGCTGCTGCCGGAATGGCGCGGCAGCGGCATCGGTGGCGAATTGCTGCGCGGCGTGCAGGCCATGGCGGCGGCGGCCAGCGGATTCGTCTCGCTCAATGTGTTGCAGGGCAATCCGGCTTTGCGGCTGTACCAGCGGCTCGGCTTCAAGCCGGTGCGCAGCGATGGCGCCTATACGCTGATGCACTGGCGGGGCTGATCGCGCCCGCTGGCCTGCAACCGCCAGAAAACACAAAAGCCGCGGGAAACCGCGGCTTTGGATGGTCTGGTAAATTGGAGCGGGCGATGAGATTCGAACTCACGACCCCAACCTTGGCAAATGAAAAATTGCAGCATTGTTTGGTTGAGCTCCGATTCTACGGAATTCACTCAATTGGCTGAGAATTTGCGATAGCGAATCAGAACATGAATCTCACTGTATTCCTCTGAACCACCGCGAACCGCTTTAGAACGAGTAAACTGTAACCGCATGGCAACCGCGCTTAGGTCTTCCGGCGACACATGAGGCCCAAATTGTCCGTAGACGGTTGAGCCGCCAAACGAGTGTTTAGCCGCGCAGTTATTATGGGTGGAGGCTGTGGCCATCGATTGTCCAGAATTTTCCGATACGTTTGTCGCTGGGATGCTATAGTAAAAGATGTAAGATAAACATTAGAAGCAACCAAGAGGGGCAAATGCCGACAGCGTACCACATGGTTCATTATCGCCGATTCGAAACATCAACTGACTTAAAAGGTCAAAACCTCGAAACACTGTGTCGGAGTGCCCTGAACACAAAATCTGGCGGCGAACTGCTCTGGGAAAGGCCTGAAGACCGCCTTTTCGACACTGGCGACGGTGAAGGCCGGAAGATTTTTCTGAACAAGGTCGCTGACCTGTCCAGCGCAGTTTTCGGAGAGCTGTGTTTGGTTCAATCAAAGGATCTTCAGGCGCTGCTGAATATGAAGCCCGCGAAAGTCCAGCTCTCGAACCTCACTACAGCTGTAGTTTATGACCTTAATGAGCGAAAAGCGCCGAGCGGCTCCGAATTTATTCGCGGTCTAGCTTATTGGATGGCAATCGGAAATCATCTTTTTTTCGTGAAACTTCATTCTATGACAGCTGAAAGAATTCACACTTATCTTGATTGGCTCATCAAAACCAGAGCTGCCGTTCTATCCAATACTGTCTTGTTCGACCTTAACGCTGAACTAGATAAAGCGAAGGCAAAAGATATTGGCGATATTCGGAGTTTTCGTTTGTCCGGCAAAGCTGCTCCGCAGATGACCGTAACGCCGAAGGAAGGAGCCGGCCAACGACGTACTGTGAAGACGTCTCGCCTCATCGCAGATCGAATTGCCCAAATGCAACAGGCAGTTCCGATCGTTGAGGCGATTTTCGGCAAGTCGAAGACGGACTCGCTGGTCGAAAGTTTGGGTCCGAATGAATATCTCGCGGTCGAGGCCTCGGTGAAAGTCCGTGGGAGCCGGACCGAGGAGTCAAAAGTTCAATTCCAGAGCATCGCTAATGATCTCGCTGATATGTCCGACGCAAAGGTGGAGATCGAAGGGAAGGACGGCAAGATGATAGACGGTGACGCGATCCTACGTACGCGAATGCCCTTTGATCTTCCTTATGAAGGTAGCAACCTTCTTGAATTCGATAATGTCGCTGACCAACTACAGGAAGTGTATTCTCGCTTCGTTAAGGACAGAAAGATCAAAGCTTAATGGTGAGAATACTTAATATTGCTGTTACATTAATAGCTGCCGGCATCTTCTGGTGGTGGATTCCGCTTGCACGCCTTTTTGATGCGTTTCAGCCCATCACCGTTGCCCTTTCAATTATGATCGCAGCAGTATTTGTGCGTCTTAACCGTGGGATGCCGACGTTAGAGTGGAAAAGTCTTGCCCCAGATGGACGTGCCGCGCTGACCACGAAGATAGTTGACCTAGCCGCTGAATACGGATGGATCATCGCGGTTAATTCAATCGCTTTGGCCGGGCTTGTCTCATTGCTAGTAATTGGTAAGGAGGAACTATTAGTCCTTGGTAAGGACCGTTCAACTTATTGGCCAGTATGGACTCCACAAGCTTTCTCTGCTGCGGTTGGTGGCATCGGCGCTTTGTGTGTTGCGCGAATGGCCTATGTTGTTTGGCGAGATATCGACATTGTTCGCCTGCAGAAGGGTTTGATTGATGGAATCGCAGCCCGTGAACTCAATGATCAACAAGAAAAGCGTTTAGATGAAAATGTCACCAATATCCGAGCAGCCAGCGTGCGAAAGATAGAGGTATCCGCTCCTAAAGCATGGGGCGAGTGATTGTGCAGGGTGTTTGACCTTCCCCCGATTTGGGGCTGGTTGCAAACTCGATTGGGGTGAGATCGCGTGGGCTGGTATGCAGTCGGTTGGTGTTGTTATCGATGTGCTAGGCTTCGATGGCACGCCGAGCCGGATACAAGTTGCTTAGCCCTTTCCGGATCAAAAAGGTACCAATTAAAGGGCTCTTCGGCATGCGAATAACCGCAGCTCTCCTAGCCTCATTGCGCCCGCCGCGCCTGCAACCGCCCCAAAAACACAAAAGCCGCGGGAAACCGCGGCTCACGTGGTCTGGTAAATTGGAGCGGGCGATGAGATTCGAACTCACGACCCCAACCTTGGCAAGGTTGTGCTCTACCCCTGAGCTACGCCCGCTCGGACGGCTTCGCGACCCGACCCAGCAGGGGGCGCCGCGTTGCAGGGGCGGACTATACTCAGCCGTTTTGCCATTGCAAGCGTCTGCATGAAAAAATGCGTGGCGGAAAAGCCCCGCCGCCGGAAGGGGTTGGGCGAAAACCGGCGGGGCGGCAGGAAAGCCCTTGCACCCCCGGCCCGGCTCTAGTATCAGAAGGCCGCCTCGCGCAGCCCCCGAGCCAATCCGGCGCCGCGCAGACCCGGCATGGCGACGCCCCAAGCATCAACAGCGGCGGCTTGCCCCCAGGTCCCCATCGTCTAGAGGCCCAGGACGACGCCCTCTCACGGCGTAAACCGGGGTTCGAATCCCCGTGGGGACGCCACTTTCCAATAATCTTTGAGATTCAATAGCTTGCAAGGTGGCGTGATTGCCCCTTTTCAGCGTCAACCGTAGCAAGTTGCCGTAGCAGAGCCAAGGCGCGGGCACAGGCATGATTCTGATGCCAGTCCCCTGAATAGCGGCTCTTGTGCGTGCCCAGAATCCGATAGCCGCTGAATACCGGCGTTTGTTAGTAATGGTTCCAGCGGATATACCCGCCGTGGGGATGGAACAGCAGCACCCGATGATCACTTTCTTCAACCGGTTGAAACTCTCGCAGAAGATTCCGCTGCTGATCGCCGCCTTCTCGGCACTGGTAGGTTTCGCGGTGCTTGCCGCTGCATGGCCGATCACCGAACAGGGCCTGAAGGACGCGGCGATCCGCAACCTGCAAGCGGAGGCGGCGCAGCGCGCCGGGAGCATCATCCGGCTACTCACCGATGTGCAGCAGGAAGTGCAGATCAATGCCGAACGTGAGCTGACCCGCAACACATTGCGTCGCCTCTCTAATATCTTCCGCAGCCTGGATGATGCCGAGCGGGCGGCGATCATCAGTGCCTATGGCGCGCAATCGCCTTTCGAGAAAGGCAGCCGCGAGGCGCTGGACGATGCGCTCGATGGCTCGGCCTATTCGCAGGTCCACAAGGAAACACATCCGCAATTGCGCGCCTGGGCACAGTTCAAGAAGCTGGGTGATGTGCTGCTGGTGAACGAAACCGGCGATGTCGTCTATTCGCTGGCGAAGAATGCCGATTTCGGCAGCAACCTGCTGACGACGCCCAATGCCGATGAGGGCACCACTACCGTATTCCGCACGGTGATGGCGAAAATGTCCACCGGCGAAACCCTGATCAGCGACCTGGTGCCTGCTGCCGATCCGAAAGACCAGCCGGCGCTGTATTTCGCCACCAAGGTGACTTCCGGCACCGGTGCGGTGATCGGCGCCATCGTGGTGCGGCTGAGTGTCGAGCGGATCAACCAGATACTGATTGATCCAACCGGACTGGGCGATACCGGCGAAGCCTATCTGATCGGTTCCGACCGCCTGATGCGCTCGGATTCGCGCTTCGAACAGAATGCCCCGCTGCGCAAGGAAATCCGCAACCAGATCGCAGAGGCTGCGATTACGGGCCGTGACTCGGTGCTGTATGCCGAGGACCGCAATGGCCGGCAGGCTTTGGCTACTGTGCTGCCGATCCGATTGCAGGCGATCCGCTGGGGCCTTGTGGTCAAACTGCAAAGCCATGAATTGTTCGAGACGCTGCGCAGCAGCCAGATGAGTGCCTTGCTGGCTGGCGCCATGGCGATGCTGGTTGCCGGCATCATCGGCTGGCTGATTGCCACCCGGCTGATGCGGCCGCTGGAGGAATTAACACTGGTGATGGGGCGGCTGGCTGGCGGCGAGCTCAAGGCCGATGTGCCGTATGACCAGCGCCATGACGAGATCGGTGCCATGGCAAAGGCCCTGGCGGTGTTCCGCGCCGCAATGCAGAAGGGCGAGGAACTCACGGCGTCGATGCAGGAGAACGAAGCACGGCTTAGCCGCCTGCTGGATCAAACGCCAATTGGCGTGCTTGTCTTCAGCAAGGATAGCACGATCCATTTCATCAACCCTGTCGGCGCCGCGACCCTGGGCAGCAGCCGTGAGGCAATATTGCAAGAACGGTTGAACAATATCGTGCGACCGATCCTCACCGAGGAATGGCTGGCGGTTCTGGCCGAGATAGAGCGGCTGGGCCGCTCGCCGGAACGCGACATGCAGTTCGCCCTGTCGGCGGATCAGCGCGCACTCACGCTTTCCATCACCGGCAACCGCATCGAATATGCTGGTGAAGCGGCAACCCTGCTGTTCTTCACCGATGTGACGGCGCGGCGCATTTCGGAAGCCGCCCTGGAGAGCGAGCGGCGCAAGTCGAACGCCTTGTTCGAGGGAGCGCCGGAAGCCACCGTGATCGTCGGACGGCATGGCGAAATTTCACTGTTCAATGCCAAGGCTGAGGAAATCTTCGGCTATCGCCGCGAGGAGGTGATCGGCGAAGGCATCGAAATTCTTTTGCCGGAGCGCTATCGCGACAAGCATGTCGGCTTGCGCGAGGCCTTCTCCGCCGACCCGAAGGCCCGCGCCATGGGCCGCAACATGAATTTGCATGCCCGGCGGCGCAATGGCGAGGAATTCCCGGTCGAGATCAGCCTGAGTCCCATCGCGGGTGAGAATCTGGTGGCCGCCACGGTGCGCGATATCACCGAACGCCGTGAGGCGGAAACGGTGCTGCGCACCTATGAGTTCACGCTGCAGAATGCCTCGGCCGGCATCATCCTGATCGACAAGCAGGGGGCCATTACCTATGCCAATGAGCATTTCTGCCGCATGGCGCGGCGCGCCGCCGAGGATGTGCTGAAACTCTCGGTGGAGGATCTGTTCGAGGAAACCGGCCATCTCGGCTGGTCGCGGCAATGGCGCCGCTTCGCCACCGCCAGCGGCGCCGAGACTTTCGAGCGCCGCCTGTTTGCTGGCGATGGCTCCAGCGTGCCTTGCGAGGTAAATGCCCGTCACATGCAGTTCGGCGAGCGCGAATTCGTCTGCTCGTTCATCCACGACATCACCGAGCGCAAGCAGGCGCAGGAGGCGCTGGCCAAGAGCAAGGCGGAATTGCAGGCCGTGCTCGATAATTCCCCGGCGCTGATCTACATGAAGGATGTTGAGGGCCGCTACATCTTCGTCAATCGTGCCTGGAGTAATCATTTCGCACTGTCTGGCGACCGCGTTCAGGGCAAGCACGACCAGGCGGTGTTTTCGCCAGAACTGGCCGCCGGTCTCGGCGCGGCCGACGAGAAGGTGCGGGCATCCAGCCGCATGATAAGCGGTGAGGAGGCGTCCTGGCTGCCGGGCGACGACCGCTTCTTCCAGGCCGCACGCTTCCCGCTGCGCAACGATGCCGGCGAGGTTTATGCTATCTGCGGCATCCTGACCGATATCACCGAGCGCAAGAAATCCGAAAAGGAAGTGCTGCGCGCCAAGGAAGCCGCCGAGGATGCCACCAAGGCGAAATCCTCCTTCCTGGCCATGATGAGCCATGAAATCCGTACGCCGATGAACGGCGTGATGAGCATGGCGGAAATGCTGGAAGGCACAGCGCTGAACAGCGATCAGCGCGACATCACCCGGGTGATCCGTTCATCCGCCGAGGCGCTGTTGACCATTATCAATGACATCCTGGATTTCTCCAAGATCGAGGCCGGCAAGTTCGACCTGGAGAGCGTCGCCTTCGATCCGCTGGTGGTGGTGGAAAGCTCCGGCGAGCTGATGGCGCAGCGCGCCTATGACAAGAATATCCGCCTTTATCTCGACGTTGATCCGAACCTGCCGACCGGCCTGCTTGGCGATCCCAACCGGTTGCGCCAGGTATTGCTCAATCTGGTCGGCAACGCGATCAAGTTCACCGACAAGGGCCATGTGCTGGTTCGAGCGCGCCGCCTCTCCGGCCGTACTGGCACGGAATGCTGGCTGCGCTGCGAGATCACCGATACCGGCATCGGGCTGACCGACGAGCAAATGGGGCGGCTGTTCCAGGCCTTCGAGCAGGCCGATCTTTCCACGTCACGCCGCTTCGGCGGCACCGGCCTTGGCCTCACCATCTCCAAGCGCATCATCGAGATGATGGGTGGCCGGATCGGCGTCAATTCCATCCATGGCGAAGGTTCGACCTTCTGGTTCGAGCTGCCGCTGCCGGTGGCCGATGCCAAGGTGGATCAGCCATTGGCGGATTTCTCTCAGCTTGGTGCCGTCACCATCGGACTGGATGATACGGGCAATGGCATCCTGGGGCGCTACCTGGCGGCGGCTGGCGTGAAGCAGTTCGAAGCCGCCGGGCAGCATGATTTTGAGCAGGTGGTGGGCGAACTTGCGGCCCGCACCGGCGCGGTGGTGGCATTGCTGCTGATCCGCGATTCCGTGCTGGGCGTCGAGGCGCTTGACCGCCTGCACGCCCTGGCTTTGCCCGGCCTCAGCGTAGTGGCGCTGACGCCGCGCTCGATGATCTCCACCATCGCCCATGCCAGGGAACATGGCGCCAAGGTGATCCTGCCATTGCCGTTGTCGCGCCCACTGCTGTGGCGTGCGCTGGGCTATGTCACCGGTCACGTCGCGTCCATGGGCCAGGAGGACATCCGCTCGGCGGATGATGCGGAATGGCTGCCGCCCACGGTGGAAGAGGCGCGGCGCAACAATGCGCTGGTGCTGGTGGCGGAGGACAACAAGACCAACCAGCATGTGATTCGTCGGGTGCTGGGCCGCCTCGGTATCGCCATGGAAATGGCAGATGACGGCGAGCAGGCCCTGGCGATGTATCGCTCTGGCCGCTATGCGCTGCTGCTGACCGACTACCATATGCCGCGGATGGACGGTTTCGCGCTCACCACGGCGATCCGGCAGGACGAGGAGGCTACCGGACGGCACCTGCCGATCATCGCGTTGACCGCTGACGCCATGGCCAGCACCGAGGAACACTGCCTCGCCGTGGGCATGGATGGCTTCCTGACCAAACCAATCAACACCCAGTTATTGCGTAAGACCCTGGAGCAATGGCTGCCCCAGGCAACGGCTTTGCGTCGCCGCCCGGAGACAATGCCGGAAAGCCGGCCGGAGAAGGCGGGGACGACATCGGCAGGCCATCTGATCCCCGCGCCGGCAAGCAACGGGGCTGGGCATTTCGCACAATTCACGGCTTTTGATGTAGCCCAGATCATCGATGCCTTCGGTAGCTTCGATGCCGAGGCGAAGGAACTGGTTGGCGGCTTCGCCGATGAGCTCGATGCCCGCTTTGCCCAGATCGACAGCGCCTTGATCAAGGGCGAAGCGCAGGCGGCGCAGAAGCTGGCTCATGCCCTCAAGGGCTCGTCCAGAAGCCTCGGCGCGGTGCGGCTCGGCGCGGTGGCGGCCGAGATGCAGACTGCCTTGGAAGCAGCCGATATCGATAAGGCGCGGGGTTTGCAAACGGAGTTGCTAGCTGCCGGGGCGGCGTTACGCGCTGCCCTGTCGGCCCATACGGGGTGAAGCAATCATGACATCCAGGATCGACTATTCGCGACTCAATATCCTCGTGGTGGAAGATGAGTCCTATACCCGGGTGATCACCCGCCGCATCCTGCACCAGATTGGCGTCACCACGGTGGCCGAGGCGCGGGACGGCTCCGATGCGCTGAATGAAGTGGTGCGGGCCAAGCCGGATATCATCTTCTGCGACCTCAACATGGAACCGATGGGCGGCTTCGAGTTTGTCGAGAAGCTGCGCACGCTGCACCAGAACGATCTCGACCGTACCTGGGTGACTATTCTCACCGCCGACAACAATTTCGAGAACCGGCTGACCGCCGAGAAGCATTCCGTCGCCGGCTACATGAACAAGCCGGTAAGCCTGAACCAGATCAAGGACCAGATCGATCAGATTGTGGCGCAGGACCCGGACCTCGCCGCGCGGGTGCATCACGGTTTGCCGGTAGCCTACGAGAAGCTGCGCGTTCTGGTGATCGATGACGAGGCGCCGGTGCGCAAAATGATCATTCAGATGCTGAATCAGCTCGGTATCCGCATTATCGCGGAGGCCGCCGATGGCATGGCGGCGTTGCTGGAGGTGGCGAAGTTCAAACCCAACCTGATCCTCTGCGACGTCAACATGGAGCCAATGAACGGCATCAAGTTCCTGCAGGCCCTGCGCCAGTTGAATGTGAAGCATATCGAGGACACGGTGGTGATCATGCTCACCGCCGATAGCAGCATCGATACCGTGAAAGAGGCGCAGCGGCTTGCGGTGCTGGGCTACCTGATCAAGCCGACCAACACCAAGGATCTGCGGGCCCGCATCGACCATGCCATCCGCTCCACGCCCCGGTTGTTCACCGCGATCCGCAAGACCATCTGATCGGCGGGGCTGCGCCATGGATCGGGCCAGGGCTGAAACAGGATGGCGGTTTTGCCTGCTGGCTGCATTGCTGTTGCCCCTGCTGCTGGTGTCTGGTTGGGCGATGGCGCAGGGGCGGCAATTCTTCATTGGCACCGGCAGTCCGCTCGGCGTCTATTTCGCGACCGGCGAGGCTATTTGCCAGTTGGTCAATCGTGGCAAGCAGCGCCAGGATGCGCTCTGCCGCGCCGAATCAGCCGGCGGCGCCACTGCCAATATCGATGCCCTGCGCAATGGCGAGCTGCAATTCGGCATTACCCAATCGGATATTCACTACCAGGCCTTGAAAGGTGTTGGCCGTTACCGCGATGCCGGTGCTTTTTCCGAGTTGCGCTCGGTCTTTTCGCTCTACACGGAAGTTTTCACCGTCCTGGCCCGCGAAGGCAGTCAGGTCGCCCGCTTCGAGGATTTCAAGGGCAAGCGGTTCAATATCGGCCATCCCGATACCGGTACGCGGGCCTCCCTGGAGGAGCTACTCGGTGCCGCCGGCATGCGCGTGCGCGACTTCGCGCTGGCAACCGAACTGCGCGTTGGCGAACAGGGCCAGGCGCTTTGCGGCAATGCCGTGGATGGCATCTTCTTCGGCGTCGGCCATCCGTCAGCCAGCATCCTGGAGCCGGCCAAGAATTGCGGCGCCAAGCTGATTCCGCTCACCGGCGCAGCAGTCGAGAAGCTGCTGGCCGAGAAACCCTATTATTTTCGTACCACGATCCCAGGCGGTCTATACCCCGGCAATGGCAGCATCGAGAGCTATGGCGTCGTTGCCAGTCTCGTCGCCACGCGGCGGACTTCGCCCGATCTGGTCTATCGTGTGGTAAAGACCGTGCTCGAGCAGTTGGAGGATTTCAAGGGCCGCCACCCGGCGCTGACCCAACTTGATGCCAAGGACATGGTGCAGCGGGCCAATTTCGCCCCCTTGCATGAGGGCGCCGAGCGTTATTTACGGGAGAAGGGGCTGCTTTAGGCGCCCGAAAACCAGCCGGCGCCGTAATGGCTCAGTTCTTGGCGTTCGGGAAGAAGAGCTGCTGGCCTTCGATCTTGTAGGAGGCGATGGCGTCCTGGCCTTCCTTTGCCGTCACCCAGTCGATGAAAGCTTTGCCCTCGCTCACCTTCACATGGGCATGCTTGGCCGGATTGACCAGCATGACGCCATACTGGTTGAACAGCCTCACATCGCCCTCGACGCTGATCACCAGGTCGCCGCGATTCTTGAAGCTGAGCCAGGTGCCGCGATCGGTGAAGGCATACGCATTCATGCCGCTGGCGGTGTTCAGCGTCGGGCCCATGCCGGAGCCGGTTTCGCGATACCAGCCGGCGCCGGTCGCCTTCAGATCGATATTGGCTTCCTTCCAGATGCGCAATTCGGCGGCATGCGTGCCGGAACTGTCGCCGCGCGAGGCAAACGGCGCCTTGGCCTCGGCGATCTTCCTGTAGGCGGCGACGACATCCTTGCTGCCGCCGATCCTGGCCGGATCGCTTTTCGGGCCGACGATGATGAAGTCGTTATACATCACCTCGCTGCGGTCGATACCCCAGCCATCGGCGGCGAATTTCAGTTCCGCCACGCGGTCATGCACGAAAACCACGTCGGCATTGCCCTGTTCGGCGGTCTTCAGCGCCTGGCCGGTGCCTTGCGCCACCACGCGCACCTGGATGCCGGTCTTCTTGGTGAAGAGCGGCAGGATATGGCCGAACAGGCCCGATTGCTCGGTCGAGGTGGTGCTGGCGACGATGATGAACTTGTCCTGCGCCTGCGTGGCAGCGCTGCTCAGCGTCAGCGCAAAGCCGAAGGCAAGGCCGGCGACAAGGCCTAGAATATGTCTGCGGGTCATGGACTCCCTCGCTTCGGATAAAAACTACCAGGTCAGATTGCCGTCGAGAAAAGCACGGGCGGCTTCGCTCTGCGGTTGGTGGAAGAAGTCGGCGGCGGCGGTGCGTTCGGTAATACAGCCGCGATGCAGGAAGATCACATCGCCGGCCAGCCGCTTCGCCTGGCCGAGGTCATGGGTGGTCATCACGATCTTGGTGCCGCTCCGGGCGATGCTTTCGATGATGCCTTCCACTTGGCGCGTGGCGCTGGGATCGAGCGCGGCGGCAGGTTCGTCGAGAAACAGGATCTGCGGCTGCAAAACCCAGGCGCGGGCCAAGGCGAGGCGCTGCTGCTCGCCGCCGGAGAGCACGCGGGCGGGCCGCTCGGCCAGGCCGGCAAGGCCGACGCGGTCCAGCACGGCCATGGCGAGATCGCGCCGCGTGGCGGCATTCAGGCCGCGCAATTTCAGCGGAAACTCGGCATTGGCCAGCACCGAGCGGCGCAGCAGCACCGGCTTCTGAAACACCATGGCCTGGCCGAAGCGCAGGCTTTCCGCGTTCTGCGCCGCCGCGCCGCGCCAGATCACGCTGCCCTGCGTCGGCATGATCAGGCCATGGCAGAGCCGCAGCAGCAAGCTCTTGCCGGCGCCGTTCGGGCCGAGCACCAGGGTTGGCGGGCCGGCGGCGAAATCCAGCGTCACGCCGCCAATCAGCATCTGGCCGTTCACGCTGTAGCCGACATCCTGCAGCCGCAGTGGCAGCAGCATGGGGCGGGATGGGATTGGCGGCAGCTGCATGTTCATCGGCGCCTCCGCTCAGGCACCCTGGCGCCGGCGCGCGGCATTGCCGAGCGTGGTCGCCGCCGCGTTGATGCCGATGGTGATGGTCAGCAGCACGATGCCGAGCGCCATGGCAAGCGCCAGGTCGCCACGGCTGGTTTCCAGCGAAATCGCCGTGGTCATGGTGCGGGTGTAGCCGGCGATATTGCCGCCGACGATGATGATGGCGCCGACTTCGGCGATGGCGCGGCCGAAGCCGGCAAACACCGCCGTGCTGAGCGAGAAGCGGCCATCCCACAGCAAGGTGGCGATGGCTTTCAGCGGCGTGAGGCCGAGCGAGCGGAGCTGTTCTTCATATTCGCTCCACAGATCGGCGACGGTCTGGCGCGACAGGGCGGCGACGATGGGCGTGATCAGCACTACCTGGGCCATCACCATGCCGGCCGGGGTGAACAGCCAGCCCAGCATGCCGAGCGGACCGGAGCGCGACAGGATCAGGTAGACGATCAGGCCGACAACGACCGGCGGCAGGCCCATGCAGGCATTCAGCACCACGATGCAGGCATTGCGGCCAGGGAAGCGGGTGAGGGCGAGCAGGGCGCCGAGCGGCAGGCCGATGATGCTGCCGAGCAGCACCGCGGTCAGGCTCACACGCAGGGAAAGGCCGACGATCTGCACCAGCTCTGGGTCGAGCCGCAGCATCATCTGCACCGAGAGGATAAAGGCTTCGGCAATTGTGTTCACCGCACCGGATTAGCGCACTTCCCGGCCTCGGCGCAAAGGCTTAAATGATTGATAAATACAGGCTTTTCGCTACAAAAAAATTTGTAGCGAAAAGCCGCTGCCGGCTCGCGGCTGGCCGCAGGAAGAAAGCCGTTGCCAATCATGGCGGCCGTGCGTCGCCACGCGCAGGGTTCTGACTTATATAGGGAGCATGAAGACTCAGCCGTCCGCCTATCTTGTCCAGCCCGATCCGCTGAACCCGGCGCTCACCGAAGCCGTGCAGGGGATCGACCAGGATGGCCATGCGGTCGAGACTCGGGTGCCGGTCGAACGCCCGCTCACCCTGTTTCTGAATGGCCAGGAGATCGTCACCATGATGACGATCGGCGATTACCCCGATTATCTGGCGCTTGGCTATCTGATCAACCAGCGCATGCTGCTGCCGGAGGATGAAGTCACCGGTATCGACTTCGATGCAGAGATCGAAACCATCGTGGTGCGCACCGCGCGCCGCACCGATTACGAGGAGCGGCTGAAGAAGAAGACCCAGACCTCTGGCTGCGCCCAGGGCACGGTTTTCGGCAACATGATGGAGGCGGTGGAAAGCGTGGCGCTTGATCCACAGGCCGAGCTTAAGACCTCATGGATCTACAGCCTGTCGAAACAGATCAATCTGACGCCGTCGCTTTACCTCGAAGCCGGCGCGATCCATGGCTGTGTGCTGTGCGAAGGCGAGCGGCCGCTGATCTACATGGAAGATGTCGGCCGGCACAATGCCATCGACAAGATCGCCGGCTATATGCGGGTGCATGGCTTATCGGCTGCCGGCAAGATCATGTACACCACCGGGCGCCTGACCTCGGAGATGGTGATCAAGACGGCCCAGATGGGGATTCCGATCCTGATCAGCCGCTCAGGCTTCACCGCCTGGGGCGTGCAACTGGCACGCCAGATCGGCATGACGTTGATTGGCCGCGCCAAGGGCAAGCGTTTCGTGGCGCTGAGCGGCGCCGAACGGCTGCGCTTCGATGCCGATCCGGCGACAGTGGCAGAGGAAGATGCGCGCAGCCGCCGCAAGGGCGGTCGCGATGATGAGGCAGCAGAATGAATCCCGCAGAATGGCCCGACCTGCCGCCCGGCTATACGCTGAAGCTTTGCGCCGGTGATGCCTTCGACACCGCCTGCCAGGCGGCGCGCGGTGGCGCGGAGGATGGCTTCATGCTGATGGTGGACCGGCAGGATCGCTGCGAGGCCGCCCTGGTGCTGCGCCCGCTCGATCCGATCCAGCCGGCCTTGACGCTCAGCTATGTCGGCCTGCTCGGCCTGCATGACGGTTTCGCGGCGGTGGCGCCGGCGGAAACCCCGGCCAGTATCGGCTGGCCCGACCGCCTGCTGGTGAATGCAGCCTGCGTTGGCGGCATCCGCGTCGCGCATGGCCCGCTGGTCGAGAAGCAAGGCATGATGGATGTGCCCGACTGGCTGGTGATCGGCATTGCCGTGCAGATGTTTGGCGAGCATCAGGATGACGATCCTGGCCATGACCTCGCCTATACCAACCTGCATGAAGAGGGCTGTGGCGAGGTCACGGTGCCGAAGCTGGTCGAATCTTTCGCGCGGCACCTGCTGCATTGGCTCGACCGCTGGCAGGAAGACGGCTTCGAGCCGGTGCGCCGCGCCGTGCTGCATGACCTGGATGACAAGGCATTGAAGATCGAGCCCAATGGCGATGCGTCGCTCCAGGAAAATGGTGCCAAAACCATGTATGCCTTGCGCGACCGCCTGCGACAGACGAGCTGGGCGTTGCCTGAAGCCATGAAAGCTGTGCTGTGAAGCTGCTGCGCGCCATCCGCTTCGATGAGTCCGACACGCGCGTCTTCCCGGCGGCAGCCGCTTCCGGCGAATGGGCGGTGCCGGGCACCTTCGTTTTCGCTGATGCCGATCCGGAGACGCTCAGCCGGCGGGAACGCCAGGCCTTCGCCAATGGTTTCCTCGGGCTGGAAAGTTTCGGCTGGTCCACCCTGGTCAGCATCGCCACCATCGACGCCGAGGAATATGAGGCGGTGGTGGCAGCCCTGGCCCGGCATCTGCAGCAAGCATATGGCGCACCGGATTTCGCCGCCGCCCATGCCGCTGCTCGCGAGGAGGTTGATTACGCCGTCTCGCTCTGCGAACACCCGATCAACACGCTGCTCTCGCTCAGCCGTTTCATCGAGGGCGATGCGATCCGCGAACAATTCCGCGTCGTGCAGCCGCCTGGCGAAAAGCCGCATGCGAAAATCTGGGAGATCGTGCCGGATGCCTGAAGCCTTCTGGATCAGCAGTGGTTATGACCTGCTGGATCGCGGCGCCGATGGCCGATTGGGAGTCAGCGGTGATTTTATCCGCGCCTATCTCAGCCGGCCGGAAATGGCGCCGCCGGATGAAGCCTGCGATGCCGAACGCGCGCTGCATGCCGCTTTGCTGGCCGAACCGCTGCAGGCGGTGACGGCCGCTGATCTTGGCCGGCTGGCCGATCCGGACGCGCGGGAAAATTATGCGATCTTCCTGCGCTTCCGCGATCATCTGGTTCGCAGCGGCAGTCTGGAGGCGGCCTATGTCGGGCTGTTCCGCCCCAATGCACCGGCGGTGCCGGCGATGTTCATTGATCATCTGGCGGCGGCGATCCTGCGCGACTTGCTGGAGGGGCGCGACAATGCCTTCCAGGCCCGCGCCGCCGAGCTGTTTTTCCGCGTGCAGAAGGTGACGATCCAGGATAGCCGCATGCTGCTGGCCGATGACGAGACGGTTGAGATGCTGTCGGCCGGCCGTGGCTTCGGTTCGCTGGGTGCATTGGTGGCGCAGGCCGGCACCGCCTTGCGCAATGTCGATATGGATATCCTGACCAAGGAGAATGCGCCGGAATACTGGGCGCGCAGCGACAAGCATGATTTCGTGCTCGACTTTGGCTTCACGCGCGCCGGGCAGGATGCCTTCGCCCGCGTGATCGAGGCCTGGGTGGAGCGGCTGACCGGCGCTGCCGTGCAGGTGCAGCCGGTGCAGACCATCCGTGACGAACGCTGGGTCTGGCATATCGGCCTCGACACCACCGCGAACACGATCATGAACGCGCTTTACGAAGGCAAGAGCGTGGACGAGGATCATATGCGCCAGATTCTGGCGCTGTTCCGGCTGGATTTCCGCGATCCATCGCTGATGCTGCCGCGCGTGGCCGGCCGCTCGGTTTATCTTGGCATGGCGATGGATCATCATGGCAAGCTGCGGCTCAAGCCGCAGAATCTGGTGGTCAACCTGCCGCTGAATGCAGGAAGCTGAGTCAGGGGGAAGCAGATGTCTGAAATCCTGCCGCCTGAAACCGAAACCCGCCGCGTCGGCGTCATCCTTGAGCGCCGCAAGCTGGATAATCCCTGGCAGGAATTCAGCTGGCGCCCGGTGCAGGTTCTGCCCGGCGTGCCGGAAGTGTCGCCCTGGACCCGCCTGGCGGAAGGCGAGGGCTGGGTGCAGTTCTATGCCGGCGCGGCGGAGTTGCGGCTCTATCGCCACGAAAGCGAGACCTACGCCTACAACATCGAAAGCGCGCAGCCGGCGGTCTGGATTTTCCTGCGCAATTGCGATGAGGCGCCGGGTATCCTGCTGCATGGCGCCTCGGTCGATCCCGGCGAAGCTCATGCCCATAATGATACCGGAGACGATATCGTCGATTTCGTACCGATGCCGGCCTCGATCCTGGACTGGATGCAGGATTATGTGCGGCGGCATCCGCCGACCAAGGAGCATTACAAGCGCAAGCGCGACCGGGCCAATCCGGAAGCACTGGCGCGGCGCACGCGGCTGTATGAATCCGATCCGCTGCGTCAGGTGCCCGAGGACGAGTGAGGCAACAGATGGCCCCAGGCGAACGCGACAAACCCGAGCAGGACGACGGCGAGGCCGGCGGCTTCCTGTCGCGCTGGTCGCGGCGCAAGGCGGAAGCGCGGCGCGAGCCGCCGCCGGTGGCAGAGCCGGTTGCTGAGGCAGAGGTCCCTGCGCTGGAGATCGATCCGGCGACGCTGCCGCCAATCGAGAGCCTGACCGCCGAGAGCGACTTCAGCCTGTTTCTGAAAAAAGGCGTGCCGCCAGCCATGCGCGCGGCGGCTCTGCGCAAGCTCTGGCTGGTCGAACCCAGCGTGGTGAATTACCAGGCGCTGGTCGAATACAACTGGGACTTCAATGCGCCGGGCTATGGCGAATTGCTGCCCACCGACGACATCGCGCAGATGGCGCAGCGGGTATTCTCCGGTTTCAGCCAGGACCCTAAGCCGGAAGACCAGCCGCCGGCGGCGGCCAGTGACGAGGCGGTGCCGCAGGCTTTGCCAGCACCGCAGGAAGAGGCGGTTGCGACAGTGCCGGCTGCCGAGCCTGCCATCGAGGCGGTGCCCGTCGTGGACGTTGAGCCACAGCCTGAACCTGTGATGCCATCGCCGCGGCGGCGGCATGGCGGGGCGCTGCCGACCTGAGGCCACAGATCCGGGCCGTTTTCGCGCCCGCTTCGCCTGGCGAAACCCGCCGGCTGCAACCGCCTCATTCATTTTATCCTGTAAAAGCTCGATAAAATCTTGCAATTGAGAGTTGGTTGCAAGATTTCGCAACCGCAGCAAATATCCTGACAAATCAGTTACTTACTCCGATTTCGGTTGCGTCCAACAAATGAATTTGTAAGTAATAACAATCGGAGGGAATCGTGAGCGCTGCACTGGCAAAAGTTGTAGAGATCGTGGGCGGGCAAACCCAGCTCGCGCGGCTGCTTGGCGTCAAGCAGGCCAATGTGTGGCATTGGCTGAACAAGGCTGACCGCGTGCCGGGCGAATATGTGCTGGCGATCGAGACCGCGACCGGCGGTCAGGTGACGCGCCATGACCTGCGCCCCGACCTCTATCCTGATGCCCAGGCGCTTGATGCCGCCCCGTCTATCCCTGAAGAAGATCTCTGGCGGGCACAGATTTATGCGCTGCTTGGCCGCTGCCTCGCGCGGCGCCCCGATACGGCGCTGCTGACCGCCCTGGCGCAGCTCAAGGGCGATGAAAGCCCGATGGGGCAGGCGCTGGGCGCGTTGGCCGAGGCCGCCCGCACCACATCGCTGGAGCGCGCGCAGGAAGAATACGATGCCTTGTTCATTGGTTTGCCGCGCGGCGAACTGGTGCCCTATGCCTCGTTCTATCGCACCGGCTTCCTCTATGAGCGCCCGCTGGCCAAGCTGCGCGGCGATATGCAGCAACTCGGCTATGCGCGCGCCGATCATGTTACCGAGCCGGAAGACCATATGGGCGCGCTGTGCGAATTGATGGCACTGCTGATCCGTGGCGGTGATGGTCGCGGCCCGGCGGAACTGAAGACGCAGGAGCGGCTGTATCAGCAGCATCTGGCACCCTGGGGCGAACGCTTCTTCGCCGATCTGGAGCAGGCCGCCAGCGCGAAACTCTATCGGCCGCTCGGCACTGCCGGCCGGCTGTTCATGTTGATCGAAACCCAGGCATTTGTGATGGCCGCCTGAGCGGCCATCGGGAAATTTTGATGGAGGACCTGCCATGAGCAAGGACAACACCCCAGAGCAGAAGACACCGGAGAAGAAAGCGGCGCTTGATCGTCGCAGCTTTCTGCGTGCCGCTGGTGCGGGCGCTGCTGCTGCGGCGGCGGTGACCGTTGCGGCCAAGCCGGAACAGGCGGCGGCAACGGAGAATGCCGCGACCCGCAAGAAGCAGCGGTATCGGGAAACCGAGCATGTGAAACGCTACTACGACAGCAACCGGCTTTAAGTGCCGGCCAGCCCTGTCGACCAGCCCCTTTGAACTAACTCCCGATCACGGAGAGCCCCGATGCTGATCAAGAAAAGCTCCACTACCGGCGCAGCCGCCAAGACTGGTGGCAAATTGTCCGGCCTGCTTGCCGGCGCCACCCTGCAGACGATGGATCGTCGCGGTTTCCTGAAAGCATCCGGCCTTGCGGCTGGTGGTCTGGCTGCCGTTTCGGCGCTGACCCCGGCGATGGTCAAGCAGGCCAAGGCGATGCCCTCGACCGGCGCCAATGTCGTCAAGAAGAAGAACATCTGCACCCATTGCTCGGTCGGCTGCACTGTCACCGCCGAAGTCGAGAATGGTGTGTGGGTCGGCCAGGAGCCGACCTGGGACAGCCCGATCAACCTCGGCACACACTGCGCCAAGGGCGCTTCGATCCGCGAGCTGACCCATGGCGACCGCCGCCTGAAGTATCCGATGAAGCTGGTGGACGGGAAGTGGACCCGCATTAGCTGGGATACGGCGATCAACGAGATCGGCGACAAGCTGCTGGAGATCCGCCAGAAGTCCGGCCCGGAATCGGCCTACTGGCTCGGCTCGGCCAAGTTCTCCAATGAAGGCGGCTACCTGTTCCGCAAGTTCGCCGCCTTCTGGGGCACCAACAACATCGACCACCAGGCGCGTATCTGCCACTCGACCACGGTCGCCGGCGTAGCCAATACCTGGGGCTACGGCGCGATGACCAACTCGTATAACGACATTCACAATTCCAAGTGCATCGTGATCATGGGCGGCAACCCCGCCGAGGCGCATCCGGTGTCGCTGCAGCATGTGCTGCGCGGCAAGGAGCAGAACAAGGCGCCGATGATCGTGATTGATCCGCGCTTCACCCGCACCGCCGCGCATGCCACCGAATACATGCGCATCCGTCCGGGCACCGATATTCCCACCATCTACGGCCTGCTGTGGCACATCTTCCAGAATGGCTGGGAAGACAAGGAATATATCCGCCAGCGCGTCTATGGCATGGATGACATCCGCGCCGAAGTCGCCAAGTGGACGCCGGACGAAGTGGAGAAGGTCACCGGCGTTCCGGGCGAGCAGATGAAGCGCGTCGCCGAGCTGATGGCCAAGAACAAGCCCGGCACCCTGATCTGGTGCATGGGCGTGACGCAGCATACCGTGGGCACCGCCAACGTGCGCGCGCTGTCGATCCTGCAGCTCGCGCTCGGCAATATCGGCGTGGAAGGCGGCGGCGCCAACATCTTCCGCGGCCACTGCAATGTTCAAGGCTGCACGGACCTTGGCCTCGACGTTACCACCCTGCCGGCCTATTACGGCCTGGTGGAAGGCGCCTGGAAGCATTGGGCCCGCGTCTGGGAAGTCGATTACAACTATCTGCTCGGCCGCTTCGCCGACAAGAAGTTCATGGAAGGCAAGGGCATCCCCTCGACCCGCTGGTTCGATGCCGTGCTGGTCGACAAGAAGGACCTGGAGCAGCCCGACAACGTGAAGGCGATGTTCTTCTGGGGCCATGGTGGCAACACCGTGCCGCGCATGCCCGAGATGCGCACCGGCATGGAGAAGGTGGAACTGATGGTCGTGGTCGATCCGCACCCGACCACTGCCGCCGCTCTGCCGGACCGCAAGAACGGCACCTATCTCTTGCCGGCCTGCACGCAGCTTGAAACCCGTGGCTCGCGCACCGCCTCGAACCGCTCGCTGCAGTGGGGCGAGCAGGTGGTGAAGCCGATCTTCGAATCGAAGCCGGATCACTGGATCCTGTACAAGCTGGCCCAGAAGCTCGGCTTCGATAAGGAGATGTTCAAGAACATCAAGATCGACGAAGGCGACGAGCCGAATGTCGAGGACATCACCCGCGAGTTCAACCGCGGTACCATCTCGATCGGCTATTCCGGCCAGTCGCCGGAGCGCCTGAAGGAGCATATGGCGCATCAGGGCGATTTCGACATCGTGTCGTTGCGCGCCACCAAGGGCCCGCTCAAGGGCGAGTTCTACGGCCTGCCGTGGCCGTGCTGGGGCACGCCGGAAATGAAGCATCCGGGCACTCATGTGCTCTACAACACCAACCTGCCGGTGAAGGATGGCGGCGGCGCCTTCCGTGCCCGCTTCGGCGTCGAGCGCAATGGCGTTTCGCTGCTGGCCGATGGTTCCTACCCGAAGGATTCGGAGATTCAGGACGGCCATCCCGAATTCACCTATGGCCTGCTGAAGAAGATGGGCTGGGACAAGGAACTCACCGACGCCGAGCGCGCCACGATCGAGCGGATCGGCGGCAACAATCCGGATGCGGTGGGCTGGGCGATTGACCTGAGCTGCGGCATCATCCGCGTCTGCATGGCGCATGGTGTGCAGGCGATGGGTAACGCCAAGGCGCGTGCCAATGCCTTCGGCCTGCCCGATCCGATCCCGGTGCATCGCGAACCGCTCTACACCTCGCGTCGTGACCTGGTCGCCAAGTACCCGGCCATGGCCGACCGCCGCGACTACCGTCTGCCGCATCTCGGCAAGAGCGTGCAGGACAAGGATGTCTCGAAGGACTTCCCGCTGATCCTGACCTCTGGCCGTCTGGTGGAATACGAAGGCGGTGGTGAAGAAACCCGCTCGAACAAGTGGCTGGCCGAGTTGCAGCAGAACATGTTCGTGGAAATCAATCCCGAGGATGCTGCCCGCCTTGGCATCAAGGAAGGCCAGAATGTCTGGGTCTATGGCCCGGAAAACAAGGCCAAGGCCAAGGTCAAGGCAATGGTTACGCCGCGTGTTGGCAAGGGCGTCGCCTTCATGCCGTTCCACTTCTCCGGCTTCTGGCAGGGTGTGGATCAACGCAAGAACTATCCGCCGGGTGCCGATCCGATCGTGCTGGGCGAAGCCGTAAACGGCGTCACCACTTACGGCTACGATCCGGTCACTCATATGCATGAGAACAAGGCCACCCTCTGCCGCATTGAAGCGGCCTAAGCGAAGGTTAGGGGAGATAAACCATGGCCCGCATGAAATTCCTCTGCGACTCCGAACGTTGCATCGAATGCAATGCCTGCGTCACCGCCTGTAAGAACGAACACGAGGTGCCCTGGGGCATCAATCGTCGCCGCGTCGTCACCCTGAATGACGGTGCCAAGGGCGAGCGTTCGATCTCGATGGCCTGCATGCATTGCGAAGATGCGCCCTGCATGGCCGTCTGCCCGGTCGATTGCTTCTACAAGACCGAGGAAGGCGTGGTGCTGCATTCCAAGGATCTGTGCATTGGCTGCGGCTATTGCTTCTATGCCTGCCCGTTCGGCGCGCCGCAGTATCCGCAGGTCGGCAATTTCGGCAGCCGTGGCAAGATGGATAAGTGCACCTTCTGCGCTGGCGGCCCCGAGGCTGACAACAGCAAGGAAGAATATGCCAAGTACGGTGCCAACCGCCTGGCCGAAGGCAAGCTGCCGCTCTGCGCCGAGATGTGCTCGACCAAGGCGCTGCTCGCCGGCGATGGCGATGTGATCGCGCAGATCTACAAGGAGCGTGTCAGCCGTCGTGGTTATGGGTCGGGTGCCTGGGGTTGGGCGACGGCCTACAAGGGCACGGCGGTTTGAGCCGGTTGGGGAGGAAAAACCACATGACCCTTTTCAACATGCGCAAGGTCACGCTGTCCAAACTCTGGGCCGCTCTGGCACTTGGCCTGATGCTCAGCATCGCCAACATGGCGCCGGCTTCGGCTCAATCGCAGCAGCAGGCTGATGAAGCCGCGCTGCTGCAGCAGCTCAAAGGTGCGCCGGTTGCCGGCCGGGTCTCGATCCCGGATGCCAAGTCCGGCGTGCTGATTCAGCCGCAGGGCCGCGAATGGCGCCAGACCCTGGAAGGTCCGGTGAAGTCGGCTGGCGGCTGGCTGTTGGTTCTCACCGTGGTGGCGCTGGCCGCCTTCATGGCGATCCGCGGCCGCATCAAGATCGAGCATGGCCCCTCAGGCCGCACCATCGAGCGGTTCAAGGGCATCGAGCGTTTCGCCCATTGGCTGACGGCGATCTGCTTCGTCATCCTCGGCCTCAGCGGTCTCAACATTTCCTTCGGCCGCAGCCTGCTGCTGCCGGTGATGGGGCCGGAGGCTTTCACCGCGATGAGTGCTTTCGGCAAGCTGGCGCATAACTTCCTCAGCTTCCCGTTCGTGCTTGGTGTTTTCCTGATGGCTGTGCTGTGGATTGCCCACAACATCCCGAATGCCATCGATGTGGAATGGATCAAGCAGGGCGGCGGCCTGTTCAAGAAGGGCGTGCATCCGCCGGCCGGCAAGTTCAATGCCGGCCAGAAGCTGATCTTCTGGTCCGTCGTGCTCGGCTCGACCGCGCTGGCGATCAGCGGCTACATCCTGATGTTCCCCTTCTATGTCACCGACATTGCCGGCATGCAGCTGGCGCAGCTGGTGCATGCGATTGCCGGCATCCTGATGGTGGCGGTGATCCTGGGGCATATCTACATCGGCAGCATCGGCATGGAAGGCGCCTTCGATGCGATGGGCAGCGGCCAGGTCGATACCAACTGGGCCAAGGAACATCACAGCCTGTGGGTTAAGGATGTGACCGCGCGCGGCGCGGGCGACGACTAGGCTTCCTGGTTGGAGCGGAAATAAAAAGGGCGGGGGAAACCTCGCCCTTTTTCGTTTCATGCCCGTCTTGAGAATGCTGCCGCCCGCCGTCATGATATGCAGGCCGGAGTGAAAGTTCATATTCATGCGAAGGGCGAACATGCGGCGACTGGCTGCGGCAATCGGTTTGATCCTGGGATTGGCCTGTACTGTTGTGCCGGCGCAGGCCGATATGGTCGGCCACGGTGCCATGGTCAATGCGGTATCGGTATCCGCCGATGGGCGCCGGCTGCTCTCGGCCAGTTGGGATTACACGGTTCGTCTCTGGGATCTGGCGAAGCAGAGCGAGTTGAAGGTTTTCGATGGCCATACCGCCAGCGTGAATGCCGTGCTGTTCATGCCCGATGGCAAGTCGGCACTATCGGCAAGCTGGGATCACACGGTGATCCGCTGGGATCTGAACAGCGGCAAGGAAACCGCAAAGCTCACCGGCCATGTCAACAACATTGCCGGCATGGCGCTCAGCCGTGATGGCAAATGGCTGGCTACCGCCAGTTGGGATCGCAGCATCAAGCTTTGGAATCTCGCGACCAACAAACTGGAGCGCAGTTTTGAAGGCCATGAGGCGAATGTGATGCAGGTCGCTTTCGCCATGGATGACAAGCAGCTTGTTTCGGTGGCGTATGATCTCACGGTGCGGTTATGGGATGTGGCCAGTGGCAAGGAACTTGCCGCCATGACCGGCCATCAGGCGAGCGTGAATGCTGTCGCGGTTTCGCCGGATGGCAAAACCGCGCTGACCGGCAGCACGGATGGCACGATCAAGCGTTGGGATCTCGCCGCGCAGCGTGAAAGCGGCAGTCTGCCTGGCCATGGCGCCTTCATCACTTCGATCGCAATTTCGAAGGATGGCCGTTATGCGCTGTCGGGCGGCGGCGATCGGCTGATGCGGCTATGGGATTTAAACACCGGGCGCCAGATGAAGCAGTTTGCTGGCCATGAAAAGCCGGTCTGGTCTGTGGCGTTCACGCCCGATGGCAAACGCGCGGTGTCAGGCGGTTACGACACGGTGATCAAGGTTTGGTCGCTGGAGACCGGCGCGCTCATCAACAACTGAGCAACGCCAGTCTGGACGCGGCAGGCGATCAGTTCTGATGCGCTTCCGGGCTGACGCGGGCGCCTTCGGTGCTGAAGGCGACATCAACCGATTTATTGACAGTATTCAGGATGAAGGCGGAACCGACCGCGATGACCAGGGCAGCGATCAGGCCGGCGACAAAGGCTTTCATGGGGCTTCCTCCAAACTGCTGATTTCACTGGATTATATATGAATTAATGGACAAAGGGAAAGGGTTTGGCTAGGGCGCCGTGGCCTGTTTCAGCCAGGCAATCAGGTCAACCCGGTCCTGCGCGATGGCCAGCCCGCCATACATCTTGTTGCCTGGCATGAAGTCCTGCGTCGCGGCCAGGTACGCATCCATCGTCTGCTCGGTCCAGACCACGGCCGATTTCTTCATGGCATCGGAATAGCGGTAGTCAGGTAAGCTGCCGGCGCGGCGCCCGAACACGCCATGCAGGCGCGGGCCGACGATGTTGCGGCCTTTGGCGTCGAGCGTGTGGCAGGCGCGGCATTTGCCCCAGAGTTCCTCGCCGCGCTCAAGGCTTGGCGGCTCCAGTTGATCGGCATTCGCAGCTTGTGCCCGGGCATCGCCGGCACACAAGAAAAGCGCTGGAAGCAACATCCAAATCGCAGTCCGCACCAAGGCCTCCGGCTGGTTTTCGTGTTGTTGCAACACTATAATCAGAGACGTGTAGTTTACCATATTGTCGGGTGAAAACAGGCCATGCGGCTGGACGGAAAACGCGTCCTGGTGTGCAACTGCGAAGGCACGATGCCGCTGGATGGCAAGGCGCTGGCGCGTGCCTGCGGCGCTGCCGAAGGCGGTGACGTCGCCAGCCAGCTTTGCCGTGCCCAGATCAAGAATTTCCAGGCGGCATTGCGGGCCGGCGAACCGTTGGTGGTGGCCTGCACCCAGGAAAGCCCGCTGTTCGACGAGCAGCGCGAGGAACTGGGCAGCGATGTTCCGGTCACCTATGTCAATATCCGCGAAACCGCCGGCTGGTCGGCGGAGGCGCCGGCGGCAACGCCGAAGATCGCCGCGCTGATTGCCGCCGCCACGGTGCCGTCGCCGGTCCTGCCGGCTGTCACGATGAAATCCGAAGGCGTGGCCCTGGTCTATGGCCGCGACGAGCAGGCAATCGCCGTGGCGCGACAACTCAGCGACCGGCTTGATGTCACCATCATGCTGGATCGGCCGAAGGATGTTTCACCGCCTGCGGTGATGGATTTGCCGATCGTGCAGGGCCGCATCGCAACGGCACGCGGTCATCTCGGTGCGTTCGATCTGGTGATCGACGATTACGCCTTGCCGCTACCTTCCTCGCGCCGCAGCCTGCAATTCGGGGCGCCGCGCAATGGTGCCAAATCGCGCTGCGATATCATCATCGATCTCACTGGCGGTGCGCCGCTGTTTTCCGCCCATGAAAAGCGCGATGGCTATTTCCGCCCGGACCCCAAGGATCCGGCCGCGGTTCAGCTTGCGCTGTTCGAAGCCGCAGACCTGATCGGCAGTTTTGAAAAGCCGATCTATGTCAATTTCCATGCCGAACTCTGCGCCCATAGCCGTTCGAAGAAAACCGGCTGCACGCGTTGCCTCGATGTCTGCCCCACTGGGGCGATCACGCCGGCCGGCGACCATGTGGCCATCGATCCCTATATCTGCGGCGGCTGCGGCAATTGTGGCGCGGTCTGCCCGACCGGGGCCGCTGAATACAGCCTGCCGCCGCCGGCCACGCTGACCGACCGCCTGCGCAGCCTGTTGCTGGCCTATCGCGAAGCTGGCGGCAGCCAGGCCGTGATCCTGCTGCATGATGCCAAGCATGGTGCGCCGCTGATCGATGCGCTGGCGCGCTATGGCGATGGCCTGCCGGCCCGCGTGCTGCCTTTCGCCGTGCATGCGCTAGGCGAATGCAATGTGGCTTTCTTTGCGTCCGCCTTTGCCTATGGCGCCGCCGATCTGCGCATGCTGGCGCCGGCCAAGCGCAGCGACGATGTAGCCGGGCTGGGCCAACAGATGGCGCTGACCGAAAGCGTGCTTGTGGGCCTGGGCTATGAAGGCGGCCGCGTGGGCCTGATCGAGGCCGATGATCCGGACCGGCTGGCGGCGGCGCTTGGCGCGCTGCCGCGCCGTGAAGGGCCAAGCGGTGCCAGCTATCTGCCGATGGGCCGCAACCGCGACCTGTCGCGCCTGGCCTTCCGGCATCTGCATGCGGTGGCGCCGCAGCCGGTGGATGCCGTGGTGCTGCCACCGGGCGCGCCGTTTGGCAGCCTGCAGGTCGATGCCGCGAATTGCACGCTTTGCCTGGCCTGTGTTTCCTCCTGCCCGACCGGCGCGCTGAGCGATGACCCGGAGCGCCCGCGCCTGACTTTCACCGAGGATGCCTGCGTGCAATGCGGCCTGTGCAAGGCGACCTGCCCTGAGAAGGTGATCGCGCTCGAGCCGCGGGTGAATTTCACTGCCCAGTCGGCACAGCCGCGCCTGGTGAAGGAAGAGGAGCCGTTCCACTGCATTCGCTGCGCCAAGCCGTTCGGCACCAAATCCTCGATCGAGAAGGTGATCGCCAAGCTGGAAGGCAAGCACTGGATGTATGGCCAGAGCGCCGTTGCCGACCGCATGCGGATGTGCGCCGATTGCCGCGTGATCGTGCAGAGCGAAAGCAAGATCGATCCCTATGCCGGCGCACCGCGCCCCGAAGTCCGCACCACGGATGATTACCTTGCCGAGCGCGCGGCAGCGGAATTCAAGGCTGCCGGCAAGAAGCCGTCATGAAGGCCGAGCGTGAAGCGTCTGGGATGAAGGTTCTGGGCATTTCCGGCTGGAGCGGCGCAGGCAAGACCACGCTGCTGGTGGAACTGATCCCGCTGCTTGTGGCGCAGGGCGTGAAGGTCTCGACCATCAAGCATGCGCATCACGAATTCGATGTCGACAAGCCCGGCAAGGATTCCTATCGTCATCGCGAGGCCGGCGCCAGCGAGGTCGTGATCAGCTCGGCCCGGCGCTATGCAATCATGCATGAATTGCGTGGCGAGGCCGAGCCGACGCTGGAAGAGTTGCTTGCACGCCTTGGCCCGGTGGATCTGGTGCTGGTGGAAGGCTTCAAGAAATCCAGTCATGCCAAGATCGAGGTCTGGCGCGCTTCGGTTGGCAAGCCGATGCTGCAGGCGGAGGATGCCACGATCATTGCTGTAGCCAGCGATGCCGCGATACCGGCTTTGCCGGTACCGCAACTGGATGTGAATAGACCGCAGCAGGTGGTTGCGTTCATTCTCGCCTGGATGGCGGGCGGCGGCAGGCACGAGGTGCAGCGTGGCGCAGCTGAGTGACGACTGCTTTGCCCATGGCGGCACGTTGCTGCGGCTGGATGCCGCCTTGGCTGAACTCTCTTCCCGTCTAGTTCCGATTGCGCCGACTGAAGCCCTGCCATTGGCACTTTGCCATGGCCTCATCCTGGCCGAGCCTCTCGTAGCCAAAGTCGCGGTGCCGCCGCGCGATAATTCCGCCGTCGATGGGTATGCGGTCTATTACGATGATCTGTCGCGTGATGGCGAGACCCGCCTGCCGGTGATCGGCCGCTCTGCTGCGGGCCATCCGTTTCCCATGCCGCAGCCGCGTGGCACGGCGGTGCGGGTACTCACCGGTGCCCTGATGCCGCTGGGTGCAGGCAGCAATCACCCCGATACGGTGATGATGCAGGAGGATTGCCGGGTCGAGGGTGATGCGGTGGTGATTCAGCCCGGTATCAAGCGCGGCGCCAACCGCCGGCTGGCGGGCGAGGATCTGGCGGCCGGGGAAACCGTGCTGCCTGCCGGGCGCATCCTGTCGGCGCAGGATCTGGCGCTGGCGGCTGCCAGCGGCCATGCCGTGCTGACGGTGCGGCGGCCGCTGCGCGTGGCCTTGGTGTCGACAGGCGATGAATTGCACGAAGCCGGTGGCCCGCTGCCTGATGGCGGTATTTACGATGCCAACCGCCCGATGCTGGCGGCTCTGCTCGCCGCTGCGGGCTGCAAGGTGAGTGATCTCGGCATTCAGCCGGATCGCCGCGATCACCTCACCGCCTTTTTCGCCGCTATGGCGCGCGACTATGATGCGGTGGTGACATCCGGCGGCGTTTCGACCGGCGAGGAAGATCATGTGAAGGCCGCCATCGAGGCGCAGGGCCGCCTGGATTTTTGGCGTCTGGCGATCAAGCCGGGCAGGCCGGTGGCGCTGGGCATGATCGGGCATGTGCCTTTCTTCGGCCTGCCGGGCAATCCGGTGGCGGCAATGCTCACCTTCTGCTTCTTCGCACGGCCGCTGCTGCAACGCTTGAATGGCGCAACGCCGCTGCCGCCACGTAGTTTCCCGGTCACCGCCGGATTTTCCTACAGGAAGAAGGCGGATCGCCGCGAATGGGTGCGCGTCTCGCTGCAGGATGATGGCCGGGGCGGCTGGCGGGCCGAGAAATATCCCATTGATGGCGCAGGCGTGATCACCTCGCTGACGCGCACCGATGGCTTGATCGAGCTGCCGGAAGACCTGTTGCGCCTGGAACCGGGTGAGACTGCCCGCTTCTATCCGTATGAAGCGCTCGGGCTCTGACGCCTGACCGGGCCAGGGTTCCGGCCGGCCAGTAAACCTTAATAAACAAGTATTAATGAGCCCTGGCGGCAGCATTGCTGGTATTTTTGTAACAAAATACCAACCCTGGGATTATTCTATTCTTCAGTCGCTGTTTTTGTGCGAGGTCTCGCGGGGAGGGGCCGGTAACGCCGCTGTCAGTCAGGGGCCGATCTTCGCACACAAGTTTGAGCATGAGGCGGCTGCCAGGCTGGGCAGGATAAACCGGGTGGAAAACAGGGGTGACGCATGTTCGGTCTGTTCGCACGCAAGGACGAGGCATTCGCGGCCGCCAAATTCGAGGCGATCAACCGCTCCCAGGGCATGATCGAGTTCGGCCTCGATGGCACCATCCTGCAGGCCAATGAAAACTTCCTCGCCGCCATGGGCTATACGCTGTCGGAAGTGCAGGGCAAGCATCACAGCATTTTCGTCAGCCCGGAATACAAGGCGAGCGCCGAATATCGTGGCTTCTGGGAGAAGCTGCGGCGCGGCGAATATGATGCCGGGCAGTATCTGCGGCTTGGCAAGGGTGGCCGCGAGGTCTGGATCCAGGCCAGCTACAATCCGATCTTTGACAAGAATGGCCAGCCGGTGCGGGTGGTGAAAATCGCCGCCGATATCACCGAGCAGAAGCAGCGCGCCGCCGATTTCGAGGGCCAGCTTGCGGCGATCCGCAAGTCGCAGGGCATGATCAGCTTCACCCTGGATGGCATTGTGCTGGATGCCAATGAAGCGTTTCTCGCCGTGCTCGGCTACAGCCTGGATGAAGTGCGCGGCAAGCATCACCGCCTGTTTGTCGAGCCGGCTTATGCCGAGAGCCAGGCCTACCGGGATTTCTGGGCCAAGCTGCATCGCGGCGCCTACGATGCCGGGCAGTATCGCCGTGTTGGCAAGGGTGGCAGGGAAATCTGGATCCAGGCTTCCTACAACCCGATCCTCGATGCCAGTGGCCGGCCCTACAAGGTGGTGAAATTCGCCACCGACATCACGGCACAGGTCCGGTCGGCGCAATTGATGCGCCAGGCGGTGGACAAGGTGATCGCCGCCGCGCGCGCCAACGACCTGACGCAGCGTATCGACATTGCCGAACTCAATGGCGATATCCGCGAGCTCTGCCAGGGCATCAATGAATTGCTCGATTCCACCAGCGATGTGATCCGGGCGCTGAAAGCCGCATCGGAAGCCATAGCCGCATCCACGGATGAAATCTCCGTTGGCAGCAGCGACATGGCTTCGCGCACCGAGAGCCAGGCAGCCAGCATCGAGCAGACCGCCGCCGCGATGCACCAGATCACCGCAACCGTGCGGCAGAATGCCGATAATGCCCAGGCGGCAAACCAGCTCAGCCAGGCGGCGCGCGAAACCGGTGAGCGCGGTGGAGTCGTGGTGAATGATGCGGTGGCGGCGGTCAGTCGCATCGAGGATAGCGCGCGGCGGATTTCCGATATTGTCGGCCTGATCGACGAAATCGCTTTTCAGACCAACCTGCTGGCGCTCAATGCTTCCGTCGAAGCCGCGCGGGCCGGGGAGGCGGGCAAAGGATTTGCTGTCGTGGCGCAGGAAGTGCGAGCCCTGGCGCAGCGTTCCGCCAGCGCCTCCAAGGATATCAAGGGGCTGATTTCGGAATCCAATGCTCAAGTAAAATCAGGTGCCGAGCTGGTTGGCCGCACCGGCACCGCGCTGCATGAAATCCTGTCGGCGATCAAGAAAGTGAGCGATATCGTGGCGGAGATCTCGGCTGCCAGCCGCGAGCAATCCACCGGCCTGGAGCAGGTCAACACCGCCGTCACCAGCATGGATGAACTGACCCAGCGCAATGGCGCGCTGATCGAGGAGAGTGCCGCCTCCGCCCAGGCCCTGGCCGATCAGGCCGCCAAACTGGCCGCTCTGGTGCAGAGTTATCGCGTCTAGGCGCTGTCGCGGTCGAAGCGCGGCAGCAGCAGCGATTGCAGGATGCCGCGTTCGAGTGTGCTGCTGTTGATTGGCGTTGCGCTCGGTTGCAGATTCTCCACATCGCCTTCGGGCCAGACCTGCAGCGTCATCACCTGTGAAACACGACGGCCATCGATGGTCAGCGGCAGCATCAGTCGCCGGGTGCGGCCGTGGCGGCCCAGGTCCCAGCGGAACGAGCTTTCGGAATAGACCGGGCTGGCAGTATCGTAGACGCGACGGAACAGGCCACGAATATAGACGGCATAGTCGTCGCGCATCAGGTCGTCGATGCGCTCGCCGGAGAAGTCGCGACCGAATTTTTCCACCATGGCGGCACCGACCATGTGGAAGCGCACATCGAAAGGATCATGCAGCAATTCGGCAATGACTAAGTGCGGCAGTAGCTGCCGTGGCAGGTCGATGGGAGAAATATCGCTGCGAAATGGCGCGAAGCGCGAACTGCGCTTCGATGCCCAGTATATTGCCGCTTCCAGCAGCAGTGGATCGTCGTAAAAGGGCAGGCCGGTATCAAACAAGGCACGCTGCGCGGCATTGCCGGTTTGGTATTGCAGCGTCCCGGTGATGAATTCCGCCAAGCTGTAGAGGGTTACCAGGTCGCGCTCGCGCCATTGCCGGGGTGCGCCAGTTTGCTCACAGCACAGGATTGCTGCCGGCGTGCCGTCGCGGTCATGGATCAGGAAATCCAGCAGCGAATAGATGTCATTGTCGGTGAAGTAGTCTTTAGTGAAGCAGCGTGTTGCGGGATGCTGTCGCGCCTCTTCCGCGGCGATCACGCGCTCGGCGAGGATGGCATCCAGGTAGGAGGCATACTGGTCGCGGCTGATCACCATGCCGGCCGGTGCATTGGCGATGCGGCGGTCGATCAGGTATTGGCAGGAAATGCTGCCATTGGCCTCGAAATACCAGATGCTGGCGCGTGTTGCCTGGGTAGCGTCTAGCGCATCACGGCACACGGCGTTGAAGAGATTGCGTAGGCCCGCCGCGTTTAGGGCATGGGCCACGGCCAATCGCGACCGGTCGAACACTGCTGCTTCCCAATCCATACCTGCCGCAACGAAACGGCTAAGCTCTGCTTTATCGTCGTTATACGACGCATCGGCGGAAACGCTGCGGTCACGTTCATGTGTAGCGGGTGTTCACCCCGCGTTGAAGTCGAATTCTGTCCAATCCTGTCTAATTTTGATAGCAACTACAGTATGTTACCGCAAATTTATATCGCATATACGGCGAGTATATATGATTTTTATTAGGGTCGAGGCGCCTACCCCAAGGAGCTTCGAATCATGGCACGCGCTGCCGCCAATCCGTTTCCAGCCCCGGTCAAGCTGCGTCGATTGCAGATCGAAATCACCACCGGCTGCAATCTGAAATGCGCCGGCTGTCCGCGCACCGTGGCGATGCAGGCTGACGAATGGCACAACCGCCATATGCCGGTGCAGCGTTTTCGCGCCGTGATCCAGAACGCGCCGTTGGCCGATGTGGCGGTGCTGCAGGGCGTCGGCGAGCCAACCATTCACCCCAAGCTGCCGCAGTTGCTGGATATCGCGCTTGAGAGCGGCAAATTCGATCTGGTCAGCTTCAACACCAATGCCCTGGTGCGCGACCTTGGCTACTACATGCGGCTGGCGCAGCGCGGCCTGCGGCATTTGAGTGTCTCTGTCGATGCGCTGGACCAGGAAGGCGCGGCGATCACCCGCGCCGGCACCGACGCCGAGAAGCTGAAAAAACAGCTAAGCGGTTTGCTGCGGCTGTTTCCCGGTCTCACGGTTTCCATCGTGCTGAGCCGGATGAATCTGGATCGGCTGGAAGGCCTGCTCGACTATCTGATTGGTATCGGTACCAAGGTGATCGAGGTGCAGCCGCTGGTCAGCTATGCCGCCAGCACCAACGCGCTCGGCCTGAATCCGCAGGATATCGCCCGGGGCCTCGGGATCATCCGGGAGGCGCGGGCACGCTACGGGCAGCAATCCATGATCGTTGCGGCGCCGGGCATGGAGCCGAGCGGCAAGCGCTGCCACCGGCCGCTGAATGCCGCCTATTGCACGGTGGAGGGCTTGCTGACGCCCTGCTGCGTCACCAACGACACGGCCTATTTCGACCGCACCAGCCTGGAGCACCAGAGCTTCACCTCGGCCTGGCAGAGCCAGGGTGTGGCGCAATGGATGGAGCAATTCCGCCAGCGCGAGCCGGAAATGTGCCAGGGCTGCGGCTATAATCCGCGCGGTTTCGAGGCCGAAAGCGGTGCCATGAACGAATATGCCCGCAGCCCACGCGATGGCGCCCAGGCTTGAAACGGATGCTGGCTTGAAACGGGTGTTGGCTTAAAACGGGTGGCCTGAGGTTTATGGCCTGAGCAGGCTTAGAACTCGACGTCGAGTTCTTCCACTTCCGCCGGCTCGAGTTGCGCTTCGGCATTCCATTCGCGCATCGCCGGCAGGTCGAGGATCAGCTTCTTGTAGTCGGCGGTAACGCTGTCGAGCTTCACGTCATAGGTCTCGAAGCGGGTGCAGACCGGCGCATACATGGCATCGGCCAGCGTCGGCGTGGCGCCGAACAGGAACGGCCCGCCATAGGTTTCCAGGCATTCGCGCCAGATCGCCAGAATGCGGTCGATATCGGCCTGGGCGCCGGCCCAGATCTTGAAGTTGGGATGCTTCGCCTTCAGGTTCATCGGCAGCGCGGCGCGCATGTTGGCAAAGCCGGAATGCATTTCGCCGGCCACCGCGCGGCAATGCGCGCGCTGCGCCAGGTCTTTCGGCAGCAGCCCGGCCTTGGGCTTGATTTCGTTCAAGTATTCGGCAATCGCCAGGGTATCCCAGACCTTTACCTCGCCATCGGTGAGGCAGGGCACCAGGAAAGACGGCGAGAGCAGCAGCAGCTCGGCGCGGGAAGAGGGGTCGTCGGCGGAAAGCCGTACCTCCTCGAAATCCAGCTTCGCCATCTTGCACAGCAACCAACCGCGCAACGACCAGGACGAATAATTCTTGCTGCTGATGGTAAGCGTGGCCTTCGCCATGGCGTCATCCCTTGGTGCCGCCCCGCCGGGGAGACCGGCCGGGCGATGCTGCTCTGCATTATTATCTCGCAGTGCAATAAAAAATGCACTAGCCTTTTATCGTCTCGGTTGGGATTGCGGCGCTGGAAACGCCCGGTCCGGGTCCGGCAACGTCCAGCAGCATGGGTTTTCCGCCCGCATGATGTACTACGCCTATCAAGCTTACTCCGATCTGATGGAGCCGGTCCGTGCGGTTGCGCGCATGGCGCAAGGGGCCTTTAACGATCCGTCCAATCCGCTGCGCGATACCTCGCTGTTCCGCCACATGGCCGCCGGCGCCGAGATGGTGACGCGCGCGACTCTGACCCATCACCGCCCGCCCTATGGCATCGAGCGGGTCAAGCTCGGCAACCGCGAGGTGGCGGTGACCGAACGCGCCGCCCTGGTCACGCCCTTCGGCACCCTGCTGAATTTCAAGAAGGACAGCGATGTGGTGCAGCCGCGCGTGCTGGTGGTGGCGCCACTCTCGGGCCACTACGCCACGCTGCTGCGCGGCACGGTGGAGACGCTGCTGCCGGAACACGATGTCTATATCAGCGACTGGCATAATGCCCGCGACGTCAGCCTGTCCGATGGCCGCTTTGGCTTCGATGAATATGTCGACCATGTAATCCGCTTCCTGGAACATCTTGGCCCTGGCGCCCATGTGGTGGCCGTGTGCCAGCCCTGCGTGCAGGTGCTGACTGCCGTGGCGCTGATGGCAGAGAGCGGCAACAAGGCGCAGCCGCGCACCATGACGCTGATGGCCGGCCCGATCGATTGCCGCGTCAATCCGACAGAAGTGAATAACCTCGCCACCGGCAAGCCCATCGAGTGGTTCGAGCGCAATCTGATCGATACGGTGCCGCAGCGTTTCAAGGGCGCCGGCCGCCGCGTTTATCCCGGCTTCGTGCAGCTTACCGCCTTCATGTCGATGAACATGGACCGCCATGTGAAGGCGCATGTCGAGCTTTACGAGAATATCGCTGCCGGCGAACTGGCGAAGGCTGAGGCGACCAAGACCTTCTACGACGAATATTTTGCCGTGCTGGACCTGCCGGCGGAATTCTATATCGAGACCGTGCAGCGCGTGTTCCAGGAATACCATCTGGCTGAAGGCCGCCTGGTGGTGCATGGCCAAAAGGTCAATCCCAAGGCTATCCGTCGCACCGCCCTGCTTACCGTCGAAGGCGAGAAGGACGATATCTGCTCAGTTGGCCAGACACTGGCGGCGCATGATCTCTGCACCGGCCTAAAACCCTATATGCGCAAGCACCACCTGCAGCCGGGTGTCGGCCATTACGGCGTGTTCAATGGCCGGCGCTGGAATACGCAGATTTACCCGCTGGTGCGCAACCTGATCCTGGCGCACGACTGAGGTCAGCCGGTTTCAGAGGATGCCGCGGCTCTTGAGCAGGGTATCCAGACGCTGCTTCAGGACCTGCAGCGATACCGGCTTTACCATGTAGCCATCCACCTGCAGCTTTTTGGCCGTCAGCACGGTTTCCTGCTGCTTGTCGGCCGTGAGGAATACCACCGGCGTTTCCGCGACGCTGGGATTGGCCATGCCGCGTACCTTTGCCAGGAAACCGAGGCCATCGAGCGGCTGCATATGCACATCGCAAAGCACCAGCAATGGCCGCACCCGCACCAGTTCCTTGAAACCGGCTTCGCCATCGGATGCCTCATGCAGCAGCCGGTAGCCTAGCTGGCGCAGGAGCTGGCAGATGATCTGCCGGGTGTAATCTTCATCCTCCACCACCAGGATGCGGATCTTATCGAGTGGAATACCGACCATGTGCTTAGCGGCCTCGTCTCAATGCCGCAGGATCTGCGGCAGGGTTTCATTCAATTCGCGCCAGGTGTCGGGCAGCAATTCTGCCATCAGCGCGGCGGTATCGGTGTCGTTGGCATCGCAGGCATCCTGCAGATAGGACGCCAGGTTGCCGAGCCGGTTGGCGCCCATGGAGCGGCCGGAGCCTTTCAGCGTATGGGCGGCAAAGCGCGCCGCTTCCAGGTCGCCCTTTGCCATGGCCGCTTCTACCTCTGCGACGCGCGTGGCGGCATCGGCGACGAAGTTGCTTAGGAAGCCCTTGGCGGCATCGTTCAGACTGCCGAACATTTCCGCGAGCGGGGCTGGATCGAAAATGTCGGTGTCCCAGTCGGGACCGGGCGTGGCGGCGGGCGCAGCCGTGGTGGCCTTTGGTGCGGCCGCCTTGCTCGCCGGTACGCGCAGGGGCAAGGCCTGCGGCAGCCATTGCGTCAACATGTCGCCCAGCGCGCGGCTGTTGATCGGCTTGGTCAGGTAGCCATCCATGCCGGCATCCAGGCATTGCTGCTCGGTGCCGGTCAGCGCGTCGGCCGTCAGTGCCACGATTGGCAGGCGCGGGCCATCGGGGCTTTCGGCGCCACGGATCGCGGCGGTCAGTTCGAAGCCATCCATTTCCGGCATATGGAAGTCGGTCAGCAGCAGGCCATAGCCTGAATTGTTCCGATACATCTCCAATGCCTGGGCACCGTTGTCGCCAATCTCGCAGGCGAAGCCCATGCGGCTCAGCATCTGGCGGATCACCACCTGATTGGTCAGGTTGTCCTCCGCCACCAGCACCAGGGCGTTGCCGGCCCGTGCGGTTTCGATATCCGGCGGTGCCCAGGCCATATCCTCGCGGAAGGCGCTTTCCGCCTCATCGCCAGCTATCAGGTCGAGCGCCAGGGCGGCGGCACGCCACAGGCCATGGCGGTTGAGCGGGTAAGTCAGCGCCAGGCGGAAATGCGCGCGCGCGGCGGCATCCAGGGTCGATACCAGGCTGCGCGGCGCCACCAGGGCGAAACGGGCATCGGTCGCCTGGCTGGCCGGCAGATCAAGTACGCTGGTGTGATCCGCGCCGCCAGGGCTGCGCGCATCCACCAGTACCAGGTCGATATCGCCGGCAGCAAGGCGCTGGCGTGCGGTCGGCACCGTCGATTGCATGTCGATCGCCGTGATGCCGGCGGCGCGCAGATACTGCGCCGCCAGGGCTGATTGCTCTGCCGGCAGGCCAGCCAGCAGCACGCGACACGATGCGATATCCTGTTTTGGCCGCGGTGCCTCGGCGCCGTCTTCTGGCGGCAGCGGCAATTCGAACCAGAAAGTGGAGCCATGGCCGGCGGTACTGGTGACGCCGATGCGACCGCCCATCAATTCGCACAGCCGGTTGCAGATCGAGAGGCCGAGGCCGGTGCCGCCGTATTTGCGTGCCGTGGAACTGTCCGCCTGGCTGAAGGGCTGGAACAGCCTGGCCTGCTGCTCCTCGGTGAGGCCAATGCCGCTGTCGATCACCTCGAAGCGCAGCCAATGCGGTTCAGCCATCGGCTGGATACGGATGGTGATGCTGCCTTCATGGGTGAATTTCACCGCGTTGCCACCGAGATTGAGCAAGACCTGGCGCACGCGGGTCGGGTCTCCAAGCCGCTTGTCCGGCACAGTTGGATCAATGTCGACAACCAGTTCCAGCATCTTGTCGTCGGCGCGCGGCGCCAGCAGCTCGCCGATGCCATCGGCCAGATCGCCAAGGCTGAACGGCACGCTTTCGATATCCAGCTTACCGGCTTCGATCTTGGAGAAATCCAGGATGTCGTTGATCACCGTGAGCAAGGCCTGCGCCGACTCGCGGATCACCTTCGACATGCGGCGCTGCTCACCATCCATCGGTGTCAGTTCCAGCATTTCCGCCATGCTCATCACGCCATTCATCGGCGTGCGGATTTCGTGGCTCATGGTGGCGAGGAAGTTGGACTTCGCGCGCGTAGCGTCCTCGGCGACGACGCGGGCAGCGCGCGATTCCTCCTCGGCCTTGGCCAGGGCGACAGATTTCTCGCGCAGCTTGAGAGTGTAGAAGGCGCCAATGGAAAACAGTACAAAGCCGGCGAAGGCCAACATCAGATTGCGCCGCAGCCGCTGCTCGGCATCGCGCAGTACGGCTGTTTCCGGCAGACCGACATAGGTATAGAAGGGGGCGCTCGGAATGTCGGAACGATTGGCGGCGCCGACCAGCAGGCCGCGCGGCGTTTCGATCAAACGTGATGTGCTATCCTCGCGCAAAGCCTCGAAGAGTGCCGAGGCATCCGGATCGCCTAGATCGCCGACACCGCCTGAGCGGCTGTTATTTTGGGCGCGGAAGCGGCGCATCAGCGCCGAATGGCCCAGCACCTCGCCTTCGCCGGTGGCAATGAACACGGTGCCGCCAATGCGGCGCGATTCCGCGTCGACAATGCGTGATACTTCGCTCAACTCGATATCGACGCCAATTACCGCCCGCAACACACCGCCGGCATCGAATACCGGCACGGCATAGGTGATGCCTAGCGTGGCGGCGGTGGCGAAGGTGTAGGGCTTGGTCCAGATCGGGCGTTCAGCCTTTTGGGCGCCGATATACCAAGGCCGCTGGCGCGGATCGTAAGGAGGTGCTTCATGATCGGAGCGCAGGAAGCCGCCGCCCTGAGTGGGCATGACGAATTCATTGCGCACGATTTCGCCGTTGGCTGGATCGCGCACCAGCTCACGCATCAGGATGGTACGCTTGCCGGTGATATCAAAGCCGACCCAGGCCGAATCCTGGTTCGAAAATGCCTGCACGGCATGGAACGAGCCATCCGGCAGGCCGACATAGACGCCGTTGAGAAAGACGTTGCGCTGCATCAGCGCATTGGCCATCGGCAGGAACAAGCTGAGGAAAGCATCGCGGTCTGGCACTTCGCGGGCCAGGTCGCGGATAAAGCTGGTGGTGATTAGCAGGCCGTCGAAGCGGCGG
>VFQP010000274.1_pt1 | contig 122237 bp, 111 predicted proteins | sample 3512351 | NCBI WGS metagenome assembly VFQP01 (sample SAMN10412372, study PRJNA504923) | tailings metagenome | isolation source: Relicate 1 Philex TSF1 revegetated site | place: Philippines: Tuba, Benguet | collected 2017-08-29
GTGGTATAGAAATGACCTGTACCAGCACTGGATTCCAATTTGATTTTTTCACGCATGATAATATCCTTTGCAGACTAGATGTCGCTAGTTAGATTTTTTCGCCAGCTGCACGCAGATCAGCCAACACAGCGTCGATACCATTTTTGTCGATAGTACGCAAAGCAGCGTTAGTAATGCGCAGGCTTACCCAGCGGTTTTCGCTCTCAACCCAAAACTTACGGTTTTGCAAGTTAGGCAAGAAACGGCGTTTTGTTTTGTTTTGTGCGTGAGAAACGTTGTTACCCACCATCGGCTTTTTGCCGGTTACCTGACATACACGTGCCATGGTTATCTCCAGATACTTTATCTTTTTCAGAAAGAGCGAGATTATAGAATGAAAAGCAACCCCAAATCAAGCACTTGTTATGGTTTTTAATGATTAATGCTTTCCTGTGCTGCCAAAGCCGCCTTCGCCGCGTTCGCTCGATGTGAATTCATCCACAATATGGAAATCTGCCTGCACTACCGGCACAATCACCATTTGCGCAATGCGTTCCATCGGGTTCAGAATAAACGGCTCTTTACTGCGGTTCCAGCAGGAAACCAGCAGTTGCCCTTGGTAATCCGAGTCAATCAATCCCACCAGGTTACCCAGTACAATCCCATGCTTGTGCCCCAAGCCTGAGCGCGGCAGAATCATCGCTGCGTAATAAGCATTATCAATATGTATTGCCATGCCGGTAGGGATCATCATGGTTTCCCCTGGCGGTATGGTTTGTGTGTGTTCGATACAGGCGCGTAAATCCAGGCCTGCTGAACCGGGTGTCGCATACGTTGGCATCATGTGATGCAAACGTGGGTCCAGGATTTTGAGGTCTACAGTAATTGACATGCCAGCTGCTCCAAAAAGATTGCGCTATTAAAGCATGAAACAAGCTGCAAAATCACTATGCGCGATAATTAGCTGGGAATAAAAAAGCCAGCTAATGCTGGCTTTTAAAATACTGTTTAATTTAGAACTTGTAATGTGCACTAACGCCGACTAAGTAATTGCGACCCGCTGCAGGTTCAAAAAACAGACTGTTACCATCGTTTACACGCACTGAACCGATGTAGTCTTTATCAGTTATGTTTTCCAAACGGATAAATTCCTTAAATCTCCAGTTGGTCAGGTTTTGTTCAAGGCCCGTCCGTATGTTGAAAATTGTATATGAGGGTGCTTTATCAGAATTAATATCGTTTACGTAAACATCTCCATTATAGCGACCTTCTAAAGCGCTAAAAAAGCCTATGGGTTGGTATTGCCAAGCGAGTTCAGCATACAGCTGGCTCTTGTAAGTGCCTGGAATGCGATTGCCTGAAGCTATAAAGTTGCCACTTGTTGTAGTGTAGCTAGAGTCAAACTTTGCATCTAAATAAGTATAGGAAATAAATGTACTCACACCGTTGTCGAACTTGCTGTCGAGTGACATCTCGACACCATAACGTTTGCTGTCATTTGCATTAGTGAAACTTGATCTACCTGATAAGGTTTGATTTGTGACAATCTCATCTTTGGTCTTGATATGGAAAAAAGTGAGATTGAAACGCGTGTTGTCTGTTAAAAATGATTTTAGACCGATCTCTGTATTGTTGCTTTCTGCTGCTTTCAAGCCAAGGTTAGGCCTGCTTGCCACGCCGGTTGCAACGTTATCAAAAGCGGCTTCGATAAAGGTCGGTGTTTCAAAGCCTTTGCCAAAGTTTGCATAAAAATTTAGAGTTTCCGTCGCTTTCCAGATTGCACCAATCACAGGTGTTGTTTTCTGATATTCTACAGAACCGCTGTTATCACCCTGTCCAGGTGCGCCGGGTGTAGTGAAGTTGTCTTTGACTTCCAGTTTTACTTTTGTGTGTCTGGCACCTGCATGAATATCTAATGTAGGTGTTAAGCTTAGCCGGCCCTGTATGTATTGATCAAAGTTAGTTGAGATGTTTTTTTCATCACGATTAAGTCTGTTGATGGAAAAGCCATTATTTAAGATATTAGTATCTAGCCTATTATCATTGGACTTGCCATATGTTATGCCTGTACTAATGTTGTAAGGCATGTTGAATAACAGGCCGGAATTATCCCAGCGTGCATCAACTCCGTAAAAGTCTCTACTAATTTCACTCAAGCGAGCGCAAGTACCTCGAGTTGTGTTGCAGGGGTTGGTGCTTGTACCGCCCGGGCCTGTTAGTGTAGTGGCAAGCGCTGTTGTGGTTAAAATTTGCGCATTATTTCTTGTTCCCACGTAAGGTATTAAAGAAAGCTTATTATTTTCGTTAAACGCATGCTCGATGTTGAAACCGACTTGTGTATGGTCTCTTTTAACACTGGTATTAGCGAATAATGCAGCAGGAACAACTTTATCTCTAGTTGAGTTAGAGAAAGCTCTAGCCCGATCTAATCCTAGTGGGTCTTGTGCTTCCTGATCAAACCAATTTACTAAAGCAGTGACTCTGGTGTCTTCATTTAAATTAAATCTAAACTTGGCAGTTGCCATTTGTTTATTGCTGGAACTGTTCGCACGATACCCATCAGACTCAAAATTAGAAGCATTCAAGGAGTACTCTAATCCTTCTAGCTGACCTGCTGCTTCAAGTATGTTTCTTTTTGTATCGTAGCTACCAAACATGGTGGTCGCACCTATGGTTGGCGTTGCCGGAGCATCCTGCGTAAACATCTGGATCACGCCGCCAGAAGAGTTGCCGTAGAGTGAAGAGAATGGACCACGCATCACTTCAATACTTTTTATCGCTGACAAGTCAGCTACGCCTGGCTGACCTTGGCCATCCGGCATGGTGAGTGGAATGCCGTCCAGATAAACTCGCACTCCGCGCACACCGAAAGCTGAGCGAGAACCGAAACCTCGACTTGAGATTTGCGGGTCTTGTGCCTGCTGGGTGCGGTTTTGTGCTGTGATGCCGGGAACGCGGATCAGGCTTTCGGATAATTGCATCTGCAATTGCCCGTTTTTGATGTCTTTTTCGGTTAACACATCAATCGCCACGGGCAGGTCAAAGCTATCTGTCGCCTGGCGGGTAGCAGTGACTACTACGGGTGAAAGCGTAATGGTTTTTTCTTCTTCTGCCTCAGCCAAAGATAATCCGCCAAACGCGGAGGAGATTGCCAAGCATACTGGCGTTAAACGGAATACAAAAGCGCGCATACAATACTCAATACTAGAAGGGGATGAATTGGCGCGATTGTAAGCTTTTTGTCAGATTCTCCCTCTCAGTATTTTCATGAAAATACTGGCTATTCTGCATCCAGAGCGAATTAGCGGAGGCGTTGTTGCAGGTGCGTTAATATTTTTGTCGCAATCGTGGTCTTATCGGCGGCTGCCAGGCTATATTCGCCGGTCTCATCGATGACGGTCACGCTATTATCATCACTGCCAAAGGCGAGTGTCGCCCGGTTTGCAACGATCATGGGGATGTTCTTGGTCAGCCGTTTTTGTCTGGCATGTTCTAAAACATGTTCGGTTTCTGCTGCAAAACCGATGCAGTAGGGTGGCTTAGGCAGTGAAGCCACCTCAGCCAGGATATCCTTATTCCTTTTTAGCTGAATAGTAAGTGTTTCCTCACTTTTTTTGATTTTCTGATCTGCGGAGAGCTGCGGGCTGTAATCCGCTACCGCAGCTACTCCTATAAACACATCCTGGTTGGCGATATGGCGCATCACACTCTGGTACATGTCACCGGCAGTGCCGGCAAAAATCGTCTGGCTGACCCATGGCCTTTCAGCGGTCGCATGGCCATGGATTAAAGTCACTTCTGCACCCATTTGCGTGGCAACCTTGGCCAATGCGAACCCCATTTTGCCGCTACTGATATTCGTAATGCCACGCACTGGGTCCAGCATTTCCATAGTGGCACCTGCGGTCACCAGAATTTTTTTACCAGCCAGCAGTTTGGGAGTACAGTGGCTTTGCAGGCCTTCCAGCAAAGCTTCAGGTTCAAGCATCCTGCCCTGGCCTACTTCACCACAAGCTTGTTCGCCACTGGCAGGGCCTAATACAGTGACCTGATCTTTGATCAGCTGCGCGATATTGCGTTGCGTGCTGGGATTTTCCCACATTTGCCGGTTCATAGCCGGTGCCACTAAAAGTGGGCACTCACGTGCCAGGCATAATGTGGAAAGTAAGTCGTTGGCAAACCCGTGTGCCAGCTTGGCAATAAAGTCAGCACTTGCCGGAGCAACCAGAATTGCATCGGCCGGTCGGCTAAGTTCTATGTGCGGCATCGCATTGGCAATGCGCTGATCCCAGCTGTCAATAAACACCGGATTGCCGGAGAGCGCCTGTAATGTTGTTTGCGTGATGAAATGCGTAGCTGCTTCCGTCATGACTACCTGGACCGTATACCCTTGTTTGACCAGCAGGCGTATCAGTTCGGCAGTTTTGTAGGCAGCTATGCCGCCGGTAACGCCTATGAGTAAATGACGTGGTTGGGAAGAGGAGCTATTCATTTGTTTATTTTAACTGCAAGCCTGCGCATTTGGAATCGCACGCAATATGCATAATCTTTAAACATGTTAAGATGTGGTGGTCGTTAAGGTTTAATGGATGCTGAAAATAATAAGAATTTTTTTCTGGATTGCAGTCGTGCTAACCGCGCTTACGCAACTGTGGGATGAGTATCAGGCATTACAGTGGCGCAAGCCGCTTCGTGTGGCTTTGTATCCCATCAACGCGGATGGTAACACGGCAGTGGATGCCTATATTTCTAGCTTGCATGAAAAAGATTTTGACGTCATAGAGCAATATTTTTCCCGCGAGGCAGTTCGATATCACTTGCCTTTAAAAAGGCCAATCACATTCTATTTAGGGCCAAGCATTAAAGAAATCCCTCCACCGCCACCTGCCTTAAGCGCAAATTATATGGAAATCATCATGTGGAGCCTGAAGTTCCGCTGGTTTGCCTGGCGGCATCAACCTAAGCTAGGCGTGCCTGTCGATATCAAATTGTACTTGTTGTATCACGATGTAAAAAAACATAACCGCCTATTACACTCGACAGCCTTGCAAAAAGGCCGTATTGGCCGAGTCAATCTGTTTGCAGCGCCAGAGCAGCATGCGACAAATACCGTTGTCATTGCGCATGAATTACTGCATACCCTGAGTGCTACCGACAAGTATGACCTGATCACCAATGCGCCTTTGCTTCCCCAGGGCTATGCTGATCCATATGTGCAACCCCTTTATCCGCAGAAAAAAGCCGAGATTATGGCCGGCAAGATTCCGCTTTCTGAGAACCGAGCCCGCATGGCCAGAAATCTGGAGGAAACCATCATAGGCAGGCCAACTTCCAGAGAGATCGGCTGGGCAAAATAAGTATATAAAGGACAAGCGATGGCAATTACCGATTGGCCTGAACAGGAAAGGCCGCGCGAGAAGTTATTACGGGCCGGTGCAGTCACATTATCTGATGCCGAGTTGCTGGCAATTTTCCTGCGGGTGGGTGTGGTAGGCAAAACCGCTGTGGATCTGGCGCGTGATCTGCTGCTGCACTTTAAAAGCCTGAATGGCATCTTCTCCGCCAATATCGCCGACATGCAACAGGTGCATGGCATGGGCATCAGTAAATATTGCCAGTTACAGGCAGTGCTGGAAATGAGCAAGCGTGCGCTGGGCGAAACCTTACAGCAAGCCGACAGTTTTAATTCTCCTGCCCAGGTCAAAGCTTATTTGCAATTGCAGTTATCACATCTGGAGCGTGAGGTATTCGGCATCTTGTTCCTGAACGCACAGAACAGGTTGATTGCTTATGAAACGCTGTTTGAAGGCAGTTTGATGCAAACCAGTGTTTATCCGCGTGAAGTCGTGAAGCGCGCGCTTGATTTGAATGCCGCCGCTGTTATCCTCAGTCATAATCATCCTGGAGGTGCAGCTTCGCCGAGTCGTGCTGATGAGCAATTGACGGATACTTTGAAGCAGTCGTTAAACCTGGTGGATGTAAAAGTACTGGATCACATCATTGTGGCCGGTCAGGACACTTTTTCATTCAGCGAGCGGGGATTGATTTAGGGCTGTGAAGATATTGATTTGAATCAAAGCAGGGAAGTGGTGGGTGCTAACGGGGTCGAACCGCTGACATTCGCCTTGTAAGGGCGACGCTCTACCAACTGAGCTAAGCACCCGTGCCTTGTAACGAAGGCCGCATTATACATAACCCTTTTGTTCTTGCAAGAGGGTCTGCGAGTTTTTAAGAGGCTGAAGAATACTTAAGGCTGGTTAAATGCCTGGCAAAGGCTTTCGGGAAAGCTTTTACGCCAGTGGCAGTATGTAAAACTAGACGGTTAAGCGTTTGGTGATATTGATTAATTGCAATGAAATATCGGCCATGCCTGTTTTACGCTTGTCAGCCATTTCTGATAATAAAGAATAAGCTTCTTCTTCGTTGAGGGCGCGCTGTCGCATCAGGATATCCCTGGCACCATCCACCAATTTTTGCTCTTCCAGGCTCAACAAAGCGTGGCGCGAGGCTCCTGCAGGCATTGAAATATTGGGTGTAGTCGGTCTCATTTTTTCCAAACGTAAATTAAATTTAATGCTCAATTTAGTTTAGCAATCTGTATGCCAATTAAACCTTTCATTGTAAGTGTATGATTGTTAAGGTATATTGGCCGCATAATGGCAGCCGGATAATCGCGGCTTATTTATTTTGCTCGCACCATCGCAGTGCGGTTGCACCAGACTGCCAGTCATGCCTGTAAGCATATGCAGGCATTTGAGAATTTAGAAAAATTATTAATTCAGGAAGAATCAAGCACTATGAAGGGTCTTTTCGGGCGGGCTGGCTGGGCGATATTTATATTGCTGGGAGTATTTTCCGTAGCGCAGGTGGCATTATCCAGGGGTGAAACACTGAACGTTTTATGGCTGATCACCGCGGCTGTCTGCATTTATGTCATTGCGTATCGTTTCTATGCAGCATGGATCGCCGCAAGCATACTCAGCCTGGATGCCACACGCGCAACGCCCGCTGAGCGGTTGAACAACGGGCGAGATTTCGTGCCGACCAACCGCTGGGTGGTATTCGGGCACCACTTTGCGGCGATTGCCGGTCCCGGTCCGCTGGTAGGGCCTACGCTGGCGGCACAATTCGGCTATCTGCCAGGCACGCTCTGGATACTGATAGGCGCAGTGTTAGGCGGCGCCGTTCAGGATATGGTGACGCTGTTTCTTTCCACGCGACGCAATGGCCGTAGCCTAGGCCAGATGGCGCGGGATGAAATCGGTGCCATCGGCGGCGTGGCGGCCATGTTCGGTACTTTCATGATCATGATCATCCTGATTGCCGTATTGGGATTGGTGGTGGTGAATGCCATGAAACACAGCCCATGGGGAACCTCAACTGTGGCGGCAACGATTCCTATCGCCATGATCGTCGGAGTTTATATGCGCTATCTGCGGCCAGGGCGCGTGCTGGAAGCTTCGTTGCTGGGTGTGGTGTTGTTGCTAGGCTCAGTCGTTTTGGGGGGCTGGGTAGACCATCACCCGGTTCTTGCCGCTTTGTTTGACCATGAAGGATTGCCGCTGGCTTTCTGTGTGATTGCGTATGGTTTTGCTGCTGCCGTATTACCTGTATGGTTGCTGCTGGCCCCGCGTGACTATTTGTCCACCTTTATGAAGCTGGGCACCGTGTTGATGCTGGCGATTGCCATTTTATGGCTACGGCCTGACATCCGCATGCCGGCGATTACGCCATTTATTGATGGCAGCGGCCCGATTTTCGGCGGCAAGTTATTTCCGTTTGTGTTTATCACCATTGCCTGCGGGGCGATTTCAGGTTTCCATGCGCTGATTGCCAGTGGCACTACGCCGAAACTGATTACCAGTGAATGTGATATCCGCATGATTGGTTATGGTGCCATGCTGCTGGAAAGTTTTGTGGCGATGATGGCGATGATTGCGGCGACTATCCTTGAACCTGGGGTATTCTTCGCGATTAACAGCCCGGCAGGTGTGGTCGGTAAGGAGGCGCTGGATGCTGTCAATACCATCAGCAGCTGGGGTTACCAGGTATCGGTTGAGCAAATGCAGCATCTGGCCAGCGCGATGGGAGAAAGTACATTATTTGCCCGTACTGGCGGCGCACCTAGTCTGGCAGTCGGCATGGCCAGCATTCTCGGCACGGTGTTCGGCGAGCATTTACTGGCATTGTGGTATCACTTCGCCATTATGTTTGAAGCTATTTTTATACTGACCACACTGGATGCCGGTACCCGCGTTGGCCGTTTTATGTTGCAGGATATGCTGGGCAATTTGCATCCCAAACTGGGCGAGACTTCTTATACGCCTTCTGTGGTTTTCACCAGTGCGCTGGTGGTGGCGGGCTGGGGTTATTTCCTGTATATCGGCGTGATTGACCCAAATGGGGGTGTGAATATCCTCTGGCCATTATTCGGGATTTCTAACCAGATGCTGGCCGCGATTGCGCTATCAATAGGGACAGGTATCCTGATCAAGTCCGGCAAAGCCAAAAAGGCATGGATCACAGGCCTGCCTTTGCTATGGCTGGTGATTATCACGACTTCAGCTTCCTATGAAAAAATTTTCAGTAATGATATCCGGGTAGGTTTTTTTGCTGCTGCGAATGATCTCTCGGCAAAACTGGCTGGCGGATTGTTGCCGGCTGACAAAGCCGCAGTGGCACCACAGTTGATCTTCAATCAGCAACTGGATGCCTGGTTGACGCTGTTCTTTGTAGCGGTATTGTGGGTCGTGTTGATCGATATGCTGGTTATGAGCTGGCGCTTTTTTGCGGGCAAACCGGTCTTGCCTTCTACCGAAACGCCTTATGTGCCGACGGCATATGGTTCAGGCAAGATTTAAGCTGGGGGAGGGAATCATGACATGGCTCAGGCTATGTTGGCAGCGTATCCGTCAATTATCCGGTGATGATCTATATGAACGTTACCTGGCGCAGCATGCCGAACATCATGCCGATGGCGCTGAATGCCATCCACCCTTGTCACGCGCTGAGTTTTTCAGACAATGGCAGGATCAAAAGTGGCAGGGAATCAAACGCTGTTGCTGATTCCTTGGTTCAGGCAACTCTCATTTGAACCCGTCTGAGGAGTATCGTTAAGGTGCTTCAACTTAACCGTAAGCAAAATTCTTAAGCAGATTTCGTAGCAAAACAGGGATTCTCTCTTGATGTCGCAAGCCGCAAAATCAATCTTTACAATTGTTGATATGCGCGCAGTAATGTAACAAACCTGTTTCAGGCGCACATGGCGGGTCGGATTCGGTTAAAATATCACACTCACGATTATCCTAGTGTTTCAGATGCCTAAATACCGCTCACATACGACTACTCAGGGTCGAAATATGGCTGGTGCACGTGCGCTTTGGCGTGCGACCGGAATGAAAGATGAAGACTTTTCCAAGCCTATCATCGCTGTCGCAAACTCCTTCACCCAGTTTGTGCCTGGGCACGTCCATCTTAAAGACCTGGGCCAGCTGGTCGCGCGCGAAATCGAGAAGTCCGGCGGCGTTGCCAAAGAATTCAATACCATCGCCGTGGATGACGGTATTGCCATGGGTCATGGCGGCATGTTGTACAGCCTGCCCAGCCGTGACCTGATCGCCGATAGCGTGGAATACATGGTGAATGCCCACTGTGCTGATGCGCTGGTGTGTATCTCAAACTGCGACAAAATCACTCCGGGTATGCTGATGGCAGCCTTGCGCCTGAATATTCCGGTCGTGTTCGTCTCCGGCGGACCGATGGAAGCCGGCAAGGTTAACTGGCAAGGCAATATCCGCAAGCTGGACCTGGTCGATGCCATGGTGGAAGCGGCGGACAGCCATGTCAGTGATGAAGAGGTGGCAGAAGTTGAGCGTTCAGCTTGCCCAACCTGTGGTTCCTGCTCTGGCATGTTTACTGCCAACTCGATGAACTGCCTGACTGAAGCATTGGGCTTGAGCCTGCCGGGTAATGGCTCGACACTGGCTACACACGCAGCGCGCAAGCAATTGTTCCTACAGGCAGGTCGCCTGATTGTTGAACTGGCCAAACGTCATTACGAGCAGGATGATTATTCGGTATTGCCACGCAATATCGCTACCATGCGCGCGTTTGAGAATGCGATGAGCCTGGATGTAGCGATGGGCGGCTCTACCAATACGGTATTGCATCTGCTGGCAGCGGCGCATGAAGCGGGTGTCGACTTCACCATGCGAGACATCGACCGCATTTCCCGCCAGGTGCCATGTGTTTCCAAAGTAGCGCCGGCGACCAGCAAATACCATATGGAAGACGTGCACCGTGCCGGTGGCGTGATGGGTATCCTGGCGGAACTCAATCGCGCCGGTGTCATCCATACCAATGTGCCGACCGTGCATAGTCCTAGTATGGGTGACGCTTTAGCCAAATGGGATATCGTCACTACGCAAGACGAAGAAGTGAAAAAGTTTTACCGCGCAGCGCCTGGCGGCATTTCCACGACGATTGCTTTCAGTCAAAGCATGTTGTGGCCTGAGCTGGATGATGACCGAAAAAATGGCTGTATCCGTAACAAGGAGCATGCTTATTCCCAGGATGGCGGTTTGGCGGTGCTTTACGGCAATATCGCGCTGGATGGCTGCATTGTGAAAACTGCCGGTGTGGATGACAGTATCCTCAAATTCACCGGCCGTGCACGTGTCTATGAAAGCCAAGATGCCGCAGTGGAAAGTATTCTTGCAGACCAGGTGGTAGCCGGTGATGTGGTGGTGATACGCTATGAAGGACCGCGTGGCGGCCCTGGCATGCAGGAAATGCTGTACCCGACCTCATACCTGAAATCCAAAGGCCTGGGCAAGGAGTGTGCATTACTGACTGACGGCCGTTTCTCCGGCGGCACTTCAGGCCTGAGTATAGGCCACGCTTCACCGGAAGCCGCTGAAGGTGGCGCGATCGGCCTGGTCCAGGAAGGCGATATCATTGAGATCGATATTCCTAACCGCACCATCCACCTGGCGATCAGCGATGAAGAAATGGCGCATCGCCGTGGCAATATGGAAGCCAAAGGCCGCGATGCATGGAAACCACTGAACCGAGAGCGTGTGGTTTCACCCGCATTACGTGCCTATGCCGCCATGAGTACCAGCGCCGCCAAAGGCGCCGTAAGAGATGTGTCACAAATTGAAAGGGGAAAATAAATGACCGCACACGCAACACTGGAGCACGGTCAACCCGAAATGACTAAGCGCATGAAACTGCATGCGCACGTCAACCAGTTGCAAGACGAAAATGGTTTGCAATACCTGGAAATCGATAATCCGCTGGCGACCGGCAAGATTGCCTTGCAAGGCGCCCATGTCATGCAATGGCAGCCTAAGTTTTTACCTGATCCTGTATTGTGGTTATCCAGTAATGCACGTTATGTAAAAGGTCGTTCTATCCGTGGCGGTACCCCGATTTGCTGGCCATGGTTTGGTGCACACCCAACCGACAGTACTTTATGTCCGCATGGTTTTGCCCGCGTGATTCCATGGCGCGTGATGGACATAGATGCCACCCCTACAGGTGCGACACGTATCATTCTCGAGATGCAGCAAACGCCAGAAGCGCAACGCCAGCTCTCTTACCCTTATGAGCTGACCCTTACCATTACGATTGGTCGTCGTTTGCGCATCGATCTGGCGACCACCAACCTTGCCAAACATCCGTTTGTTATTGGTGAAGCTTTCCATACCTACTTCAATGTCAGTGATATCTCCAATATCAAGATCACGGGCATGCAGGACTGCGTCTACCTCGACAAGCTGCTGGATTACGAGCGTAATGTAGAACACAATGCCCTGGTGTTTGATGGCAGTGAGTATGACCGCGTCTATGTTCACCACAGTTCCGACTGCGCGATTCACGACAGCGGCTATAACCGTATCATCCATATTGCCAAATCTGGTAGTGATGCGACTGTGGTATGGAACCCAGGTGCTGAAAAATCCGGCAGCATGGGCGATATGGGCGCGGGTGACGAGTGGCGCAAAACCATTTGTGTGGAAACGACCAATGCGCTAGATAACATGGTGGTGATCAACCCTGGCCGCAAGCATATATTAAGCGCTGAATACTCCATCGAAACGCTTTAATCCCTTCTGCAAAGCACGTGTCAACGCTTTGCTGACACGTGCGTTTTATGCCTGTTGGCAAAACACCAATCAAAGTGAAAATATTTGATTTGCCTGAGAATTTCACCGCTTCATGCTTGTGGAATTCGCATGGTCAGGTAAGATGCCACATGCATGAAAATTGCATTGGGGATTTATTATTTTAAAGATATTCAAGGAGTGCGCATGAAAGTTTTATTTTCTGCAATCACAGCAGCCATCTTACTCATGGCTGGTCAGGCTCAAGCTGCTGACGCAGCGGCGGCTAAAGCATTGGCACAAAAAAGCGGCTGTTTAGCTTGCCACAGTGTTGACGCTAAAGTATTAGGTCCAGCATACAAAGATGTTGCGGCAAAATACAAGGGTGACAAAACAGCTGAAGCCAAGCTGGTAGAGAAAGTGAAAAAAGGCGGCAGCGGTGTTTGGGGCAATATCCCTATGCCAGCTAACAGCCCGCAAGTGAAAGACGAAGACATCAAGACCATTGTTGGCTGGATTCTGTCACTGTAATATTTGCTGGTGCAAATTAAAAGCCGACTTTAAGTCGGCTTTTTTATTGATCAAAGTGCGTGAGTGACTTTTCTGGATTGTATTGTTAGTTATTCTTTCCCGCTAGCCCTTTGCCTGCTTAACAAACTTAGCGCGCCAGTTTGCTATGGCGGATTGAATACAAGAAATAGAAAACTGCCCCCACCACGGCCCATGTGATAAAGCGATGCCAGGTCTCCGCAGGCAGGAATGACATCAATGCGCCACAGGCAACTACCCCGGCAATCGGGATCAATGGGTTAAACGGGTTCTTAAACGGACGCGCCAAATCCGGATGTGTCATTCGCAAACGTATCACACCGATACAGACCATGATGAAACTGGCCAAGGTGCCAATATTCACGGTTTCCGCCAATTCCCCTAACGGTATAAAGCCAGCGACGATAGAGACCACAAAGCCGCACATCAGAATGATTTTGCTCGGCGTTTGACGGTCAGGATTCACTTCTGAAAAAATGGGGGAAATCAGGCCATCACGACTCATTGCGAAAAGAATGCGCGTCAGGCCGTAAAGCAATACCAGGAGTACGGTAATTAGCCCAGCGATCACGCCAGTGGCAACTAAGGTTGAGGACCAGTGATATCCCAGTTTGGTCAGCGCGTACGCCACCGGTGACGATGTGTTTAATTCTGCGTAGGGGATGACGCCGGTCAGCGTGCCGGAGACGATAATATAAATAATGGTGCAAAACAGGAGTGAAGCTATCAGGCCTATCGGTAAATCCCGTTGTGGGTTTTTGCATTCTTCGGCTGCGGTAGAGACCGCGTCAAAACCAAAGTAAGCAAAAAATACCAGGGATGAACCAGCAAACACCCCTATATTTTTGCCATTATCCAGCGTTTCAAACCAGCCGAATGGCATAAACGGTTGCCAGTTGGCTGTATTAATATGGCCGACAGCAAGCACAATAAAAGTCACGATGGTAGAAAGCTTGATGATCACCATGATGTTGTTGGCACGCGCACTTTCCTTGACGCCACTCATTAGCAACAACGTAAGAATCCAGATGATCGCGAATGCAGGCAGATTGATGGTGCCACCGAGCACAGGTGCTTTGGTCAGGTGTTCTGGAATATGAAAACCAAGGTTGGTCGCTGTATTCACGAAATAACCCGCCCAGCCATTCGCTACTGCCGCGGCACCTACGCCATATTCCAGCAATAGCATCCAGCCCATCATCCACGCGGCAAACTCGCCAAAGGCGATATAGCTGTAGCCATAGGCGCTGCCTGAACCGCCAATCGAGGAAGACAGCTCTGCATAAGCGAGGGCTGCAAAACCTGCTGCAATGCCAGCAATAATGAATGAAATCACCACAGCAGGGCCTGACTGGGTCGCTGCCGCAATGCCAGTGAGCACAAAGATACCTGTGCCTATGGCGCCGCCTATGCCGAGTAATGCCAGGTCAAATGCGGTCAGACATTTTCTCAAGCCGGTATGCGCATGCGGTTGAATCGGTTTTTTACGTAATAGTTGTTTTAACATTGCTAAATTCCCCTTGTGCTACAAGGGTAAAGCAATCGTTATACCAGCGTCAATGCTGGCGAGGGAGGCTTGCTGGATTATTCGTTGGTAGCAGCCAAAGTGGTCAGATTAGTCACTTTGGCTGGTCGTCTGGAAAGCTATGTGTGGAATTCTAAAATATTCAATTAGATGATCAGCTGGCGTAATGCTGCTGCAGTGTAGCTATCATATAGCCATGATCCAGCACGCCGGCGCTTTCACGTATGCTGTGCATAGCCCACATCGGGTTGCCGACATCTACGGTGGCGATGCCAAGTTGGGCAGCCATGATGGGGCCTATGGTGCTGCCACAACCCAGATCGGTTCGGTGCGCGTATTGCTGGTAAGGCACGCCAGCCCGTTCACACAGCTGGATAAAACGTGCCGCTGTAGCTGCATTAGTGCTGTAACGCTGGTTGGCATTGGTTTTAATCACCGGGCCCTGGTTTACTTGCACATGATGGCAAGGATCATAACTGCCGGCGTGGTTAGGATGAAAGGCATGCGCCATGTCGGCACTGATGAAAAAACTTTGCGAATAACTACGCAGTTTGTCTTCATGCGTCAGGGTTTGTGAGTGGCAAATGCGATCCATCACATCCAGTAAAAAGCTGCCGCCTGCCCCGGTCGCACTTTCTGAGCCGACCTCTTCATGATCAAATAATGCACAGATACTGGTCGCCTGCGGCTTTTCGGTGCTGATTAATGCTTCCAGCGCTGCATGGCAGGAAGCCAGATTGTCCAACTGGCTATTCGCAATAAACTCTTGTTCTATACCCCAGAAGCCGCCGCGTTGGGTATCATAAAATCCCAGATCCCAGCTCAAGATATCGGCGGGGTCTACTTGCAGGCTTTTAGCCAAAGTGTCGGAAAGTAATTGTTTGGCGGCTTCGCTATTGGCGGCATGGCCGAAAATCAGCGGCAAGCCCGTTTGTTTGTTCAGGGCCAGGCCTTTTTCATTGACCTCGCGGTTCATATGAATCGCGAGGTTGGGCAAACGCGCGATAGGCTGATCGAGCTTAATGAGATGCGAACTTGAGCCTGAAGCCGTTTTGACGATCACGCGCCCAGCCAGACTAAGATCGCGGTCTGTGAAGGTGGCTAAAATTGGGCCGCCGTAAACTTCTACGCCAAGCTGTGCGATACCTTCAGTGCTGTAAGCTGCTTTTGGTTTTAAGCGTAAACCAGGGGAGTCGGTGTGGGCACCCACAATGCGGAAACCATATTCTGCAATGGCTGACTGGCCCAGCACAAATGCAATGATAGAGCCGCCATCACGCACCACATAATATTTGCCACCTTGAGCAAGCTGCCAGGCATCACGTTCATTCAGCTGGGTAAACCCTTGCGCAGCGAGCGCTTGTTCTACCTGGGTTACTGCATGCCATGGACTCGGGCTGGCATCAATAAAGTCCAGCAGGGCTTGGGCGCGTTGTCTGGCTTCTATTGATACTTGCATACTTAAACCCAGTCTTTCTCAATCAGAAAATCGGTATAGAGTTTGGCTTCTGGACTGCCGGTTTCAGGCTTCCAGTCGTAGCGCCACTTCACAACAGGCGGCATAGAGAGCAGGATGGATTCGGTACGGCCATTCGACTGCAAACCGAAGATAGTGCCGCGGTCAAAAATCAGGTTGAATTCGACATAGCGACCACGGCGGTAAGCCTGGAAATCGCGCTCGCGCTCGCCATAAGGCTGGTTTTTGCGTCGTTGAACGATAGGCAGGTAGGCCTGCAAAAAAGCGTCACCTACGGCACGCTGCAAGGCAAAACTCTGCTCGAAGCCGAGTTCGCTGAAATCGTCAAAGAATACGCCACCCACACCGCGAGGCTCTTTGCGATGCTTGAGAAAAAAGTATTCATCGCAGGCTTGCTTGAATCTGGTGTAATAATCCGCGCCGAAGGGTGTCAGCGCTTCTTTGTTCACACGGTGAAAATGGATGCAATCGTCTTCAGCACCGTAATAAGGGGTAAGATCCATACCCCCACCGAACCACCAAATATCCTGCTCGCCTTCATGTTGCGCTTTGGCGACAAAAAAGCGCACATTCATGTGCACGGTGGGAATATACGGATTGTGCGGATGGAATACCAGCGACACGCCCATGGCTTCCCACGGTCTGCCCGCTGCCTCCGGATGGGCAACACTGGCCGCAGGGGGTAGTTTGTTTCCCAATACATGGGAGAAACCAACCCCGGCGCGCTCAAATACATTGCCGTTCTCCAGCAGGCAAGAGTTTCCGCCACCACCTTCCGGACGTTGCCAGCTATCCTGCAAAAAGTTTTTGCCATCCACCAGTTCAACCGCCTCAACGATACGTGCCTGTAATCCTTGCAGGAAATCGTAAACGGCTTTTGGCTGTATGGTGTCTGTCATAGGCTGATCCTAGTTTTTAATGGCGCGGTAGCCAATATCTTTGCGATGCTGGGCGCCTTCAAACTTGATAGATTCCAGTATTCTGTAAGCGGCCTGCTGGGCTGATTTCACATTGTCGCCCAAAGCAGTCACGCACAATACGCGTCCGCCACTGGTCGCCACTTTGCCGTCTTTGAGTGTCGTACCGGCATGGAACACATGGCCGTCTTGTACATCTTGCGGCAAACCGGTGATCTCATCGCCGAGTTTAGGTGTTTCCGGGTAGTTTGCACTTGCCATCACTACGCCTAACGCAAAACGGCTATCCCATTCGGCTGTAGCCTGGTCCAGTGTGCCATTCGCGGCATGCGCAGCCAATGCCACCAGGTCGGATTTCAGTCGCATCATGATAGGCTGTGTTTCCGGGTCGCCCATACGGCAGTTGAATTCCAGGGTCTTGACCTCGCCCTTGGGCGTGATCATCAAACCTGCATACAGGAAGCCGGTGTAAGGAATGCCATCTTTAGCCATGCCCTCCACGGTGGGGATGATAATTTCGCGCATCGCCTTGGCGTGGATCTCAGGTGTGACTACCGGGGCCGGTGAGTAAGCACCCATACCGCCGGTATTCGGGCCCTGGTCTGCATCCAGCAGGCGTTTGTGATCCTGGCTGGTAGCGAGTGGCAATATGTTTTTACCATCGACCATCACCATAAAGCTGGCTTCTTCCCCTTCCAGGAACTCTTCAATCACCACACGGGCACCGGCATCGCCTAGTTTGTTATCAGACAACATGGCATCCACTGCTGCATGTGCTTCTTCCAATGACATCGCCACTACTACGCCTTTACCGGCAGCCAAACCATCAGCTTTGATCACGATAGGCGCGCCGTTGGCATCGATGTAAGCATGCGCTTCCTTCACGTCGCTAAATGTTTGGTATTTAGCGGTAGGAATGTTGTGGCGGACCATAAACGCTTTGGCAAAGTCTTTCGAGCTTTCCAGTTGCGCCGCAGCTCTGGTCGGTCCGAAGATTTTCAGGTTGGCAGCACGGAAAGCATCGACTACGCCTTGTGACAACGGTGCTTCAGGTCCCACAATAGTCAGTGCTATTTGTTCGTCTTGCGCAAACTTCACCAGTTCATCAATGTTGGTGATAGGCACATTGGTCATGGCTGGATTGGTGGCCGTACCGGCATTGCCAGGCGCTACATACACGCGGCTGACTTCTTTGTTATGTGATACTTTCCAGGCCAGGGCGTGTTCGCGACCGCCAGAACCAATCACTAGAATTTTCATATTAACTACCTAATTAAAGTTATAGCCACAGAGTACACAGAGATCACAGGGAAAAGCTTAAAGATACTTCAACTTCTCTGTGTACTCTGTGCCCTTTGTGGCGAAATCAAATTAAATCAATGTCTGAAATGACGGATGCCGGTGACGACCATCGCCAGGCCGCGCTCGTCTGCCGCTGCGATCACTTCTTCGTCACGCATGCTGCCACCCGGATGGATCACGCAGCTGGCGCCTGCATCGGCCAGTACATCTACACCGTCACGGAACGGGAAGAAAGCATCTGAAGCCACCACGGAATTTTGCAGGCTTAAACCGGCATTTTGTGCCTTGATCGCTGCAATCTTGGTGCTATCCACGCGGCTCATCTGGCCAGCGCCTACACCCAGGGTCATGCCATTGACACAGAATACGATGGCATTCGATTTCACATATTTCGCGACATTCCAGGCGAACAGCAGATCCTGCAATTGTGCTGGTGTAGGCTGCAGTTTGGTCACAACTTTAATGTCAGCCAGCTGCAAATCGTGGTTATCGGCAGATTGCAGCAGAATGCCTGAGCCCACGCGTTTGGAATCCACGGCATTGCGGCCTTGTTCCCAGGCATTGTTGCCACCTTTGGGTAGTGCAATCTTCAATACGCGCACATTGGCCTTGGCGCTGAAAATGGCTAATGCTTCCGGCGTGAATTCAGGTGCAATCAGTACTTCAACAAATTGCTTGCTGACCAGTTCGGCAGCTGCGCCATCCAGCACTGTATTGAAGGCAATAATGCCACCAAAAGCGGAGGTAGGATCCGTTTTAAAGGCTTTGCCATACGCTTCGAAAGCATTGGCACCGATTGCCACTCCACAAGGGTTGGCATGTTTCACGATAACACAAGCAGGGGTGGTGAAGGACTTCACCGCTTCCCAGGCGGCATCGGCATCGGCGATGTTGTTATAACTTAATTCTTTGCCCTGTAATTGCTGGGCAGTGGCCAGGCTGCCTGGCGCAGGGTAAAGGTCACGGTAAAAACCCGCTTGCTGATGGCTGTTTTCACCATAGCGCAGATCCTGCACTTTGATAAAACTGCTGTTCATCTGGCCTGGGAATTGGCTGAGTACTGGTCTACCGGCAGATTCTGTTTCAACAAAATCAATCGCAGACAGATAGTTGCTGATGGCAGCATCGTATTGCGCAATGCGGTTAAATGCGGCCACAGATAATTTGAAGCGTGTTGCTTTTGAAACTGCACCATTGTTAGCTTTGAGCTCGGCAGTGACTTCAGCGTATTGTACGGCATCCGTCAGCACCGCCACGTCGTTCCAGTTTTTAGCTGCAGAACGCACCATGGCCGGGCCGCCGATATCGATATTCTCAATCGCTTCTTCCAGCGTACAGTCAGCTTTGGCCACGGTTGCTTCGAACGGATACAGGTTCACGACCAGCAAATCAATATTTTCTATGCCATATTGCTGCATTGCAGCCACATGTTCCGGCAGATCGCGACGGCCTAACAGGCCGCCATGGACTTTAGGATGCAGAGTTTTCACACGGCCATCCAGCATTTCCGGAAAGCCGGTGAAGTCACTGACTTCTTTCACCGGAATCTGGTTGTCGCGGAAAAGTTTGGCGGTGCCGCCGGTAGAAAGGATTTCTACGCCCAGTTGCTGTAAGGATTGTGCCAGTTCGAGCACACCGGTTTTATCTGAAACACTGATAAGCGCGCGTTTGATTGTCATGGTATTTAGTATGAGAAGTTGCTTGGTAATAAAATTCGGTTGGCTCATTGGGTAGAGCCGGACAGGGAGTTATTTACTCCAGGCCGTAAGCGGCCATTTTTTTTCTTAAGGTGTTGCGGTTGATGCCCAGCATATCAGCCGCTTTGCTCTGGTTACCGCCCACTTTGGACAGTACCACTTCCAGCATAGGCTTTTCTACACAGCTGAGTACCATGTCATAAATAGCATGTGGCGGCTGTCCGTCAAGGTGGGTGAAATATTCATCCAGTGACTCGCGGATGGCGAGTGTAATTTTGCCATCGGTTTGCATTATGCTGCCAGCTCCTGGTCATTTTCCTGTTCGTTATCATTTTCATCAACATAGACTAGCCTGTCATTTTTGGCTTTGAGTTCGGCAAAGAAATCGTTGATCGCGGCTAGCTGCAACTCTATGGTTTGCAGGGTGTTCATGTTGTGGCGGAAGGCGGCGGAACCCGACAGGCCTTTGGTATACCAGGAAATATGCTTACGTGCGACGCGCATGCCGGTCAGCTCACCATAAAAGGCATACAGATCGTTCAGGTGCTCCAGCATCACCTGGTGAATCTCATCTACAGTAGGCGGCAACATATGCTCGCCTGTCTTCAGGAAGTGCTCAGTCTCACGAAAAATCCAGGGTCTGCCCTGGGCAGCACGGCCTATCATTGCTGCATCGGCCTTGGTGTAATCGAGTACGAATTTGGCTTTTTCCGGAGTGGTGATATCACCATTGGCGATCAGAGGGATATTAATAGCCTGTTTGACGGCAGCGATGGTGTCGTATTCCGCGTCACCATGGTAGAGGTCATTACGGGTACGGCCATGAATGGTCAGCGCTTGTACACCGATATCTTCCGCCATTTTGGCGATCATGATGGCATTCCTGTTTTGCCTGTCCCAACCGGTACGGATTTTCAGCGTGACCGGCACATCAACGGCATTGACCACGGCTTTCAGGATTTGCGCTACCAGCGGCTCATCTCTCAGCAGGGCGGAACCTGCCATCACATTACAGATTTTCTTGGCCGGGCAACCCATATTGATGTCTATGATCTGGGCACCATTATCCACGTTGTGTCTGGCGGCTTCGGCCATCATCGCAGGTTCTGCACCGGCAATCTGTACCGAGATCGGGCTGACTTCGCCTTCATGGTTGGCACGGCGTTTGGTTTTTTCACTGCCATATAACAAAGAGTTGGAAGTGACCATTTCGGACACAGCCAGTCCGGCGCCCATTTTTTTGCATAGCATGCGGAAAGGCCTGTCGGTGACGCCTGCCATGGGCGCGACAACCAGGTTATTCTTTAATTGATGGGATCCGATTTGCATGAGAATCAGTAGGCTCTGATAAGTCAGTGAAAAGACTGACTATTTTAACTGCAAATCGGAAGGGAGGGAATTGTTTACGGTAAATTTGCTTATTTTTTACGCAGTTTGATATGTGTATCAATCAGTTGGAAAGCGTTGTCGCGGAATAAATTGCCTTCTGTATCCTTGACCCACATGTGTAGCAAGCCGGAGAAAAACAGGTGGGTATCCAGTGCAAGCTCCGCTGCAGTCAAATGTGTGCTGACTTGCCCTAACTCCTGTGCCCTGGCATAGGCCTGCTCTAATTTGTGGATTAATCTGCTGCAATTGCTTAAAATGGATTTCAATACATCGGCAAACTCGTCTACGTATTCACATTTGGTCATCATCACTTCATATGTCTCACGCATAGTTTGGTCTTCGTTGAGCATTTGAACGGTGTTTTCCAGGTGTTTACGGATGCGGCCTAACGGATCCAGGTTGCTGCCGTCAGTGTTGCCTAACAAAGTATCGTCCATACGATCGATCAGGGGCAGGTAAACTTCCTCGCGCATGGCATGGAACAGTTCTGCCTTGTTGGCGAAATGCCAGTAAACGGCGCCACGGGTCACGCCAGCGTCGGACGCAATATGTTCCAGGCTGGTGCGGCTTACTCCTTTTTGCAGGAACACTTCACGCGCTGCACTGATAATGCGCTGACGGGTAATTGCGGCGTCTTCTTTAGTTTTACGTACCATGCTTATGCATCACTCCATAATATAGAAATAATTGCCGTTTAAACTGCGGTGAATGGCATGTGTAATTATGAATTTTTTGCGTAACCCATTTACATACATTCTTGTTTGTATATAATATACATCCAAGTATGTATGTAATCAAGTGAATTTTAAAAATTTTTAAGGGATAACATGTTGATTTCACAGAGTATCCAACCTCATCGTGCATTAGTCTTACTGGCCTTGGGCGTTGTTTTAAGTGCTTGCGGAAAATCTTCCAACGAACAGGGTGCTGCAGCGGGTGGCATGCCTCCCATGCCGGTGACAGTACAATCAGTGACAGCTGAAACAGTACCTATCCAGACTGAGGTGGTGGCGCAGACTGAAGGTGCCAAGCAGATTGAAGTGCGTCCTCGCGTTGGTGGTATCGTGCTGAAACGCTTGTACCAGGAAGGTGAGTCAGTCAAAGCTGGCCAGGATATGTTCCTGATCGACCCGATGCCGTTCCAGTTGCAGGTAGAGCAGGCAAAGGCGATGATCGCCCAGCAGAAAGCCAGGATTGAGCAAACTGCGCGTGAAGCTCAGCGTTTAAAAGGTTTGCTGGAGACTAAATCCATCAGCCAGCGTGAATATGACAATGCGACTTCTGATAATTCTGTCGCGTCTGCCACCATGCTCCAGTATCAGGCGCAACTGCGTGAAGCCGAGCTGAATTTGTCTTATACCCATGTAAAAGCGCCTGAGAGCGGTATTGCAGGTAGGTTTGTACTTTCTGAAGGCGCATTGGTAAACGCCAATACCAGCCTCTTGAGTACCATAGTGCAGGTTTCGCCTATCTGGGTACGTTTCAGCTTGTCAGAATCTGACTTGCTAAGTCTGGGCGGTCATTTGCGTCCAGGCCGTGTGACCGATGTGCGCCTGATCCTGGCGGACAATACCGAGTATCCGTTATCAGGGAAAATCAACTTCTCTGCCAGCCAGATCGACCCGGCACTGGGTACACAACAGTTACGTGCTGAGTTCCAGAACCCTGACAGTACCTTATTGCCAGGCCAGTTTGTGCGTGTACGCCTGACAACCGGCAAGCGAGATGGTGTGTTCCTGATTCCGCAAACGGCGGTATTGACCGGCCAGCAAGGCAAGTTTGTGTTTGTGGCTGAAAAAGACAAAGAAGGTAAAACCGTAGCGAACCCAAGACCGATCACTGCCGGTGGCTGGTTCAAGGATCGCTGGAGCGTGCTTGAAGGCTTGAAAGCGGGCGACCAGGTGATCCTGGATAACCTGATCAAAGTACGTCCTGGCGCGCCTGTTGCTCCGCATGCCCCGGATGCAGCGCCAACACAAGGCCAGGAAAAAGCGGCTGCGCCGGCTAAATCCTAAGGCCGGGAAAAGCGATTACGCGTTTTCTTACGCTTACCATGTTATTTACGGCCTGATCACAGAATGTTCAGGCCGATTTCAGGAAAAACGATATGACCCGATTTTTTATCACACGCCCGATTTTTGCCAGCGTGCTGTCTATCATCATCGTGTTGTCAGGGCTGGCGGCAGCATTTAAATTGCCGATCGCACAGTATCCGCAGATTGCGCCGCCAACCGTGTTGATTACCGCCAGCTATCCAGGCGCAAGTGCCGAGACACTGTCCAAAACAGTCGCGGGACCGATTGAAGAGCAATTAAGTGGCGTTGAGAACCTGCTGTATTTCAACTCCAGTTCTGACAGTAGCGGTACGCTGACCATCACCGCCACGTTTGATGTAGGTACTGATGTCAACCAGGCAACCTTTAACGTCAGTAACCGCGTGAACATCGCCCTGCCTCGATTGCCGGAAGATGTACGCCGTAACGGTGTGGTGGTGCAGAAGCGTTCAAACGACATCCTGCTGGTGGTGATGTTGATCTCCAAGAAAAAAGAGCATGACCGCTTGTTCCTGAGTAACTATGCCACGCTGAATGTGCTGGATGAGTTCAAGCGCATCAAAGGCGTGGGGGATGTGACCATTTTTGGTGGCCAGGATTACTCCATGCGTATCTGGTTGCGTCCTGACCGTATGGCACAGCTTGGCGTTTCCACCAGCGATATTTCTGCCGCGATCAACGCCCAGAACGCGCAATATGCAGCGGGCAAGATCGGTGCCGAACCTACTACTTCCAAGCAGCAATTATCGTTTACCGTGACTGCCAAAGGCCGCCTGATCGAGCCTGAAGAGTTCGGCAACATCATTGTCCGTGCGCAAGGCCCTAATGGTGTATTGCGCCTGAAAGATGTGGCACGTATCGAGCTGGGTGCGCAAACCTACAACGTAGCTTCTGCACTGAACGGCCAGCCTGGTGTGGCTTTGCCTATCTTCCTGCAAACCGGTGCCAACGCGCTGGAAACCGCAGAAGCAATCAAAGCCAAGGTAAATGAGCTGAAAGCCAAGTTCCCTGAGGGCATGGACTACAATATCCCTTACGATACCAGTGACTTCGTCAAGGCGACTATCGATGAAGTGTTCCACACGTTTGGTGAAGCGCTGATCCTGGTAGTGCTGGTGGTATTCCTGTTCCTGCAAAGCTGGCGCGCGACTTTGATTCCGATGATTGCGGTGCCGATTTCGATCGTAGGTACTTTCGCCGGCCTGTATATCTTTGGTTTCTCTATCAACCTGCTGACGCTGTTTGCGATGATTCTCGCCATCGGCATTGTGGTGGATGACGCGATCGTGGTGCTAGAAAACACTGAGCGCCTGATGAAGGAAGAGAACCTGAATCCGTTACAGGCAGCGATCAAATCGATTGCCCAGGTGCAGGCTGCGGTAGTGGCGATTGTGCTGGTGCTGTGTGCGGTGTTCGTGCCTGTGGCTTTCCAGGGCGGTATCGCTGGTGAGTTGTACCGTCAGTTTGCGGTGACCGTGGCGATCTCCGTGGTGATCTCAGGGGTGGTAGCGTTAACCCTTACACCGGCGTTGTGCGCGATGATCCTGAAAAGCGGTCACCATGAAAACGCGTTCTTCCGCGCATTTAACCGCGGGTTCACCCGCCTGACCAATTTGTACACCGGCACCGTGAACCTGACGCTGCATCACAAGATTATTGGTGCGGTGGTATTCGGCGGCATGCTGGCCATCATGATTTTCCTGTTCCGTGCAGTGCCGAGTGGCTTCGTACCACCGGAAGACCAGGGGTATGTGATCAGTATCGTGGTGATGCCTGATGGTGCGACCTTGAGCCGTACTTCGCAAACCACAGAAAACATCCGTGCTGCCGTGGCGAAAGATCCGGCGACTGCGCATGAGTTTGCGGTGAATGGCTTTGAGCTGCTGACAGGCGCCAACAAAACCAACGCAGCGACCATGTTTGTGCGTATGACAGATTGGGATGCGCGTACCACTAATGCCGATCAGATGGTAGGCAAATTGATCGGTATAGGTATGAGCCAGCCCGATGGTATGGGCTTTGCTGTTAACCCGCCCGCGATTCGTGGCCTGGGTTCAGCCGGTGGTTTTGAGGTATATGTACAAAGCCAGGGCAATACTGACCCGATCAAGCTGGCGCAAGTCATGAATAATTTCATGGATGCGATGCGCGCCAATCCGCAACTGACAGGTATCAACAGCTTCTTCAGGCCGACTGTACCGCAGTTGTTTATTGAAGTGGATGAAGCCAAGGCGCTGTCTCAGAATGTTCGTATCGCGGATATCTATGCCACCTTGCAAAGCACTATGGGTTCGCTGTACGTGAACGACTTTAACCGTAGTGGCCGTACCTATCGCGTACAGTTGCAGGCTGAGGCGGACTACCGTATGAAACCGGAAGACCTGGGTAAAGTATATGTGCGTAGCCAGCCGACGGAAGACAACCCGAACGGCAATATGATCCCGATGTCTGCCTTGAGCAAAGTCAGCAATATTGTTGGTGCCGAGCAGCTGGAACGTTACAACGGCCTGCTGTCTGCCAAAGTATTTGGTAGTGGTGCACCTGGCGTGAGCTCGGGGGATGCGATCAAGCTGGTGGAGAAAATCGCCAAGGAGAACTTGCCTGATGGTTACCAGATCGCCTGGACCGGACAGGCTTACCAGGAGAACCGTACCGGTTCGGCAGCATTGGTGGCGTTTGCTTTTGCCACGGTGATGGTGTTCCTGATCCTGGCGGCACAGTTCGAAACCTGGTCGTTGCCATTGGCTGTGATTATGGCGATTCCGTTTGCCATGACCGGCGCCTTGCTGGCGGTGCTGACACGTGGCATGAACAACGACATCTACTTCCAGATCGGCTTGATTACGCTGATTGGCCTGGCGGCTAAAAACGCCATCCTGATCGTGGAATTTGCCTCACAGAAAATGGAAGAGGGCATGCCGTTGGCTGAAGCTGCCCTGGAAGCTGCTCGTCTGCGTTTCAGACCGATTGTGATGACCTCGATGGCGTTCATGCTGGGGATCATTCCACTGGTATTTGCGACCGGTGCAGGTGCAGCCGCGCGTCAGTCCATGGGTACCGGCGTATTCGGCGGTATGCTGCTGGCAACCTTTATTGCCACCATATTTATCCCGTTGTTCTTTACCTGGCTGACCAATGAGAAAAAAGTGCGTCACCACGGTCATATTGAAGAAGAGGAATCGGTATGAAACCGACAATGAAATTAACATTGAAACCGTTACAACAGTCATTGCTATTAGGGCTGGTTAGCCTGTCCCTGGCAGGTTGCCAGGTATTGGGACCGTTCTATTCCCGTCCTGAGCCTGCCGTACCTGCGCAATATACGAATGGCGAAGCCAGCCAGATCACGCAGGAGCAACAACTGGCCCTGCAGCAATGGTGGACATTGTTTAATGACAGCCAGCTCAACCAGCTGGTGGAAACTGCACTGGCGAAAAACAACAACCTGCAATCCGCTGTTGCGCGTATCGAAGAAGCCGATGCGTTTGCACGTGAAAGTGGTGCCAGCTTGTTGCCAACCGTGACCGCAACAGGTTCGGGCATACGTAACCGGGTGACCGAGTCAGGGATTTTTCCCGTGTTTGGCGATAACCCGCGTAAGACCTACAAAGTGGGGTTGAACGGTAGTTACGAGCTGGATTTCTGGGGAAAACTGCGCCGCGCAAATGAAGCCGCACGTGCGCAGTTACTGGCCAGCCGTTACGCAAAAGAGGCGGTTACCTGGTCTCTTTCCAGCCTGGTGACCAATAACTACCTGATGATACGCAGCCTGGATGCGCAATTACGCGTGAATGAACAAAACCTGAAAACGGCGCAAGATAGTTTCGATCTGGCAAACCGCCGTGTCGAAGGTGGCGTGGCTACCATTCTCGATGCCCACCAGGCAGAGTTGGTAGTGACCACGCTGCGTACGCAGGCACTGGAACTGAAAAGACAGCGTGCATTAAGCGAGCATCAGCTGGGCCTGTTAACCACTGATCTGGGGTTGAAAATACCGGCAGGTGACCTGATGGCCATGCCTCAACCACTCACGCCGCCAACCGGCCTGCCATCCGCATTGATGGAAGCCCGTCCGGATGTACGCCAGGCAGAGCAAGCCATGATCGCTGCGAATGCGAATATCGGCGTTGCCCGCGCAGCGTTTTATCCAAGTATTTCGCTGACAGGTACCTATGGTGCTGAAAGTATTGCGCTGAACAACCTGCTGAAATCGCCGGCCCGTGTCTGGTCGCTGGGTCTGGATATCAACCTGCCTATCTTCAACGGCGGACGCCTGAAAGCCCGTGAAGAGCAGGCCACTGCGCAGCAAAAGCAAACCCTGGCAAGTTACCAGAACACCTTGCAGACTGCCTTTACCGAAGTAAGCGATGCGCTGTCAAACACCAGTCAATATCGCGAACAGGAAGCATTGGCGCAGTCCAAGGAAAAAACCACTGCCAATATCCTGACAGTGGCACAAAACCGATATCAGGCCGGTTACACCAGTTACCTGGAGGTGCTGGATGCGCAACGTAACCATAACGAAGCGACACAAGCGATGGTGCAAAGCCGTCAGAACACCTTGATTGCCACTGTCGATTTATTCAAGGCATTGGGTGGCGGCTGGAAACCGGAAAGCGTGAAACAGGAAGAGTATTACAAAAAGTAATCGTTTTATTTTTCTGTAAAAACCGGGAGCATCTACTCCCGGTTTTTTTTGCTGCTTTGCAAAATGATGAAGCCCACTTAAGATGGCGCCATGCATTTATCCTCAAATCCATCTTTAGAGAGCGGGTCATCTGCTGAGCCTCCCTCACTGACCCGTATTGCCTTCGCCAGTTTTATAGGCACTGCCATTGAGTTTTATGATTTTTATATCTATGCCATGGCGGCTGCATTGGTGATCGGGCAGGTGTTTTTCCCTGCCAGCGATCCTGCAGCACAGTCATTGAATGCCTTGCTCACCTTTGGCCTGGCGTTTATTGCGCGTCCTTTAGGTGCATTACTATTCGGTCATTTTGGTGACAGGCAGGGCCGCAAGTCGACGCTGGCGGCTTCATTGCTGGTGATGGGCAGTTCCACATTTCTAATAGGGCTGTTGCCTGGGTATGACACTTTAGGCGTTTGGGCGCCAGTGTTGCTTTGCCTGCTGCGATTTGGGCAGGGATTAGGGTTAGGCGGGGAGTGGGCCGGTGCAGCTTTGCTGGCTACCGAATATGCGCCGGAAGGAAAACGGGGCTGGTATGGTATGTTTCCTCAACTCGGCCCTTCGATTGGTTTTTTACTGGCAACGCTGACTTTCCTTGCCTTGAGCCTTGGGTTATCGGAAACCCAATTTACCCGCTGGGGCTGGCGGGTGCCTTTTATCATCAGCGCTGTGCTGGTGCTGGTAGGTTTGTATGTACGGTTCAAACTGGCAGAAACACCCGCGTTTACCCAGGCCCGGTCTGAACATCACTTGCACCGCTGGCCATTGAAGACACTGCTGTTGCAACACGCCAGGGCAATCGTACTTGGGGCGTTATCGATGGGTATCTGTTATCACCTGTTTTACACCGCTACCGTGTTTTGCCTGAGCTATGGCACACAGACCTTACATATCCCGCGTCCGGTTTTTCTGGCCCTGCTTTGCATGGCCGTCATTGGCATGGCGGCGGCAACACCTTTATCAGCCTGGTGGGCTGACCGCGCAGGCAGGCGCCCGGTGTTGCTGGTAGGTCAGCTACTGGCATTGTTGCTAGGGTTTATGCTGGCGCCACTGCTGGGTAGCGGGCAGTTACTCTGGATAGCCTTATTTTTGTTCCTGGCTTTATTCCTGATGGGCGTGACCTTCGCGCCCATGGGTGCATTCTTGCCCGAGCAATTTCCTGTCGCGGTACGCTACAGTGGTGCCGGCTTGACTTACCAGTTAGGTGGCATTCTGGGGGCTTCATTTGCACCAGCCATCGCGCAGTTTCTCGTGCAGCAAGGTGGTTTGAGCTGGGTAGGATGGTATATGTCGGTGATGGCTGCCATCAGTGCGGTGGCAGTCTGGCTGATCAAGCCGCAACGTTTATCGCCTGACTAATTGGTCTTGATATATTCAATCGTTGCAAGAGTGACGTATAAGGCTGAGTCCCCTCTCACTTAATCCAAGAACCATCGGGTTATAATGCAGTTTTTCTACAGCAAAGCATTTCAAGTATGTTTATCCATCCGGGATTTGATCCTATCGCGTTGCAAATCGGCAGTTTCGGCATTCACTGGTACGGCCTGATGTACCTGGTTGGATTCTTTGGCGGGCTTTGGCTGGGGCAATACCAGGTCAAACGTTTGCAAAAAATCGATCCTGATTCGCCATGGCAGCACAAAGACCCTGACGATATGCTGTTCTATATTGCGCTGGGTGTGGTGCTTGGCGGCCGCCTTGGCTATGTGCTGTTTTACCAGCCACTCTATTTCCTGCAGCATCCGCTGGAGATTTTTGCGTTGTGGCAGGGCGGCATGTCTTTCCACGGTGGCTTTATTGGCGTGATGGTGGCGATGGCGCTGTATGCACGCAAGCGTGGTGTGATCTGGCTGCAGTTGATGGATTTTGTCGCACCGTTGGTGCCGATAGGATTGGGTGCAGGCCGCCTGGGTAACTTTATCAACGCCGAATTATGGGGAAGACCCACCGGGTCAGATTGGGGAATGGTATTCCCAAAAGTAGATATGGTGGCACGCCATCCTTCGCAGCTGTATGAATTTGCCTTGGAAGGTATCGCCCTGTTTTTGATTTTATGGCTATTTGCCGGAAAGAAACGTCCGATAGGCGCAGTGTCTGCCGTGTTTTTGCTGGCATACGGTAGTTTCCGTTTCCTGGTGGAGTTCACGCGTGAGCCGGACAGTTTCCTCGGCCTGTTGTCTTTAGGCTTAAGTATGGGGCAATGGCTATGCCTGCCGATGATACTGGTGGGCCTTGGCATGCTGCGCTGGGCTTACCGCAAGCCATAATCAGGACGTAAACAAATCAGGAGCCTGGTTGCGTAGCGAGTTCCAGCGCATCCAGCCAGGCGATGGCATAACTGCGCGGCTGCTCCGGTGTGCCACACATTTCCAGGCTAGGTTGCAAGCCGCCGCAAAATGCCGGACGTTCCGGCTTGCCAAATAATTTGCAGCGGTAATCTTCATCCAGTTGTATGCAAGGTATGCCTGCCGGTTTGCCATGCGGCATTCCGGGAATAGGGCTGTGGATAGAAGGGGCGATGCAACAGGCACCGCATTGCGGACGGCAATTCATGGCTGGGTGTATTCCACTTTACTGCACATCCACCCAGGGATAACCCAAGGCACTTACGCCGGCTTTCAACTCCAGCATGGCCTGTTTGACTAGACTGGTATCGCCTTTCATCCCCACTTCAGTAGTGCGGCGCTGGTTGGTGCGTGGCAGGCTGAATAATTTCAGCATCGGGTAGCGCGCAAGCATGCCGTTCATCAGATCGATCAGGTCACTTTCACCGGCTTCGGTGACCACAATCGCCTGTTCCAGGTAATCCAGTGTATGGAACAGGTGGCTGTAATAGGTGTCGAGCACCCATTCAATCATGGGGTGTGCCATCTCCGGAAAGCCAGGCACAAAATAATGCTGGTTGATGCTGAAACCAGCTACCCGGTTCACCGGATTGGGGATCAAGTCACATCCTTTGGGGAAATCCGCCATCAGCACCCGCTTGGGGTAAGCACCTGCGCCGTATTGTGCTTCGATGTTTGCGACTGCACCGGCATGTCGCTCGATAGGAACGCCTGCCGCCTCTGCTGCACACTGCCGGGTATGGTCATCCGGCGTGGCGCCTATGCCGCCAAAACTGAACACTACATCGCCACGCGCCATGCTGGCTTTGAGGTGGCTGGTGATCTGTTCGGGAATATCCGCAATGAAGTAAGCCCAGCTCAAGGGTAAACCGCGCGCGGAAAGCAGTGAAATGACTTTGCTAAGGTGTGCATCCTGGCGTTTGCCGGATAATATTTCGTCACCAATGATATATATTCCGAAGGACTGCATGCTAGGCCAGGCTGGAGAATTTAATTGCTGAATATTATACAACTGGCTATGCGCGATCTTTCCATATCAAGGTAATTCCGTAGACACCATATCAAAACGGTAAAAACAAATGGCGATGACCGTTCAGTCATCGCCATTTTTTTCCTCGCTATAAGCTAACGGTTTAAACGCTAGGCTTTGCGCAATGCGCGCGAGAGGAAAATCAGGAATACCGCACCAATTGTCGCAACGATAATGCTGCCGATCAAACCGCCACTTGCGCTCAGGCCGAGCAAGCCAAACAGCCAGCTACCGACAACCGCGCCTGCGATACCCAGGATCAGATCCCAGATCAGGCCATAGCCGTCGCCTTTCATGATCAGGCCAGCTAACCAACCCGCAATAATACCTACCACAATAGTCCAAATCATAACCGTTCCCTCATTGTTGTTATCAAACGTGTCGCCATCTTAATATGCGCTCATTCCTGAATCTGTCGGAAAGTGTAGGAAAAACCTGTCAGAAAAGACTGATAAGGTTTTTCTTTATCACTACCGATTTCTGAACAATTACTTTTAAACGATTTGTTTCCAGCTACTTGCAGTGGCTGGATTACTTTTTCAAACCCACCAAGACAATCGCTGCACCGGCGACGATCAGAATGATGCTTAACGCTTGCGGGATTTCAACATCTTTGGTCACATCTGCACTGGCTTCCAGTGAACCTATCTTGGCGACAGTCTCTTTGCTTTCATAACTGAACCCCTTGTAGAACAAGCCGGCAGTGCCCAATGCAATCAGGATGATGCCGATGACGAGAGATGATTTCATGTGATACGCCCCTAATATTTAGTTGAATGGAAGTGTTACCTTAACATATGAAAACCTAATGTGCACTTTCCCAATTGCAACCCACGCCAACCTCAGCCAGCAATGGCACATCGAGCACGGCGACACTTTGCATCAATGCCGGTAATTGCTGTTTGACCAGTTCAAGTTCGGCATCCGGCACTTCCAGCACCAGTTCATCGTGTACCTGCATGATCAGTTTCGTGTGCAGCTTTTCATCGACGAGCCATTTATCCACGGCGATCATGGCCAGCTTGATCAGGTCTGCCGCTGTGCCTTGCATCGGCGCGTTGATGGCCGCGCGCTCAGCGCCAGCACGTCTGTTGCCATTGGGGCTGTTGATTTCCGGTACCCATAGTCTGCGGCCAAAAATGGTTTCTACATAGCCTTGCTGTTTTGCCAGTTCGCGCGTTTCACTCATGTATTGGCGCACGCCTGGGTAGCGGGCAAAGTAGCGTTCGATATAGCTTTGCGCTGCACTACGTTCAATATTCAGGTTTTGCGCAAGGCCGAATGCGCTCATGCCGTAAATCAGGCCGAAATTGATCACTTTGGCATAACGGCGCTGCTCATTATCCACAGCCGGTTTTTCTACACCGAAAATCTCCGCTGCGGTGGCGCGGTGAATATCCTCATTGTTGGCAAACGCACTCAGCATACCGGCATCCTGCGACAGATGCGCCATGATGCGTAATTCGATCTGGGAATAGTCGGCTGACACGATATGGCTGCCGGATGGCGCGATAAACGCTTCGCGTATGCGACGGCCTTCGGCCGTACGCACCGGAATATTCTGCAGGTTGGGGTCGCTACTCGCCAGGCGGCCGGTGATCGCCACCGCCTGATTGTAGTTGGTATGCACCCGTCCGGTCGCCGGGTTGATCATTTTCGGCAGTTTGTCGGTGTAAGTCGATTTCAGTTTTGCCAGGCCGCGATATTCCAGCAGCAACTTAGGCAAAGGATAATCCAGCGCCAGTTCCTGCAGCACATCTTCATCGGTAGAAGGCACGCCGGAAGGGGTTTTCTTCAAAGGTTTGATGCCTAACTTGCCAAACAGGATTTCCTGCAACTGTTTGGGGCTGCCCAGGTTGAATGGCTGGCCTGCCAGCTCATAAGCCTGTTTTTCCAGTTCCATCAGGCGTAACCCGATTTCATTGCTCTGGCGGTTCAGCATATGGCTGTCGATAAACACGCCATGACGTTCCATGCGCTGCAAGGCCAGCATGCTGGGCATCTCTATCTGCTGGTAGATAAAGTCCAGTTTCGCGGACTCAGCCACCTGCGGGTAAAGCGCTTTATGCAATTGCAGTGTGATATCTGCATCTTCTGCTGAATATTCCGTCGCTTGTTCGACGGTGACCTGGTTGAAGCCGACCTGTTTGGCACCTTTGCCGGCTACCGCCTCGAACGGGATGGGCGAGATGCCCAGGTGACGCTCGCTCAGCTCATCCATGCCATGGCCCTTGTGGCTCTCGAACACATAGGATTCAAGCAGCGTGTCGTGCGCAATCCCTTGCAATTGAATGCCGTGATTTTCCAGCACATGCATATCGTATTTGAGGTTCTGACCGACCTTTTTTATCTCCGGGTTTTCCAGAATGGGTTTCAGTTTCTGCAAGGTGGCATCCAGGCCTAGCTGTGCTGGCGCATCAAAGTAATCATGTGTCAGGGGGATATAAGCGGCTTCACCCGGCGTGACGCTGAATGACACGCCGACTATCCTGGCTTGCAGCGGGTCCAGCGAGGTGGTCTCGGTATCAAAGCACATCAATTCCGATTGCTGCAAGCGTGCTAACCAGTTTTCCAGGTCGGCTTCTGTAAAAATCGCCTGGTATTGACGGCGGGTGTCAGCGGTGTAGTCCGGCTTGGCTTTTGCCGAGCTCAACACAGATGGCGTTGCAGCAGAAGTGGGTGCCACCGGTGATGCCGAAACTTCAGCGGAAGTGTCACCGTTAGACATTTTGTCCAGTTCACGCTTCCAGGTGCGGAATTCAAAGTGATCGAACAGGGCGAGTAGTTTTTCCTTGTCCGGCGCTTGCTGGATCAAGTCATCAAAATGTTCGCATACGCCTACATCACAGCGGATGGTGATCAACTCACGTGCCGTCGGCAGCCAGGGCAGGGCTTTGCGCAAGTTGTCGCCAACCACCCCTTTAATGTTATCGGCATTGGCGACAATGTTGTCCAGTGAACCATATTCTTTCAGCCATTTCACTGCCGTTTTCGGCCCGACTTTTTCAACACCAGGTACATTGTCCGAGGTATCTCCGACCAGGATCAGGTAATCGATGATCTTGTCCGGCGGGATACCAAATTTGTTTTCTACACCGGCAATATCCAGCACATCATCCGTTTTGCGGAAGGCATCGCGCATGGTATTGACCACGGTGATATGTTCATTGACCAGCTGCGTGATGTCCTTGTCACCGGTCGAGATGATGGTCTTGATCCCTTCTTTTTCCGCCTGTTTGGCCAGAGCACCGATGACATCATCTGCTTCGACGCCATCTTCAATGATCAGCGGCCAGCCCATGGCGCGTATGGTTTCATACAGAGGTTCGATCTGCACCCGCAAATCATCCGGCATACTAGTACGGTTGGCTTTATATTCGGGGTACAAATCTTCGCGGAAAGTCTTGCCTTTGGCATCGAAGACGCAGGCGCTGTAATCAGACGGGTAGTCTTTGTGCAGCCGGCGCAGCATATTCAGCACGCCCTGGATAGCGCCTACCGGTTCGTTGGCGGAATTGCGCAAATCCGGCATGGCATGAAAGGCGCGATAAAGATAGCTGGAGCCATCTACCAAAAGCAGGGTTTTCATGTATGGTGTTCTCGTGTCTTGATTCAACCGGCTAGTATGCCCGGCTATTAAAGGGTTAATTTCAAGAATTATTCAGACCTGTATTTTACGCAATTCAAAGCGACTTCATGTACACTAATTTTGTTTGTAACCTGAAGGACAATGTATGACCAGCCAAAAGCTGCCAAGTATGGTGGAGCCGGAATTACTTGACGGCAATGATGTTAACCAGGAATCCTGGCGTGCGTTTGAGATCATGGCCGAGTTTGTCGGTGCTACTGAAAGCCTGAAAGCGATCATGCCTGCGGTGTCTATTTTTGGCAGCGCACGTACCAAACCTGACCATCCCTATTATTTGCTGACGGAAGAGATTGCAAGATTATTATCTGATTCCGGCTTCAGCGTATTGTCTGGTGGCGGTCCCGGCATTATGGAAGCAGCCAACAAAGGGGCTTTCCCCGGTCGTGGTGCCAGCGTAGGCCTGAATATCAGGCTGCCATTCGAGCAACACGGTAATCCGTACCAGGATATCGGCATCAGCTTCAAATATTTTTTCATGCGCAAAGTGATGTTTGTGAAATATGCCAGCGCGTTTGTGGTGATGCCGGGCGGCTTTGGCACCCTGGATGAGCTGATGGAAGCGATCACACTGGTGCAAACCGGCAAAACCCGCAAACTGCCTATCATCCTGGTCGGTAGCCAGTATTGGGCCGGGCTGGTCGACTGGTTGCGGGATACGCTGGTGGCGGAAGGCATGGCTTCTCCCGCTGACATGGACCTGATGCAGATCATTGATGAACCGCAAAAAATCGTCGATGCCATCTTCAAGCATTATGAAACCACCGGCTTTGAATTGACCCCTGCCGAACGCAAGATGCAGCTTTATTTATAGCTTACTTGTACAGGAAATATAAATTTTGTGTACACGATCTTGCATTTCGTGCACATGGATGCGGATATTTTGCGGTTAATGTGATGCCGGTTATCGATTACAGGCGGCTTTTTGCTAGAATAGCAATCACTGATTAAGGAGTCTTTCATGCGTGATCTTCCCCGTTTCTTGCTGGCTGTGGTGTTTGCTGCCGGTTTTGCTTTACCGGCTTGGGCAGCAGCACCAGGCGATGCAGAGTTACTGGAGGAGGTCCCATCGCCTCCCAAGATCATCGAAGGCCAGCCTATAGACAAGCCGACCATCAACAAGCGCAAGGATGGCGAAAACCAGGTAGAAGAGTACAGCATCAACGGCAACGTCTACATGATCAAGGTGACCCCTCCCAGCGGCAAGCCGTATTACCTGCACCGCGAAGACCGTGACGGCGATTGGGTGAATGATGGCCCGACCCGCCCTCTGTCTGTACCAAAATGGACATTGTTCCGATTCTAATTCTAATCTTTGAGGTCTGCCCGAAACGGGTGGGCCTGTAAATCACATGTCTGTTTTTACCACCCTGAGTTTGGAAGAGGTGCGCCAGTGGCTGGCGCCATTTAACGTTGGCGAATTGCAGACTTTGCGCGGCATCGCTGCCGGTATCACCAATACCAATTATTTTGTTGAAACCAGCCAGGCGCGATTTGTGCTGACGGTGTTCGAAAAGAATGACTTTGACGAGTTGCCTTATTTCGTACATTTGCTGGCCCACCTGTCACGCCACGGCGTGTTGTGCCCACGGCCTATCACAGACACCAATGGGGTAGCGCTGCACCGTATTCATGGCAAGCCTGCCTTGATGGTCAGTTGCCTGAAAGGCACAGATGTCAGCAACCCTAACCTGGCGCAGATTGAAGCCGTGGCACTGACACTGGCACGCATGCATTTTGCCGGGCTGGACTTCAATGACCAGTCGCACAACCAGCGCGGGCAGGGTTGGCGCGCGATGACGGCACAGCAGGTGATGCCCAGGCTGGCGCCAGTGCAGCAACACTTGTTGAAAGAAGAACTGGAGTTCCAGCACAGCCTGGACTTATCCGACCTGCCGCATGGCGTCATCCACGGTGACCTGTTCCGCGATAATGTGCTGTTCGACGGTAACGACCTGGGCGGCTTTATCGACTTCTACTATGCTTGTCACGATGTATTGGCCTATGACGTCGCCATCGCCGTCAATGAATGGTGCGTGGATGCCAATGGCGCGTTTGTCGAAGAAAAGCTGGCCGTGTTTATGAATGCCTACCAGTCGGTAAGAGCGTTCACACCAGCGGAAAAAACACATTGGCCTGCATTACTGCGCCGTGCCGCCTTGCGTTTCTGGTTATCCCGCCTGTATGATTTTCACTATCCAGTGGCAGGTGAGTTGACGCATGCCAAAGATCCGGCACATTTCGAACGTGTGCTGCTGAATCGTAAAGTGTTGATTTAAAAATATTAAAAAAGGGAGAAACATGACAGAAACCGGAACCCAACAGGGCGTGCGCTGGGTGCGTGAAAGTCTGGCCTTGTTTAAAACGCAACCGCATATCTGGATGCTGTGGTCACTGGCCTATATCGTGATCTTCATGGTATTGCCTTCATTGCCGCTACTGGGTTTCCTCGGTTTGCTGTCTGTGGTGATCTGGCCGGCATGTATGGCATTTGTCGTCATGCTGTACCGACAGGTGGATTTGCAAGGCCAAATGGTGCCGCGTGCAGTGTGGCAACAATTGCAGGCGCATTTCAAGACCCTGGTGCTGCTAGGCGTCAGCTGCCTGATTTATGCTGTGCTGGCCACTTACCTGCTGAGTAGTGAACTGGCTGCGCTGGTTGCACATGCGCCGACCAAGGCCGGCATGAGTGAATCACAAATGACGCAGTTTCTGGAAAACACCCTGTCATTTGTCGTGAAAGTCCTCCTTTTGCTGCTGCCTTTATTTATCGCCACCTGGTTCTCGCCCATGCTGATCGCCTTGAATGGTTATACCTTACCTAAAGCCATCAAATCCAGTATCGCCGGCATGCTGCAATATACCATTCCTATGGGTGTGTCCTGGCTGGTGATGACACTGGGCATGCTGGTGGTGATGCTGGGCCTGGGCCTGGTTATCGGGATTCTGGGTGCGCTGATCCCCATGCTGGCGCAACTGCTGATGCCGCTGCTGGTTTTTGCTGCCCTGTTGGTCATCAATGCGTTGATGTTTGCATTCCAGTATATCAGCTACAAAGATGTGTTCAGGGCTGCGCCAGTGGTGCACGCCTAAGCCTGGAATTGCTACTGACCATGTAAAAACGCCTGCATCCAGCAGGCGTTTTTTATTGACGGCCGCTATCAAACTTAAATTTTTTCCAGCTTGGCGTATTCCAGCATCAGCGTTTTTAATCCGGCGCTTCCAAAGTTGACTTTCACGGCGAGGTCGCTGGCATTTCCTTCGTAGCTGACGATCACACCTTCGCCAAATTTGCCGTGACGCACACCCTGGCCGATTTTAAACGGGTAAGTCGCCTGCGTACTTTTTGCCGGTGTATATTGCCCGCCGGTGGCATAGGATTTGGCAGCAGGCTTGCTGTTGAGCCGTTTGGTCAGTCCCTCGGGAATCTCGTCGATAAAGCGCGAAGCGATGCCATAGCGTACCTGGCCATGCAACATGCGGCTTTGCGCATGACTTAAATATAACCGCTGGCGGGCACGGGTGACCGCCACATACATCAGGCGTCGTTCTTCTTCCAGGCCGCCATTTTCATAGGCCGATTGTTCATGTGGAAACAGCCCTTCCTCAACACCACAGATAAACACACTATGAAACTCCAGGCCTTTGGCTGCATGCACAGTCATCAGCTGCAGGGCTTCATGACCGACATCCGCCTGGTGGTCACCGGCTTCCAGGCTGGCATGGTTGAGGAACTGGGTCAGCAGGTCGGCATCTTCTTCCATATTATGGTGATTGCCGAGATCCTGTTTGCTGAAGGCGACGGCCGCTGTGACCAGTTCCTGCAGGTTTTCCACCCGGTCTTCGCCTTCCTTGTCGTTTTCGTAATGCGCCATCAAGCCACTCAGCGTAGTGACCATTTCTGCCATTTCACCCAGGGTGATGCCATAGGTCTGGTCTATCATATGGCGGATCAGTGCTACAAAGCCGTCCAGTCCTTTGCTGCCCAGTTTGCCTTCACCGACTTTGTTGGTTGCCGCCTGCCACAGACTGCATTCGTTCTGGCGGGCGGCTTCCTGTAACTGCTCCAGGCTGCGGGCTCCGATGCCGCGCGGCGGAAAATTGATGATACGTAACAAGGCGGTATCGTCATTGGCATTGGCGATCAGCCGCATATAGGCCAGTGCATGCTTGACTTCGGCACGTTCAAAAAAACGTAAGCCGCCATACACTCGATAAGGGATGTTGGCCGAGAACAGCGAATGCTCCAGTATGCGTGACTGTGCATTGCTGCGGTATAACAGGGCGATATCGCCCAAGGCCACGCCTTCGTTTTGCAGCATGTTCACTTCATCGACGATGAATTGGGATTCATCGGTATCGTTATAGGCTTCATAAATCCGGAGTGGCTCGCCTTTACCGGCGGAGGTCCAGAGGTTCTTGCCAAGGCGATTATTGTTGTTGCTGATGATGGCATTCGCTGCATCGAGGATATTGCTGTGCGAGCGGTAGTTTTCTTCCAGTTTGACGATGTTTTCAACCTTGAAATCACGCTGGAAATCTGCCATGTTGCCGACACGCGCGCCGCGGAAGGCATAAATGCTCTGGTCATCGTCACCCACGGCAAAAATACTGTTGTGTGCACCACCCAGCAGTTTTAACCATAAATATTGCAAGCGATTGGTATCCTGGAACTCGTCCACCAGGATATATTGGAAACGCTGCTGGTAATGCGCGCGTATGTGCGGCTCACGTTGCAATAACTCATAGCAGCGCAATAGCAGTTCAGCAAAATCGGCCACACCTTCTCGGTTGCATTGCTGGTCGTAGGCGGCATAAATCTCGCGCAGCTTCTGGCTGTGGCCGTCATAAGCTTCTACGGCATCTGCCCGTAAACCTTCTTCCTTGCACCCGTTGATATAGCCCATCACTTGCTTGGGTGGATATTTTTCGTCATCCACATTCATGACTTTCATCACGCGCTTGATAGCCGATAGCTGGTCGCCGGTATCCAGGATCTGGAACGTGCTCGGCAAGCCCGCTTCACGGTAATGTGCGCGCAACATACGGTTGCATAAGCCATGAAACGTCCCTGCCCACATGCCACGTGTATTGATAGGCAGCATGCTGGTCAGCCGCGTCAGCATCTCTTTGGCGGCCTTGTTGGTAAAGGTCACCGCCATGATGCCCATCGGTGAAGTCTGGCCAGTCTGGATCAGCCAGGCGATGCGGGTAGTCAGCACCCGCGTCTTGCCACTGCCGGCGCCTGCCAGGATAAGCGCAGAGACATGCGGCAGGGTGACCGCTTGCAGTTGTTTGTCGTTCAGGCCCTGTAATAAATTGATTTCAGATTGCATGGCATTATTATCGCATGCTGCTGCATTTTCAGCCGATAAGACTGCGCGCCGAAAGCTACATTCATGAGCATAAATAAATTGTGTTGAACTTTCTTAACAGTGTGTACTCATACCAGTACGATGATGATGAATCATCTTTCCGCTTCTTTCCTCCCTGAGCGGAAGCCTTTACGATGAGGCCTGTTGCCCCGATTTACCCCTTAATCGGGGCTTTTTTTATTCTTTTTCCAGATAACACTTCCGTTAAGTGCCGCCTGGAAAACCGACCTGGCGCCATGCCTCATACAGCAGGATGGCAGCGGAGTTTGATAAGTTCAAGCTCCTGCTGTGCGACTGCATAGGTAGCCTGACGCGATGCTCCGGTGCAAATGTTGCACGGATATCTTCCGGCAAGCCGCGTGATTCGGGGCCAAATACAAATACATCTTCATCCTGGAATTGCAGGTCTGTATAACGCGTACTGCCCTTGGTGGTCATTGCAAACATCCGTTTGCCTTGTAAAGCCTGTACGCAGTCTGCCCAGTTTTCATAGACGTTTAGTTCGGCATATTCGTGGTAATCCAGTCCGGCACGTTTCAGGTGTTTGTCGGATAATTCAAAACCCAATGGCTTGACCAGATGCAGTTTTGCCCCGGCGTTGGCACATAAACGTATGATATTTCCCGTATTGGGAGGAATTTCTGGTTCAAAAAGCACGATATGAAACATTTTTTGCGGTTTGTTTAAAAACGTCGGATTAGAATGATGGTGATATGATAGAACGAAAAGTATCTATTAATAATTAAAACGCCATGGCACGTCCCGAAAAAATCAGATTAGGTGAGATTCTGGTCAGACAGAATTTCATGACCCAGGAAGAGTTAGATCAGGCGCTGGAAGAACAGCGCAAGACTGGCCGTCGACTGGGTCGTGTCATTGCCGACAAAGGCTTTGCCAACGAACGGCAGATCGCCGAGGCCGTGGCCCATCAGCTGAATATCCCTTTCCTTGACCTGGGCCAGTACGAGCTGGATGCCAAACAGGTGCAAAAACTGCCTGAAGTGCAATCCCGCCGCTTCCGCGCCATTTTGCTTGAGGAGCGCCCGAACAGTTTCCTGATCGCGATGGTAGACCCATCCGATGTCTATGCCTATGACGAACTGGTAAGGCTGCTCAAGCGCGATATTGACATTGTGGTGGTGCAGGAAAGTCTGCTGATGCAGACCATCGATCGCTCTTACCGGCAAACCGAGCAGATATCATCCCTTGCACAAGAGTTGCAGGAAGACCTGGCCGCCAGCAATGTCGATCTCGCCAGCCTGATGGGTGTCGACCTGGGCATTGATGATGCGCCTGTCGTTAAACTGCTACAGACCATTTTTGAAGATGCGGTGCAGGTACGTGCTTCTGACGTGCATATCGAACCGCAGGAAAACAAGCTGCTGATCCGCTTCCGTATCGACGGCGTGATGCATTTCCAAACGCAGGCCGATATCAAGATCGTTTCCGCCCTGATCATGCGCCTGAAGATCATGGCCGGCCTCGATATTTCCGAAAAACGTTTGCCACAGGATGGCCGTTTCGGGTTTACCGTCAAAGGCCGTGCGGTGGATATGCGTATTTCGACCATGCCTACCCAATATGGCGAGACCGTGGTCATGCGGTTGTTGATCCAGAATACCTCGCATTTCCAGCTGGATAAGCTGGGTATGCCGCCCGAGTTACTCGCACGCTTCCGTAAGATGATCAACCGGCCCAGTGGCATGGTATTGGTCACCGGTCCGACGGGTAGCGGTAAAACAACCACACTGTACTCAGCTTTAAGTGAACTTAATACGCCTGAAACCAAGGTCATCACGGTAGAAGACCCGGTGGAATACCGCCTGCCCGGCATTATCCAGACCCAGGTCAGTGAAAAGATCGAGCTGGATTTCCCCAAACTGCTACGTGCCATTTTACGTCAGGACCCGGATATCGTGCTGGTGGGTGAGATGCGGGATGAGGAAACCGCCCAGACCGGTCTGCGCGCGTCTATGACCGGTCACCTGGTATTGTCCACATTACACACCAATGATGCTTCAACAGCCCCGGTGCGCCTGATTGATATGGGTGTGCCGCGCTTTATGGTGGCGATGTCACTACTGGGAGTAATGGCACAACGGCTGGTCAGGCTGATCTGCCCGCACTGTGCCGTAGATCACACACCCACTGAAAATGAAGCTGCCTGGCTACGCCAGATGTTGCCACCAGAACAAATCCCTACTTTTTTCAAGCACGGCAAAGGCTGCCAACATTGTAACCGTACCGGCTATCTTGGTAGAGTAGGTTTATATGAACTGCTTGAAATGACTAATGAACTGGCGATGGCTGCCAACATGCCGGATACCAATATCTTTATCAACAAGGCCAGGGAAAAACTCAAGGGACAAACCCTGCGCGACCAGTCCTTACAGCTCGCTGTGCAGGGTAAAACTACACTGGATGAGATCATGCGTGTGGATAACCAGTTTGAAGGATAAAACCTATGCCTGTATTTGAATATAAAGGTCGTAGTGAAGATGGCTTGATGGTATCCGGCGTGCAGGAGGCTGCTGATATGGATGCCTTGGGCAGCGCGCTTCTCCTCTCAAAAATTACACCCATTGAAATCAAGCAAAAAGCCGCAGTAGCGGTAGCCTTCAACCTGTTTGAACAAAAAGTCACTAGCCTGGATATCATGTTATTCAGCCGCCAGATGTTTACTTTGCTGAAGGCGGGTATCCCCATCATGCGAGCGCTTACCGGGATACAGAGCTCGGTAGGCAACCCTAAGCTGGCTCAGGTCGTTGGGCAGTTAAAAACCAGCCTGGATGCCGGGCGTGAGCTCTCGATGGCGATGACTGAACATCCAAAAGTATTTGATAACTTCTATATCAGCATGATACGGGTCGGTGAAACCACCGGTAACCTGGATAATATTTTTCTCAGGCTGGCAGAACACATCGAATTCGAGCGCTTTATGCGCGGGCAGATCAAGTCGGCTTTGCGTTACCCGATGTTCGTAATGACGGCGATGGCGATCGCCATCATTGTGATTAACATCATGGTGATACCGCAATTTGAAAAAGTATTCGCTAGTATGCATGCCGATCTGCCGGTCATCACCAAAATCCTGATCGCTTTCTCCAGTTTTATGCGTAATTACTGGTATGTGCTGATTGCAATGGTGGTGGGTGCCGGCTATATGTTTAAATCGTATATCAGCACTACGGCCGGTAGAGCCAATTGGGACCGCATTAAAATGCGCATTCCGATTGCCGGAAAAATCATTTTCAAAGGTACCATGGCCAGGTTTGCACGTAGCTTTGCGCTTTCGACCCGTAGCGGATTACCGATTCTTGGTGCCTTACGTTTGGTATCCCAGACTGTAGAGAATGATTATATCTCGATAAAGATTCTCAGCATGTCCGCAGGCATTGAGCGCGGCGAGACGATTTTAAGGACCGCAACACAGACAGGTGTATTCAATCCTTTGGTGCTTCAAATGATCGCCATCGGTGAGGAGTCCGGTTCGCTGGATGAATTGATGCAGGAAATCGCCGATATGTATCAAGCTGACGTGGAATATGACGTTAAAACCCTAGGGGCTCAGATTGAGCCCATTATGATCATGTTTTTGGGCGCATTGGTCTTGGTTTTGGCTTTAGGAGTATTCTTGCCAATCTGGGATATGAGCTCTGTCATGCTTAAAAGCGGCTAATTAAAATGATGAGCAGTTTTTCAATTCTTATTATTGAAATTAATTCAGTAAAAAAATCGTATTATTAGTTAGTATAGTTTTAAAAATTTCTAATATTTATAATTATGTAAATATTGGACCAAAATTGTCTGGCATGTTTTTTGCTGGCATAAAATTAACGCAGTTTGCACCTGTCGCTGTGACAATAAAGGCAGGAATTTTTGATTAGGAGTCTTGGGAATGAAAAAACAGGCTGGCTTTACATTGGTTGAATTGGTTGTGGTTATCGCAGTTTTAGGGATTTTGGCAGCAACAGCATTGCCGCGTTTTGTAAACGTGCAAGGTAATGCGCGTGGTGCTAGCATGAATGGCTTAGCCGCCTCTGTGCGTTCAGCCGCGAATTTGGCAAGAGCTGCTTGGGTCGCTGGAGGAAGCACTGGTACAACAGTTAACATGGATAACGTTAACGTAGATGTGGTTGCTACAGTTGGATTTCCACAAGCTACTAACGCTGGGATTGTTGCGGCCTTGCAACAATTTGATACTAATACTTTCACTGCGACCCCAGGCGCTAACGGAGTGATGACATTTAACTTAAATGGTTTCGCTGCCTGTTCGTTTACATACACTCAAGCAACAGGCGTTGTTAATAGCCAGAACATAGGCACTGCAGCAAACATTCAAACGAATTGTAATTAAAGCACGTATGAGGGCTTCCTCTGGATTCACGCTTGTTGAACTAGTGGTCGTGATTGCTCTGATGAGTGTCATGGTAGCAATAGCCGCACCTCGATTTGCAAATGGTGATATTTTCGAAACCCGCGGTGACGCGGGTTTGCTTTCATCTACATTACGGTATGCGCAGAAGACAGCCATCGCGCAACGCACGAGTGTGTATGTGATCACTAACAACGCGGTAATACCCAATACCGTCACTTTGTGTTTTGTGAACGGAGTTAACTGCCAGGCTGGACGTGAGGTCATTAACCCTGAAACCGAAGGTCCTTATGTGATGACCTTTTCCCGGAATGTAGGTGTACAACCATCCAGCAATGTTTTGGAATTTAGGGGTTTAGGGCAGCCTTTAATTAATGCAATCAATGCAGGAGCTACTTTCACTGTAGCTAACAGGAATAGACCAGCTCAATCAATAGTAGTGAACGTTGAAGCTGAAACCGGCTACATCCGCTAACCGTGATTGGCCAGCCCCGCGTCTTATGCCTGAATTCAAAAGAAAAAATAAAATAGTATCTTCCATACGAAAATGTAATCGCGGATTTTCGCTGGTGGAGTTGGTTGTGTTTATTGTGATTGTGACCACTGCTATTGCCGGTGTGGTTGGTGCATTGGCCTGGATGAGCGGGCACTCTGCAGACCCTCTGGCGCGTAAACAGGCGATTGCGATTGCCGAATCGCTGATGCAGGAAATCCAGCAGATGCCTTTTACATTTTGTGATCCCGATGACCCGAATGCATCAACCGCTGTTGGTTTCGGCGATTGCACTACCCCACAGAATAATCTTAATGGCCCATCACCCGCCAGTGAGAGCAGGTATGGTGCGACTAACCCTTTCGATAATGTAGCCGATTATGGCGGTTTCACCATGCCAGGCGGCGGGTGTGCAAGTATTTGCCGCATAGGCAGTAATGTTTCTATTCCAGGTTTGACCGCTTACGGGGCTGCCGTGGCTATCACACAAGCTGGTGGTGCGGCACCATTTGCCGGGATGCCGGCAGATGCAGTCTTAAGAATAGTTGTCACAGTGAACGGCCCTTCCAATACCATTATCAGGCTCACAGGTTTCAAGGTTCGTTATGCGCCGAGAGTTTAAAAAATCTGGTGCCTTCGTAAGCGGCTTTACCTTGGTAGAGTTGGTGATTGTCATTACAGTCACTGCGATCATCGGTGGTATCTCATCCACGTTCATCAGGCACTCGGTCATGGCTTATGTGAATTCAGAAGCCTATTACGAACTCGCAGACCGCGCCGACATTTCATTGCGGAGGATGTCGCGTGACATCAGAAATGCACTGCCCAATAGTGTATGGGTGTCACCGGGAGGCGATTTTGTAGAGTTTATACCTATCAAAGCAGGTGGCCGCTACTTTCAGGACGACTTTGGTGCTAACAGCATGCGTGTGATGGTAGAGACCGTGCCTGTCACCGCAAATGACCAGCTCGTAATATATAACCTCGGAATACCAGGCTCTGATGCTTACGACGGGGATAACATCCGCACTATCACTACAGCGCCCAATGCTAATGTCAATCAGTTGCAATTTGCCGGTGCTGCATTCCCGATACCTTCTCCCGCCAGCCGTTTTTACATTGTTAATGGTGCCGTCGCTTATGTGTGTGACTTAGCTAACAACCGTTTACTGATGGTGAGCAATATTGCAATCCCTTCAGTGCGACCAGCCAACTTTAACGCAGCAAATGCCAGGGTGGTTGTAGGCGATGTCACAGGCTGCAGTTTTACTTACAGTCAAGGCGTCATGCAACATACCGGCGTCATGACCGTGCAGCTAGAGCTTTCAAAAAATGGTGGGGTCGCAAGATTATTGAATCTGATCAATGTGGTGAATTCGCCATGAAACCCATCGCTTTTCGTGTAAAAGGTTTTATGTTGCCTATGGCAATATTTCTACTGGTCGTACTGGCAGCATTGGTAGGTTATGCCATGCGGCTGGCGATGCTTGCCAATTTGGGCACTATTCAGGATGTACAAGGAGCACAAGCCTATCTTGCAGCCAGGGCCGGAATAGAGTGGACTGCTTTTCAGGTTCTGACGCCAGCAAATATGCAAGGATGTCCTGCTGCGCCTGCACCTTTTACAATTAACGGTTTTGATGTTGTTCTTAATTGCAATCAAAACGTTGTACAAGACAAAGGCGGCACTCAAAATATTGGCATCTACACGATAGTTTCAACTGCTTCAATAGGCGTAGTAGGAGCAAAAGATTACATAGAGAGAAGGATAACAGTGACATTGAGCCGGTGTATTGACGTTATCTCTGGTGAAGAATGTAACTAAATAGAAAAATGTCATGTGTAAATTGTTAAAAAAAATATTGCCATTTATGGCGGTCATTTTTTTTGTATTTGACCTTTCAATTGCCATGGCTGCTCCGCCAGATGATGTTACTTTGAATGCTGGAGGCGGTACTAATGCCTCAGACGGTTTGCGTATTCACATTCACCGTGGCAGTCAAATCCAAATCATCAAACCTAACAGTAATGGCGCAGTGAGAGGCCAGTTGTTTGAGGATTCGCGCATACCGACAACAAGTGCTGACAGAAACAGATTAGATAATGGCATATATATAAGAGCTAATAATCGCTTGTATGGTCCTAGCCACTTTGTGTTCGCAAGAAACGGTGTTTCCAATCCAAATGCTTATACAACTACCGGTGATTTATCAGTCACACCAGCTACTGCTTCAAGCGGGCAAACGCAACAGACAACTTCAAAATTCACGCTTCCAAATACCAGCATAGTTTCGGGGAATCCTGAAGTAACAGTGGTGTGGAAATATACTTATCCACTTTCTTTTGTTACAGCTGAAGTCACACTAAATATTCCTTTATTATATCCAGTTAGCAGCAGCAATCCTGTCAGATACTATCATGCTGTAGACACCTTTTTGGGCGGTAGTGACAATGGATGCGGGATCCGTTATGTGGACACCAATGGTCGTCAGGTAGTGGGGACGTATCCCGTCATAAATGGTGGTTGCCCTTCAAGCACCACGTTGCCCAATAATCTGGATATTGTGGAGTCATTTCGTGAACGGTCTGGAAAGTTCAGCAATTATTGTGTTGGTAGATGGGACACATTCTGGACTTACGATACTACTCCGGAAACCTCTTGCGCTATCGGTAAAACCAGGACATTAAGCAATACCATTTCAACCACCAATATTGATACTGGTGCTGCCATCGAGTATGACTTTACATCGCCTGGTACATATACTTTTAGCTATGATTTTGTGATTGGTTCGACCTATGTACCAAGTTATGATCATCTCGAAATCCGCCATCCTGGTACCAATTCCTTATGTCCAGTCGATATTCAGGTGTTAGCTTGTCTGTCATCTACAGTACCTTGTCCGACTGGACAAATTCTAAGTGCTGGCTCATTAACCGGAAACCTAACAGTCTCGCCAACTACACCTACCGTGAATTCTCCCAATTCATCATTCGAGGTGGGTGGGAATGCGCAAATTGATACTGTGAGTCTGCAAGGTAGTGCTGCAGCTACTTACACTTTGGGAGCCAGTGATCTTGCTAGAGCACCATTGAATGGTGTGAAGTGCGTAAATACTACTACTAACGCCCAGAGTTGCAGTTTTACGTTTACCAATACACCTTGTATAGACAAATTCGAGTGCATGGAAAATGGACTGACGTATAACAATCGTACAACTACGCCAACTGCCCGCAATCCTATTTATACAAAAATGATGAGTACTGGTTTTGAACTGGATGCTGTGGCAGTCTTAACGAGTGGAAGTCAATCAACTGCGTATACGGCAACTGGCGTTGTTGTCGATTTGGTAAATGATAATGGCGGCACATGTGGATCTACAGTAATTGCTAGCAAAACTGTTAATTTCTCCGCTGCCGATAGCGGAAGGAAAAAAGTCACTTTTACAAATTCTGATGTACTTGGTTCTTATCCGAATTTAAGGTGCAGAGTACGAGACCTTAATCTAAATAAAACTGGTTGCTCCTCGGATAATTTTTCTGTTCGCCCCTTGGCGCTAAATATTACAAATGTTGCCCCACAGCAATTGACTCCTAGTCACACATCGAGCCCTGTTCGTAGAGCGGGTCAAGATAAATTTAGTGTCACTGTCTCGACAAATGAGGCTAACTATAACGGAACGCCAAAAGTGGATAGCAACAAATTGGATACACATGCCGGTGGGACCTCTTTAGGTCAGGTGAATGGGTTGTTTGGAAAAGCAATTTCAGGTGTAAGCAGTGGCTTAGATTTCACATATTCCGAAGTTGGGCATTTCAGATTCCAAGCCGAAGGTGTTTATGATGACACTTTCACGGATGTTGATATAGCAACTGGTGATTGTACCAACACGTTTGACACTGCAGGTAACGGAACACCAAAACGCTTTGGGTGTAAGTTCGGCAATACTGTTGCAAGTAGTTATATAGGAAGGTTTATCCCGGACCATTTCAAAATAACGGCAAGTACTTCATACACGGATGGATGTGGAGTTTTCACTTACTATAATCAAGACCCTGGTTTGATCACGCCATTTGTTCTGGAGGCAAAAAATGCTGCTGACGTCACCACCCAGTATTACACGGGAAACTATGCCATATTCGGATTGAATAACTGGGCTAATTATTTTTTTGAATTGCAGGCCGTGGCTCCAAATCAGACCATTCCTGATGGAGTCACTATCACGGCTAGCACGACCAATCCTGCAGGGACCTGGAATTCAGGTGTAGCAAATGTGCAGGCCAGGCATAGAGTCACGCGCCCGACAAATCCTGTGGAGCCGCGATCATATAGGATTACTGCGCAACCAAGAGGAAACGATGGTACAGAGTTAGTTAATTCAACCAGAGCTGAAATCCTCACGCCAACAGACCCCAATGTCCCTCAGCCTAGGTTTAGGTTTGGGCGTCTCGCCGTGACCTCTGCACATGGTTCAGAGTTACTTCCTCTATCAGTGCCGATTCAAGCTCAATTCTGGAACGGAACTGGCTTTGTCAGAAACAGAGATGACAATTGTACAGCGATACCCGTCACTAGCATTACGATGAGAAATTATAGAGGTAACTTAAATGCATGCGAAACCCAGCTGAGTATTGCTTCGCCAATGAGTGAAGGTGAACTTGGTCTGCGTTTAAGTGCCCCTGGGGTCACAGGCACTACTCCGAATACAGGTAGTGTGGATTTGGAAGTAAATCTTGGAGCTGCAGCTCCAACTGAAAGAACTTGTACTAATGCAGTTGAATCTCCCGCCACTAATGGCGCTATTAATTGGTTTGGAAACCCTGACCCCATCGGGCGCGCCACATTCGGGGTCTACAAAGCCCCCATCATCTACATGCGAGAAAACTTCTAGTCCACTCAAAACCACCTAAACAGGTGGTTTTATTATTTTAATCAGTGGATTGAACTGGCAGAGCAGGCACTAAAGTTGCTACCTGTTATAAAAAGCATGGCGACTGACAGTTTTTGTAACGAAATACCACAGTTTGCAGATTTTAAGTTATCTGATATGTAAAGCCGCAGTTGCTTGTGTAGTCAATCATATGACAATGCTTTATGATCCACTTTAAAATTGATATGTTGTGCATTGATTTTAAATAATAAATTTCATTATTCAAACTAATGGGTGTATATGATTTGGTTTAAACGACAAAAGAACAAGCAACAAGTGGGGGTAAGCTTCACTGATATGCATGTTAGCACCGTGGCGTTAGCGCCCGGGCTGGATGGCGCTAAACCAACTGTCTCATTGGCTGCGATTCAGCAGGTCCCCTTGCAGGCAGCTTCCACATTACGACATTTTGTGACCAAAAATGACTTAAAGGCCATGCCGTGTAATGTCATGCTGAATGTGGACCAATACAATGTGTTGCAGATCGAAAAGCCCACCATGCCTGAATCCGAGATTAAGCAGGCGTTGCGCTGGAAGGTGAAAGATCTGCTGGACTATTCAGTGGAACAGGCCGTGGTGGACGGTGTGGATGTGCCTGTCTACCCTTCATATTCGAACCGCCAGCAGGCGATGCTGGCAATCTGCGCCAAAAAATCTGTGGTTACCCAGATCGGTAACCAGATTGTAGAAGCGGGTTTCAACCTGAAAACGATTGATGTGCATGCGCTGGTGCAGCGTAACATCGCACAATTGCTGGAAACCGAAGGCCGTGCGCTGGTCATGCTGACCATGCTGCCCAGAGGATGTTTGCTGACATTCACTGCCAAAGGCGAGTTATATCATGCCCGGTTGATTGAGCTGGATAGAGATTTTCTGAATGACAGGGGCGATTTATACCAGAGTAATTTCGACAAACTTGTACTCGAATTACAACGTTCACTGGATAGTTTTGATCGCCAGTTCCCCTATTTGAGTCTCAACCGGTTGGTGGTTTCACCAGTAGCCAATCGTGATTACCTGGTGAGTGGGCTGAGCACCAGCCTGTATGTGCCGGTTAATGTATTCAACCTGGAAGACATCGTTGATTTGCCACCTAACCAGGACTTTGCCAGCCTTGAGAAACAGGCGATGTTGTTGCCTGCCTTGGGAGCAGCTTTGCGCGAGGAGGCTGCCGCGTGAGTCAGCAAATCAACCTGTTTGAAAGCGGGCTGGTCAAGTCCAAAGACTGGTTCACGCTATCTTTCGTAGTAACGATTTATATTCTGGCTGCCATTGTCATGGTGTATTTTTATACCGGTATTGAATCTGAAAATGCCCAGTTGTTGGCTCAGCGAAACCAAACTGTGACCCAGTACGAAAGTATGCAAAAAAAGGTGGAGGAGTTTGCCAAGAAAGCAGTACCGGTGGATAACAGTCAGCTGGAAGCAGAACTCAAAAACCTGAATAGCCGCTTTGAAATGCAATCGCAGATGCTGGCGATTTTCCAGCAATCCATTTCCGAGAATGCCTACCATCTGATCGATTATATGCGTGGGTTAGCCTCACAGCAGCTTTCGGGCGTGTGGTTGACTGGTTTTAAGATTGAGCCTGCTGCACAACATGTATCACTGTCTGGCCAGGCATTGCAAACGGAAGAAATTCCTTTGTACCTGGATTTGTTATCTGCACAAAAAGTATTTGAAGGCACCCAGTTTTCCGGGTTGCAGTTTAAACAGGTTGAATTACAAAAGCAGCTTGCACCACAAGCAGCTGCTGTGGCCACGCCAGCCACAACGCCTGCAGCTGCGCCAGCGCCTGCTGCTGACACTTCGGGCAAAAGTGCTACTGCCACTTCAAGCACCACGAATAATTCTGTCACGCCACCTGCAAGCACAGCACCAGCAAACACAACGGTTCCTGAAGAAGCAGGCAAGCTGAAGATTTATGCATTCGATGTTAAAGGCCAGGATCTACGCGATAAAAGCAAACCTGCCACAGCTTTGAGCTGGGATGACTTTGTCAGCCAGACCGGCACCCCGGCTAAGCCCCAAACGAAGCTGCCATAGGAAAGTGCAACCCTGATGCGATTTGAACAGTTACACACACTTAACAGTAAATGGCTGGCGCTTTCCAAGCGGGAGCGCTGGATGATTTTTGGCGCAGGACTGTTTGCCGTGGTCGGTTTACTGGATACCTTTTTGCTGGAGCCAAAACGTGCCCAGCTAGCCAGCACGCAACAAGAGATTCTCAAGATACAGAATGACACGGCAACATTGACCGAGCAGATGACCACTATTGCGAGCCAGGCTGCACCTAAACCTGAGAGCAATGCGTTCAAGCGTGATATTGATGCCGTGAATGCAAAAATCGCCAGCCAGTCCTCAGACCTGGTGAAAATTTCTGCCTATATGGTACCGCCGCAGGAAATGGTGCTGTTGCTGAAGAAGTTATTGCAAAAGCACACCGATGTACAAGTGATTGAAATGCAATCTCTACCTGTGGTCGACTTTATTGAAAAGCAAAGAAAACTGATACAGGAACAAAAAACACCTGCCGGCAATAATCCGCAGGATACGACGGCTGAAGATATCTGGAAAAACGTACCGCATGTTTACCAGCATGCGGTGAAGGTCAGGCTGAAAGGCAAATACTTTTCCCTGATGGATTATGCACAGTCGCTGAAAGCGATTGGTCAGAGAGTGGCATGGGAAAACGCCGAGCTGAAAGCCGATTATCCGGAAAGTGAATTGACCGTTCAGGTATATACCTTGAGTGGCGAAAATGCATGGTTGGGGATTTAGCATGCGCGTATTGGTAAAAGCAATTTGGATGTTAATGCTGTTTCAAGGTGTTGCCTTGGCAGAGATGGTGGACCCCACCAAGCCGCCGCCAACTGTAATGGAGTATTTGCCAAATGCAGAAATGCAGGCAGAAAAGCCATGGGAGTTGACGGCTTTGCAGCATAACGGTAAGAGCGGGTTTGCTGTGGTTAATGGCCAGATGGTGCAAGTGGGCGAGAGCTATAGTGGTTTCAAGCTGGCATCGGTGAAAAACCAGCAGGCGGTATTCGTCAGTAAAACCGGAGAGAAAAAAGTGATCGGGTTAGGTTTGACCAGCTATATCGTGCCTGCCCAGCCACCGGCAAAAATTAAAGCTAAAACAGCCAAACAGACTAAAAAAGCAAAGAAATAAAGTAATAAGTACCTGCGTGTTGAAATGTTCAGCATTCAGGTTAAAAACACATTGAGAGACTGCTATGAAAACTTTTGTGAATACCTTGGGTGTGGTGATTATCGGTGCCGGACTGGCAGGGTGCAACAGCAATCCGTTTGCGCCAAGCAATGCATCCATCAACCCTAAAATTCAAAGTGAGCTGAGCAAATCTGCGGCCCAGGCAAAGGGGCAGGTAGCACCGCTACCTAAAGAGGTGACCGATGAACTGTTCGAACCTCTCAAAATCGAGCCGCCAAAAGCACTGGCCAAACGTGTTGAGCCAAGATTCGACCTGGTAGTGAATAAAGCGCCTGCGACGCAAGTATTGATGGGTATCGTCTCTGGCAGCCCTTACAGCATTGCACTCAGCCCGGAGCTGAAAGGGGATATCTCAATCAATCTGCGGGATGTGACGCTATTTGAAGCGCTGAATGCCCTGCGCGACTTGTATGGCTACGAGTACAAGATGAACGGCAAGCAGATTTTTGTTGAACCGCAAACGATACAGACCCGTGTGTTCCAGGTGAATTACATCAGTGGTGCGCGTAAAGGCACATCCGCTACCAAAGTCACTTCCGGCACAGTCAGCAGTCCCGGCGCCGGTGGTGCTCAAGCCGCTGCAGCTTCAGGCGGCACTGCTGTTGGCGCGCCAGCGGCATCCGGAGGCGGCGCTGCCAACCTGCAAGTCTATGCTTCCGATGTCAGCATGGGTACCAATAATGATTTCTGGGGTGAGATGGCTAACTCGCTGAACAGCATGATCGGTGAAGAGGGTGGCCGCAAGGTGGTGATCAACTCGCAGTCCGGCCTGATCATGGTGAAAGCCATGCCTAAGGAGATCCGCCAGGTGGAGAAATTCCTGAGCCTGATGCAGGTGACGGTTGACCGCCAGGTCATCCTGGAAGCTAAGATCCTCAAAGTACAATTGAATAAGGATTCGCAACAGGGCATCAACTGGTCTGCAGCGCGATTTATGCGCGGCCGTGATGTAACCTTTGGTAATGTGAGCGGTAACAGCACGGTCAACGGTGACACTGGCAATATCACGGATGGCAATGTCACTACTTCGCCGGCAGCGAACCCTGGTTTCCTGGATAACAATTCTGCGATCGGACTGGGTGGCTCGGTATTTGCACTCGCCGTGCAGGGTAAAGGCTTCTCTGCATTGCTGACTTTCCTCGAAACACAAGGGAATGTGGAAGTGCTTTCCAGCCCGCGCATCGCCACCATTAACAACCAGAAAGCGGTATTGAAGGTCGGTAACGATGCGTTTTTTGTCACCAACGTCAGAACCAACGTGACGACTACTACCGGTGGTGCGATCGTGACACCGGATATCCAGTTGCAACCCTATTTCTCCGGTATCTCACTGGATGTGACACCGCAGATCGATAAGAACGACAATATCATCCTGCACGTACACCCATTCGTCAGCGATGTGACACAGGTGAACCGTACCGTGACATTGTCCAGTGCCAACGGTGGCGTATATACTATCCCGACAGCCTCTTCCAATATTAATGAAACTGATAGTATCGTACGTACCAGGGACGGCAACGTGGTCGCGATCGGCGGGCTGATGTCCGAGTCTATCGATAACACTCGCACCAAAGTACCTGGCTTGGGCGACATCAAGTACCTGGGCAACCTGTTCCGCCAGAGGAGCGAGATCACCCGTAAAACGGAGTTGGTTATCCTGCTGAAATCCACGGTAGTCCGTGGTGGCGATAATTGGGCTCAAGATATGCTTGATAGTCAGGACCGTATTGATAAACTGAAGGGTGAGAGCTTTTAGGAGCGGGCATGTACCTGCAGCATTTTGGATTGAAAGAGTATCCATTCACCATCACCCCGGATACCAGTTTTTATTACGCGACGCGCAGCCTGCAAGAAGCGCTGAACACCTTGCTGGTTGCGATCCAGTCCGGTGAGGGCTTTGTCAAGATCACCGGCGAGGTCGGCACCGGCAAAACGCTGCTGTGCCGCCGCCTGCTGAAAGCACTTGAGCCAGACTGCAAAGTGGCGTTCATCCCCAACCCGTATCTTGATCCGCATGCCTTGCTGATGATACTGGCGACCGAATTTGGTGTCGCCTTCAAACCTGATTTCACCCACCACGACATGATAGATGCCTTGCATCGCAAGTTGCTGACCTATGCTGAAGAAGGTCAGCATGTGATTGTCTGCCTGGATGAAGTGCAAGCCATGCCGCTGGAAACGCTGGAAGCTTTGCGTCTGCTGAGTAATCTGGAAACCGAAAAGCGCAAATTGATTCAGGTGGTGATTTTTGGCCAGCCGGAACTGGAAGAGCGCATCAATCACCCTTCCATCCGCCAGTTACGCCAGCGCATCAGTTTCGAATATCAACTGAAAAGTTTGCAATGGTCGGAGCTGGGTTTTTACCTGAACCACCGTATGCATGTGGCCGGTTATCAAGGCGGTATGGTGTTTACGCCGGCCAGCATGCGTTTGCTTTACCGCTATGCCAATGGCATCCCAAGATTGCTGAATATCCTTGCGCATAAATCATTGCTGTCAGCATTCGGCCGCGGCCAGCAAGGCGTGTCCGCTGAAGATGTAAAAGCTGCTATCCTTGACACACAAGCCAGTGTAAAAGCGCAGCATCGCTGGTGGAGCCACGGGTTTAAATGGTGGCTGGCCGTACATACAGCCCTGGCCGGTGTAGGCCGCTAAGGCATTGAGGATAAGCAGTGAGTTTAATTAACCAGGTTTTAAAAGATGTGGAAGCGCGCCAGGGTGGCACCACCACTGAAGGTTGGGCCGGGCAACAGGTTAAACCGGTATTGTCGTATCAGCCTTCTGCTACTGCGCAATGGCTCAGGCGCCTGATATGGTTGCTGGTGATTATGGGCGTGGTCGCTCTGCTTGTATTCAAATGGACAGAGCTGACAGCATTCAGCCGCACTACTCTGGCTAGATTGCATTCAGGTAATACTTACCAGGCAAAGCCTGTCGCAGCTAAAGCCCAGGCCAAGCCGCCAGTGACACCATTGCCGCCGCCATCTTTAGCCGATGCAGCTCAGCAACCAGCGAGTAGTCCCCCGCCAGTCCTGGATGCGCAGCCGCATTTAACCAAGTCCCTTTTTAGTGAATGGCGGGCAGAATTGTCTGAATCTGTCACCAGGCCGGCAATCCGTCAAAAATCTGCGCCTGTGGCTTCTACACCCAAACAAACTTCTGCAAAAGTTGAAGCTGCACCCCAGGTGGAAGGTGAGTTTTCTATCAATCCGGCAGAAAGTAATGCTTCGGCAGTGGTCTCCGTGATCGAGCCGCCGTTGGCATCCGTCATTGCCGGGAAAAACAAATCGGCTGAAACACCCGCAGCAGAATCCAATGGCACGGTGAACAAGCATGTGCGTCCGGAACAGGAAGTAAATCTGCTGATACAAAAAGCCGTCGACCACGAGCAAAAAGGACGCCTCAGCGAAGCGCTGACGACTTTGCGGCAAGCATTGGTGACCTACCCGCAATCTGAAGATGCCCGTCAATTACTGGCCGCCTACCTGTTTGAAACCAGGCAGGAAGCAGAAGCCGTGTCTGTGCTGCAGGCCGGGATCAAACGCAATCCCGAACAAGCCGGACTATCCAAATCGCTGGCGAAATGGCAGCTGGCACATAACCAGCCGGAAGCGGTGTTGCAGACCTTGAAACCGGTTGCCAATGCGTTGGCACGCGATGCAGAAAGCCAGTGGATGCTGGCGATGGCGCATCAGCAGCTGGCCCAGCACCAGGCAGCTTTGCCTTATTTCGAACGGTCTATCGTGTTGCATCCCAACCAGGCGCAATGGGTGGTGGCTTATGCGATCTCATTGCAGGCCAGCGGCCAGAATGCGCAGGCATTGCAACAATTACAGTCAGTACAAAGCTTGCCGTTAAGTGAACGCCTGGCTGAGTTCGTTAGCCAGCGTATCCGCCAGCTGGGCGGGCCTGTACCCGCACGTGATGAGTAATCCCTCCCTTTTTTGAGGTGAAATCACTTAGTTTCGGTGCCATTTTTTGTGGGTGACTACCCGGCTTGAGTTCAGGCGGGCAGTTCAACCGTCTGTACTTTTCAAAGTGCGCGCAAGTACCAATGCCGTCACTCGTCCCGCCCCCGATTTTTTTAACACCTTGGCCAGCGCATGCATGCTGGCGCCGGTCGTCATGACATCATCCACCACCATGACATGTTTACCTTCCCAGTTTTTCGCTGAGGCAAAAGCGCCACGCAAATTGCGGGTCCTGGTTTTCATATCCATCCCCGCCTGGGAAGGGGTATCCACCACGCGGGTGCATCCTTCTATTTCCAGTGGGATTTGCAAGTAGGGTTGCAGATGCTTCGCCAATTCAAGTGCATGATTGAATCCACGTTGCTGCACCCGCTGGGTATGCATAGGCATGGCGAGCATGATATCGGGTGTATTTTCCGCCATCAGGGAAGTTAAGCCAGGCAGCATAGTCGCCGCCAGCATGTTGCCTATGGGCAGATGCTGATGGTATTTGAATTGTTGCAGCATTCTATCCAGCGGATAGGCGTAGCGAAAAGTTGACAGGGTAATGTCAAACGCAGGCGGGTGTTGCAGACAAGTGCCGCAAAGAGTGCCCGAAAAAGTCGGCAGCGCACACTGCGGACAGCGTGTGGAGATATACCAAGGTAATGAAGCTGCGCAGGCATGGCAAAGCGGGATATGCGAGTTCAAGGAATCAGGTTTCTCAGCAGGCGCATCGCAGAGCGGGCAGGGCAAGCGCTGCTTTAGCCAGGACTGTAACCTGGCTACCGGTTTGATTTGATTAAAATATAATCTATTGTAAAAAATTTTCACGGCTCAGGGTAAACAACCTATAATTCTGCCCAGTTAATATTCAATCCTTATCCTCCTGCAAATAAAGATTTCGATGACCATGGAACAACAAACTTCTTCTGGCGCATGCAACAGCGACATGCAAACTTCTATCATCAATATCGATGGCCTGAGAGCCTCCAGCGCCTGCGAGCATCCAACCGTTGAACGCTGGTCGGTCGAGGATATCATGGCACTGTTCGAGCTGCCATTCAATGATTTGCTGAATCAGGCGCAAACGACGCATCGCGCGAATTTCGATCCTAACGCGGTGCAAGTGAGCACATTGCTGTCCATCAAAACCGGCGGCTGTTCCGAAGATTGCGGCTATTGCCCGCAAGCGGCACGCTATCACACCGAAGTGGAGAACGAGCCACTGATGAAGCTGGATGATGTGGTGGCCGCAGCCAGAGCCGCCAAGGAGAGCGGTGCCAGCCGTTTCTGTATGGGCGCAGCCTGGCGCGGCCCTAAACAGCGCGACCTGGAACCGGTACTGAAAATGATTTCCGAAGTGAAAGCCATGGGTTTGCAGACCTGCGCCACCCTGGGCATGCTGAAAGACGGCCAGGCCGAGCAGTTAAAGGAAGCTGGCCTGGATTACTACAATCACAACCTGGATACTGCCCCAGAGTATTACGGCGATGTGATCAGCACGCGTACTTACCAGGACAGGCTGGATACCCTGGACCGCGTACGCAATGTTGATATCAATGTTTGTTCTGGCGGCATCATAGGCATGGGTGAGAACCGTGCCCAGCGTGCGGGATTGCTGGCGCAACTGGCCAATATGGTGCAACCTCCGGAGAGTGTGCCTATCAATCTGCTGACACAAGTGGAGGGCACCCCATTGCATGGCACCGATCCGCTGGATCCACTAGAGTTCGTACGTACTATCGCCGCTGCCCGCATCACGATGCCAACCAGTTTTGTGCGCCTGTCCGCCGGCCGCCAGAGCATGGGTGATGCCGTGCAGGCATTATGTTTCCTCGCCGGTGCCAACAGTATTTTCTACGGTGAAAAACTGCTGACTACCGGTAACCCAGAAGCAGATGCCGACAATGCGCTGTTCGCCAAACTCGGCCTTAAGAAAATCTAAGAAGTCCCGCATGCTGGATTTTTTACACGCCGACCTGGAAAAGCGTAAAACCCTGGGGTTGACCCGTCAGCGCCGCCTGCTGGATTCGCCACAGGCGGAGCATATCACCGCTAATGGCCAGCAGTTCCTGTCATTTTGCAGTAACGACTACCTCGGGCTGGCCAATGATCCTGCACTGGTGGCCGCATTGCAGCAGGCCGCGGCAGAAGCGGGAGTGGGTAGTGGCGCATCCAACCTGATCACCGGGCACCACCGCTATCACGATCAATTGGAACACGCGTTGGCTAATTTTGTCAGGCAGCCGGCAGCGTTACTGTTTTCAACCGGCTATATGGCCAATATCGGCGTGATCAGCGCGTTGATGGGCCGCGACGATGCGGTGTTTTCCGACAAGCTTAACCATGCCTGCCTGAACGATGGCGCATTTCTGTCGCGTGCCAGCCATCACCGCTTCCCGCATAATGATGTGGCCGCACTGGAGAAACTGCTGCAGGCTTCTACCGCCCGGCATAAGCTGGTGACTGCCGATGCCGTATTCAGCATGGATGGCGATATCGCGCCGCTGGCGGCCTACCTGGAATTGTGCGAGCGCTATGATGCCTACCTTTATGTGGATGATGCGCATGGTTTCGGCGTACTGGGTCCGCAGGGGCGGGGCACATTACAGCATCTGGGCTTGCGCTCATCGCGCCTGATCATGATGGGTACTTTAGGCAAGGCCGCTGGCGTTGCCGGTGCATTCGTAGCGGGCGAGCAGGTGGTGATTGATTACTTGATCCAGCATGCCAATAGCTATATTTACACCACGCCTGCACCGCCGCCGTTATCGGCAGCGTTACTGGCATCCGTGCACGAGATCGAACATGGCGATGCACGCAGGCAGCAATTGTTTGCCATGATCGACCTGCTAAAAAGTGAGTTGTCACTTACACGCTGGCACTTGCTGCCATCGGAAACCGCCATACAACCCTTGATCGTCGGCGACAATTTTGAGGCGCTCGCGCTCAGCCAGTACTTGCAGACACAGGGCATCCTCGTACCCGCAATCCGCCCGCCTACCGTGCCCTTGAACAGCTCGCGCTTGCGTATCTCGCTCTCTGCCACCCACCGCGAACAGGATGTGCGTGCACTGATCGAAGCCATCCATGAAGCCGAGCGGAGTATTCCGGCAAAGGAACAGGCATGAGCTGCTTTATAGAAATCATGGGCCAGGGTAAACCGCTGGTGCTGTTGCACGGCTGGGGCATGAACAGCGCCGTCTGGGAGCGCATCACCAAACGCCTGTCCGCCAACTACCGCCTGTTCCTGGTCGATTTGCCCGGCATGGGGCAAAGCCGCGCGATTTATCCCTACCATTTGCATAGCCTGGCTGAAACCATCGCCGAGGAAATCCCGGGTGTTTCCAGTATCCTGGGCTGGTCGCTGGGTGGCCTGGTCGCACAGCGCATCGCATTGAACCAGCCGGACCGGGTCGAGAAACTGATTCTGGTAGGTAACAACCCCTGTTTTGTCAGCAAGCCGGACTGGCCGCATGGCATCGAGGCGCGACATTTCCAGCAATTCAATGAGCGCTTTGAGAAGGATTTTCAAACCACACTGATCAATTTCCTGACCTTGCAATGCATGCATGCCAAAGATGCGCGCAGTACAGTGCGCCAACTCCGCATTGCTTTTTCTGCTAAACCGGCACCTAAGCAGGAAAGCCTGAACCAGGCGCTGGATATCCTGCTGCAGACGGATCTGCGTGAAGAAGTGGGCCGGCTGTTTCATCCTACCCTTATCATTCACGGTGACCGTGACACCCTGGCCCCGGTCAGTGCGGCGCACTGGCTGGCGATGCAGTTGCAACGCGCCAAATTGCGCGTGATCGCCGGCGCGGCGCATGCGCCATTCCTCTCGCATGCAGACGCTTTCTGCGAAGCGGTGGAGACCTTCATGGCCGATGAAACCGCTACGCGCGCTGTTGCGGAGAGCTGAATGCAGGATGATTACCTGATAGACAAGTCGCGCATGCGGCAGGCATTTCATCGTGCAGCAAAACACTATGATGCCGCTGCCATTTTGCAGCGAAATGTGCGGGAAGAAATGCTCAGCCGCCTGGACGTAGTCAAGCTGCAACCGCAAGTGATTCTGGACGCAGGATGTGGTACCGGCCATGGTTTATACGCACTGCTCAGGCAATATAAATCAGCTCAAGGTATCGCGCTGGATATCGCCGAAGGCATGCTGGCCCGCACACAGGCACTGTTTCCGCGGTATCGATTCTGGCAATCACAGCCACGGTTTGTCTGCGCGGATATTGAAAACCTGCCTTTAGCTACCGGTAGTGTGGATATGGTGTGGTCCAACCTGGCCATGCAGTGGTGCAATGACCTGGATGCCGCCTTGCAGGAATTCCGTCGTGTGTTACGTCCCAACGGTTTGCTGATGTTTGCCACCCTGGGGCCGGACACCTTGAAGGAGTTGCGTGCCGCCTCGGGCGCCGACCATACCCATGTCAGCCGCTTCATCGATATGCACGATATCGGCGACGCCATGACACGCGCCGGTTTCAATGCGCCGGTACTGGACGTGATGCATTACACGCTGACTTACGATAGCGTGGAATCGGTGATGCGCGACCTCAAGGCCATAGGTGCACATAATGCGACCGCCGGACGACCCAAAGGGCTTACCGGCAAAGGCTTTTTGCAAAAATTGCGCCAGGGGTATGAAGCTTTTCGCGCACAAGGAAAACTGCCAGCGACCTATGAAGTCGTGTTTGTCCATGCATGGACAGGCAGCCAACCATATACCGAACCCGGTAGCAGCCCGATACAACTAATGCCGCGCAAAGGCGCATCGGAACAGCTATGATGATCGATTCGTTGCCGCGCCATTTTTTCGTCACCGGCACGGATACCGGTGTTGGCAAAACGACGGTGACGGTACGCTTAATGCAGCACGTTGCCGCACAAGGCTTGAAAGTGGTGGGTATGAAGCCGGTCGCATCCGGTTGCGAATGGATAGATGGCCGCTGGCAAAACGAAGATGTCATGCAACTGACGGCAGCCGCGAATGTGCAGGCACCGCCTGAACTGGTGAATCCCTACTGTTTCCAGCCGGCCATTGCCCCGCATATTGCTGCTGCACAAGCGGGTGTAGCGATTCAGCTGGATGTAATCAAGACTGCTTATACTGCGCTGACAGAGTTAGCAGATGTGGTGATTGTAGAAGGCGCAGGCGGTTTGCTGGTGCCGCTCAATCAAACGCAGGGCATGGGTGATTTGCTGCAAGCGCTAGAATTACCTGCGCTGGTGGTTATTGGCATGCGCCTTGGGTGCATTAATCACGCGTTGCTGACCAGGCAGGTTTTGCAACAGCAACAGATTCCTTTCTGCGGCTGGGTAGCCAACCAGATCGACCCTGACATGCGTATGCAGCAGGAAAACCTGCAGACACTGGTGGATTGGCTACAACAGCCACCCGTTCTGCAGTTGCCTTATCAAGGATAAAAAACCTAGATGGTGAAACAGTCAGAAACAGGCCATTCTCCACTGAGCCAGATGGGCATGCATGCCCCCGTGCCGCCAGTCACTAAGGTGTTGATTGCGCTTAACCTGCTGGTGTTTGTCGTCATGTTATGGGGGGGTGCCGGTTTCTGGCATTCGCCTAACAACGTGCAATTGACCTGGGGTGCCAACTTTGCGCCCGCTACAGCGGATGGACAATGGTGGCGGCTGGGTTCAGCCATGTTCCTGCATTTCGGCGCATTGCATTTGGGCATGAATATGCTGGCTTTATGGGATGGCGGCAAGCTGGTCGAACGCATGTTTGGCCCGGCGCGATTCCTGGGTATTTATATGATCAGCGGCATTGCGGGTAACCTGTTATCACTGGTGATCCAGGGTAATCAAGCTGTTTCAGGTGGCGCTTCTGGCGCCATTTTTGGTATTTACGGCGCGCTGCTGGTGTATGTCTGGTATGCAAGGCACCATATGCAGCAAGTAGAATTCCGTTGGCTTTTTTTTGGTGCGCTGGCATTCTCGGCGCTGACCATCATCATGGGTTTTGTCATCCCTGGCATTGATAACTCGGCGCATATCGGCGGCTTTCTGACCGGGCTTGTGAGCGCCATATTATTGCTACCGGCCAGTGGAACGCATCACCCGCATCTGCAAAAATGGCGTTTCTTCAGTGGCTTAGGCTGGCTTATTGCGATTGCGGTTTTGCTGACCCATTTGCCGGAGCCTAAATACCGCTGGCACGAAGAACTCGCTATCCGCAAGCAAGTACAAAAATTCAATCTTACAGACCAGCAGGCCAGCCGCAAGTGGAACAAGCTGATGCTGGAAGGGCGCGAGGGCAGTATCAGCTTCGATGAACTAGCGACCAAGATCGATGAGGAAGTCGCTAACCCTTATGAGGAAAGTTTCGAAAAACTATCAGCATTGCCGGATGACCCAAACTTGCCATCTGCCGCGCTGCTGGAGCAAGCCAAAGCTTATGCATTGAAGCGCAGTGAAGATAGCAAAGCGGCGGCAGACAAATTGCGCAATCTTCCGTTTATGCCTGGCCGCGCTGCCGAATAAGCAATTACATCATTTTTTACTGGCTGCGTTAACGCCTTCAAACCGATCAATCTACAAGTCGGTGGCGTCGCGCTGCTGCTTGTATTTATTCTGTTGTTTGGGGCTATGGAATTTGGCATGCAGCCGGTCAGCACGTTCAAATGCTTTTGCCCAGAACTCTTCACTCTGCGGCAGATAATGCGTTTTAAATATTTGCCAGTCTTCACGCGTAAATCCGAAATCCATGCACGAGAAAATCAACCCGGCAATATCTTTGCGAGCTTCTGTGCCATGCGGTGAAACACCTTGTAGCACACGGTGCAGATCCAGTAAGTAGAATTCTGTATCAGCCGTCAACCTAACGCTTTTTTGCAAGGCGATATGGCACAGATAAAAATCACGGTGGCACATGCCTGCGCCATGGAATATCCTCGCAAGCTTGGCTACTGCGATTAGCATCGCCTGGCGCGTTTCTGCTGAGACTGGTTGCGATTGCCAGTTTTTACAGATGTCTTCCAGCGAATGAATATCACCCAGATCTTCAGTCAGCAAGAATGATCGCTGGCTGGCTGCACAATGACCTTGTATGCCATAAGCTGCGATCGGTGTCGTGGCGATGCCGATGTGCTCCAGTGCCTGAATCGCGCGCACTTCCGTCATCGCGCCTATGATAGGTCGTTTGAACGTAAGCCAGTTCTTGGCGATCTCGCGCCAGCCGGTAGCCTCATGTTGCTTGATAAAGTATGACTGCCCAGCAATGCTGATGCGCATGGTTTTGCGGTTGGCTGCGGCACGCACGGTATATCCCTGCAACGCCATAAAGTCTTCAAAAGAAAAGCTTTGCAATGCCTGCGCATGTTCAGGCGATAGCCAAAGCTGGTTGTCGCTGGAGCCTGTTTCTGTATTAAGTAGTTGTGGGGGCAATGTGGTTCCTGAAGCTAACTTTGTCAGTATCTGAGCTTCTGCCTTTCCTGGGTTGTCGCGCATTAATTGCGCTGCATAAGTGAGTCCCGCCTGGCTAAAACGTTCCCTATCGGAAGATAAGGCAGTGGTCAGTGCCTGATTGAGCGCTGGCTGATGGAAGGGACCAGGGAGAACAATTCCTGCTCCGGCTTTCGCAATATGCGGCGCATAGCCGCACACACCGGTTGTGATCACAGGCAAGCCACTGGCCATGGCTTCCAGCAAAACATGGCCGGCCAGCTCGCGCCGGGCGGGATGCACCATCCAGTCACAGGCTTGCATCAGTTGCGGGATATCATCGCGTCCGCCCAGCACTTGTACCTGGTCGCTTAAACCTTGAGCTTCAATGTGCTTTTTCAACCAGCGCGGATTGTCCTGGCCAATGATCAGCATGCGTACTTTGCTTCTAACCGTTTCTGGTAAAGCGGCAATCGCGCTCACCGCACGGTCCGCCCCTTTGGTTTTAAAGCCTGAGCCCACTAGTAGCAATGCAATATGCTCAGGCAAAATACCGAACGTGTCTGCCAGCCATTGCTTTCTTTGTCCCCGGTCAAAAGTGGGGAATCGCTGAGGATCCAGGATAGGAGGAATCAGGTGAAAACGCGCATCCGGTGTCTGATACCAGTGCTGGAAAGTGGTTTGCTCTTGTGGTGTCAGCGTCAGGATGTGAGTGTTGCTGGCAGGCGAAAAAATAGATGCCTCTGTCTGCTGGAACCAGCGATAGCGGCTGGTCAGGCGATACCACCATGGCCGCTCTTCATGTGCTTTGGCGATAAAACAGGAGTCCGCAGCAAAATACACATCAATAGGCTGCATGCGGTTGAAGCCCACCACCAGGTCAAAAGGCTCTGACCGCACAGCCTGTTGCATAGAATAAATCAGGCTGGCATGTTTCGTATGGTTGCGCCAGCCGCTGCTTGCACATAACTTCACCTGGATATCTGCGGGCTGCGGGCCTTGCCATTCACCGGTGAAGATCGTCACCTGATGGCCCAGCGCTACACAGTCTTTTGCGATACGCAGCATGTCGCGCTGCACACCGCCATAAGGGAAATATTTGAATATCAGAAAAGCAAACTTCATGGTCGAGATTGTATGCGAAAATAGCGGCCATGAAACGGATTCTGATTGTCAAAACCACTTCCATGGGCGATGTGATTCACGCGCTGCCGGCACTGCAGGATATAGTGCAGCATTTTCCCGATGCGCAGATCGACTGGCTGGTAGAAGAGAGTTTTGCCGATATTCCACGTTTGCATTCACATGTTCAGCAAGTGTTTATGGTGGCAGTCAGACGCTGGCGCAAGCACCTGTTTAAATGCCACACCTGGCAGCAACTCTTAGCGGTGAAACGCGCAGTGGCAGCCCAGCCTTATGATGCTGTGATTGATGTGCAGGGGCTGGTCAAAAGTGCCTGGATGTCTTGCTGGGCGAGGGGGACTCGCCATGGTTATGACGCGCAATCCATTCGTGAGCCTTTCGCCAGTCGTTTTTACCACCGAACCTATGCGGTTTCATACCAGCAGCACGCGGTGACGCGTATGCGTACGCTGGTGGCACGGAGTCTCGGCTACGCCGTCCCGCAAGACTTACCGGATTACGGATTAAGAACTGCGCAGTCAGCGGCCTCTGCAGCTGGGTATACCTTACCAGCTCAATCCTGGCTTGCCCTGCATGCCACCAGCCGCGATAGCAAATTATGGCCGGAAAGCCACTGGATCACGTTAGGCCAGCATTATGCTGCACTGGGGTTAACCATGTGTTTGCCCTGGGCTTCGGCGAGTGAAAAAAGCCGTGCGCAACGCATAGCCCTGAGCGTGCCACAAGCGTTAGTCATACCTAAATTGAGCTTGCAGCAATTGGCAACCGTGATGCCTCAGGCTCAATTTGTTGTTGGTGTCGATACCGGGCTTTCGCACCTGGCGGCTGCACTGGATGTGCCGGTAGTGGCTTTGTATACCGATACCGATCCTGGTCTGACCGGCGTCGCAGGCGGCCGTAAAGCGGCAGCGATCAATCTGGGCGGCAAACAGCAACTGCCTGGCCTTTCTGAGGTCATTGCAGCTGTGACACAAGCTACCCATCCATAGCCGTCATTGGTTACCCTCACAGCCTGTATTCCGACTTTTTAGCTAAATTGCATTTTTACCCTTGAAATCAGTAGGGACATCCCCATGTGTGTGGAATCGTCAAATGAAAAAGTTTTGAATTCATAGGGGAGTACCATGCAAGAACCGCAAACATCTGTAGACGCAGCGGCTAACGAGCAAGCTGTTAATGAAGTCAATCCGGAGCAATCTGTTGAGAACCATGACGCACGCATTGCTGCGCTTGAGGCCGCGCTGGAAGAAGCGAAAGCGCAAGTGTTGTATGTAAAAGCGGAAGGTGAAAACGTGCGTCGCCGTGCGCTGGATGATATTGATAAGGCACGCAAGTTCGCGCTGGAAAAATTCAGTGGCGAATTGCTGGCAGTCAAAGATAGCCTGGATGCAGCGCTGGCAGTGGAAAACGCCGACGTAGCCAGTTACAAGAATGGTGTGGAGTTAACCGCCAAGCAATTACTGGGTGTATTCGAGAAATTCAATATTGCAGAAATCAATCCGGTAGGGGAGAAGTTTGACCCTAACAAGCACCAGGCGATCAGCATGGTGCCGGCAGAAGGCGAGCCGAACACGGTGTTGAGCGTGCTGCAAAAAGGCTATGCGTTGAATGAGCGTGTATTGCGCCCGGCGCTGGTCACTGTAATCCAGGCAAAATAAATCTATACAACCACATTACACCACATTGCAAGTAGGGGCTTGAAATCTATTCAGGCATCCCAATTATCACTTCATCGGTATTGTGATTAACAAATTTTAAGGAAGCGAAGATGGCAAAAATTATCGGTATTGACTTGGGGACCACTAACTCGTGCGTAGCTGTGATGGAAGGCGGCAAACCACGCGTGATCGAGAACGCTGAAGGTGCGCGTACTACACCTTCTATTATTGCGTATCAGGAAGATGGCGAGATTCTGGTGGGTGCACCGGCTAAACGCCAGGCCGTGACTAACCCGAAAAATACTTTGTTTGCGGTGAAGCGTTTGATCGGTCGCCGTTTCGATGAAAAAGAAGTGCAAAAAGACATCGACCTGATGCCTTACACCATCACCAAGGCAGACAACGGTGATGCATGGGTGGAAGTGCGTGACAAGAAACAGGCACCTCCCCAGATTTCTGCTGAAGTATTGCGCAAGATGAAGAAAACCGCCGAAGATTACCTGGGCGAAGAAGTGACTGAAGCGGTGATCACCGTGCCAGCCTACTTTAACGATAGCCAGCGTCAGGCGACTAAAGATGCAGGCCGTATCGCCGGCCTGGAAGTGAAACGTATCATCAACGAACCGACTGCTGCTGCATTGGCATTTGGTCTGGACAAGCAGGAAGGCGACCGCAAGATCGCGGTGTATGACCTGGGTGGCGGTACTTTCGATATCTCCATTATCGAAATCACTGAAATCGATGGCGAGCACCAGTTCGAAGTGTTGTCTACCAATGGTGACACTTTCCTCGGTGGTGAAGATTTCGATAACCGTATCATTGACTTTTTGGCTGATGAGTTCAAAAAGGAAAATGGCCTGGATTTGCGCAACGACTTGCTGGCAAAACAACGCCTGAAAGAAGCGGCTGAGAAGGCCAAGATCGAATTGTCCGGTGCACAGCAGACCGAAGTGAACCTGCCTTACATCACGGCAGATGCAACGGGTCCTAAGCACCTGGTGGTGAAAATCACGCGTGCCAAACTGGAGTCACTGGTGGAAGACCTGATTGAGCGTACCATCAGCCCATGTAAAACGGCATTGAAAGATGCTGGCGTGTCTCCTTCAGATATTTCTGACGTGATTTTGGTGGGCGGTCAGAGCCGTATGCCAAAAGTGCAGGAGAAAGTGAAAGAGATTTTTGGCAAGGAAGCACGTAAAGACGTGAACCCGGATGAAGCCGTGGCCGTGGGTGCTGCGATTCAGGGTGGCGTGTTGAAAGGTGACGTCAAAGACGTGTTGCTGCTGGACGTGACCCCATTGTCTCTGGGTATCGAGACGTTGGGTAGCGTCATGAACAAGCTGATCAAGAAAAACACCACGATTCCTACCAAGGCATCCCAAGTGTTCTCTACAGCTGAAGACAACCAGAATGCAGTGACTATCCATGTGCTGCAGGGTGAGCGCGAAATGGCTTCCGGTAACAAGAGCCTGGGCCAGTTCAACCTCAGCGACATCCCGCCTGCCCCACGTGGCATGCCGCAGATTGAAGTGACTTTTGATATCGATGCCAACGGTATCCTGCATGTGTCTGCGAAAGACAAGGCCACCGGCAAAGAAAACAAGATCACTATCAAGGCTAACTCTGGTTTGTCTGAAGAAGAGATCCAGCGTATGGAAGAAGATGCAGCCAAATACGCAGATGAAGACAAGAAATTGCGTGAACTGGTCGATGCCCGTAACCAGGCTGACAGCGTATTGCACAGCGTGAAGAAATCACTGGCTGAACACGGTGACAAGATTGAAGCCGATGAGAAAGCCAAGATTGAAGACGCTATCAAGGAACTGGAAGCTGTGGCCAAGGATGGCGACGACAAAGAAGTCATTGAAGCCAAAACCAATGCATTGATGGAAGCTTCACAGAAACTGGGCGAAAAAGTCTACGCTGAGCAACAGGCGCAGGCCAATACCGAAGGCGGCGCACAACCACAAGAAGAAAAAACTGTGGAAGGCGACGTGGTAGATGCCGAGTTTGAAGAAGTGAAAAAAGACTAACTTAAATGGGCAAGTGGCGACACTTGCCCCTCTTTATGATGCAGGCAAACACACCTCGCTGATAACGGGTGTGTTTGTTTACATGGCACAAACGCATGATGGCGAACGCGTATTAAAACGGAATAACTATGGCAGCCGCAAAAAAAGATTACTATGAAGTGTTGGGCGTAAACCGCGATGCTGGTGAAGAGGAGATTAAAAAATCCTTCAAGAAACTGGCAATGAAGTATCACCCTGACCGCAACCCCGATAACCCCAAAGCCGAAGAAAGCTTCAAGGAAGCCAAAGAGGCTTATGAAATATTAAGCGACGAGCAGAAGCGTGCCGCTTATGACCAGTATGGCCATGCCGGCGTGGATCAAAGCATGGGTGGCGGTGGGTTCGGCGGCTTCAACTCAGGTAATTTCAGCGACGCTTTTGGCGATATCTTTGGCGATATCTTTGGTGGCGGTGGCCGTAACCAGCGCTCAAATGTCTACCGCGGTGCCGACCTGCGTTACAACCTGGAGATTTCACTGGAAGACGCTGCCAAAGGGACGGAAACTAAAATCCGTATTCCTGTGCAGACCAATTGCGAAACCTGTCACGGTTCAGGTGCGCGCCCTGGTACTTCCCCCGTCACTTGTACTACCTGTAATGGCCATGGTCAGGTGCGCATGCAGCAGGGTTTCTTCTCTGTGCAGCAAACCTGCCCTAAATGTCATGGCAGTGGCAAGATGGTGAAAGAGCCATGCCCGACCTGCCACGGTGGTGGCCGCGTCAAGCAGAACAAGACCCTGAATGTGAAGATTCCGGCTGGTGTGGATGAAGGTGACCGTATTCGTTTGAGTGGTGAAGGCGAAGCTGGCGTCAATGGTGGCCCGACAGGTGATTTGTATGTGGTGGTGCATTTAAAAGAGCATGCGATCTTCCAGCGTGAAGGTGCAAACCTGCATTGTGAGATGCCTATCAGTTTCAGTACCGCCGCATTGGGTGGGGAAATCGAAGTGCCAACACTGGATGGCGCTGCCAAAATGAAGATCCCATCCGAAACTCAGACCGGAAGTGTGTTCCGCCTGCGTGGTAAAGGTATCAAGCCGTTACGCTCCAGCGAACTGGGAGATCTGATGGTACACGTCGTGGTTGAAACCCCGGTGCGATTGACTGAAAAACAGAAAGAACTGCTACGCGAATTTGAGAGCAGTACCCAGGCAGACGCCGGTAAGCATAGTCCGAAAAATAAAAGCTGGGTAGATAAAGCACGCGATTTCTTTAGCTAGATGCAATTGCTTTATGGACGGGTAGCTTGGCGCTAAAATACCGAATACCCGTCTTTTGCTATCTGCCTGTTTCATTTCACAAGCAAACTGAATGCATTGGTTACAATTTAATAACAATTAAATTTTAACTTTTACAATTCAGTTACAGCTTGGTCAAATAATTGCAATAACTCTCTCCTAAACTAGAGCCATCTTTAAGCGGAACACAAAATGTTTTGTTTAATGGCTAGCTTGGTTGATTTGTCAACGACTAGCATTGATTTCCTCCTGATCCAAACCCCCTTTTAACCCGCCTTAGCGGGTTTCTTTTTGTCTGCTATTTCCAGATGGTTTAAGTAGCACGCCGTGTAGTCAATAAGCGCGGGGTGGTCTCTGGCTGCAACATCGTTTATGATGATTAGCAATCACAACAGAATCTGAGCAAAAAAGCTGATCCTGCATTATCCATCATGTTGAAAATAGCTATTTTTAATTCTAAAGCAGACGTAGGTTCAACAACAACCGCGCTCAATCTCGCAGCCGCCGGCCAACGGCAACGGCAGCAGGTGTTGTTGATGGATATGGATCCGCAGGCGCAACTGACCGAAACTTACAAGCATATTGGCCTGGATATGCAAAAGCATGTGTTCAGGTTTTACCAGGCAGAAACGCCCCTGGCGGATTTGATCCAGCCTTTACGCAATGGTTTATCGCTGATTGCCGCGAATAAGGAGTTGATGAACCTGGATTCGCAGTTTGGTCGCGGCCCGGCGACTTTGCAGCGATTAAGCGAGGGCCTGAAGAAATTGCAGGCTACGCATGGCGGATACACGCTGCTGATGGATTGTTTTTCAGGGATAGGCGTGATCTCACTCAGTGCAGTATTCGCCAGTGACCTGGTATTGGTACCGGTCTCGGCCGATTACTTATCCATACATTCGGCGGTAAAAGTGGACAAAGCGCTCAATGCACTGGAACCGGTATTAAAACGCAGGATACAGAGGCGGTATGTACTGACAAGAGCCGACAAACGCAAAGAAATGACTGTTGAAGTGGAACAGGAAATGCGCCGGCTGTTTAGTCACGAAGTGCTGATCACCAGGATCTCAGAACATGCCGCGCTGGCAGAATGCGCACGCATGGGTCAGCATATTTATGAGTATGATGCCGCAAGCCCTGGTGCCCGTGACTACATGACGCTGTATTTCGAATTGCAGGATGTGGTCAAGCAGTTGCCGCGTTTAAACGCAGTCGCTAAGAGTTAAGCTGGCGATGACGACTGCCCAGCCACTGCCGGCGCCAGAACATCAGCAGCATCACTAACGCAATCCCCAGCATGATCAGCAGTGCCCACCAGAATCCATAGCGGTCATTGATCCAGGGCATCTCGTTGAAGTTCATACCAAAGATACCGGCAATCAGCGTCGCCGGCATGAACAGCATGGCCACCACCGTCAGGGCGCGCACTTCCAGATTCACGCGCTGGCTGATGCTGGTCATGTAAATATCCATCAAGCCACTTAACATATCGCGTATCGCTTCCAGAGATTCGGTAAAGTGCGCGGTATGGTCATACAGGTCGCGCAAATAAGGTACGGTCTGTGGACTGAAAAAACCATGCTCGTTACGAATCAGGCTGTTCAGCACTTCACGTAGGGGCCATACCGCCCGGCGTAGCTGGATAGTAACCTGTTTGAGCCTGTGTATGTTCTGTAAATCTTCCGGGCTCGGCTGGTCCAGTAAATGCGCTTCCAGCCGCTCCGCATCCTCATTGATCGCTTCCAGTACCTGGAAATAGCGTTCCATCAGACTATCCAGCAAGGCATAACAAAGATAATCAGGCCCGCTCTGGCGTAATAGCGCCTGGCCCTGGCGCAAACGTTCACGCACCGGTTCGAAGCTGCCTGAAGGCCGTTCCTGAAAGCTGAGTAACCATTCATGTCCCAGTGCAATGCTGATTTGTTCTGAACTGACACTCATACTGTCGGCGTCGTAATAAAACAGCCGCGTTTCCAGGAACAGATAATCCGGGTAGGTATCCAGCTTGGGGCGCTGTTCGGTATTTAATATATCGTCCAGCACCAGCGGGTGTAGTTTGAAACGCTTTGCGACCGATTGCAGTAATGGGATATCCAGCACGCCATGTACATTGATCCACGCAGTATGTCCTGGCGGTGCCTGCCAGTTCGCAATCTCCTGCATGGTTAGCTGCCTGGACTCTATGTCATTCGCGTTGTAGCAAATCTTGTGTATGCAGGCGGGCTTGCTTTCATTGACCAGTTCAGCATCAGGTGTGGCTGAACCGGCAGTGCCAAGCAGTCTATGCTTGCGATGGGTGTGTTTGCGTTTGGCCATGGTGATCCGAAAAAACAGTGCGGGTTTAGCATAAGCGTTCGTTATGCGGAAATCAAGCCAGCCATTCGTTACGGCAAGCCAGGGGCAGGGTGCAGGGCAGTCTATGATAAAATAGGCAAAATTATTCACTGAGAGAATCGCATGTCTGGCAACACCATTGGTACGCTGTTCACCTTAACCTCGTTCGGCGAGTCCCATGGACCGGCCATCGGCGGGGTGGTTGATGGATGCCCGCCAGGACTGGAATTGTCAGCTGACGATCTGCAGATTGACCTGGATAGACGTAAACCGGGTACCTCCCGCCATGTCACCCAGCGCAATGAGGCTGACCAGGTTGAAATACTTTCAGGTGTATTTGAAGGTAAAACGACCGGTGCCCCTATCGGTTTGCTGATCCGCAATACCGACCAGCGCTCGCAGGATTACAGCAAGATCATGAACACTTTCCGCCCCGGGCATGCGGATTACACCTATACGCAAAAATACGGCATTCGCGATTACCGTGGCGGTGGCCGTTCCAGCGCACGTGAAACCGCTGTCCGTGTAGCGGCTGGCGCGATAGCCAAGAAATGGCTGAAACAAAAGTATGGCGTTCAGATCCGCGGTTACCTGAGCCAGCTAGGCGAAGTAAAAGTGCCATTCATCAGCTGGGATGCATTATCGCAAGACGGCAACCCGTTCTTTTCCCCCAATATCGAGATTCTGCCACAGCTGGAAGCCTATATGGACCAGATCCGCAGTGAGCGTGATTCGGTGGGTGCGCAGATCACCGTGGTAGCCGAACATATTCCGGTAGGGCTGGGCGAGCCGATCTTTGACCGCCTGGATGCAGATATTGCGCATGCCATGATGGGCATCAATGCTGTCAAGGGTGTAGAAATCGGTGCCGGATTTGCTTCTATCGCGCAGCGAGGGAGTGAGCATTGTGATGAACTGACCCCGGAAGGCTTTGCTTCCAACCATGCCGGGGGCGTGCTGGGCGGTATCTCCAGCGGGCAGGATATCGTGGTGAATGTCGCCTTCAAACCTACTTCCAGCATTCCGCAGGAGCGGCGCTCTATCAATCATGCCGGTGAGCCGGTGATGATGCAAACTACCGGCCGCCATGACCCTTGTGTAGGCATACGGGCGACGCCGATTGTAGAAGCCATGCTGGCGCTGGTATTGATGGATCATGCTTTGCGCCATCGCGCCCAGAATGCCGATGTGCACACTAGCGTTCCGGTATTGTGAGTATTTAAATAATCAGGCCATTACTCTCTACTCTTTGATCGCTACGGAGTGTGGTCATCAATATCCTTCTTAACGCGAGCCTGTCATGACTCACGCTTTACACTTTAATCTCTCGCGTTTTTATTTCATCTATTATTTTTTCGTCGGTGCCTTTGTCCCTTTCTGGGGCTTATACCTGAGTTCGGAATCCTTTTCGCCAGCGGACATTGGTATCCTGATGTCCTTGTTCCAGTTAAGCCGGATCATCGCGCCTAACCTGTGGGGGTGGCTGGCTGACCATACCCGGCAGCGTGTGCGCTGGATACGCACGACAGCTTTTCTAGGCTTATTCGGTTTTGCCGCGATCTTCTGGGCACATGACTTCATGACGATGTTTATCGTGATGGCCGCACTGAGTCTGTTCACCAGCTCAACCTTGCCATTGTCCGAGTCGCTGGTGCTGGCACATCTGGCAACCACCAATGGCCATTACAGCAAAATCCGCCTGTGGGGCTCGTGGGGCTTTATCGTGGCTTCCGTGGTGCTCGGGTACCTGACGGACTGGTTTGGCATCAAAAGCCTGCTGTGGTTTATTCTGGCGGTGCAATGTGTGTTGTTCGGATTAACCTGGAGATTACCCGAAGCGCATGTGCCACCACACGCCAATGACCAGTTCTCCGTCTGGAAAATACTGAAACAGCCTGCGGTGATTTCCCTATTGGTTGGTTGCGCGATGATGGTGACCGCGCATGGCCTGATGTATAACTTTTATTCTATCTACCTGGCTGAGCATGGCTATAGCAAAGGCATGATAGGCTGGCTATGGGCACTGGGTGTGCTGTGCGAGATCGGCATCTTTATGAAAATGCCATGGATCATGTCGCGTTTCAAACTGAAAACGATACTGGTTGCCAGTTTGCTGATAGGCGTGGTTCGTTTCTCCATGATGGGACTGGTGCCAGACCAGCTGGCATTGTTGCTGATAGCGCAAACCATGCATGCATTTACGTTCGGCAGCTTTCATGCGGCGGCGGTCGAAGTGGTCACGCAATATTTCACCGGTCGTCACCAGGCAAAAGGGCAGGCCATTTACAACAGTGTGGCTTATGGCATCGGTGGTGCCCTAGGTGGTTTGCTGGGCGGGTTCGCGTTGCAATATCTTGGAGGCCAGCTGACGTTTACCCTGGCGGCTTTATTCCCTTTGCTGGGTGCATTGATCGTCATGTTCGGGCTGCAGTTGTCGCAACCATATGCCCGTAAAGGCATGTTCAGTCATTAACAATATCTATATGTGAAAAAAGCCCGCATGTGGGCTTTTTTTATTGCTTGCTAATAAGAAGAATCAGCTGGTACGTTTGTCACGCTCAATCAAAGCGTAAGCACTATGGTTGTGGATACTCTCAAAGTTCTCTGATTCCACCACATATTTCACAATGCGTTTTTCGTCATTCAATTGTGCTGCCACATCACGCACCATATCCTCTACGAACTTAGGATTATCGTAAGCACGCTCGGTCACAAACTTCTCATCCGGACGCTTGAGCAAGCCATACAACTGGCAAGAAGCCTGATCTTCAATCAGGGTGATCAGGTCTTCCAGCCACATGAATTCATTCAGCAGGGCTGTGACGGTAACATGTGAGCGCTGGTTATGGGCTCCATAGTTTGAAATCTGTTTGCTGCATGGGCAAAGGCTGGTGACAGGCACCATCACCTGGACCGTGATCTCGAACTGGCCATTCTTGATTTCACCGATAAAGGTGACTTCGTAATCCAGCAGGCTTTTCACGCCAGAAACAGGGGCTGCCTTGTTGATGAAATACGGGAAGCGCATTTCTACATAGCCGGATTCCGCTTCCAGGCGCTCTACCATCTGGCGCAAAATGGTTTCGAACGAATCAATCGAAATGGCACTTTCGTTCATGTTGAGGATTTCAACGAAGCGCGACATGTGCGTGCCTTTGAAGTTGTGCGGCAAATGCACATACATATCAAACACGGCCACGGTATGTTGCTCACCGCCGGTTTTATCCTTCACAATGACCGGGTGACGGATAGACTTGATACCGACCTTGTTAATGTCCAGACGGCGTACGTCGGGGGTATTTTGTACGTCTTCAATCACTGCAGGGATAACGGGTTGATTCATCAGGATTCCAAAGCGGGAGTGCCCGCGATTTGATAAATGGTTGAATATACTACTCGGTAATTAATTTCTCAATAGCCGAGCAAATGCCGGATTTGTCTAGACCGCATTCGGCCAGCATAGTTTCATGTGACCCATGCTCGATAAACTGGTCAGGCAGGCCCAGGCATAACACAGGTTTCACGATCTGGTGAGCTTGCATGCATTCCATCACGGCAGCACCCGCGCCACCCATGATCGCATTTTCCTCTATAGTCACTATATGGTCATGCGTGCGGGAAATTTCAAGTACCATGGCTTCATCCAGCGGCTTGATAAAGCGCATATTCACCACCGTGGCATTCAGCGTCTCGGCTGCCTGCAACGCTGGATGTAACATGCTGCCGAAAGCGAGAATGGCGACTTTTCTACCTTGGCGGACCAGTTGCGCCTTACCGATTTCCAGCGACTCCAGGGTTGCCGAAACATTCGCACCTATGCCGCTGCCGCGTGGGTAACGTACGGCGGCCGGACCGTTATATTGGAAGCCGGTAGTCAGCATCTGCCGGCATTCATCTTCATCGCCAGGCGCCATGATCACAATATTCGGGACACAGCGTAAAAAACTCAGGTCAAAGCTGCCTGCATGCGTAGGACCATCGGCACCCACAAGGCCGGCGCGGTCGATCGCCAGTAATACATCCAGGTCTTGCAGCGCGATATCATGGATCAACTGGTCATACGCGCGTTGCAGAAAGGTAGAGTAAATCGCCACTACCGGTTTCAGTCCATCGCAGGCCATGCCGGCAGCAAACGTCAGCGCGTGCTGCTCAGCGATACCGACATCAAAATAACGTTGTGGGAAAGTCTCGGCAAACCGGTTCAGGCCGGAGCCATCACACATGGCCGGCGTAATGCCTACCAGCCGGCTATCTGCCGCCGCCATATCCACCAGCCAGTCACCAAAGATGTGGGTATACGTAGGGCGCTCGCTTGATGCCAGGCAGTGGCCGTTTTGCGGATCGAACTTGCTGACGCCGTGATATTTGTTCGGGTTATCTTCTGCCGGGCTGTAGCCCTTGCCTTTTTGCGTGACCACATGCAGAAACTGCGGACCTTGTAACTGGCGGATATTGCTTAAGGTATCTACCAGTGTCGCGATGTCATGACCGTCAATCGGGCCGATGTAATTAAACCCGAATTCTTCAAACAGGGTGCCGGGGGTGACCATGCCTTTGGCATGCTCTTCGGCACGGCGCGCGAACTCTTTTACGGGAGGAATGATATCCAGTACTTTTTTCCCGCTACGGCGTACGCTGTCGTACAGCTTCCCCGACATCAGGCGCGCCAGGTAATTATTCAGTGCACCGACATTGTTGGAGATGCTCATGTCGTTGTCATTCAGGATCACCAATATATTGGTGTCCATATCACCTGCATTATTCAGTGCTTCGAATGCCATGCCGGCCGTCATCGCGCCATCGCCGATGATCGCGACACTACGGCGGTCAGAGCCCAGCGCTTTGGCCGCCACTGCCATACCTAACGCAGCTGAAATCGATGTGCTGGAATGGCCGGTACCAAAAGTATCGTAGGCACTTTCATCACGCTTGGGAAACCCGGCGATGCCACCGGCTTTGCGCAGTTGTGCCATCGCATCACGGCGCCCGGTCAAAATTTTGTGCGGATAGGTTTGATGACCGACATCCCACACCAGGCGGTCGTCAGGTGTGTTGAAAACATAATGCAGGGCAATCGTCAGTTCAACCACCCCCAGGTTGGAGGCTAAATGGCCGCCAGTCTGCGAGACACTGAGGATCAGGAAGGCACGTAACTCTGCTGCCAGCGCTTTCAGCTGTGACCGGTCCAGCATGCGCAGGTCGGTTGGGGATTCTATGCGGGACAGCAGGGAAGTCATGATCAGAATGGGCGCTCACAAATAAAACGGGCGATGCCACGCAGCGGCTCAGCCTGTTTGCCAAACCCGTCCAGTGACTGCAAGGTTTGCTCGTACAATCTCTTTACCAATGCATTCGCTTCAGCTATGCCTAACAGGCTCACATAAGTGGATTTTTCCTGCAAGGCATCTTTACCGGCAGTTTTGCCAAGGGTTTGCGTATCGGCTGTGGCGTCAAGGATATCATCCACCACCTGAAATGCCAGGCCCATGTTCTCGCTGTATTGGTGCAGTACATTGATATGCGGTTCGCTGGTGTTTTCCGCTGCAAAGGCCCCCAGGAATGTTGCCGCGCGGATCAGTGCGCCTGTTTTGTACTGATGCATGGTTTCCAGCTCATGGCGGGTTAACAGCTTGCCTGTACTTTGCAAATCAATGCTCTGGCCGCCACACATACCGCGTGAACCGGTGGCTTGCGCCAATACCTGTACCTGCTTTAAAGCTTGCGGAGCATGGACATCGGCAATCGCCTGAAATGCCAGCGACTGCAATGCATCGCCAACCAGCAAGGCCGTGGCATCCCCATATTGCTTGTGGCAGCTCGGCTTGCCGCGACGCAAATCGTCATCATCCATGCATGGCATATCGTCGTGTACCAGCGAAAACGCATGAATCAGCTCAACAGCGACGGCAGCTGCGTCTGCCGAACTAGCCGGCGCGCCAACGAGTTCCGCGGCAGCGTAACTCAGCAACGCACGCACGCGCTTGCCGCCGCCTAACACGGCATATCGCATCGCAGCATGCAATGTTGCCGGTGGTGTATCTTCAGCGGGCAATGTGCCGACTAACGCCTGCTCAACGCGCTGCTGATGGGTGCTAGCCCAATGCTCGAATGTAAATGATGAGGTGCTCATGACGGTAAGTGAAGGTTAGTCTTATCACTCAATGTCAAAAGGGGTCAGTTGCTGTTGCTGATTCAAGATCAGGACCGTTTGCTCAGCTTGCAGCAGTGATGCCTGGCAGGCTTGCAATAATTGCATGCCATCGGCATAGGCGGTGAGTGCGTCTTCCAAAGGCAACTCGCCAGACTCCATGTTCCTGACGATGGTCTCCAGCGCCGCTATGCGCTGTGCAAAAGTTTGCGACTCACTTGCTGCATCGGGAGAATTTTTTGGAACACTCATGAAGGTCAACCTGTTAAAACGCCTGACATTTTAACAAAACTATTCCGCTTGCGGGATTATTATCAGGCTGTTGAAACTGATCAGGCAGGTAATACACGTAACAGGAAATTGCGGATATCGTCTATTTCCTGCTCGCATACGCTATGCGGCATGTCGTACTCATGCCATTCCAAGAGATAGCCAGCTTCTTCCAGCGCTTCCCGCGAAGATTGCGCGGTAGATAATGCGATGACATTATCGAACCGACCATGTGCCATCCAGATGGGTGTTTGCTGATTGGCAGGGTGCTTTTCCCGTGTAAGTGTATTTTTCAAGGGCAAATATGTAGACAGTGCCAGCACACCAGCTAAAGGCTGATTGAATCTTGTAGCGGCTTGCAATGCCATGGCACCGCCTTGCGAAAATCCGGCCAATACAATGCGGTTAGCAGGAGTACCTTTGGATATTTCTTCTTCCAGCATGGCATTAATCGTTTCCTGCATTTTCTTGATACCAGCTTCATCCTGAGGGCTGTCTGGCTGCAAGCCAAAAATGTCATACCATGCCCGCATTTCATAGCCATTGTTCAAAGTGACCGGCAGGAAAGGTGCATGTGGAAGGATAAAGCGGATATGCGGTAGTTTAAGCATATGTACGACGGGTTCAAAATCATGACCGTCGGCGCCCAGGCCATGCATCCAGATGACAGTTGCGGATACGTTTTCTTGCCGATTGACGACAATTTTTTCTAACATGGTATATCTTGGCTTTGGGTTAATAGGCCTTAGTATAGCAGCGAGCTTGTGGAAGCTGGTACCTCGGCTATTCGATCACTGTTAGGGTTGAAAGCTCTGGTAAGAAATGTAGCTTATGGTAAAAGCGCAGTGATGGCACATGGGGTGCCAGCATTTAAATCGCAAGTGATGGTTGCGTTACCTGGCGATCTGGCAGTTGAATTAAAGCTGGTCATCAGGATTACTTTTTCCCCATTATTAATGGTACTGCATGCTCTTGCAACAGGCGCCGGAATATCTGAGTCACGCTTGCCTAGTTGGATATCAGCGTAAACTCTTCTTGCATACTCATTCGCTTCTGTGATGCATGCATTGTTTGCAGCCTCTTGGGTGTACCCTCGATATGCGGGGATCGCGATAGATGCCAGAATGCCGACAATTACTACTACAAGCATTAACTCAATAAGGGTAAATCCGCTTTGCCGATGCATTCTTAATAACCTTTGCAGATTCAAAATATCAGGAATGTTAAAAAGAACTTTATGGAAGTTTTTTGAAGTTTGGATAAATTTAAGCCCTGCTAAGCAGGGCTTAAATTAGAGTGAATTAAATTTTATGGAGTAGGAGCAGTAACAGCTCTAACACAATTTCCAGTAGCCATTGTGCAGGTAATGACTGACCCAGGTGTACCTTCTCTTACCGGTGTAGGTGTAAATGCTTCTGTAGTACGGGTCGGTGTCTCGATTTGGTTGCAAGCGCCTACTAAATGTGCATTAACAGGTCTATTCAAGCTTAGTGCAGCTAAAGAGCTTTTAGCATATGAACTGGCTTCAGCCAGGCAGGCATTGTCGGCTGCTTCGCGAGTGTAATCACGATAAGCTGGAATCGCTACAGAAGCCAGAATACCAATAATCGCTACAACGATCATCAATTCAATCAGGGTAAAACCTTGTTGTGCGTGTTTTTTCATCATATTTCCTTCAGTCAAGTTTTAAAGTGAACAACTTATGGTTCAGCCACTGCTTTTCTAACAGTGTTCGCAAACTGATAAGCAATAGACGTGCCATCAGGATTTTTTACACGCTAACTTGTTGAAAAAAAAGAATTAAGTGGGTTTTACAGCTTACTTCAACGATTTGAAATGGGATTGCTAAATGTATGTCGTCAATGAGATTTCTAATCATGAATGACAGTATTTGTCAGTCTCAACAAAGAGAAGTGATGTTTTTTGTCAGACGAGGTTTGGTGAAGATAGAAGCAAAAAGGGATTGTGTGGTACACAATCCCTTTGTTTGTGACAGTGCCAGACTTTTGGTCTGTACTGTGTTTGCAAAAACTTAAAATAGCGTAAGACTTACCAGAATTTCCACCAGGGTTTACTGTTGCCTTGCGAACTTTTTCCAGAACCCTGGCTGATTACTTTCCCGATTCGGCTACCTTTTTCAGGCTTTCCAGACCTGGATCAAAATATTCGTTGATGGCTTTAGTGGCAGCATCATCATTTTGCTCCGGTTTAGGAATGTTGGAAGAATCGGCACGCGTGTAGCTGCCTTTTACAGTCACTACAGTTTCGTTGCCTTTGGCAGTCACAGAAACCGTTGGGTAGAAGTTTGATAATTGCAGTGTGCTTTTATCCAGGATGTACTCGTATTTCAAGCGCATGCCTGCGTCATCGATTGAGCGAAGTTTTTCATACATGGTGCCGCCGTTTTTGAGCTTGACTGTGCGGTAAGTAGTGTCATCACCGTTTTCGTCTTTTTTCTGCTCTACTTTGGTAGATTCAACGCCGGAATGCCAGGCTTGTACGTTGCCGAAATCTTTCAGCAAGGCCCACACTTTCGCCGCAGGGGCTTTGATAGTGACGGTTTTTTCGAAGCGCAGGGCAGCCGCGCCGTGTGCAGCAGCCGTTAACGGAATCAATGGCAATAAAGAAACGGCAATCACGCCTAATATTTTTTTCATTTCAATCTCCTGATATTTACAGATGTTTTAAAGCTTAAAAGTAATCAGTCTTCTGAGTTTTAAAATAACCCGTGACTTTACCTAAAAAAACGACTCTTTGCGACTAGTTCATGGGCAATCCTGTGAAAAAACTGGAAAAGGGTAAAGAGGAAGCATGCATCATTATTTTGCTTCCAGAATAAATTGCCCGAATGCACGGCATAGTTTCGGACTGGCAATGGTGTTTGTCACGGTATTGGTTTTTGCATCAATGACAGATACTGTGTCTGACCCCCAGTTGGCAACGATCACTTGCTGGGTGGCTTTGTCATATTCAATGCCTTCCGGAAACTCGCCAACCTCAATAGTCTTGGTCGTTTTTCCACTGGCAATATCAATCACGGAGACACTCTCTGCATGATTGTTGCTGACATACGCCCAGCGACTGTCGGGGCTGATCGCTACGCCATACGGGTGCTGACCGGTTTTGATGGTGCTGGTCTCAAAAGAATCCACATTCAGCAAAGTCAGTGAATTGCTGACGACATTGACGACGAATACCGTCTTGCCATCCGGGCTTAATGTCAGCGCAAAGGGATGGATACCTACCTTAACTTGCTTAATGGTTTGCAGTGTGCGCGTATCAACCACGGTCACATCGTCACTATCACGGTTGGCGATAAACAATTTCTTGTTATCTGCGCTCACCAGCATGCCGGAAGGGGTTTTGCCAGCTTTAAAAGCTTTTTGTTTTTCCGGATGTGCCGTGTCTACCGCAATTACTTGCGCGCCACCCCAGTCGGCAACAAACAGCGTTTTTTCATCACGACTTAATGCAATGCCCACTGCCTGGATATTCACCGGGATTTCCTGGATGGCTTGTTGTGTGCGGCTATCGATCACGGAAACGGTTTGGCTATTGGCATTGCTGATATACACCCGCTGCTGTTTGCTGGCGATCGCCACGCCTACAGGGGCTTTACCGACTTCAATGATGTGCGCGACTTTTTTGTGCTCAATATCCAGAACGGAAACCGTATTGCTGCCTTGGTTGGTGATATAAGCAAGATTACCTGCCACTGCATTGGCACTACACAGCAGGATGAGCAGCGCTGAAATCGCTGATTGAAGGAAGTCCGCGCGAATTTCTCTGGCGGTTTTTAAATGCTTGAGACTGGTTAAAGCAAGGTACATGGCCGGAAAACGTTTTTAAATTTGATAGGGTTGACAGCGGAGTGTGCAGAAAATTGTGTTTATAAGCAACAAATATGGCCTTTATTTGTAAATGTATGAAAATAAAAGGGTTTTAACGCATTTTCAGTGCCCGGGAAATATTCCCGATGCCTCAATTACCCTACAATGATTGTGGGGATAATTTTTTAATTTGAGGAGTTTAAAAATGAATCAGCTATTTTCAAAAGGTATTGGATTTTTGCTGTCGTTGTCATTGTTAGGAACCGCTTATTCTGCGCACGCAATCACTACCGGTACCGTTCTCGGTACTGACTTTGTAAATGGGCAATCAAGCTACAGCACGACTTTCTCGGACGGGACTTCTGCCACCTTTGTCGGTAGCAGATCTTTCCAGAAAAAGACGCAGGACGGTATGACTGGTGTAGGTATCTCTGGCGGAAGAACAGCTGGCGAGATCGATATTGATGAAACACTGACCGGCACTTTTTCTAAAGAAGTCGTTTTTTCAACACTCACTATCGGTTTGCTGTTTGATGGACCTGAATACAATGATGTGAAAGAGGTTGCAAAATTCCTGGTGAATTTTGCCGACGGAGGAAGTGACACGTTCTATTTAACGGCAACCGGCAAACATACTGCGAGCTGGACTGGTGAGGGCTCTGTATTGTCACTGGGTAGTGGTGCAGTAGATGGAGGCACTGGCGCATGGCAATTGAATAATCCGTTTGGCTTCCGCTCAGTCGATAGCATCGTCTTTAGTGCAGCACCAGGTGTTGCCAAACATTCATGCCATAGCTGCACCAACCAGTCAGACTACACTTTTGTGAGTATGTCGGTGATCCCTGTGCCAGAGGCGCAAACTTCAGCCATGATGTATGCAGGCTTATTGCTGATGGGTGCTTTGGCATTGCGCCGCACTAAGCTCTGATCATTATAATAACGCTGAAAAAAGCTCACCTTGCGTGAGCTTTTTTATTGCCTGCCGGACATTTCCGACAGGTAGCCATGGATGTCCTTTCATTAAACTGCAAAGTGTGAAAAAATTGCAGGAAATATTGAAGGCAGTTTTTATGTTAGATCGTGATGGATACCGTCCTAATGTGGGGATTATTTTATGTAATTCCCACAACCAGGTGTTTTGGGGCAAACGTATCAAAGAGCATGCATGGCAGTTTCCTCAAGGAGGCATCAAATATGGTGAAACTCCCGAGCAGGCCATGTATCGTGAATTGATGGAAGAGGTTGGCCTCAAGCCTGAGCACGTGAAAATTCTGGGCCGTACCCGCGACTGGCTGCGTTATGAGGTGCCAACAAGCTGGATCAAGCGCGAATGGCGCGGCAGTTACAAAGGCCAGAAACAAATCTGGTTCCTGTTGCGGTTGACCGGGCGCGATTCAGATGTTTCATTACGCGCGACCGAGCATCCTGAATTTGATGCGTGGCGCTGGAGCGAGTACTGGGTGCCACTGGCGGATGTCATTGAGTTCAAGCGAGACGTTTACCAGCAGGCCCTCAATGAATTGGCTACTTTTTTGCGTCATCCGGCCAAGCGTTACGGCGGCAAGCCACGCAAACCGTTAACCAATCCTGTGCCCACCGTGGGTAATGAGTGATTTCCACTAAACGCTAGACCGCTTCCACTACATCCTGAGGCAGTATCCATTCCGGACGGATGCGGTGGCAGGTATAACCGTTAGGATAGCGTATCAGGTAATCCTGGTGCTCCGGTTCTGCCACCCAGAAATCTCCGGCCGGCGTCACTTCGGTGACTACTTGGCCTGGCCAGATACCGGAGCTATTCATCTCCTGAATCAATTGCATGGCCGTTGTTTTCTGCTGTTCGTTCAGATAATAAATCGCTGAGCGATACGATGGCCCCATGTCATTGCCCTGGCGGTTCAGTGTGGTGGGATCGTGGATCTTGAAAAAGAACACCAGCAGCTGCCGCAAACTGACGCGCGATGCGTCAAATAAGATCTCAATCGCTTCGGCATGATTGCCATGGTTACGGTATGTGGCATTCGCCACTTCGCCCCCGGTATATCCAACTTTGGTATCTATCACCCCCGGTATCTGGCGGATTAAATCCTGCATTCCCCAAAAACATCCGCCTGCAAGAATTATTTTTTCTGACATATTAAAACGCTCTCTTTAAAATGGTTATTTCAATGGATAACGCGAAACTAAACATCATTCCCAACCTCTTTGCTAAGTGTCAATCATAAAAGTGAGCTGTTGCTCATTCAAAGTTGAGTGTCGCTTATCAAATCAACTACTTACAATCTGTCCAGTATAGGAGGTTTAGGTTAAAATGCTGAGTTTTAGTTCTATTGCACGCTTTGGGGGAAAAGATGGCTGTCAAGTTAGGGATTAATGGATTCGGACGTATCGGACGTATGGTGCTGCGCGCAGCCGTACAGGAAGCCGAATTCAGTGATATTGAAGTAGTCGCCATCAATAGTTCGTACGACATCGAATACATGATGTACATGCTGAAATATGACTCTGTACATGGCCGTTTCAAAGGTAGTGTAGAAGCCGATAACGGCGACCTGATCGTGAATGGCAAGCGCATACACCTGACTGCAGAACGTGACCCGAATAATATCGACTGGACCAAAGGCGGCGCCGAGGTGATCGTGGAATCCACCGGCGCATTTTTGACGCAGGATACCTGCCAGCCTCACCTGGGCCGCGGCGCAAAAAAAGTGGTGCAGTCAGCGCCGGGTAAAGACGATACGCCTATGTTCGTTTATGGCGTCAATCACCAGGAGTATGCCGGCCAGGCCATTATCTCGGCCGCATCCTGCACCACTAATGGCCTGGCGCCCTTAGCCAAAGTGCTGCATGACAATTTTGGCGTCAAACGTGGCTTGATGACCACTATCCACGCAGCGACTGCTTCCCAGCTGACCGTTGATGGCACTTCCAAAAAAGACTGGCGCGGCGGCCGTAGTGTGTTCGAAAACATTATTCCTTCCAGTACCGGTGCAGCCAAGGCGGTGGGTAAGGTTATTCCGGCATTGAATAAAAAACTGACTGGTATGTCCATGCGCGTGCCTTCTGCAGATGTTTCTGTCGTTGACCTCACTGTTGAGCTTAATAAGGAAACAACCTATGAAGAAATCTGTGAGGCGATGAAACAGGCTTCAAGTGGTGCATTAAAGGGTGTGCTGGATTACACTTCAGAAAAAGTAGTGTCTACCGATTTCCGTAGCAGTCCTGCGGCCAGTGTGTTTGATGCAGATGCCGGTATCATGCTGGACCCGACTTTTGTCAAAGTCATTGGCTGGTATGACAACGAATACGGCTACACCTGTAATCTGTTACGTCTAGTTCAACATATTGCTTAATGAATGAAAGACGGGGCTTATTGCCCCGTTTGCATATCTGGCATGATTTCCTTTAGTTTTTTTATATTGTCGCGACGGAGTACATAAATGAAATTCATCAAAATGACCGACCTCGATTTGCGTGGCAAACGTGTATTTATCCGTGCCGATTTGAATGTGCCGGTAAAAGATGGCGTAGTGACCAGCGACGCACGCATTGTCGCCAGCATGCCAACCATAGAATTTGCGTTGAAAGCCGGTGCAAAAGTAATGGTGACTTCGCATCTGGGCCGTCCTGAAGAGGGCGTATATTCAGAAGAAAACTCGCTCAAGCCGGTGGCGGATGTGATGAGCAAATTACTCGGCCAGCCGGTGCGCCTGGTAAAGAACTGGCTGGCGCCGAATGCGCCTGCAGATAGCCTGGGTACCGAAGATGGTCAATTGATCCTGCTGGAAAACTGCCGCTTTAACGTAGGCGAAAAGAAAAACAATGATGAGCTGGCAAAGAAATATGCTGCCTTATGCGATGTGTTTGTCATGGATGCTTTTGGCACCGCGCACCGCGCCGAAGCTTCAACCCATGGCATTGCCAAATTCGCGCCAGTGGCCTGTGCCGGTATTTTGCTGACTGAGGAGCTGGATGCATTGAGCAAAGCCTTGCTGGCGCCTGCAAGACCATTCGTCGCGATCGTGGGCGGTTCCAAAGTGTCCACCAAACTGACGGTGCTGGAAAGCCTTTCCGATAAAGTGGACCAGCTGGTAGTGGGTGGCGGTATCGCCAATACTTTCCTCAAAGCGGATGGGCATGAAGTCGGCAAGTCCTTGTGTGAGGAGGACCTGGTGGGTACTGCCAAGGGTTTGATGGAGAAAATGTCCGACCGCGGTGCCTGTGTGCCGATCGCCAGGGATGTGGTGGTAGGCAAGCAGTTCGATGCCAATGAACCTGCCGTCAAGAAATCTGCCGATGAAGTAGCTGCTGATGACATGATTTTTGATATTGGCGAGAAATCTGCCGCTGAACTGGCCGATATCATCATGAAAGCAGGCACTGTGGTGTGGAACGGCCCGGTCGGCGTATTTGAGTTTGACCAGTTTGGCGATGGCACCAAAACCATTGCCAAGGCGATCGCAGAAACCAAGGCGTTCACGCTGGCAGGCGGTGGCGACACCATAGCCGCTATCCAGAAATACGATATTTACGACAAGGTTTCCTATATTTCTACTGCTGGCGGCGCTTTCCTGGAATTCCTGGAAGGTAAAACCCTGCCGGCAGTAGCTATTCTGGAAGAACGCGCCAATTAGTGCGTCATTTGCGCTGCCGGAGCTGGCCCCTGCACTGGCAGCGCCAATAATAAAATCTTTAGATCAAAACGTGAGCGGCACAGTGAGCCGGTGGTGTTTGTCATAGAATTCCACCCGGTTCCTGCCCTGTTTCTTGGCTACATACAAAGCTTTATCTGCCTGTTCGATCAATAAATCGCCGTCTTCGCTGAAATTAAGCGACTGGTTGCGCGCATGCTGTTCTTTCTGGGTTTGCGAATGTTTGCCCAGCGAAGCGATGCCTATACTGATGGTCATCAGGCGATGCCCGGCAAAGCGGATATCCAGCTCCATCACTTTCTGGCGGATACGTTCGGCAATCTTGATCGCTTCCTGCTGCGTGGTCTGCCCCAGGATCAGGACAAACTCCTCGCCGCCATAGCGTGCCGCCATGTCGCCAGGGCGGTTGCTGTAGCGCTTGAGTATGCCTGCCAGTTTGCGCAGGCACTCATCCCCGGCGGCATGCCCCATGCTGTCATTCAGCTGTTTGAAATGATCCGCATCTATCATCATCACGCTTAAGCTGGATTGATGGCGGATGGCGCGGGACCATTCATCGCGCATGAACTGCTCCAGGCGACGGCGGTTCGCAAGCCCGGTCAGCGGATCAGTGAGGGTAAGGGCCGAAATACGGTCTTCTACCTGTTTATGATGGGTGATATTGGTGAGCGAAAGCAGGAACAGCTTGTTATCTGCCAGCGATGTCTGCATGGGTTGCAGGTTCAGGGTGAGCCAGGTGGGTTGTTTGGTCGGTGTGTGACACAGATAGTCCATGCTGAAGTGACCTACTTTGCCACTGAGGACTTTTTCTATGCCGGAAATCAAGGCCGGGAGGTTGGTGTCTTCATTCGCCCGGCAGATATCCAGGTAGGCGATCCCGAACCAGTCGGTTTCCATATCCAGGCCATAGAACAAACCGAATGCACGCCAGGCCTGGTTGACGTAGATGATACTGCTAGTCTCATCGATCACTGCAATCTGCAGCGGCAATGTGTCCAAAACACCATTCAGTAATTGTTCTGCAATGTCCACACAATATCCAACAAAGTTGCTGAAATTTACTACGGGAATAGCTTGTCACCAGCCTATTCTATTCAAGCCGAAACCGGCTGTCTAACTTTCGACATGTAAATTAGCATTAAAATTGCTTGTGTGATAACTATCCAACATGAGAGAGACCAACATGACTATTCGGATAGGCATCAACGGGTTTGGCAGAATCGGCCGCATGGTACTGCGCGCCGCCCTGGACCAGGCTGAATTCAACGAACTGGAAGTCGTTGCCATCAACGGCATCGAAGAGCCTGAGCATATGTTGTATATGCTTAAATATGATTCCGTGCACGGACGGCTGGCATATGATGCACACTTAGAGGGCGAATTCTTGGTCGTGGATGGAAAAAGAATACGGTTGACCGCGCAGTCCGATCCGGCTGAGATCGACTGGAAATCGAATTATGTCGATGTGGTGATAGAGTGTACCGGCGTTTTCCTCACACAGGAGTCCTGCGCGGCACATATTGCCGGCGGTGCGCGTCTGGTGGTGCAATCTGCGCCCGGCAAAGATGACACGCCTATGTACGTCTATGGCGTCAACCACTATCAGTATCATGGCGAAGATATCGTCTCGGCCGCTTCATGCACCACCAACGGGCTGGCACCTATCGTCAAAGTATTGAATGACCATTTCGGTGTCAAGCGTGGCTTGATGACCACTATCCACGCGGCTACCGCCACCCAGAAGACGGTGGATGGCACCTCCAAAAAAGACTGGCGCGGCGGCCGCGGCGTGTTTGAGAACATTATTCCTTCAAGCACTGGTGCGGCGAAAGCAGTGGGTAAGGTGATTCCAGCGCTGAATAAAAAGCTGACCGGCATGGCGATGCGTATTCCGTCTGCAGACGTTTCAGTGGTAGACCTGACGGTAGAGTTGCAGCACGAAACTTCTTATGAAGAGATTTGCGCCGCCATGAAATATGCATCCGAACGTGATTTGCAAGGTGTGCTTGGGTATACCGAAGAACAGGTAGTATCCAGTGACTTCCGTGGCTACCCGGCAGCCAGTGTGTTTGATGCAAGCGCCGGTATCATGCTGGATTCCACCTTTGTGAAACTGATAGGCTGGTATGACAACGAGTATGGTTATACCTGCAATTTATTGCGGTTGTCCCAGTATACGGCGAAAGCCAAGCTAGCCATGAATCCAGAGCCAGAGCAGGAAACAGAAGCCGTGGCTGCCTGAGACTGATTCCGGATCCGGTAATCACTTAAAGCGCATTGCTAAATTGTTCGCCCGCAACAGGACAGCGCATTTATAATATCGCTTTTGACTTTGCGGTAGACATTATGCGTGCGCCTTTGCTGGAAACCTCGATTAAAAGCCTGAAAAAAATGCATCAAGGCAAGGTGCGCGATATCTATGATATCGACGCTGACACCATGCTTCTGGTCAGTACCGACCGCTTGAGCGCGTTCGACGTGATCTTGCCTACCGGCATACAGCATAAAGGTGCCATGCTGACGCAGATGGCCAATTTCTGGTTTGAAAAACTGGCCGAGGTAGTCCCCAATCACCTGACCGGCATTGCGCCGGAGTCGGTAGTCGCCTCTGACGAAGTCGAGCAGGTCAAAGGTCGTGCCGTTGTCGTTAAAAAGCTGAAGGCATTACCGCTGGAAGCGATTGTGCGTGGTTACCTGGTCGGCAGTGGCTGGAAAGAGTACCAGGCCAAAGGCACAGTATGCGATATTCCCTTACCGGCCGGATTGCAACTGGCACAACAATTACCTGCACCTTTATTCACACCTTCCAGCAAAGCGGCGGTTGGTGAGCATGATGAAAACATCAGTGTCGCCCAGGTCGAAGCACTGATAGGGAAAGAATTGACAGCACAGGTTGAACAAGCGGCGATTGCGCTTTACACGCAGGCTGCGGCATATGCGCTTACCAAAGGCATCATCATTGCCGACACCAAATTCGAGTTTGGTGTCGATGCGCAAGGCGTGTTACATGTGATGGATGAGGTGCTCACACCGGATTCCTCGCGTTTCTGGCCCGCTGATCAATATCAGGTAGGTGCTAATCCTCCTAGTTATGACAAGCAGTACGTGCGTGACTGGCTGGAAACCTGTGACTGGAATAAAACCGCTCCTGGTCCGGCTTTGCCGGTAGATGTGGCGCAACGTACTTCTGATAAATATATGGAAGCGTTTGCCAAATTGACTGGCCGTACCTTACAGGTAGATTGATTTAAAAGCATGAGTTTCCGTGCACAGCTGGCAGCCCTGGCCGGCAGGTTCAAGCAGGAAGTCGCGTTCTACCGTGCGTTGCATGCGCATCCGCAATCGCCAAGGCTTGCCAAGATTCTATTGTGGCTGGCATTGGGTTATCTCGTGTTGCCGTTTGACCTGATTCCGGATTTTATTCCGGTGATCGGCCAGCTGGATGAGTTGGTGATTATCCCTTTTCTGTTGTACCTGGCGCTTAAGCTTATACCGGTCAGCGTGCGGCAGGAATGCCGCGAGCAAGTACATTCTGCGTGATTCATCGCATGCTGCTGTTTAGGCGAAAGAAATAATCTTCAACAATTTTAGCAAGCTCTTCGCCCGGCAAAATTCGGGCAATCATACCAGGCGGTTACGGATCAGGCATAAGCAGAAAATCATGGGCAGTGTATTCGTCCATTTAGACTATTACTTCCTGTTTCATTAAAAATAATGCGGTTTGCAAACAATGGTTTATGTTATTCGCCTATAATGGCGGCTTTTCGTGAAATAGGTTTGAAAAGATGTCTTTGAATTTGGTAGCAAGCGGCAAAGACTTGCCGAACGATTTTAACGTCATTATTGAAATTCCGGCCAATGGCGACCCCGTCAAATATGAAGTCGACAAGGAAAGTGGCGCGCTGTTTGTGGACCGCTTCATGGGTACTTCCATGCAATATCCATGTAACTACGGCTATATCCCACATACGCTGGGCGATGACGGAGACCCGGTCGATGTGCTGGTGATCACACCGGTACCATTGCTGCCAGGCGTAGTTGTACGTTGCCGTGCATTAGGCATGCTGAAGATGACTGACGAAGCCGGTGGCGATGCCAAAGTGCTGGCAGTACCTATTGAAAAAGTATGCGGTCTGTATGCTTACCAGAGAACATTGAGCGACGTTTCTCCTTGGCGCCTGGACATGATCGCGCATTTCTTCGAGCACTACAAAGACCTGGACAAAGGCAAGTGGGTGAAGATCGAGGGTTGGGCGGGCGTTGATGAAGCGCATGCGGAGATCATCGGCGGCGTAGACCGCTACAATGCACTTGAGGTAAAGCCTGCATTCTGAGTGAATCAGACACAATAAAAAAGTCGGCCCGGGCCGACTTTTTTGTTTTGAGAGCTATATTTAATGCAACGGCTTTTAATGTAACAGCGGCACAATCAGCAATGCCACGATGTTAATGATTTTAATCAGCGGGTTCACCGCCGGGCCGGCAGTATCTTTGTAGGGATCGCCTACGGTGTCGCCAGTAACTGCTGCTTTATGTGCATCTGAACCTTTACCGCCATGATGGCCATCTTCAATGTATTTCTTGGCATTGTCCCAGGCGCCGCCTCCGGTACACATTGAGATAGCGACAAACAAACCGGTGACTATTGTGCCCATCAGCAAGCCACCCAATGCCACGGGACCGAGTAGCAAACCGACCAGGATAGGTGCTGCAACCGGTAATAATGAAGGTATCATCATTTCCTTGATGGCAGCGGTGGTCAGCAGGTCCACTGCCTTGCCGTATTGGGGTTTGGCAGTGCCTTCCATAATGCCTTTGATTTCACGGAACTGGCGGCGAACTTCTTCCACCACACTGCCAGCAGCACGGCCAACGGCTTCCATAGCCATCGCAGCAAACAGGAACGGAATCAGCCCGCCGATAAACAGGCCGATGATGACTTTAGGGTCACTGAGATCAAAGCTGGCGGTAATGCCCGCACCTTCTAGCTTGTGTGTGTAATCGGCAAACAAAACCAGCGAAGCCAGGCCAGCCGAGCCAATCGCATACCCTTTAGTCACGGCCTTGGTGGTATTGCCCACCGCATCCAGAGGGTCGGTGACATCGCGCACGCTGCTGGGCAATTCTGACATTTCAGCAATACCGCCAGCGTTGTCGGTAATCGGGCCATACGCATCCAGCGCGACCACAATGCCTGCCATGCTGAGCATCGCCATGGCGGCGATCGCAACGCCATACAGGCCAGCCAGGTGGAAGGCAACATATATGGCGAGGCATACCGAAAGTACCGGCAGTGCGGTGGATTTCATAGAAACGCCAATCCCGGCAATGATGTTGGTGGCATGACCGGTGGTTGAGGCTTGCGCCACATGCTTGACCGGACCGTAATCAGTGCCGGTATAGTATTCGGTGATCCACACCAAGGCCGCAGTCAGCACCAATCCCACTGCACACGCACCAAATAACGCCTGGCTGGAAACAGTGACTTCGCCATGGGTGTAGCCTTGCGGAAAGGCATATTGGGTGACGAAATAAAACGCGATCAGTGACAGTACGCCGGCGACAGCCAGGCCTTTGTATAGCGCAGGCATCACGTTCTTCATGCCTGGCGATGCTTTGACAAAGAAACAGCCTATGATGGAGGCGACTATGGAAACGGCGCCAAGCAGCAATGGGTAAATCACACCATTAGTGCCGGCTTCCGCTGCCATCAGCCCGCCTAATACCATAGTAGCGATCAGCGTCACTGCATAGGTTTCAAACAAGTCGGCAGCCATACCGGCACAGTCGCCAACATTATCGCCCACATTATCAGCAATCACGGCGGGATTGCGCGGATCATCTTCCGGAATGCCGGCCTCTACTTTGCCTACCAGGTCGGCACCTACATCAGCGCCCTTGGTGAAAATGCCACCGCCCAGGCGGGCGAAAATCGAGATCAGGGATGAACCAAAAGCAAGGCCTATCAAAGGATTCAAGTCGGTGGCCTGCTCGGCACCCAGGAATAAATAAAAGCCTGCCACGCCCAACAATCCCAGGCCAACCACCAGCATGCCGGTAATCGCGCCGCCTTTAAACGCTACATCCAGTGCAGCCCCTATGCCATTGGTGGCGGCTTGCGCGGTTCGCACATTGGCTTTTACCGACACGTTCATGCCGATAAAGCCGCATGCACCTGAGAGTACTGCGCCTATGACAAAACCAATGGCGGTATGTGCCCCCAAGAAAACGCCTATCAGTATCGCTAATACGATGCCTACAAGGGCAATGGTTTTATATTGTCTGGCCAGATAAGCGGCCGCGCCTTGTTGAATCGCCCCTGCAATTTCTTGCATGCGGGCATTGCCTGCAGGTAAACCCGAAATCCACTTACTCATTACTACGCCATAAAGTACCGCTAAAACTGCTGCGCCTATGGCCAACATTATTGCGACTGACATGTGTTCTCCTGTTCCTGATGAAACTGCGTTGAACGTAATGACTACTTTTGACCTGTTACCTAGTGGTGAATGCTGAGTTGTTATGAGTCCTTGATGATGATGTTTAAATTGTAATTAAAATGTAACAGGGTGGTGCATTATTGCACTATTTAAACAGTGTGCACAAGTTAAGTGCATAAGAGAAACCGCAGCAGTAAGATGCGCCTACACGGTCATTAAAACACAGGCAAAAAAAGCGTTAGGAGTCACGCTGGCGATCAATAAAATGGCGGAGGGCAGCTTCAAGTTCCGGATTTTCGATCTGATCGGCGCAGGCTTGAAGGGCGTTCAATGCACGATTTGACGGGGATTTGATGCGTTTATGCTTGGATGGCGGGCGAGATTTTACTTGCACTTTAACCTTAATTGCGCTAAGGTTTAACCCTTTGATTTTCTGGGAATTTTGGCAAAAATCCCCGATTCTTTTTATTAGTCCGGTTTCCAAAAGCCGGATTTTGCTGGCAACGGCGCCCGAATATGCGCCAATAATGAGTATCCCGTGTTCTAACGCCAGCACCTGGGAAATTTTGGAAAATTCCGGGGCAACCGCATACCATAATTGCTGTAATTGTTGACGGTCATTGGCCTCCTGCAACAAGGGCTTAAGCTCGTTGTGGTGGGTGAAAATCCGATTGATTTTTAACATGCGTGGATTTTAAAAATGCGTGGTTGTCCGCAGAATGCTTGAATATTGTACTACACCAGCTATTTCACATTCGTGAAATTGTCCGGTTAAAGCGAGAGTTCCTGGCATGATTAATATCATTATTGTTTCAGAAAAAATGGCCAAGCCCAAAACGCTGGGCATTTTCGAAAGTCTGGGTGTGATCCTGGCGCTGGTTCTGGTGCCAGTCGTGTTAACCCTGTTGTTCATCACCCCGCAACAGGTCATCAAAACCCAGGGCGTCAAAGCCATCCTGCCTCCACATCTTAGAGGCGCCATGCTTTCCACGCAAAGCCACCTGGACGCCTATGCCAAACAGATCGGCGAGTTGCAGGCACGTATCCTGCGCCTGGATGCGCAAAATCAGCGTTTATCCAAACTGGCAGGTATTAAATCCAGTGCCGAACCCATCAATGAACGTACTTCCGTGAATGAAGTGATAGGCCAGGGTGGTCCACTGGTTAAAGATGCACCGCTCACTGAAGAGGATCTGAGAGCGACCATAGAGCAGATGTCGGCCGATCTCGATTTCCGTGATGAATACCAGGGCAAGATCGAAGCGAAATTGCTGCTTAAAAGTGTGCTGAGCGAAATGTTACCGAATAGCAGCCCTGTTGAAGCTGCTTATAGCTCTTCGAGCTATGGCTGGCGTATTGATCCTATGAGTGGCCATCGTGCTTTCCACGAAGGCCTTGATTTTCCTGCGGCTTCCGGCACGCCAGTGTATGCAGCCGCGGATGGCATCGTTACTACTGCTGTACAAACGTCCGATTACGGCAATCTGTTGAAGATTGATCATGGCTCCGGCCTCGAGACGCGTTATGCCCATAATTCAAAGCTGCTGGTTAAAGCAGGTGAGCGCGTCACTAAAGGGCAGAAAGTCGCGTTAATAGGCAGCACCGGTCGCTCTACCGGCCCACATCTGCATTATGAGATCCGCCTGAATGGCAACCCGCTGGACCCCCGCGAGTATCTCAGGAACCATTCCTGATGGAATTCAATGCGTGCGTGCAATAATCAAGACAATACGCCTCTATATCTTATACAATCCTAGTTTATTTCTTTAACCCCGCTACGGCGGATATCGGTGTGACTCATGTTAGCCTCGTTGTTTAAAAAATTCTTTGGTAGCCGTAACGACCGCCTGGTCAAGCAGTATCAGCAGACCGTCAAACAGATCAATGCGCTGGAGCCTGATATTCAGGCATTAAGCGATGAGCAGTTGCGGGCGAAAACCGATGAATTCAAGCAGCGGTATGCGCAAGGTGAGACACTGGAAAAATTATTGCCGGAAGCCTTTGCCGTTGTCCGCGAGGGTAGTAAACGCGCGTTGGGCATGCGGCATTTCGATGTACAGCTCATTGGCGGCATGGTGCTGAATGCCGGCAAAATCGCTGAGATGCGTACTGGTGAAGGTAAGACATTGGTGGCAACATTGCCAACCTATCTGAATGCGTTGACCGGTAAAGGCGTACATGTAGTTACCGTGAACGATTACCTGGCAAAACGCGATGCCGAGTGGATGGGCAAGCTGTATAACTTCCTGGGTCTCTCCGTGGGTATCAACCTTTCTCAAATGCCGCACGATGCCAAGCAGCAGGCGTATGCTGCAGATATCACTTACGGTACTAACAATGAGTTCGGCTTTGATTATCTGCGTGACAATATGGTGTTCAGCAAGGAAGAGCGTGTACAGCGTCCTCTGCATTATGCGCTGGTGGATGAAGTGGACTCCATCCTGATCGATGAGGCACGTACACCGCTGATCATTTCCGGCCAGGCCGAACATAGCGTGGACCTGTATGGCGCTATCAATGAGGTTGCCAAACAGCTTGTACGCCAGCAGGAAGAAGAAGGCGAAGGCGATTTCTGGGTAGATGAAAAAGCGCAGAGCGTGACCATGAGTGAAGCCGGCCATGAGCATGCCGAGCAATTACTGGAGCAGGCGGGAATGCTGCCTGCCGGATCCAGCTTGTATGAACCGGCGAATATCACGCTGGTTCATCACCTGTATGCTTCCCTGCGTGCGCAAAACCTTTATCATCGCGACCAGCATTACGTAGTTCGCAATGGTGAAATCGTGATTGTCGATGAGTTTTCAGGCCGTATGATGCCGGGACGTCGCTGGTCGGATGGCTTGCACCAGGCGGTTGAAGCCAAGGAAGGTGTGGCTATTCAGAAAGAAAATCAGACGCTGGCCTCCATTACTTTCCAGAATTATTTCCGCATGTACCAGAAACTGAGCGGCATGACGGGTACTGCGGATACCGAAGCTTACGAGTTTAACCAGATTTATGGACTGGAAACGGTGGTTATCCCTACCCACAGACCCGTTCAGCGCAAGGATGCGATGGACAAGGTGTATCGCACCAGCATGGAAAAATACAAGGCGGTGATTGAGGATATCAAGCAATGCCAGGCCAAAGGCCAGCCAGTGCTGGTAGGTACCACCTCGATTGAAAACTCCGAGCTGATTTCGCAACTGCTGACCCAGGCCAAGCTGGAGCATCAGGTGCTGAACGCAAAACAGCATGAACGTGAAGCGACCATTGTGGCCGAAGCAGGCCGTCCGGGTGTGATCACCATTGCCACCAACATGGCGGGCCGCGGCACCGATATTGTACTGGGGGGAAATTCTGAAGGCGAAATTCAGGCGATCCGTAACGATGCCAGCCTGAGTGACGCGGATAAAGAAACGAGGATCGCACAACTGAAAGCCGAATGGCAGCAACGCCATGATGCAGTACTTTCTGCTGGTGGCCTGCATATCATTGGTACCGAGCGCCATGAGTCTCGTCGCGTCGACAACCAGTTGCGAGGCCGTTCCGGCCGCCAGGGTGACCCGGGCTCAAGCCGTTTTTATCTGTCACTGGAAGACCAGTTGCTGCGTATTTTCTCCGGCGAACGCGTGGCGGCAATCATGACCCGTCTCAATATGCCTGAAGGCGAAGCAATTGAGCATGCCATGGTGACCCGCGCCATTGAAAATGCCCAGCGTAAGGTAGAAGGGCGTAACTTTGATATCCGGAAACAGTTGCTGGAATACGATGATGTATCCAACGACCAGCGTAAAGTCATTTACGAGCAGCGTAACGAATTGCTCGAGTCTGTCGATGTTGGCCAGACCATACGCGCCATGCGTGAAGATGTCGTCAATAGCCAATTCAACAATTTTATCCCACCAGGTAGCGTGGAAGAACAGTGGGACGTACCAGCTCTCGAAAAGGCGTTGCAGGAAGATGTTAACCTGAGTTTACCTGTAAGTGAGTGGCTGGAGGGTAATCCTGATTTGCATGCAGAAACCCTACGTGAGCGTATCGTAGAAGCGGCGAACGAAAGTTATGCTGCTAAAGAGGCTTTGGCCGGTAACGATAATATGCGTAATTTTGAGCGTGCAGTCATGCTGCAAAGCCTGGACAATCATTGGCGTGAACATCTGGCAGCACTGGATCATTTGCGCCAGGGCATACATTTGCGTTCCTATGCACAAAAGAACCCCAAGCAGGAATACAAGCGTGAAGCATTCGAATTGTTCGAGTCTTTATTGAATACCGTGAAAAGTGAAGTCACCAGGATCACCATGCAGGTGCAAGTGCGTTCACGTGAAGAGTTGGAAGCGGAAGAGCGTCGTGCAGAAGAAGCCATGCGTGCCGCTGATGTAGGCAATGTGCAATATCAGCACACTGACTATGACAATGCCTTGAGTAACACTGGCAGCGCTACTGCCGAAAAGCAGCCATTGAACTTGCCTGAAGGTGTACGTGTCGGACGCAATGAGCCTTGTCCCTGTGGTTCTGGCAAGCGCTACAAGAATTGCCACGGCGCATTGAGTTAATAGTGTCGTTGGAGTGCGTGTACCCGGTGAATGGTATATCGAATTAATTTTGCGAAAGGATGCCAGTGAATGTCTGACCAGCCTATTATTCAGTCGCCATGCATAGGCGTGTGCAGCATTGACGAAAATAGTGGTTTCTGTGAGGGTTGCTTTCGCACCCGTGAAGAGATCCAGCAGTGGTGGGATATGGACAATGCTGCCAAATCTGAAGTGATCAAAAAAGCGTCAGCCCGCGAGGCTGCGGTGTTTGGCGATTAACAGCTACGTTAAACAAGCCATAAAAAAAGCCGGCAACGTCGGCTTTTTTTATGGCTTGTTAAGGCTTCAAATGAATCAACCTAAATGAATTCAAGTAAGCTAAAAGTAAGCTAACCCAATAGTTCTCTCAGCTTCAAGCTGCTTATAAATCTGCCATATGATGATTACCCATAGAAGCAGTTTTGCTATCAAGTTTGGAAACCACCAGTTCTAATGAAGATTTCAGGTTTTTGAGAGCATCTATTTCCATGGTTGCCAAAACCTGGGGAAGAATGCCATCAACAGGTTGCGGTGCCTTGGCCAGCACGGCATGGCCTGCAGGGGTAACCAGTAAACCCACCTTGCGCTGGTCTTCAGTCAATCTTTGTTTCTTGACCAATTGTTTTTTTACCAGTTTTTCAACCAGTAAACTGCAAGTGGATTGATGGATAGAGAGATTTTCTGCCAGTCTTGAAACACCCAATTCCGGATGTGTGGAAATTTCATATAACAACCAAAGTTGTGATCCTGAAATTCCGCAAGTGGATTCGATTTCTCTGAAATGTTGTCTGACAGCCCCAAAAATAATACGGAACTGTTTTAGTGCTTCTTTGGCTAGTGAATTCTGCATAATTAAATAGATATATTTTTTAAAATCTTTGTTGACATTCTACCATTTTCTATCTTGAAGAGTTCGGTCAGCTACGGTTTGGGCATGAAAAAAAATTGTTAGGTAATTATTAGCGCGCTAACTAATGTGTTATAAATTGGACTGTTTGATACCCATAAAATTCCCTTGGATTTCAATAGCTGCCTGATTCTGCGGCCTGTAGGATACATATGCAAATTATGGCTTAACCATTGCTAAGAAAAGCATGTTGTAAAAAAGAGACATGCAGTTTATGCGCTTTCAGCGACAACCACTGCCTGCTGCAAATACAGCAGGTATAACGCCTGCAACCCCAATTCGTAGACATTTTGCCGCGGTAAATCGGGTAGCATTGTTCGAGCTATTTGTGTGAGATGAGTGATTACTGATAGTGGTTCAGAATGTATCCGTTGCAGCAAAGCATAAGAGATGGCATTGAGCTGTATGAATTCGATGCGGAAATCAGGTGTCCTGAAAACGAGGAGGTAGGTCGGAGAGTTTGCCATGGCTGCATGTTTTCTGGATACCTGGTGTACCGGGAAATCATAGGCGACCAGCATATGCGCAGCCGGCAAGTGCAGCATAGTGTCTGCCAGGTCACTTGCATGCTTGATGGTGTGGAGGGTTGAGTTCGTTGGCGCTGCTTCCACTGCCAGGCGGCTGATATGTAATTCAACCCATTCATAGTGGGCCAACTGAGCAGTGTAGGGTGGCAGGCCATGCTTGGCCAACTCCAGCCCCTGCAAAAAATCTGCAAACGCTTTTGGAATAGCGCTGAATAAGGGGTTGTCAAAATGATGGCTGGCAAAACATAGCCTAAGTAATTGGCCGAAGCGCCTTTTCCCCAGGATGGAAAGCAGTACCGGGAAACACGCGCTGACACTGGCCGCAAAATTGTTGAATACGATTTCGCGGTAAATGCCTATGCGTTTGGCAGCTATGCCATGTGGTTTTTTTTGCTGTGCTGGATTGCGCAGGTAGGCATTAAATGCAGCCTGATGGTGTTGAAACGGCTGTTGCATCAGGCAACTCTATGCCAGGGTGGTTGTAAATTTTTGCTTTCTTTTTGGTAATCATGAATACGCTCAACTTCCTGCATGACTTCAGCTAATGACGGGATTTGAGTGTCACGTTCCAGCAAAGTGGGAAATACGCCCAGTTTCCGGTAGGCATAATCCAGTAATTGCCAGACCGGCTCAATCACAGGTTCTCCGTGGGTATCTACCAGCAGATCGGTTTCCACTTGTAAATGCCCGGCGATATGACCATACACAATACGGCTGGCGGGCATCTGGTCGATAAATGCATAAGGATCAAAGGCAAAATTGACGCTGTTAACATAAACATTGTTGATATCAAGGTGCAGGTTGCAGTCTGCTTCACTCAATACCGCATTGATAAAGCAGCTTTCATCCATCTCTGACACAGGTGCTGCCACATAGAATGACGCATTTTCCACTGCAATCTGGCGTCCGAGGATATCCTGCGCTTGCCGGATACGCTGTGCGACATAGTGCACGGCTTCTTCAGTGAACGGGATAGGCAGCAGATCGTAGATATAGCCGTTCGCAATATCACTGCAATAGCTCAAGTGCTCGGTATAAAGCGGTATCTCGAAGTCATTCAGAAACCGCTTAACCTGGTGTAAAAAATCGACATTGAGCGGGTCTGGCCCACCGAGAGACAAACATAAGCCATGGCAGGCTATTGGATACCGCTCGGCAAACCAGACGAGATCGGCAGCGTATTTGCCACCGGCATCTATCCAGTTTTCCGGGGCAATTTCCACGAACTGCAAATGCTCAAGCACAGGTTGACCATGATGCTTTTGAAGCGGCAGCATCAGCTCCCGCTTCAGGCCTAGCCCAGCGCCATGAATACCAGACAGGTGTGCCATGGGTTAACCGGTAAGCACCGTTATTTGCTGGCGTGGCAGGAACCTTCTTGCATCTTCTCCGCTGAACAGCTGCCTTCTTTGGCCTTGTCAGTGGCGTTGGCCCGGGCTTTGGCTTTGTCATGATGGTGGTTGCCATCTTTCATTTTGTCTGCAGAACAATTACCTTCTTTTGTGCTTTTCTTTTCCGCACCGCATTTTCCGTCCCCACATTTACCTTCTTTCGCCTTGTCGGCATCTGCTACCTGATAGCCTTGCCCCAAAGTTTTTAATTCAAACGGATTATCTACCGCCTGTGCGGCAGCCGCCGCCACTGACAAAGCCACAGCACCGGAAATAGCGGCAATTTTATGAGTACTCATAGTAGGTTCCTTTATCAAAAATTAAAAAGCGGAAATATCGTTGCCCGATACGAAAATCAGGGTACCGGTGACTGCGAACTGCTGTGATCTGGTTGCAGATTTTTACTACACATCGGGCTTAAACACCTGGGACTTATTGAAGCATAATTTAAGGCGGTGGGGCAATCCCGGCGCGTTGCTCTATCAAATGCAGGTAATGCGCCGCATCCAGCCCGGTCTGATTGCGCTGTGCCAGCCAGATGGTTTCTGCAAGGCATTCCAGCAAGGCGTGCTGTGCTTCATGCTCTTCCTGGTAGCGGGTGCACAGTTTGCCATAAGCCTGTGTAATCCCGTTCGGCTGGTTAATGCTGATCTGCTCCTGGATGGAAAGGTGCAAGCTCATATGCAAAAACGGGTTGGTTTCGCCCAGCTCCGGGTAGTAAGCCTGCTGCAGGTATTGCTCGGGCATGTCCAGAATGGCATGGTATTCTGGATGTAGATGCATAATGCCCACCGCCATCTTTTCCAGGTCGGTTAACACCTTTTGCTGTCTGAATTTGGTCCAGGCATCAAAGAAAAATTGACGCACTTCATCGCGGCTAGGATTAAATAAAGCCATGATCAACTTCCTGCGGGTGGGGGCACCGGGCGTAACTGTTTTTCAGTGAACTCGCACAAGTCCACGATGCAGCATTCGCCACATTTAGGGTTTCTTGCTGTACAAGTGTAACGGCCATGCAAGATGAGTAAATGATGGGCATCCTGTAAAAATTGTTTTGGGGTGGTGCTTAAAAAACGCTGTTCAACTTCAAATACTGTTTTACCTGTTGCCAGTCGGGTACGGTTGCCGACCCGGAACAAATGCGTATCGACCGCAATCGTTGGCTGACCGAATACTGTATTTAAAATCACATTGGCGGTCTTGCGGCCTACGCCAGCCAGTGCTTCAAGCTGTTCACGCGTATTGGGCACTTCTCCGCCGTGATTGTTCAATAATTGTTGGCAGCATTTCAGCACATTTTGTGCCTTGGCATGATACAGGCCTATGGTTTTGATATAGCTTTCGAGGCCGTCCAGTCCCAGATCCAGAATGGTTTGCGGCGTGTTGGCCACCTTGAACAATTTACGTGTAGCGATGTTCACTCCCTTGTCCGTCGCCTGTGCAGATAAAATCACGGCGATCAGTAATTCGAACGGTGTTGTGTATTCCAGCTCGGTGGTCGGATCGGGGATGGCAGTGGCCAGCCTTTCGAAGATGGCTAATCTTTTTTGTGCATTCATACAAAAGCGTTGATCATGATGAGGGTGGTTATATTCGGTAAGTCAGAAAGCATTTATTCGCTACGGTCTGTAGCTTTTGCATCGGCGAGCTTGAGTGCTTTAACCCTTGCCATAGCAGCCGCTATGGCGGCTTTTTTGACCGCTTCTGCATTTGGCGGAGCGTGAATGGAGTCCTTTTCCAGGTTTCCTGCAGAAGGTGCTGTTGCCAGTTTTTTGCTGGCATATGCTTGTTTGCGTTGCTGTTTCGCGCCAGCCAGCCGTGCCTGACGGTTCTGATGGCGCGTGCGAGCGAGGTTTGCAGCAGCTTTGCTTGCGGCCATGTCCGGGAGTGCTTCACCTGGCGAAGTCTCCGGCTGCATAATGATGCAGTCGACCGGGCAGGGCGCCAGGCATAGTTCGCAGCCGGTACATTCCTGGCTGATCACTGTGTGCATCTGTTTTGATGCGCCGAGGATGGCATCGACCGGGCAGGCCTGGATACATAATGTGCAACCGATGCAGCGTTGCTCATCAATCACGGCAAGCGCTCTCGGTTTTGTTAAGCCGTGAGCAGTATTTAGCGGCAGGATTGGCAGGTGAAGCAAGTCTGCCAGTGCCTGGATACCTGTATCGCCCCCAGGCGGGCATTGATTTATCTGCGCCTGGCCATCGGCGATTGCTGTAGCGTAAGGTTGGCACCCGTCATAACCACATTGGCGGCATTGCGTTTGCGGTAAAACCTCGTCAATGCGCGTAATCAGTATGGTTCTGTCATCCGCGCAAATGCTGCTGCCGGTAGTACTTGCATAGGTCGCAATTGTGTCACGGCTGGGTGTTTGCATAAAGTCGGCAGGCAGTGCTTTCAGCATCAATCACAATGTGCTTATTATAGCCGATTCCATGGGGCTTACATCCCGGATCCATGGTATCGGTACATGGATCGCCGAACTTAAGTTCGTATCGGGAGAAAGCGTGATCTCTCCGGTCACATACCTGTGTATTCAAGCTGATTGTCGTACAAAATTTGAGCAGCAAGCGCTTTGCCTGCATCAATGCATGCAGGAGATATGCCCCTTTGGATGCAAGCATGCTTCTTTGGCGTTCAGACGTATAATCAGTTAAAATAATCGCTTTATTATTGAATGGCAGAAGTATGTTAACGGGCAGTCTGGTGGCAATCGTAACCCCCATGTTTGAAGATGGTCGTTTGGATCTGGACGCCCTCAAGAAACTGATCGATTTCCATATCGAAGCGGGTACAGACGGCATCGTCATCGTCGGTACTACAGGGGAATCCCCCACGGTGGATGTCGATGAACACTGTTTGTTAATCAAGACTACAGTGGAGCATGTCGCCAAGCGTATCCCGGTGATTGCCGGCACAGGCGCGAACTCTACCGCCGAGGCGATTGAACTGACTGCAAAAGCCAAGGCAGTGGGTGCAGATGCCTGCCTGCTGGTGGCCCCTTACTACAACAAACCGTCGCAGGAAGGTTTGTACCAGCACTTCAAAGCGGTGGCAGAAGCCGTTGATATCCCGCAAATTCTTTATAATGTGCCTGGCCGTACCGGTTGCGATCTTGCCAATGACACCGTATTGCGCCTGTCCACTGTGCCGAATATTGTCGGTATCAAGGATGCGACTGGCGGTATAGAACGCGGGACGGATTTGCTGCTGCGGGCACCGGCTGATTTTGCTGTTTACAGCGGCGATGACGCCAGTGCCCTGGCGTTGATGTTGCTGGGCGGCAAAGGCGTGATTTCAGTGACTGCCAATGTGGCACCACGCCTGATGAGTGACATGTGCGCTGCTGCACTCAAAGGTGATATCGCCCGTGCACGTGCTGCAAATGCCAAGTTATTTGGATTGCACCAGAAGTTATTTGTCGAAGCTAACCCGATTCCGGTGAAGTGGGTTTTACAACAAATGGGATTGATTGCTGCTGGCATTCGTTTGCCACTGGTTAATCTATCAACCCAATATCATGAAGTGCTGCGTCACGCCATGAAGCAGGCGGAAATCGCATTTTAATTGAGGGAAATGAATTACATGAGTCATGTGTTTTTACAACGTACATTGCTGGTGTGCCTGATCGTCGCCTTGGCAGGTTGCGATTCAATACCATTTTTGAACAACAGTTCTGATTACAAGGGTGCTGGCCGTTCCAAACCTCTGGAAGTGCCGCCTGACCTGACCGCAGTGCGCACCAGCGGTACATACAACGTACCGGGTAGCACCAGTTACTCTGCGTACAGCCAGAACCAGGAAGCGCAAGAGCAGAATGGCCCGCAACCGGTACTGAGCGACATGAAAAATGTGCGCATGGTCAAAGCCGGTAACCAGCGCTGGCTGGTAGTCAATGCGCCGCCGGAAAAGATCTGGCCGATTGTACGTGATTTCTGGCTGGACCAGGGCTTTGCGGTACGTGTGGAGAATCCTGACACTGGCGTGATCGAAACCGAATGGTTGCAGACAGATGCCATCAAGCCCAAAGAAGACAATCGAGGTTATGGCGAGAAGTTTGATGCCTGGCTGGATAAACTCTCCGGTTTTGCCGACAGAAGAAAATTCCGCACCCGGCTGGAACGCGGTGAGAAAGACGGTACCACCGAGATTTACATGACGCACCGTACCGTCGCTGGTGCGCCGGACGATGGTAAAAACTACGTGAATACACAGCTGGGTAAAATCGATACTGGCTACCGTATCAACGCGGCAGAAAACAAGAACACTGCCGGCCAGGAGTTCGATGCTGACCTGGATGCAGAGTTGCTGCGCCGCATGATGGTCAAGCTGGGCCTGGATGAACAGAAAGCCGACCAGGTGATGACCCAGGCTGCTTCAGACAAACGTGCGGATGTGGTGAAAGAAGCTGACCAGAGTGTGACCCTGAAGTTGAACGAACCGTTTGACCGGGCCTGGCGCCGTGTAGGCTTGTCACTGGACCGTATTGGTTTTGTGACCGAAGATAAAAACCGTACTGAAGGTATCTATTACGTTCGCTACGCCGATACTGATGCTGAAGACCCTATCAAGGAGAAGAAAGGCTTGCTGGAGCGCCTGAAGTTCTGGGGCAGTGACGAGGACGAAAAATCAGCGACTCCTTCAGAAGTGAAGCAGGGCGATAAAACCAAGTTCTGGAAAGGCACTTCCGAAGGCGATAAGGCTAGCAAACAGTACCATATCCAGGTGCTGGAAAATGCGGACGACACGACAGATGTCTATGTGTTGACACCAGAGAACAAGCGCAACACGTCGACGACGGCCAACCGTATCGTTTCCCTGCTCTATGAACAACTCAAGTAATTGGGACTGATGTGCGCTTTGCATCGTTAGGCAGTGGCAGCGCAGGAAATGCGACTGTGGTGGAAGCCGGGGAAACCCGGCTTTTGCTTGACTGCGGCTTTAGCGTCAAGGAAACAGTGCAGCGCCTGGCACGCCTTGGCCTGCAACCTGACCAGCTTACCGGCATCCTGGTCACGCATGAGCATGATGACCATGCACGCGGGGTCTTCAAGCTGGCAGCGCGCTATCAGGTGCCGGTCTGGCTAACACATGGCACTTATATGATGTGCCAGCGTTACCTGCCGTCGCAAAGTGTCACCGTGCATATCATCGATGCCCATTCGGCATTTGACTTGCAAGACATAGAGGTAAACCCTTACCCGGTGCCGCACGACGCCCGCGAACCGGCCCAGTTTGTGTTTGGTGATGGTGTGCGCAAATTCGGCGTGCTGACAGATGTGGGTAGCGTCACGCCGCATATTGTGCAGATGTTACAAGGATGCGATGGGTTGCTGCTGGAATGCAACCATGACCTGGAGATGCTACGCACCGGGCCTTATGCCTATTCGCTTAAAAAGCGGGTCGGTGGCTGGCTAGGGCATCTGGATAACCAGACCAGTGCACAATTACTGGCACAGCTGGATAACAGCAGGCTGAAACATCTGGTGGCGGCGCATTTGAGCGAGAAAAATAATACGCCTGCGTTGGCAAGGCAGGCGTTAAGTGAAGTGTTGCAATGTGCGGCAGACTGGGTGCAAATCGCCAGCCAGCAGGATGGACTGGACTGGCGGGCTTTATAACCACCCGCTGAACGTGGCCAGTGTTAATCCAGTACCTGGATCTGTTCGGATAAGCGTATCATGCGCTCTACCGGTGTGACCCAGACAATACCGTCGCCGATATTGCCGGTGTGTCCCACCTCTACAATCACTTGCAGCACACCTTCCACCAGCTCATCCGGCACGACCATATACAGGTATACCTTGGGACTGTAATCCGTCAGTTCTTCCCTGACGCCGACACTCGGTTTTTGCAGATGATGCCCGCAACCTTCGACCTTGTTGACCGACATGCCGGGGAAGCCCTTGATGTTACGCAGTGCGGAGCGGATCTTGGCCAATCTGGCCGGCTGTATGACTGCTTTGATTTCTTTCATAAATGATGTCCTTTTTGCGTACTACCGACTGGCCGGCATTATGCCTCTATCTTGCTTTCTTCAAACTTACGATACAGCGTGGGCACCACAATCAAAGTCAGCAGGGTGGAGGTGATCAGGCCACCGATCACCACAATCGCCAGCGGGCGTTGCACTTCTGACCCCGGCCCGGTGGCAAACAGGAAAGGCACCAGGCCCAGCATGGCTACGGTGGCAGTCATCATCACCGGGCGGAAACGCTGGGCACAACCCTGGCGGATAGCTTCCAGCTGGCTCTTGCCTTCATCCCGCAAGGTGCGGATGTACGACACCAGCACCACCGCATTCAGCACCGCAATCCCCCATAACGCGATAAAGCCGACCGATGCAGGAACAGACAGGTACTCACCCGTGACAAACAGCGCAATCACGCCGCCAATCGAGGCGAATGGCAATACTAGGATAATCATGGTGGCAAAACGTATCGACTGGAACAGCAGGAACAGCAGGAAGAAAATCGCTGCGATCGTCACCGGAATAATGATCATCAGGTGGCCCATCGCACGTTCCATATTCTGGAACTGGCCGCCGTATTCCAGGTAATAGCCGTCAGGCAATTGCAGTCGCTGTCCCAATACTTGCTGTAGTTCTGCCACGAACCCGCCCAGGTCACGGTCTTTCACGTTGACGCCAATCACGATACGGCGTTTGGCCAGCTCACGGCTGATCTGGGCCGGCCCATCCTTGACTTCGATATCCGCCACATCATCCAGAGCTACCCGTGAGCCATTAGGTGAGGTCAGCATGATATTACGGATGGCTTCTTCGTTATTACGGAAAGATTCCGGGTAACGCACCGCCGCCGAGAACCGGCGTTGACCTTCAAATATCTCGGTCGCGATCTTGCCGCCAATCGCCGTTTCAACGATATCGTGCACGTCCGCTGTGTTAATGCCATGACGGGCAATCGCCTGGCGGTCAATCGTGATATTCAGGTATTGCTGCCCTGATACTTTCTCTACCTTGATCTCGGTCGCGCCTTTCACCGTACCGGCAATTTTGGCAATCTCGTCCGCTTTTTGTTTCAGGGTGTCCAGGTCTTCACCGAAAATCTTCACAGCAACGTCAGCCCGCACCCCGGTCAGCAGTTCATCGACACGATCAGAGATAGGCTGCGCCATGATGATCTGCACGCCAGGAATATACTTCTCGAGCACTTCCCGCATTTTTTCAGCAATGTCATCCTGGTTCCAGCCTGCTGGCCATTCTTCACGCGGTTTCAGGCTGATAATCGGAGTAGACTCGTTCTGGGCCTGGGCATCAGCCGGGCTTTCGCCGCGACCAAGACCGGAGATGGCAGATTTCACACCCGGTACCTGTTCCATGATCAGCTTCATTGCCTTGTTTTCCATTTTCATGGATTCTTCCAGCGATATATTCGGTACGCGATTGATACCGGGAACGATAGAGCCTTCTTTCATTTCCGGGATAAACGAGGTGCCGAGAAACGGGAATAAAGCAATCGTGCCGACAAACAACAATGCCGAGAAGGTGATTGTTTTCTTCTCGTTATTAAGTACCCAGTTCAAGGCTGACAGATAGGGTTTCTTGATCGTCTGGATCAGCTTGGTGTCTTCACCGCTGCCGCCTTTGAGCACATAGGAGCAAAGCGCAGGCGTCATGGTCAGTGACAACACTAGCGACACAAACAGGGCGATGGCAATGGTATATGCCAATGGCGCAAACATCTTGCCTTCCATGCCTTCCAGCGTCATCAATGGCAGGAACACCAGGATGATGATCCCCACACCGAATAACACCGGTGTCGCTACCTCGCTGGCGGCTTCCAGTACGACACGGATCTTGCTTTCGTCCTTGCGGTGACCCAGGTGGTGAAAGGCATTCTCCACCACCACCACCGAGCCATCGACCATCAGGCCAATCGCAATCGCCAGGCCACCCAATGACATCAGGTTGGCAGAAATACCGTAATGATTCATCACCATAAAGGTAATCAATGGTGTCAGGATCAAGGTGCCGACCACGATCAGGCTGGAACGCACATCACCCAGGAACAGGAACAGAATGACCACCACCAGGATAATGCCTTCGATCAGCACTTTGGTCACCGTGTGCAATGCTGCATCCACCAGTTCGCTACGGTCGTAGTAGGGGACGATTTGCAGGCCATGCGGCAACATGCCCTTGCTGTTGATTTCCTCTACGCGCGCCTTGATGCGGCTGACTACCTCTTTCGCGTTGCCACCGCGCATCATGATGACGATGCCACCAACTGATTCGGTATCGCCGTTTTTCAGCACTACACCGACACGCACTTCGTGGCCTATGGTGACTTCCGCAACATCGCGGATATAGACCGGAATGCCGTTCTCTTCCTTGAGCACCATATTGCGGATATCGTCCAGGTTTTGCACCAGGCCTACGCCACGGATCAGGTATTGCTCGGCATAATGCGGAAGAATGCCACCACCACTATTGGCATTGTTGCGAGCCAATGCTTCATACACATCTTTAAGCTTGATGGAGAAGTGGGTCATACGGTCTGGGTTGACCAGTACCTGGTATTGCTTGACGTAACCACCTTGCGAGTTGATCTCCGCAACCCCGGGAATACCGCGCAATAACGGACGTACCACCCAATCCTGGATAGCGCGCCTTTCGGTCAGGTCTTCACGGGTCAGCTCTTTCTTGCCATCACCCGGTTTGTCCAGCGTGAATTGATAGACTTCGCCCAAGCCTGTGGAGACGGGGCCGAGGATAGGCGTCACACCTTGCGGCATGCGCTCCATCACTTCCATCAGCCGTTCCATCACCAGTTGGCGGGCAAAATACACATCAGTGCTGTCAGTGAATACCAGCGTAATCAGGGACAGGGCGTTCTTGTTCACCGAACGCATTTCCGTCAGGCCGGGCAGGCCGGTCATCGCTATTTCCAGCGGGACGGTGATGAAACGTTCTACTTCCTCCGGTGATTTGCCGGTGGCCTGTGTCGCAATCATCACCTGTACGTTAGTCACATCCGGGAAAGCATCCACAGACAGTTTCTTGACCGCAAACAGGCCGGCGCCAATCAGGGCAATGGCAATTACCAGCACAATCAGGCGCTGTTTGAGAGCGCCTCTAATCATTGACTCAATCATGCTTTACTCCATTTCCTTGCGCTTACGCTCGTTGTTCACGTGAAAAGCGCCATCCAGCACGATTTGATCACCAGGTTGCAACCCTTGTAATACCTCTCTCTGGCCCTGATAAGTGCGGCCTAGTGTGACAGGTAACAGTTTGTATTGTTTGGATTTCAGTGTTTGCGTAAACACATGGTCTGCATTGTTTTCGCGCACGATGGCGGTAGAAGGGATCGCAATCACTTTTTCCGGTTTGGCTTCCAGCAGAATGGTGATCAGCATGTCCGGTTTCAGAAGCATTTTGCTGTTCTCAATGTTGGCGCGTGCCATGACCGTACGCGTCGCAGGATTGACGATGTCGCCTACGTAGGCCAGGGTTCCGGTCAGTTCTTCATCATCCAGGGCCGGCACTTCGATATTCAGTGACTGGCCCTCGCGGATATGGGCAATCTGCTGTTCCGGGATCTCTGCCACCGCCCATACATGCGACAGGTCAGCAATCACGAACAATTCTTCAGCCGGTGCAACCACCTGGCCTAACCGCGCTTTACGCGCAATGACAGTGCCGGTGATTTTGGAGTTGACTTGGCTGGTAGACATGCCGCTGTTTTGCAGGCCCAGCTTGGAAATACTTGCCGGTGCCATGCCCAGTACCAATAACTGGTCACGTGCTGCATTCACTTCCGCATTGGCAGCGTGCAATTCGCCTTCACGGCGCTGTAGCTCGGCCTGGCTGATCACATCTGCTTCCAGCAGCTGCCTGGCACGGTCAACCGCCTTAGTCTGTAATTGCACCTGCTGGCTGGCTTTAATGTAACTCAGCTGGTATTGAGCCAGTTCGGTACTTTTGATAGTGGCCAGGCGCTGTCCGGCTTTCACTTCATCACCCAGGTTGACGTCCAGCGTGCTGATACGGCCGGTGATGGAAGCACCAGCCCTGGATTCATATTGCTCATCGACCTGGATGCGGCCTGGAATACGTAAGGTATCGATAAATTGTATTTCGCTGACGGCGCCAGTTTTGATATTGGCTTCCAGTTCAGGGGTGATGCTCACCAGGTTAGGGTCTATCACTGCTTTGGTTTCAGGGGCTGGCGCCGGCTTTTCTGAACACGCGGTTGACATGACTGCCAAGGCGGCTGTGAATAAAGTTGTAAATAAAATGCGAGACATGACCATTCCCTTATGGTTGAACCAAATCAGAACCGATGAAACGTTCGATTTGCAATACACTGAAAAAATAATCGAATTTGGCAATCAGATAGTCACGTCTGACATCACGATTGACGCGTTGCGCATCCAGGTATTCCAGGATACCGCGTTCTCCGAATTTATAAGCGGCTTCTGCGCGGCTGAGAGTGGCTTCAGACTGCTGTAATAAGCCATTCTCAAACACTTTCAGCTGGTTGCTGGCAATCACGTTGCGTTGATAGGCACTGTCTATCTCTTTACGCAGCACCTGCTGTTGCAGGCGGATATTGGCATCCGCTTCGTCTATGCCGGCAGCGGCTTGCGCTATCTGGCCTTCACGCCGGTTCCATACCGGCAATGGCACCACGACACCCACCCTGAACGTATTCAGGTCAGGATCCTGGGTAAAGTCAGACTTTAATGTCAGCCCGGGGAAGCGCAAATCCTTCTCCAGTTTTAACCTGGCTTCTGCGCTATCCTTGGCGGTGATCAGCTGCTGTAAGTAAGGGTTGTTCTCGGCGGACTGGCGTAACGCAGTGATGTCCGGCAAAGTGGCAATCACCGGAGGCTCAGTGTTGATGTCAAAGTTATCCGGCATATTGCCTATCATGCCGCGCAAGATGGCTTTCGCTTCATCGATGCGGGTTTGTGCGCTGGCATAGTCCCGCTCAGCGACCAGTAATTCGGTATCGGCCTTGATCAGTTCATACCTGGCCGCTTCACCGACATCCACTTTGCGTTTGATCTTGGATTGAATCTCACGCAATACGCTCAGGTTTGCGCCCAGCATCTGCAGGATTTGCTGGCGGAGCTGCACTGTTAAATACGCTTGCTTGATCAGGTTGCGCAAATCAAAACTGGTGGTTTGTATGCCTTTTTCGGCGTAGGTCAGTTGCTGTTCGGCCAACTCCCTGCGGGATGCACGGGTGCCGGGAAATTCCAGCGGTTGCGAAACGGTGACACCATAGTTTCTCTCGGTGGCTCCAGGGGTGGGAACGCCACGATATCTGGCCGGACCTGCCATGACTTCAAGATCAGGGTTAGAGAACGATCTCGCCACGGTGATGCCTGCCGCAGCAGCTTCAATTTGTGCCTTGCTGACCGCCATCATCGGGTTTTCTGCAACGGCTTTATCGAGCAGCGTTCTCAGATCGAACGTAGGGTCGGCAAATGCCAGGGGGGATACCAAACTGCACACCCACAATAGTCTGCACGCTATACGCCAGCGGGGTTGACTTAACATAACAATCCTTCTTAGATGACTGTTGCCTATCATGGCACAGTCAGCTTAATTAATAATTAAAATTGCACTCTACAACAACAAGGCTGGTAGAGGGAGGATAGTGCTAAGCGAGTTGGGGCGGCCGGTCCAGCCAGAAAGCGAAGAGAGGGTGGTAATCAGGTAAATGGTGTTCAGGAGCTTGGTCGGAGCTGATATGCAGAGGATAACTAAAGGCAGGCAAGGTGATTTTATCGACATCGACTTCAGCCACTTCAAGCATGTCGACGCAACTGCTCACATCGCCAAAATCCGCAGATAAGGTATCGTCCAAGGCATTGGAGATAACGATTGGCGAAGTGCCCGTTTGAAGCAGCGTGGTTGTGACTACTGGCTCAGCAGCAGTTGTCTGCAATGCAAACACCAGGCACAACAAATGTAGTAAATAAAAAATTTTTTGCATGTACAAAATCAGCACCGGGCTTTATTGCGTCTTACACAACTGTGAGCAATTACCGTACCAGTGATGAATGCGTGCGTAACCTATTGATTTAATACATATCTGAAGCTGATTTTGTAGCTATCAACTTCAGGCGAAATGGAGAATGCACTTTTTAAGTGCAAAAAACCACAGCGACATTATAGTAGATGTCGCTGTGGGTGCATAGTTACAATCGGCCCAGTCCGGTCATCAGGCCGAAATGGTTTCTTCTTTGAAAATCAGCTGTATCTGGTCGTTTTCGTCAATGTCGATATGAACCTGACCACCATCATTCAGGCGGCCGAACAGCAATTCATCGGCCAATGCCTTGCGGATGGTATCCTGGATCAGGCGTGCCATCGGACGTGCGCCCATCAGTGGATCAAAACCTTTTCTGCCCAAGTAAGCTTTCAACTCATCACTGAAAGTGACATCGACTTTCTTCTCGTGTAACTGGTCTTCCAGTTGCATGAGGAATTTGTCGACCACACGCAGGATGATCTCCTGATTCAGTGCACCGAACGAAACAGTCGCATCCAGACGGTTACGGAACTCAGGGCTGAATAAGCGTTTCAGGTCCGCGGCCTCGTCAGTCACGTCTTTACTGTTGGTAAAGCCTATGCTGGCTTTGGACAGATTTTCAGCGCCCGCGTTAGTGGTCATGATAATCGTCACATTGCGGAAATCCGCCTTGCGGCCGTTGTTATCGGTCAATGTACCGTGATCCATTACTTGCAGCAGGATGTTGAAAATATCCGGATGCGCCTTCTCGATCTCGTCCAGTAACAGCACGCAGTATGGCTGTTTGGTCACCGCTTCAGTCAGCAGGCCGCCCTGGTCAAAACCTACATAACCCGGAGGCGCGCCGATCAGGCGTGACACCGCATGACGCTCCATGTATTCGGACATATCGAAACGCAATAATTCAATGCCCAATACATAGGCCAGCTGTTTGGCGACCTCCGTTTTCCCGACACCGGTAGGACCAGCAAACAGGAAGCTACCTATAGGTTTGTTGCCATTGCCCAAACCACTGCGTGCCATTTTCACGGCCGAAGACAATACTTCGATCGCTTTGTCCTGGCCGAATACCACCGCTTTCAGATCGCGCTCCAGTGTTTTCAGGGCATTGCGATCATCGGTAGAAATGTTTTTGGGCGGAATACGTGCGATCTTGGCAATGATCTCTTCGATCTCTTTGTTGCCTATCACTTTCTTCTGCTTGCTCTTAGGCAGAATACGTTGCGCAGCCCCAGCCTCATCGATCACGTCGATAGCCTTGTCCGGCAAATGACGGTCATTGATGTATTTGGCAGATAACTCAGCCGCCACTGTTAGTGCGCTGGCGCTGTATTTCACGCTGTGATGCTCTTCAAACCTGGTTTTCAGGCCTTTCAGGATCTCAATCGTTTCCGCTACGCTGGGTTCAGCCACATCGATCTTCTGGAAGCGTCGGGAAAGGGCATGGTCTTTCTCAAAAATACCGCGGTATTCCTGATAGGTTGTTGCGCCTATGCATTTCAGCGAGCCGTTCGATAAAGCTGGTTTCAGCAAGTTGCTGGCATCTAACGTTCCGCCACTGGCTGAGCCGGCACCGATCAGGGTATGTATCTCGTCAATAAACAGGATGGCTTCCGGTTTTTCTGCCAGTTGCTTCATCACCGCTTTCAGGCGTTGCTCAAAGTCACCACGATATTTGGTGCCCGCTAACAGGGCGCCCATATCTAAAGAATAGACAGTAGCGTCTTGCAGGACTTCAGGAATATCCTGATTCACAATACGTGAGGCCAGGCCTTCCGCAATGGCGGTTTTACCCACCCCTGCTTCGCCAACCAGCAATGGATTGTTTTTCCGGCGACGGCACAAGGTCTGGATCACGCGCTCCAGTTCCAGGCCACGACCGATCAGCGGATCAATTTTTCCGGCAATGACTTGTGCATTCAGGTTCAGCGTAAAGCTTTCAAGTGCCCCAGTAGAAACGCTTTCGCCTTCGGTTTCCTGTTCGGTATTGCTGGCTTTAGGCTCGCTTTCCTGGATTTTGGCAACGCCATGCGAAATGAAATTCACCACATCGAGGCGGGTAACGCCTTGCTGATGCAGGAAAAACACCGCATGGGAATCTTTCTCGCCATAGATAGCCACCAGGACATTCGCGCCAGTCACCTCTTTTTTACCGGAAGACTGTACATGCAGCATGGCACGCTGGATCACGCGCTGGAAACCGAGCGTAGGCTGGGTGTCTACCTCGTCTGTGCCGGCTACAGTAGGAGTATGCTCTTCGATATACTGGGTAAGTTCGCTGCGCAGGGTGTCGAACTTGGCTCCGCAAGCACGCAGTACTTCTGCGGCAGTTGGGTTGTCCAACATAGCCAGTAACAGATGCTCAACTGTAATCAATTCGTGACGCTTTTGTCTCGCGTCCATAAAAGCCATGTGCAGGCTAACTTCAAGTTCTTGAGCAATCATGATGACTTTCCTTAATCCACTACACTACGAAAATACAGTCAGAAAACACTGTGTGCACAGATGCTGTTACTGTACAACGGCTACTCTGTGCCTGGTTACTAATATCGTGCTTGATGATTAAAATTTCAATGGTACGTTTGAGTTATTCATCAATTACAGGTGTCTGACGCTTTATCACTGCCTTGTGTTTACGCTTTAACCACAAGCTGAATCCGCGTTAACCAATCCCTACTGCTTATCCTAACACTGCTGTGCTTGAATCGAAGCTCGGGAATGTCACTGTATTCCCTCGATATTCTCAGAATGCCATCACCGGTATCACACTGCTTCAATCACACATTGCAACGGATGCTGTGCTTCCTGTGCGGATTCCAGCACCTGGTGCATTTTGGTTTCCGCGATGTCTTGCGGATAGACACCACACACACCTGCGCCCTCTGTATGTACTTTGAGCATGATTTGTGTGGCTTGTTCGCGCGACTTGGAAAAAAAACGCTCAATCACGGCCACCACAAACTCCATTGGGGTGTAGTCGTCGTTAAGCAACAACACTTTATATAGTTCTGGAGGCTTGGGTTTGGCAATCTGCGGATCCAGTGCCAAATCACCATCACGCTTGGGTCGTACCATAATTTTGCATACCTGATTCTTAAGTTTATTTTGCGCCTTGTAGGAAAAAATTCAAGTGCTAGATGTGTTGTAGTGCGGTTTTAAAGGTAAATTTTAACCAGCTTGACAATACGGTCCTGAACATCAACGATTTCCAGGCGGTGACCGTCAATTTTGAAGCTGGTGCCGGGTTCCGGAATATCTTCGAAGTGCTCAAGGATCAAGCCATTCAAGGTACGTGGACCGTCAATCGGCAGCGAGAGTTTCAATTTGCGGTTGATGTCGCGTAACTGGCTGCTGCCATCCACCAGCCAGCTGCCGTCTTCATTCTGGTGGAAATCCTTGGTCCGCTCCGGCGATTGCGTAGTGAATTCACCCACCACTTCTTCCAGGATATCCTCTAGTGTCAGCAGGCCACGGAATTCACCATATTCATCCACCACCAGGGCAATACGCTCGTGATGCTTCTGGAATTGCTGCAACTGGGTATACAGTGGTGTTCCCGACGGAATGTAATAAGGCGGGCTGATCGCCGCCTGCAATAAGGCTTTGGTAGGGGCTTTGCCGATATGGAAATCGCGTAACAAAGGCAATATCTTGCGCACGTGTACGATACCGACGATATCCTCATGGTCACCCTGTCGCACCGGCAGCCTGGAGTGGTGGCTATTCGCCAGCTGTTCCATAATCTGGTCAATCGGGTGGTCCAGGTCCACAAACTCCACCTGGGTATGGGCGGTCATCACGTGATCGACAATGATATCTTCCAGGTCAAGCAGGTTGAGCAGGATCATCCGGCTTTGGGACGGGATGTATTGGCCGGCATCGCTGACAATGCTGCGTAATTCTTCTGTGGTGACTGAATGCGACTGATCAAAATTGACTTTTACCCCCAGCAGTTTGACGAAACCTTTCACGAACAGATTAACGAACCAGACGATGGGGTTAAACAGCCAGATCAGCGGATAAAGCAGGTAGCTGGTGGCATAACCGAGCTTTTCGGCATGGGCGGCAGCAATCACTTTTGGAGAGATTTCGCTGAAGACCAGGATGGCAAACGTGATCGCCAGCGAACCTAGCATCAGTACGTAATCACCTTCGCCAAACAGACGTTCTGCAATGATCACTTCAAGGGTAGACGAGCCGACGATACAGAACGTGTTACCTAAAAGGATAGCGCCCAGCGTTCTATCAGTTTGTGCGATCAGCAGGCTGGCGAGCTTGGCGCCACGATGACCTTGTTTTGCCTTGTGCCGCATGCGGTAGCGGTTGAGCGACATCAGGCTGGTTTCGGCGATAGAAAAAAAGGCCGTCAGTGAAAGTAGCAGAAGTAACAGGCCGATCTGCCAGCTTAAAGGAATATTGTCCAAGGGAGTGGGGTTAAAAACAAGAAGCCACTAGTGTACCCACCAGTGGCTAAAAATCCAAGCGGAACGAGGACTAAGAAGAACGTGGGCTAACAGGTCAAGGGGCCATGTTGCTCGACCCGCCCGATTTATGATTCCGGTCTTCCGCAATAGTCCAGCACTTAAGGAGCGACTGCTGCTTCGTCTTCTTTCGGTTTTTTCTCGGCGTCGCCTATCAGGTTGGCACGGCTCACACCCAGCCACATGGCGATCGGGCAGGCGACCAGTACTGAAGAATAAATACCGAACAAAATACCAATCGTCAGTGCCAGTGAAAAGTTATGCAGGGTTTCGCCACCAAAAAACAGCATGGAGCAGACCATGGTTTGTGTCATCAAGTGGGTGATGATAGTGCGTGACATGGTACGGGTGATTGCGTTATCAATCACCTGTACTGCAGATGCTTTACGCATTTTCTTGAAGTTTTCGCGCACACGATCAAACACCACCACAGATTCGTTCACCGAATAGCCTAGCACTGCGAGGATCGCCGCCAGTACGGTCAGGTTGAATTCCCACTGGAAGAAAGCGAAGAAGCCGAGGATGATAATGACGTCATGCATGTTGGCGATGATGGCGGCTACCGCAAAGCGCCACTCAAAGCGCAAGGCCAGGTAGCCCATAATGCCGGCACACACCAGTAATAAGGCCAATGCACCGTTTTCGTAAAGCTCTTCACCCACTTGAGAGCCGACAGACTCAACCCGGCGGATTTCCGCGCCGCTATCGGCAGCTTTCAGTGAAGTCGAGATTTTTTCTGACAGTTGCGCAATCGATAATTCTTTTTTAACCGGCAGGCGGATCAGCACATCCTGGCTGGAACCAAAGTTCTGTACTGTCACGTCTTTCAAGCCGGTGTTGTCTATCACTTCGCGGATCTTCGCGATATTGGCGGTGGTCGGGTAATGGACTTCCATCACTGTGCCGCCAGTGAAATCAACCCCGTAATGCAGACCGCGATGAAACAGGAAAAATACCGCCAATATAAAGGTGATCAGCGAGATCGACGTGGTCAGACGCCCGTAACTCATGAACGGGATATCTTTTTTAATTCTGAATAATTCCATAATCTGTACTCAATATGTTGTGACAGCGATTAACCGATGGGCAATTTCTCGATCTTGCGGCGGTAGCCGTACAAGATGTTCACCAGCGCGCGGGAGACAAGCACGGCACTGAACATGGAAGTCAGAATGCCTAGTACGTGTACCACGGCAAAGCCTTTGATCGGGCCTGTACCGAACATGAACAGGGCCAGGCCGGCAATCAGGGTGGTGACGTTGGAGTCGAGAATGGTGTCGAATGCGCGGTCGTAACCGGCATGGATGCTGGCTTGCGGCGTGTTACCATTGCGCAACTCTTCCCGGATGCGCTCGTTGATCAGCACGTTGGCATCGATCGCCATCCCCAGTGCCAGCGCAATCGCCGCCAGGCCAGGCAAGGTCAGTGTTGCCTGCAGCATGGAGAGGATAGCCACCAGCAGCAGCAGGTTCACACCCAGCGCCATCACGGAAACACCGCCAAACACCAGGTAATAAACAATCATCATCACGGCGATCGCTGCGAAACCCCACAGCGTAGAGTGCACGCCACGCTTGATGTTTTCTTCACCCATGCTTGGGCCAACCGTACGCTCTTCGATGATCTCCATAGGCGCTGCCAATGCACCGGCACGCAACAGCAAGGAAATGTCGGTGGCTTCCTGCGCGTTCGCCATACCGGAAATCTGTACACGGCCGCCGCCGATCTCTTCATTGATCACCGGTGCGGTCACCACTTCGGTGCTGCCTTTTTCAATCAGCAAAATCGCCATGCGTTTGCCGACATTTTCGCGGGTGACGTTTTTGAAAATACCTGCACCACGGCCATCCAGAGTGACATTAACCACAGAAGAACCATTCTGGCCATTCACGCCAGGGCCTGCATCGGTGATACGGTCACCGGTGAGCACTACGCTCTTCTTGACCAGCACCGGGCGGCCGTCACGGTCAAAATAAAGCTCATCACCAAACGGCACTTGGCCATTCTGTGCTTTCTGCAAGGTCGCCATATCGGCTTTTTCTTCATCAACCATGCGGATTTCCAGTGTAGCGGTGCGACCCAGGATCTCCTTGGCCTTGGCCGTATCCTGCACGCCCGGCAGTTGTACCACGATGCGGTCTATGCCTTGCTGCTGCACAATAGGTTCGGCCACACCCAGTTCATTGATCCGGTTATGCAAGGTCTGCAGGTTTTGCTTGAGCGCAAATTCCTGGATTCGCTTTTGCGCCATAGAACTCATGCTGGCAGTCAGGCTGAACTCCTTGTCTGCACCACCGATCTTGTATGTCAGGTCAGAATAATCCTTTGCCAGCAGGTTACGGGCTTTGGTCGCCTCGGCTTCGGATTCAAATTTGACGATGACTACCTGGCCCTGGCGCTCGATACCGTAGTAATTGATTTTTTCCTTGCGCAAAGCCATGCGGAAATCACCCACAGTACTCTCGGCAGCCTTGTCCAGCGCAGCCTTCATGTCGACCTGCAACAGGAAATGCACGCCACCACGCAGGTCCAGGCCCAGGTACATAGGCTTGGCGCCTATGCTCTGCAGCCAGTTCGGCGTTTGCGGAACCAGGTTGAGGGCAACGGTATAGTCCTTGCCCAGCGTGGAAACCAGCTTGTCTTTTGCCAGCAACTGGGTATCCGTATTGGCAAAGCGCACCTTGACGCCACTGGCATCCAGGAACAGGCCATCAAAAGGGATATTTGCCTGCTTTAAAGCGCCCTCTACCTTCTGTAACAGGGTCTCATCAACCTTGAGCGAGGTTTTGGCCGGGCTGATCTGTACTGCTGGCGACTCACCAAAAAAGTTGGGAATCGTGTACAGCAAACCAATGACAAAGACTGTGCCGATCAGCACGTATTTCCATAATGGATAACGGTTCATAAAAACTCTTATACGGAATAAAGGACTAGGGTGCTGTCACTTAATAATTAAATGGATTTAATCGTGCCTGGTGGCAACAGGGTTTGTACAGTGTGTTTTTGTACATTCACCACCGTGCTGGTCGCGATCTCAATGCTGACAAAGCTTTCGCCAACCTTAGTCACTTTACCTACGATGCCGCCGGTGGTTGCCACTTCATCACCGGCCTTCAGTGCTTCCAGCATGGTTTTATGTTGTTTTGCCTGTTTGACTTGCGGACGAATCAGCATGAAATAAAACAACACGAAAATCACGATCATAGGCACAAAACCCATGATGTCGGTGGCGGCTGCAGGGGCAGCATAAGCATTGCTGATCAACATAATCTTTCTTCCTGAATCAATCTACGAAATAACACGCGATTTTAGCACAGGAGGGAGAAGAATAAACGTGCGTGGCAGGTGGGGTAGGGAATGCAGATGAAAAGCGCTCTTACGCGCAATGGGTTTAGGTGATTTAAAGGAATGTTGATAACGCCGATTCGATATCGAATGTACTGTGGGCTTACGCAACATTCTTTAGGTTTTCATTCTGGCGTAGGGTGTGGCAGGGATTTCGTACAACATGCTGTACCGCTGCGGAACGGCTGGCTTATGCTAAAGCCAGTGAATCCAGGCGAGGTTAATACTTAGCTGGGTTACTTTCGAAGAGCAGGGGTGCACTTTGCGGGGTTAAGTAAACATTTTTCATACATTCACCATTTTGTTTCGCCCCTCGGCGAGTTACTTTTCTTTGCTTGCCCAAAAAATAAGTAACCAAAAGAAAGGGCACCCTAGCATCCGCTTTTTCCCTGCGTTGCTCGTCCTAGGACTTTCGTCCGTAACCGGACTTAATGTGGGCGGCCAACGAAACTCGCCCTAGCGTCTTGCAAGAACGCAAGTCACCGCGGAACTCAAACAGACGCTGGCCGAGTACTCCCACGTTGACTGCGCTACTCGGCGCGTCAGATAGGGGGCCGTGAAAGGCACACGCTTTCAAGTTGAGTGTAATTCTTTACACTGCATCACGCTCAACCGTAGTAAAACTACCTACGAATTAGATTCAATAGGATTTGAGTCTAGGTCCTTCAAATTAAAAACTTAATAAGCGCCCTGAATGCAACATGCCCAATCTAGGTTTCATCGTGGTGGTTTTAAAACGGGCCCCTATCTGACGCG